>LSQX01081277.1_pt3 | contig 29585 bp, 29 predicted proteins | sample 654561 | NCBI WGS metagenome assembly LSQX01 (sample SAMN04489861, study PRJNA283612) | anaerobic digester metagenome | isolation source: 4 biogas reactors fed with cattle manure at either 37C or 55C with and... | place: Denmark: Kongens Lyngby | collected 2014 | reverse complement strand
AGATGTGTATAAGAGACAGGAAACGAACATCGAACCTTTACTGTTGCCCATAGCACGCATTAGTGCGGCACAAGAGCTGAATATTGCCATAAATGGGTATGAAACTGCTGATATTGTAAAATAAATCATCGCATTGTCCATTACAGTAGGTTCGATTGTGCCGAATATAGACACCAAAATATGCGTGTTTAAAAAAAGAACCGTTGTCATTAAAACAACTGCAAAAGTTGTAACCAAATATAATAGCTGTTTGGCTGACGAGGCCGCCTTATCTAATTGTTCACCGCCTATTAGTTGTGCAACAACAATAACACCGCCTGTTGCAAGTGCAGCAAAAGCATTAATAAGCAAGTTGTTTATTGAATCTACCAGCGAAATACCGGCAACAGCTGTTTCACCTACCGATGCAACCATCATAATGTCTGCCATCCCGACTGTTACCGTTAATAGTTGCTCGATTAACAAAGGCACAATTAAGTGTATAAGCATTTTCCTTGAAAACATGCCTTTGCCGTCAATATTTGGGGTGTCCACTTTATCATCTCACTTGTTTGTAAAATCGTGATAGTGCATCTTTAATTTCCACTGCCTTTTCTTCAGGCGCGGTAGGGTTGCAATGTGCCCATGCCCCCGTTTCACTTGAAGCATTAAACTTTTGGTTATTCGCAGCACGCAAAGGTGGATAAAACACAATATGAAAATGATAATAGCTGCTTACATCACCACTATTTACCGGGTTTTGATACATACACATCATGTAGGGAAAAGGCTTGTCAAATATCATATCGTATGCACCGGTAATATCACGTAGCATTTGGGAAAGTGAATTTTTTTCGTCCTCTGAAAGCTCACTTATATTTTGTTTGTGATTCTTGCTCACAATATAAGTACCGTAAGGATATTCGGAAAAAAAGGGCACATATGTGATAAAATGATCGTTTTCAGTTATAATTCGCAAGCCTGCATCAGCTTCTTGCCGGTTCATATCGCAAATTAAACATTTGTTATGTTTTTGGTAATGCTCTTTACATGATGTCAGCTCGAGCTGGAGTCTTTTAGGAATAAAAGAATACCCGTATATTTGCCCATGAGGGTGCGGCATTGTAACACCCACAACTTCACCCCTATTCTCAAATATAAATATATATTTGATTTTTTCGTCTTTTGATAATTCAATAAACCGTTGTACCCATAAATCAACAATTTTACGGATATGCGGCACACTAAGTTGGGGCAATGTTACAGTATGGTTAGACGAATATAAGATTACCTCACATTTACCGTATGATGGTTTAGTTTCGAAAAAATCATTAGAAACATCATCCGGCTCCGGTGGGTTTTGCGACAATGCGGGGAAATCATTATCATATTTTAACACATCAAATTTATCCGGCACTTTGCCGCTGCCCGGACAAAACGGGCACCAGTCTTTGGGCATTTGCGGCCTGCTCTGCCTGTGTGATGCAATCATCACCCAATCATTAATTAAAGGATTCCATCTAAGTTCTGCCATATTTTATTATTCCCTTTCATAAATATTGCTAATTAATACTAATTCTATTTAAGATAAGTATAAGCATTATGTAGCTTTACCTGCTATAAAACTACCAAGGTTTTTATAAAATGTTGATTTATACTCAATAATCCCAAGGGCATTTCGCACATTTTCATCCTGTATAGAACCGCTTATATCAACAAAAAATACATATGCACCCAAAGCGGTTTTGGCAGGGCGGGATTCAATTTTCATCATATTAATTTCAAAAATATTAAATACCGACAGCATTTTATACAACGCACCGGGAGTGTCAGAAACCCCGAACACGATTGAAGTTTTATTTGCTTTATTGGTGTTGGGACAGTCTTTTGTCGCAACCACAAACCTTGTTATGTTTGTACGGACATCCTCTATCCCCTTTTCAACAACTTTTAAATTATATAAATCTGCAAGTGATTCATTCCCAATAGCTGCTGCTCCATATTCGTTTGTCGCAAGCTGTGCTGCTTGGGCGGTACTTGGGGTGAACACCACTTCAACATTATTAAAGTTTTGCGCTATATACTTTCCGCATTGCCCTACAGCTTGTGGATGGGAATATATTTTTGTTATGGTCTCGGAATTAGACAATAAGCTTTGACTTATTTTCAATAAAATTTCGCCACATATTGTAAGATTACAGTCAAAAGCAAGGCAATCTAATGTGGTGTTTACACCACCCTCTAACGAGTTCTCAATAGGCAAAACTGCACAATCTATCCGCCTTTCGTCTGCTGCTATTGCAAGCTCGGCAATTGACGGAAATTGAAGCATTTCATAATTCCCTTTATTTTTTATATATCGCTGTGCCGCGAGCTGCGAGAATGTGCCTTCCGGACCTAAATACCCTATTTTCATAAGCTTCTACCCACCGCCTGTGCAATTTTTGATATTTCGAACAATAAATCAATAAATCTGTCCGGTCTTATTGACTGTTCGCCATCACTCATTGCATTTGGCGGGTCTTGATGCACTTCGAGAATCAACCCGTCCGCCCCAGCGGCAACAGCCGCTTTTGCCAATGCCGGTACATATTTTGCATGCCCCGTCGCATGGCTCGGATCGGCAATTATCGGAAGGTGAGAAAGCTCCTTTACTACCGGTATTGCGCTAATATCCATTGTATTTCTGGTTGATGGTTCATATGTCCTTATGCCCCGTTCACACAGTATTACGTTTTCGTTCCCTTCGCTCATAATATATTCAGCTGCCATTAGCCATTCAGTTATAGTGGCGGCAAGACCACGCTTTAATAAAACGGGCTTATTGCTATTTCCGACTTCTTTTAGCAGACGAAAATTTTGCATGTTCCTCGCCCCAATTTGGATTATATCGACATATCTGTCAATCGTCTCAACATCACGTGTATCAACCACTTCTGTTACAATTAAGAGCCCGGTTTCACACCGCGCCCGTTCCAAAATTTTAAGTCCCTCTATCTCGAGTCCCTGGAATGAGTATGGCGAAGAGCGTGGTTTATATGCACCGCCCCGTAAAATATGTGCCCCGCCTTGTTTTACCTTTTTTGCAATCTCAATAAATTCCGTTTCTCCCTCAATAGCACACGGCCCGGCCATTATTATAAGCTTAGGTCCGCCGATTTCGATATCTTGAGCAATTTTTATTATAGTTGGCTCTTTATAGAGCTCTTTACCTGCAAGCTTATATGGTAACATTATCGGAACAATTTCCTCAACGCCTTCCATAAGCATAATGGCATTTCGGTTCACGTCTCTTTTATCGCCTATTGCACCGATTACTGTTTTTACTTCACCATAAATAGGATGTGTTGTAAAGCCTAATTGTATAAGTCGTTTTTCAACATTAACAATTTGTTCTTTTGTGGCACCTTCCTTTAAAATTATAATCATGCCCAAGACCCCTTTTTACGCAATTTCTTATCGCTTTCAAGCTGTTTTTGTAACAGCTCTTTTGTGTCGTGTGTCACTATGTTGCGGATTTTCTCTAAAAAAACAACTTCTATTGTTTCACCGTAAATATCTTTTGAAAAATCAAGTATATGAGTTTCTATTAGGTCGTGACTATTTTTAATAGTCGGTTTCCCGCCATAGTTTGTAATGGACGGATGACAGGTGTCCCCTATTCTTGTTGTTGTGGCATAAACACCAAATGGAGGCATAACATGATTTTCATCAACATTTAAGTTTGCTGTTGGGAAACCTAATACCTTGCCTATGTTGTCGCCCTTGACAACACTACCCATAACTGAAAAATCTCTGCCAAGCATTTCCTTTGCCTTAACAAGGTTGCCTTGCTCTATGCTTTTTCGTATTGCGGTACTGCTTATTACTTCACCTTGAAATAAAACGGGCGGAATAATTTCATAGCTTATGTTATATTCACTACAAAGGTCAATCAATAGTTTGACATCACCCTCAGCATTACGCCCAAACCGATAATTATACCCAACAACTAAATGTTTTGTATTAAGTTTTTCAATTACAAATTCCCTAAAAAAAGTTTCCGGCTTTTTTTGTTTAAATACATCAGAAAACTGACACATTACGAAATAATCGATGCCTTTATTTTGCAATAGCTTTATCCTTTGCTCTGTTGAGGTAATATAAGGCATCCCGCTTATATTGGATGTAAATGAAAATATGCAAGATATTATATTGTATTGTTTCGCATATGCTGTGGTTGCATTTAATAGGGCTGAATGTCCTTTATGTAATCCGTCAAAATTACCCAATGCGACTGCTGCTTTTTCAGTCAATAAAATCTTTTTATCGGTATTAAAATCCCCTTCGAGTTTTTTGATATACATAAAAACCTACCGTCACTTCCATATACGCGATAGTAATTGTCTTCGGCCGCTTCATACTCAACGTCCTGGCCGTTTAAAACCTTTTGTTGCTGCACTTGGGAAAGAGTAATTTTCTCATAATCAAACATTTCATCAACAGGTATTATAAACTTCTCAATCCCGCTTTCTTCTATTTGTGATATTGTGACCGCATCTTCGATGTGAAAAGCACCCGTTTGTGTTCGTGTAAGTTCTGCCATACAAGCGCCACAGCCAAGCAACTTACCGATATCATGACAAAGAGTTCGTATATAAGTGCCCTTCGAGCATTTAATATCAAGCAAAACTTCAAATTTATTTCTTTCTAAAATACTTATTTTATAAATTACTATCTTGCGTTTTTCTCGTTCAACTTCTATGCCTTTCCTTGCTAATTGATAAAGCTTTTTACCATTCATTTTAATTGCAGAATACATAGGCGGCAATTGAAAAACCTCACCGATAAAACTGTTTATTGCATGCAGAAGCTGTTTATCGGTAACACAAGGCTCTGTTTCTTTAATCACGGTACCGGTTGTATCCTGTGTATCCGTAACAACACCAAGCCTAAGCAGCGCGGTATAACGCTTATCCGAACCGGTTAGCATATCAGATAACTTTGTAGCCTTTCCGATACAAATGGGCAAAACGCCTTGCGCATTTGGATCAAGCGTTCCGGTATGTCCAACTTTTTTTATGCCGCTAAGTCGTCTTATTCTATAAACAACGTCATGAGAAGTCATACCTTTTTGCTTATTTATGTTAATAATACCGTTTATGGGAGTGTTGAATAATACTTGTGTCATCCGGTTATTTAACACCCCCACTATAGCGTTTTAATTACTTGTTTTAATACAATTTGTTTTACAGATGCAATATCCCCTTTTATTGAGCAACCACTTGCACGGATATGCCCACCGCCGCCCAATTCAGCTGCTATTTCAGCGACGTTAATGCTGTTAGAGCGAAACCCGATTTTCACGCTATTTTCTTTGGTAGACTCTCTAAGACTGATTGCAACCTGTGCTGTATCCAAACTGCGGGCAATGTTGATCAACCCACCCATATCTTCTTCCTCTGCACCGGATTGCAAAGCTTGCTGTTTTGTAATGCTGACCATTGCAATTTTGCCATCTTGGAAAGTCTCAAAAGAGTTATATGCCATACCCATAAGCTTGATTTTAGATATAGAATTTCGTTCAAATAAAACCTCGTTTATAAAGGCATGGTTGATGCCTGTTTCAAGCAATTTCGCAGCTATGCGATATGTTTTCGATGTGGTGCTATTATAGGAAAAGCAACCGGTATCACTTGAAATGGCAGTATATATATTATTTGCTATTTGCTGCGTGATGGGTATATTCATATATTCTGCAAGTTCAAATATAATCTCTCCGGTTGCCGCGGCGTTTACATCAACATAATTATATTTTGCATATCGTTCGTTTGTATCATGATGGTCAATATTTATTGTGTTCTGGCAATGTTTAAATATATCCACGCGTTTACCCAAACGGGAAATATCACCGCAGTCTACTGCAATAACGGTTTCACAAGTATGCTGGGTATTCTGTATAGTACCGAAAAGGATGCTGCAAATCCTTGTGTTTACTTCCTCAAGCTGTACAACAGCATTTTTTCCAAGATACTCTAACATAAGTTTAAGAGCAAATGCTGAGCCCAAGCAATCCCCATCTGCGCTTTTATGCGGCAATATGGTAATGTTTTCGGACTGTGCTATGGCATGGGCAATTTCTTTAAACATCTGCATTTCCGCCTTTTTTAATTTTCACTAATAATTCATTGATATGGGCGCCATGTTCTATCGAATGATCAAGGTTAAATATAATTTCAGGTGTATAACGTAGGCCTACCCTGTTTCCGATTTCTTTTCGCACAAACCCGGCAGCCCTCTTTAAGCCCTCAATTGTTTCTTTTTGCTTGGTCTCATCTCCGAACACACTTACATAGATATTACACCATTTCATATCCTTTGTAACATCAACCCCGACGACACTTGTTACTTCTGCTATTCTTGGGTCTTTTAGTTCTCTAATAATAGCGCTAACTTCTTTTTTTACTTCCTCATTTATTCGGTTAATCCTGTTAATACCCATTTTGTGAGCACCTCTCTCACCGTTTAATTTCTTCCATAATAAAGCTTTCTATAACGTCGCCCTCTTTAATATCATTAAAGTTTTCAATACCCATGCCGCATTCATAACCAGAGGCGACTTCCTTAGCATCATCTTTAAATCGTTTTAACGAATTCAATTTGCCCTCGTGAATAACAATGCTATCCCGAACGATACGCACTTCGCTATTTCGAATTATCTTGCCGTCTGTTACATAACAACCTGCAATAGTACCAATTGACGAAACTTTAAATGTTTGTCGAACTTCGGCATGCCCTAACACAAGTTCTCGATATGTTGGGTCTAACATACCTTTCATTGCGGCTTGTATTTCCTCTATTGCCTGATATATTATTCGGTACAAGCGTATTTCAACACTTTTCATAGCTGCAGATTCGGTTATCGTTGCATTTGGACGAACATTAAACCCAATAATAATAGCGTTTGAGGCAGATGCAAGTAAAATATCAGACTCGGTAATTCCGCCAACGCCTGAATGTATAACGTTTATCCGAACCTCATCATTAGTGAGTTTTTCAAGTGATTGCCTTATTGCCTCGACAGAGCCTTGAACATCTGCTTTAATAATAAGGTTGAGTGTCTTAATCTGACCCTGTTTTATTTGATCAAACAATGAATCCAACGATACAACTTGTTGAGTTGTCTGGTTTTGCTTTTCTTTCAACAACTCTTTTCTGTACTCAATAATAGTGCGCGCCTTTTTTTCTGCATCAACAACATAAAAAAGTTCTCCCGCCAGCGGCACCTCGTTAAGACCGGTTATTTCAACAGGCATGCCAGGACCCGCTTTAATAATACGTTTACCCTTATCATCAATCATTGCACGAACCTTGCCCATAGCAACGCCCGCAAAAATAACATCACCGGCATGTAAAGTGCCGTTTTGCACTAACAGTGTTGCAATCGGGCCCTTGCTTTTATCAAGCCGTGATTCAATTACCGCACCCTTAGCAAAACGGTTGGGATTCGCCTTAAGCTCTTTCATATCTGCAACAAGCAACACCATTTCCAGCAGCGTATCAATATTATCACCTTTTAAAGCTGAAATGGGAACACAGATGGTATCCCCTCCCCATTCCTCCGGCACTAATCCATATTCGGTAAGCTGTTGTTTAACATTTTCCGGATTTGCCTGTTCTTTATCAATTTTATTAATTGCAACTATAATTGGAACATCAGCAGCTTTAGCATGATCAATTGCCTCTTTAGTTTGAGGCATAACACCATCATCAGCCGCTACTATAATGATTACAATATCTGTTATTTTTGCTCCACGGGCACGCATTTCGGTGAAAGCAGCATGGCCAGGAGTATCAATGAAAGTAATTAAATTATCATTAGATTTAACTTGATAGGCGCTTATTGCTTGGGTTATTCCCCCAGCTTCACCTTCCGCCACTTTGCTTTTTCGAATAGTATCTAATAATGTTGTTTTACCATGGTCAACATGTCCCATGATGGTTACAATTGGGGCTCTTTCTTTTAAATCTTTAGGATCATCTTCAATAAGATCCATTAATGTATTTTCATCAACGACTTCTTCTTTGGTTGCATCCACATCATATTCCATACAAATTAACTCAACCATTTCATCATTCATTGAATCATTGATGGTGAGTGCATGACCTAAAAGAAAGAGTACGCGAATTAGGTCAGAAGATTGACGGTTTAATTTCTCGGCTAATTCACCAACCGTAATACCTTCTGTATAGGTAATCTTTGTCACCTTTTCGGGTCTTGGTTTAAATACTTGTTTTTGATTTCGATTAGACCCTCTTCGTTTATTTGGTTTTCTTCGATTGTTTTTTCTTGTCATACACATCCTCCTTATATTTAATCGATATTTAGCATCTTGGCAAAGTTACTATCAGTAATCCCTATTGACATCCGATTGGATAGACTCATGGCACTTGATAACTCTTTGCTGGAGTACTTTTCGACTACGCTCAGATTATAGAAATGAGCTTTTTTATAAACTCTTTCTTTTGTTTTCTGACTCGCATCCGTAGCTAAGATTAATAATTTAACCTTGGCTAGGTTTTTAAAGAGAAGTTCACCAGTTAATAAAGCATTGGCTTTCTTAGCTAATCCTAGATTACTTAAGAAATTGTCTGATTTGTTCATAAACTTCTTCTTCAATAGTTGTGCCTAAGGCTCTCTCTAAAGCTTTTGTTTTAATAGCTTTATCTAAAACATCAGGACTTTTTAAGATATAAGCTCCCCGACCATGAGCTTTACCTGTTGGATCAACACTGACTTGTCCCTCTTTGTTCTTGGTAATGCGTAAGAGTTCCTTTTTTGGAAACATCTCATTACTCACTACACATCGACGCATTGGAATTTTTCTAGTCATTAGTCTTCGTAATAATCGTCGAAATCATCATAATCGATGTCATCATACCAATCATCACCTAATTGATGTGTATCGACTTCTGCTAATTCTTCTTCCGTATAGGTCGGTTTGATTTCATATTCTAATTCAGCCAATAGCTCAGCTGTATTAACACGCTTAAGTTCTTCTTCATGTGAACGACGTTTGCGTTTTCTTGGTTGTTGACTCTGTTGATGACGACTTGCGTCTGCCAATTCCTCAAACTTAGACACATATTCTTGTCTTTGACGAATCGTTTTCTTAGGTTTTGGCTTTTCGATTACTGGCTCTTGTTCTTCAACTGTCTCAACTTTTTCTTCAACAGCTTCTTCCTCAACAACTTCTTCTTCAAGTGTTTCTTCTTCAACAACTTCAGGCTCAACTTCGACTACTTCCTCTTCATCAAGCTCTTCTACTGTTGTTTCATCAACAATTGTTTTTTCAGGTGTTTCTTCAAGTACTTCTTCAAGTACTTCTTCAAGTGTTTCTTCTTGTTCAAGTTCAAGCTCTTTCTGAAGTTCAGCCTCTTTAGCTGCAATCGCATCTAAACGTGCTTGAGCTTGTTTAGCTTTGGCTTGAGCAAGTTCAAGTTCAAGTTGTGCTTGATACTCTTCCATTAACGCCATATAGTCTAAACCAAGTTCTTCTACTTCAGTTACTGACTTGATATCAATTTTCTCTTTCGTTAAACGCACTGCTAAACGAGCCACATTCCCTCTACGCCCAATGGCTAGTGATAATTGTTTATCATCAACAACGACAACTAAGCCTCGTTTTTCCTGAGATGGGAAAACAGCAATGACATCGGCTGGCGATAATACATTACGAATTAACTCAATTGTATTTTCAGACCATTCAAAGATATCAATCTTTTCACCCTTAAGTTCTTCAATAACCACTTGAACACGACTTCCACGAGGTCCAATACATGCACCAATAGGATCGATATCAGGATTGTTTGAATGAACTGCCATCTTCGTTCTTTCGCCTGCCTCACGAGCAATTGCGCGAATTTCAACGACACCTTCATAAATTTCAGGAACTTCTTTTTCAAATAAACGCTTAACTAAATTAGGGTCCGCTCTAGAAACAATAACTTGAGCTCCCTTTGTATCTTTTATAACTTCACTAATAATGACACGAAGTCTCTGTCCTTCTTGATAAATCTCATTACTCATTTGTTGAGCACGAGGCATGACGGCCAACGCTTTACCAATATTAACAACGGCGAAACGTTCCTCAACAGATTCAATTTCACCAAAAATCATTTCATCTTTTTTATCAATATATTCATCATAAACAGCTTGTTTCTCAGCTTCACGAATTTTTTGTTTTAATACTTGTTTCGCTAATAAAGAAGCAGCACGACCTAGCTCATTAATCGGATAATTGATACGCTGAAAATCTCCAACTTGTAACGTTGAATCTTCCGGTAATTCATCCAATTGAACTTGTAGCGCATCATCCTCAACCTCTTGAACAACTTCGAAAAGTCGATAAAGTCTGAGTTCCTCATCTTCAACAACTACCTCAGCTAAAGCATCTGAGACATCTATTTGTTTTCGATACGCTTTAATAATCGCTTCTTTTAGAGCTTCTTCAACAATTTCGCGCTCTACATTACGATCATCTACAATAGCTTCTATAGCCATCACAAAATTTTCTAGTTTCATACTTTCTCCTTTAAAACTTAACTGCTATATGAATAGTTTCAATATCTTTTAATGCAATTGTTTCTTTCTTTGGTCGGCCTTTGATAAAGTATTTCAGTTTAATGCTGTCAACCATTACTTCTAACAAAGTGCCTTGGATTGATTCACGAGATTTATCCGTGAAGTCTACATTTATGTAGTCTTCAAGATGATTTATTAAATCTTCCTTCGTTTCTAGGATTCTTTCAACTCCTGGTGAGCCAATATCTAATAAATATTCAAAATCAAGTTCATCAAGCTCATCCAATGCCTCTGAAATTGGTTTAGTAATAGCACTGGCTTGGTCTAAATCTAAGGTTTTATCTTGATTTTGTAGGGATATCTCAAGAACTTTCTGATGACCCATCTTATCCCAACGCAGATTCACCAGTTCTAATTCATGTTCTTGAATAATCGGTTCAAGTTTTTCATGAATCTTTTTTAAATCAACCATATTTCTCCTTTTTGACAATAGATAAGGAGTGGTACGCACCACTCCTTAATTACTAATATAATAACATAAACCACCATTGATTTAAAGTAAATAGTCTCTAAAACAGTGATAATTGGTTAAATTCTGACAATTCATCAAGAACATTTAAACTCTTTAGTTCATTTAAAGCATTTTGGTTAATTTGTGTCCGACGTTTAAAGTCTTCAATCGATAAGAATTCTCGCTCTTGTCTTTGTTCGCATATTCTATGAGCAACACTCGTACCTAAGCCATCAACCGCATTAAACGCCACTAAAATCGCTTTTGGATCATGAGGATCTGGCCAGAATTTATCAGCATGACATTCATGCAAATTCATCGGTTTAAAATAATACCCACGAATCGACATTTCATAAGCAACTTCCAAAGTACTTATTAAGCCTTCTTCTTTAGCACTAATTTTATCCTCAATATTATAGCTTCCCCTTCTACTCATAATATCGTTTAAACGCTTCTCAATCACATCAGCACCGCCCAACATCGTACTTATCTCATAATGGGAGCATCTAAGTGTAAAGAATTGAGCATAAAAATCACGAGGTCGATGAACCTTAAACCAGGCCACTCTAAAGCCCATAATACAATACGCCACAGCATGTGCTTTAGGGAATAGATATTTAATCATCTGAGCTGACTGGATATACCAATCCTGAACTCCGCGACTAGTCATTTCTTCAATCCATTCAGGCTTTAAGCCTCGTCCCCTACGAACTGACTCCATAATATTAAAGGAGGTTTTCTCAGGCACACCTATATGCGTTAAATAAGTCATAATATCATCACGACATGCGATAACATCATCTAATGTATAACCATTTTGAATAATCGATTGAGCATTTTTCAACCAAACATCAGTGCCATGTGATAAACCAGAAATACGAACTAAATCAGAAAATTTCTTAGGTGAAGTGTCTTCCAACATTCTGCGAACAAAAGGCGTCCCAAATTCAGGCAAGCCGACAGCACCATTTGGGTCACGCTGACGGCGATGGTCCAACATTAATGCATCAGTACTACTGAAAATAGACATTGTCTTTGGGTCATTGAGCGGAATTTGATTGACATCTAATTCTGAAACATCACCCAAAAACTTCATTGCTGTTGGATCAACATGTCCTAAAATATCAAGTTTAAGTAAATTATTTTCTAAATCATGGTATTCGTAATGGGTTGTTTTCCATGCTGCTTCTGGATTATTGGCGGGATATTGATATGGTGTAAAATCTAAAATATCTTTATCCTTAGGAATAACAACAATTCCTCCTGGATGCTGACCAGTTGATCGTTTAACACCAGCAGCTCCACCAATTAAAAACTCACGATATGCATTGTGTTTAGGAGTTTTTGGTGGTACATTTTCATAAAAGCCACTGACTAATCCAAAGGCTGTTTTCTCAGCAATCGTCCCAATTGTGCCAGCTCTTAGCACTTTATCTTCTCCAAATAATTCCTTGGTATAAGCATGAGCTACTTCTTGATAATCACTTGAGAAGTTTAAGTCAATATCAGGAACCTTATCCCCCTCAAATCCTAAGAAGGTTTCAAATGGTATATCTTGGCCTTCAGCCAACAGTTCGCTCTCACAGACTGGACATTTTTTGCTGGGTAAATCATATCCAGAAGCGTATTCATTTTGAGTGAAAAATTCAGAATGATGACATGTTTGACACACATAATGAGGGACCAGTGGATTCACTTCAGTGATATTGGCCAAAGTCGCTACTAATGATGAACCAACCGAACCACGTGATCCAACCATATAGCCATCATCCATACTTCTCTTAACAAGTAAGTGAGAAGTATAGTAAATAACACCAAAACCATTACTAATAATGCTTGTTAGTTCTTTTTCAATTCGACTCAAAACAATCTCAGGTAATGGATCGCCATACAATGCTTTCGCATTATCATAGACGATTTTTGTCAATTTCTCATCAGATTCTTCAATACTAGGTGTATATAAATCCTTTGGAATTGGCATTACCTCTTCAATTTGATCACTAATCTTCAATGGGTTGGTAATAACAATACGCTTGGCTTCAGCCTTTGATAAATAAGGATATCCTTCTAACATCTCTTGGGTTGTTCTTAAATGTTGATCTGGACTCGCTTGAGTTGCTCTTAAGTTCTCATCATAAATGTAGAGTGGATGTTTCGCTCCACCAATTCCCATTGCGTTGATATAAATCTCGCGAAATACTTTTTCATGGCTTAAAACATAGTGAACATCACCCGTCGCCACAACTGGAATGTTTAATTTATGAGCTGTCATAAATATATTCTTCAATATGCCAATTAACTGTTCTTGGGTAAAAATACTGCCAAAATAAAGCAAAGGATTATAATTCTCAAGTGGTTGTAGCTCAATATAATCATAGAATTTCATTTCTTCTTCAAGCTCAGCTTGAGATGCAGTTCTGGCGACTTCAAATAAGTATGAATTAAAACAAGCCGACCCAATTAATAGATTCTCTCGATTCTCTTCAATCGCTTGACGCGTTATGCGCGCTTCAGCAATTGATTCATCTTCCTTCTTACTGGATTTACCACGATACATTAACATTTCCGTATGAGACATAGAAACCAGCTTATACAATGATTTTAAACCTTTAGAATTTTTAGCTAAAACAATCGCATGATATGGTCTTAATTTATCAATTGTACTGATGCTCTTTTGAAAATCAAGAAGTTCTTGTGATGTATTTACACCCTTTAAGCGTAACGCCTCAACAAGTCGAACAAAAACAAAATGTAATACTTGTGCATCATAATCAGCTCTATGAGCTACTTTATCATCATATTCAACTGAGTAATATCGAGCAACTGCTCCTAAAGTATACGAGCGTCGATTATCAATTAAGGCCCATGACAATGATAATGTATCAATCAGTGAATTAGTAATTGGCTGTAAATTTAATTTTTGAGCCGCAGCTTGTAAAAAACGATAATCAAACATCGCATTGTGAGCGACTAAAACAGAGTCACCAATAAAGTCTAGTATCTTTGAAAAAACATCTTCTAATGTTGGAGCATCTTTGACATGTTCATCAGATATTTGGGTAATTTGAGTAATTCGTTTAGGAATTGAAATGGGTGGCTTAACAAATAATTGTAAGCTTTCAGTAACCATCCCATTTTCAAACTTAACCCCACCAAATTCAATAATATGATCATATTGGGATGATAAACCTGTCGTTTCTAAGTCAAATAAAACAAAGCTGCCAGTTTCAAAGTCAAAGGAATTGTGACCTCTCAGAATTTTTAACTCATCATCAACAACATTCATTTCAACGCCATAGATTACCTTAATCTGTTTATCTGGGTTTAATTTATTCAAAGAACTTGCTGTTCTTTGTGCAGCTGGAAAAGAATGAACCGCAGTATGATCCGTTATGGCGATTGCGCTGTGACCATAATTATAAGCTTGTGTAATTAAACTTGAAACATCACTGACGCCATCCATTTCACTTGCTTTGGTGTGTGCATGAAGTTCAATCCTTTTAATTTCAGCCTTGTCTTTGTATGTATAAGGACTTTCAATTCGTGTGATTTGATTGTTTTTGAAACTATTTGATTTTCGATAATTATCAAATATATAAGAGCCATACACTAAAGCCCAGTCTCCAACAGCTAATTCAAATTCAGAAGCATTTTTGAAGAAAAGTGTTGTTTCTATCGCGTCGTCATAATCAGTAAAGTATAATGTTAAAACCGTATTTCCAGTCCTTGTTTCACGCTCATCAATTTTGAATAGCTGTCCCTCAAAATAAACATCATGACACTCATCAACCAGCATTGAAATGGTCACTTTGGTGTAATCTTCAAAAGATTTCTTTTTATTATTCGCATATTGGTTCACTTTAACTGGTTGAGCATTTTCAAACTTTTGACGATACACTGCTTCCTCAATCACAACCACATCATTTTCAACAAGTTGACACTCACAAAAGTTTTTAACTCCAAGCTTTTTAAGTTCATCATTAATAACTTGTAAAACTTGATTGATATAATCTTGTTCGCCGCGATTAAGTGCTTGAAAAACAATCTGGTCATCATTAATTTGAACAGTTGTATTGAGTATTAAATCTCGCAATTGATGCTTTGAGATAATCGCTGTCAGATATTCATGAAACAAATCATAGTCTAAACTTTTACTATCTAAAACAAAACTCAAGTCAATATCACATTGAAATGTGTTTTGTAATTGTGAACTAAGATAATTAATCACATCGACAGACACTGGTTCATACGCTTCTAGCAATAGACTTAAGGTGTTTTTGTTTTTATGATAGACTACTTTTTTAATTTCATTATTTTTAAATGCACTAAAAAAATCTGATTGACAATTTATTTTTTCAAGTAATTCATATGTTTTCATTCAATTCCTACTTTACTAATTTGTTTAAAGCATCTTTGGCTGCTTGCTGTTCGGCTCTTTTTTTGGAAGTTCCCTTCCCTTTTCCTAGTATTAATTCATCAAGTTTAACAATCGCCTCAAAAACTGGTTGATTGGCTGGTCCAGAAGTGGAAATAATGTGATACTGAACTGTTTTTCTAGAATCTGATTGAACAAACTCTTGTAACTTCGTTTTAAAGTCCATCAGATTTTCCTTATCAATTGTCTCAAACTTTTCTTTAATGACAATTTCACAGATTTTACTAATTGCTTCAAAGCCCTGATCTAAATAAAGAGCTCCAATGACGGCCTCAAAGGTATCCGCCAGAATGCTATTACGTTGATAACCACCATTTTTTTCCTCGCCCACTCCTAGTTTTAAAAATTGACCAAGATTCATTTTGCGTGAAAATTCAGCTAACACTTTCTCATTAACTAATTGAGCCCTTAAAAGTGTCATATCCCCTTCGGATATTTTAGGTTCTTGTCGATATAAAAAATCAGCTGTCCAGAGTTGTAAAACAGCATCTCCTAATAGTTCTAAACGCTCGTTATCTGCTAAATCTAAATGTTTGTTTTCATTGATATAAGAGGTATGAATAAAGGCTTGATAGATTAATGATGAATCATTAATTGTGATACCATATTCTTTAAAATACTCATATAATTTCATGTTGTCCTCCTATATCGATGCTTGAATTAACAAGCGTTGTTGTGATTTTCTAATGTTCTCTACAAATATTGTAGCTTCTTTTTCAGGATTATCAACTAAGTTTTTCGCATCAGCTTTTGCGAGTTCAAGAATTTTCAAGTCATTGGCTAGATCTAAATGACTAAAATGAGGAAATCCTGACTGTCTTTGACCTAGTAAATCACCAGTTCCTCTTAGTTTTAGATCAAGTTCTGATAGTTTAAAACCATCTCGCTCATTTACAAATATATGCAAACGATTTAATGAGTCTTGATTTCTAGAATTTGTTAACACAAAGCAGAAACCTGCTTGATCCTTACGTCCAATTCGCCCTCTTAATTGATGAAGTTGACTCAACCCAAATCGATCTGCATCATAGATAATCATCATATTCGCATTATCAACATGGACCCCCACCTCAACAATCGTAGTACTGACTAAAACATCAAGTTGATGATTCTTGAATTTACTAATTTCTCTATTTATAGTCTCATTTTTTAATTTAGAGTGAATCGAACCAATTCTTAATTTATCGCCTAACTCATTCTTTAAATTTTTCGTTACTTCAATTACATTTCGAGTTTCATCATCATCTATGGCTGGACAGATGACATATACTTGTTGTTTCTCTTTTAGAACAAAATCTAAGACATCATCTAAAATATCAATAATTGAGTTTCTTTTAATTAATTTGGTCGTTATCGGTTTTCTGCCCTGTGGAAGAGTTTCAATCATTGAAATTGATAAATGGGAATATAAAGTTGAAGCAAGAGTCCGAGGAATCGGTGTTGCTGACATCATTAACACATCAACAGCCGCTCCTTTTTCAATTAAGCTTTGTCTTTGAGCTACCCCAAATCTATGTTGTTCATCAATAATAACAAAGCCTAACTTGTTGTAACTCACATCTTTTGAAAATAAGGCATGTGTACCAATAATGATTTTAGCATCACCTGTCTGAATGCGTCTTAGTAAATCACTTGCTTTAGTAGTGCTTGTTAGTAAATCAACCTCTAAACCAAACTCTTTAAATGATTGCGCATGCTGAGTCGCCAATACTTCGGTTGGTGCTAAAAAAGCAACTTGATGCTGTGCTTTAAGCATCGCCTTAGTCATTAGCATTGCGACAACTGTCTTACCTGATCCGACATCTCCTAGGAGTAATCGTCTCATCAGTGAACTATCTTTAAGATCCTGTAGTATTTCTAATGACACTGCCAATTGATCTTTAGTTAACTTGAATGGCAGTGATTTAATTTCTTCTTCTAAGTTAAATTGCGAAAAATCTTTTATACTTTTTGGTCTCATTAAATCTTCTAAGCGACTTAATTCAAGGGCCATTTGATATCTTAAGGCTTCTGCATATTTTAGTGTCCTAAGTGCGTCACTAAGATTTTCAGATGAACTTGGTAAATGTATTTCTTGTAGAGCTGTTTTGGTGTCAAATAATTTATATTTATTAACTAAAAAAGTTGGAATCATTTCATGAATTGTATCAATTTGTTTGGTTAATACTTTTTTCATGATGGTTCGCATCTGATGCTGATTGACTCCTTTTTTTAATGGATATACAGCAAAGTAACCAATGCTATCGTCAATTGTTTTTTGATTAATTGTGCTTACAACAAAGTCTCTTTTATCATTAAATGACCCGGTTATAGTTATTTTATTGTCACCATAGGTGTTTTTAAAATATGGACGATTGTATATGACACAATTTAGTTCATTATCTTTAGTTAATACTTTAAAGCGAACAATTGAACGTCTTGAAAATCTTAATGTTTTAATGGCCGAAATAATGGTGCCTTGTAAAACAAATGTTTTTGTTGAATCATAGCTATTTTCATCCCATAATTCTCTAAATTCGTAACGAAAAGGATAAATCGTCAATGCCGCTTTATCCTGTGTAAATTCGCCTATATATTTTTCAATGGTTTGTTTTTGCTTTAAAGTAAGCACTCACTACTCAACTCCCACCATATATGAGTATACTGGTTGATTCCCCTGAATGACTTCGACTTCTAAGTCATATTGTTTTTCAAAGACTTCAGCAAATTCATGAGCAACCTCAATATTACCATCTTCACCAACGATTAATGTAATTATTTCAGCATCTTCATGAACTAAATTATCGACTAAGGTTTTCAATGCTCGATCTAAGTCTGTAGTAGAAATAACAATTTTTTTATCGGCAATACCCATATATTCGCCCGCTTTAATTGCTAATGAATCAAAGGTTGTATCCTTTATTGCGTAAGTAACTTGCCCAAACTTTGTATGAGCAACTGCTTCTTGCATGTTGTCAATGTTTTCTTCAATACTTACTTCTGGATTATATGCGATACAAGCCGCAATTCCTTGAGGAATTGATCTAGTTTCAATTACTACAATGTTTTTGTCTTCAATAAGTTCCATCGTTTGTTTAGCAGCTAAGAATATATTTGAGTTATTTGGAAGAATAATTACATTCTTACAGTTTAGCTTTTCAATCACTGCCACAAAATCTTCTGTCGATGGATTCATTGTTTGTCCGCCACTGACATTGACATCAACCCGTAACTCTTTGAAATATTCCGCTAAACCATCACCAGCACTGACTGATACAATGCATGTATCTTTGTATTCAGTGACAGCTGCTTCTAGTGATGAAGATGTGACAACATTGTTTTCTAATGTGAAGGCATCATGCATTAGTTCTTCATGTTGTTGAGCCATATTTTCGATTTTTAGCCTCACAAATTCACCATATCTTTGACCAAGGTTTAATGCATCACCTGGTGTTAATGTATGAATATGAACTTTGACGATATCTTCATCGTGCACCACAACAAGGCTGTCCCCTAATGCTTCTAATTCACGTCTAAAGGTATCTTCACTAAAATATTTAATTGATCTATCATTAAGTTCAACAATAAATTCAGTACAATAACCAAATTCCTCATGTTCAAATTGAGCTTGTACATGCGCTACCTGTTGTGTTTGAGAAACATCAGCAAGTATTGGTCGACCTTCTAAATAGGCTTGGAAGCCTTGTAAGATAACAAGTAATCCAGCACCACCCGAGTCAACGACACCGACTTCTTTTAGAACTGGTAGCATATCTGGTGTTTTATTTAGAGCAATTTCTGCTTGCGTCACAAAATAGTTTAAGGTGTCTTCGACTGATAATTCATTTCCATTTGTAACATAGGAAAGAGTTGCTTCTGAAGCTAAACGAAGAACAGTTAAGATAGTCCCCTCGACTGGACGCATGACTGCTTTATAGGCAATTTTTTTACCATTATCAAAGGCAAGTGCTAAATCTAAGGAATCTAGTTCACTTTTATCTACGATGGCTTGTGAGAAACCTCTGAAAATCTGAGATAGGATAACCCCTGAGTTTCCTCTTGCGCCCATTAATAATCCTTTTGATAAAACTTTTGATAATTGACCTACATGTGTTGAATTGTGATTTATAACTTCTTTGACACCTGCTGTAAAGGTTAAATTCATATTCGTTCCAGTATCACCATCTGGGACTGGAAAAACGTTTAAAGCATCGATTTCACGATGTTGATTAGTTAAATTATTGGCTCCTGATTGAAGCATTGATACAAAATCTTTAGCATTTAATGTTTTCATAATTACTTCTCTACCTTAACCCCTTGAACAAAGACATTTACTTTAACAAATGTTTGTTCCAAGGATTTCTCAAGCATATACTTAACTTTCTTTTGAACAGATAGAACGATTTCTGAAATCTTAACACCATAGCTTAAAACAACATATAAATCGATTTCAAATCCTTGATCAGTTTTATTTACTACAACACCCTTAGTAAAGTTTTCCATTCCTAAGAGTTCAGCAAAACCATCTTTTAAAAACTTTTGACTAGCCATTCCAACTACGCCATAGCACTCAGTGACAACACCACCTGCTAATTCAGCGATAGCTTCTTTTGTTATGTTTATGTTTCCGAGCTGAGTCATTCTTTCGATAGACATAAAAACCTCCTTATACCCCTTGGTATTTTACCGTATATTACTTTGAATTACAAACCTTCTTCTTCTGGAATATATTCATCATCTTGTTCATTAATTCCATCAATCTCTTCGCCTTCTAATTCTTCTATTGCCTCTTCACATGGTTTTACATATGTGGAACGCCAGAAGACATCATAGACAATACATTTTTGGTCCTCATTAAGGCGATTGTAAATTTCTGTAAAAGTGACAGCATCGAGTGATTCTAAAGAATAAATAGAGCTGTGTAATTGAACCCCATCGGCCATCATAGCTTTAATATAATTTTCATCATATGTTTTCGGTGATCGAACAATTTCAGATATATTTGAATATAGAACAGAATCTGTTCTTGAAATACCATCAACCAGTGCTTCTAAGGCTGCTGAATCATTGAATCCACTAAAGCGAGGTAAATCCCTTAAGAATTCAAATTGTCCTTCTAAAAGACCTTTAATACTTCCATCAATGGCTATCATTTCTATTTTATCAGTTAAGCGATAACCAATCACTTTTTTCTCAGTTACCTCAATTGTCATGGATTGATTAAACCAATGCTTAGTCACATTGATTGATTCAACAAATGAATCAGCTGGGACTTTCTTTTCTAGATTTGATGCTAAGAATTTATAGAAAGATGTTCCTAATTCAAAATCGAGCTCATTTATCACTTCTTGATCACTTACATAGTAATTGCCTTCAACAATGACTTCATTAACTTTTGAGTAATCACTTTTTTCGTATAAAAAGACAGTTAAAGCAAGTCCAATTCCCATGACTAAGATAAACGCCCATTTTAAGACTTTTCTTAAAGCCGCTTGTTGTCGTTGTTTTTTCTTATCTTGGATTTCTTTTTGGATGCTTTTTATGGTACTTACTGGCTTTTTGTTGTCCAATTAAACTGCTCCACTTCTAATTGTAAATCGACTTGGTACTTTTCTTTGACAGATTGCTGTATTAACTGAATTAATTTTATCATATCTGATGACGTTGCGTGGCCTGTATTGATTATAAAATTAGCATGTTTCATAGAAACTTGAGCGCCACCAATACTAAATCCTCTAAATCCACTTTTCTGAATTAATTCCCATGAAAAATGATCTTTAGGATTTCTAAATGTTGAGCCACATGAAGGTGCATCTAGAGGTTGAGTCTCTAGTCGCTGTTGTTTACGCCGTGCCATAATCTGTTTAATTTGTTCACTATCTCCATGCTTTAATTGTAGTTTAGCCGCTAATATAATCCAATCTGGATGTTCTTGAAAGATAGATGATCGATAACCATACTCACATTGTGCACCAGATATCCAGTCCAATTTGTTATCTCTAAGAACTAAGACCTCTTTAACAATATCAGACATGCTTTGTTTATAAGCGCCCGCATTCATGTACAGGGCTCCCCCAATTGTGGCTGGGATGCCAGCGGCCCACTCAAGACCTGATAAGGAATGTTTCATGGCTAAATCGGATAATAAAACAAGCGAGGCACCTGCTTCAACATACACTTCATTGTCTAAGATGTAGGTTGAGTTGATACTTCGGTTAAATTTAATAATTACACCCTCATAAGGTTCATCATTGGCTAATATATTTGAGCCATGACCAAATATTCTATAATCGATGTTTTCTTTATTTAATAATTGGATACCAGCAATCAGTCCGATCACATCAAAAGGATAAAAGACAGCTTTGCATGGACCTCCAATTTTTAGAGTGGTTAGTTTTGAGAGCAATACATTCTCGCTAACTTCACCAAATCGTTTTAATTTATCAATCATCCTTTAACCCACCTTATAATGTCATCAATCGCATTTACCTTGGCGAATTTTAAAGAAGCAGTACTCATTGCTTTAAGTTTTTGTGGATGACTTAATAAGTCATTAATGGCATCAAATAGTTTATCTGCTGTTAAATCTTTTTCTTCAAATAAATAGGTAGCCCCATTATTACTTAACTCAAGTGCATTGTAATATTGGTGATTAGCAACAACATATGGGGATGGAATATAAATAGAGGGCACTAATGCGGCTGTTATTTCAGCAATACTTGTGGCTCCTGCTCTGGAAATGACGAGTGAACAATGTTTTAGTATTTGAAGTTGATCGACATGATCAAAAACATGAACATTTTCTAATTCTTTAATCTCATCATATGCGTCATTATTTTTTGTTCCTGCACTGATGACAAATTGATATTTATCTAATGGATTGTCCTTTAGGTGTTTAACTACCATTTTAGCCATCGAAGCAGAGCCTAAACTTCCCATCACAAAATAAACAATTGGTAGGTCTGGATTAAGGCCAATTGATTGAGGGTAATTCTCATCTTTTTGTGTTTTAGCCGCAATGGTTGCGCGTGGATTTCCATAGAATCGAATATCTGGATGATTAAATTGTTTTATTACATCTTCAAAACAAACAATGATGCCTTCACTTGATTTCTGAACAGCTTTATTTGCTTTTCCAGCAATTGAATTTTGTTCATGAATAAAGTATGGGATTTTTAAACTTTTTGCTGCTACACAAGCTGGGAATGTGACATACCCACCAAAACTTATTAGTAAATCAATTTTATGCTCTTTTAGATATTTTTTCGATTGTCTAATGGCACTAAATTGAGAGGTAATGCCTTTAATCTTGGCTAAGATTCCTGGTTTTAAACCTTCATTTTGAATTGGCAAAAAAGTATATGGTTTCTCTTTGACAATTTGTGCTTCCATTTTATCGTGATTACCAATATAAAAAATGGTGTGCCCTTTTTCAATTAATGCATCCGCTAAAGCAATGGCTGGGTAAATATGGCCGCCTGTGCCACCAGCACTTAAACATATATTCATGGCGTTCTCCTAATCTTCTTGATCAAATATGGTGGCATTAAATGAAATCTTTAAATGATTGTACGCTTTATGAGTTGCCACTCTTCCTCTTGGTGTACGATTAATAAATCCTATTTGTAATAAATATGGTTCATAAACATCTTCCAATGTCATAGTTTCTTCTGAAATAGAGCTGGCTAATGCGTCTAAACCAACTGGTCCACCATTAAAGCGTTCAATAATTCCTTTAAGATAACGAATGTCAACTTCATCTAATCCTAGTTCATCAACTTTTAATTGTTCTAGGGCATAGTGTGTAATTTCATTATCAATCACATTATTGTTTAACACTTGTCCAAAATCCCGGACACGTCTTAAAAGCCTGTTAGCAATTCGCGGTGTGCCTCTACTTCGCTTAGCAATCTCATTGATACCTTCTTGGTCAATTTTTGTTTGTAAGACTATAGCACTACGTTTAACAATTCTTTGAAGTTGTTCTTGGGTGTAATAATCAAGCTTTGACACAATCCCAAAACGATCACGTAAGGGTGAGCTTAAATCACCAGCCCGTGTAGTTGCGCCAACGAGTGTAAATGGTGGTAAATCAATTTGAATGCTGCGCACCGTCGACTCTTTTCCTACGACAACGTCTAAAACAAAGTCTTCCATTGCCGAGTAAAGAACTTCTTCAACAATTTTAGGAAGTCGATGAATTTCGTCAATAAAAAGAACATCACCTGGTTCAAGGGTTGATAAGATTGCAGCTAAGTCCCCTGTCTTTTCAATTGAAGGTCCTGTAACAACTCTAATATGGGTTCCCATTTCATTGGCTAAAATATGAGCTAAAGTTGTTTTTCCTAAGCCTGGAGGCCCATATAAGAGGACATGATCAAGGGCTTCATTTCGAGTTAAAGCAGCTTGAATAAAGACTTTTAAATTAGTCTTTAAATCATCTTGACCGACATAATCCTCCATGACGGAGGGTCTTAATGTAAGTTCTTGTTCATCAAGTTCTAAACTTTCACCATCTACTAATCTTGTCATTGAGGCTCCTTACTTCATTTTCATTAATAATTGTAGACCAGCTTTAATGTATTCATCAACTGTCTGGTTTGGATTTTTGACTAGCTCTTTTTCTATCGCATTCAATTCTGATTGTTTATATCCTAAATTTCGAAGACCACTGATGGCTTCCGTTAATGCTTCAGGAAGAGCATACTTATTATGTGTTGCATCGACTAATTTTCCTTTTAAATCTAGCACAATTTGACTTGCTGATTTTGGACCAATCCCTGGTAATGTCTTCAGATAATTAACATCACCCTCTTCGATAGCACTGATTAAGCGTAAGCCTGTTGTTTTGACTAACATATTCATGGCCCCTTTAGGGCCAATCCCTTTGACTGATATTAAGCGTAAAAATAGTGTTAAATCGGTTCTGCTTAAAAAACCAAAAAGAGTCAAGGCATCTTCACGAACATTTAAGTACGTATGAATCTTGACTGTTTCACCTATTTTCACTTTGTCTTGATTAACAAAACCTATTTCATACCCAATTCCATTATTGCTGACAATAATGGAATCTAGCAATACTTCTTCTATTGTTCCTTTGATAAAAGAAATCATATTATCACCATGTGTATTATAGCACTTTTCATGCTAGTCGATAAATTCAAACTGGACCGATTCTAAAATAATAGTATCGCCATTTTGAACACCTTGGGCTCGCAGATAATCATCGACGCCTAGTGTTTTTAATCGTTGCGCAAAATATAATATAGAGTCATCGGAATTCTCATCTAAGTTTCTGAATTCATGTTCAATCTTAGGACCTGTTAATTGCCATAAATGATCGCCCACTTTTTCGACTTCAAAGCCTCTGTCTGGTGCTTCATATTTAAAGACAACTGACTCCGAAACAGGATCAGCTTCAAATAAATCGTACTCGATTGTATCTAATTTATCGGCTATGGCATAAACAAGTTTTTGAGTTCCTTCTTGAGTAAGTGTGATTGTTTCATAGACAACTAAATCAGGATGTGCCTCTTTAAATCGCATTAGATTTTCTTGTGCATCTTCTAAGTCCATTTTATTGGCAACAACAATCATTTCACGTTCTAATAAACGATACTCATATTCTTTAAGTTCATTCATTATGATTTCATAATCATTTAGTGGATTACGTCCCTCACTGCCACTCATATCAATCATATGGACTAATAGTCGGCAGCGTTCAATATGCTTTAAAAACTGATGTCCTAAGCCCTTCCCTTGAGCTGCATTTTCAATTAAACCAGGTAAATCAGCCATCACAAATGAACGGTCATCGCCTGCTTGAACAACTCCTAAATTTGGGACTAGGGTTGTAAATGGATATTCAGCAATTTCGGGTTTGGCTGCTGAGACAACGGATAATAATGTTGACTTTCCAACAGATGGAAATCCAACTAAGCCTACATCGGCAAGTAACTTGAGTTCTACTTCTATTTCAAATTCTTCCCCCAACTCCCCTACCTCAGCTATTTCTGGTGCAGGGTTTTTTGCTGAAGCAAAGCGGAAGTTACCGCGTCCGCCTTTTCCGCCATGCGCAATCACCATTTGTTGGCCTGCTGTGATTAGGTCTGCGATGATTGTATCTGTGTCTAGGCGTCTAACGATTGTTCCGACTGGTACTTTGATGATTAAATCTAATCCATCAGCCCCATGCATTTTTTTATTCTTACCATTTTCACCATTTTTGGCTTTTAAATGATGTTGAAAGCGCAAGTCTAAAAGAGTTGATTTATGAGTATCAACTTCAAAGATGATGCTACCCCCTTGACCACCATCTCCACCATAGGGTCCACCAAAGGGTACATATTTTTCACGACGAAATGATACCATTCCGTTTCCGCCATTTCCGGCTTTAACATTGAGTTTGACTCGATCGACAAACATAGACTCACGTCCTTTCTAAATCAAGAAAAAAGTCTCCATTAGGAGACTTCATTAAGCAACTGGGTAAACTGATACTTGTTTACGTGTTTTCCCAAGGCGTTCAAATTTTACAACACCATCTACTTTAGAGAAAAGAGTGTCATCGCCTCCACGTCCAACGTTAACTCCTGGGTGAATCTTAGTACCGCGTTGACGGTATAGGATTGAACCAGCAGCCACTGTTTGTCCATCTGCGCGTTTTGCGCCTAAACGCTTCGAATGTGAGTCACGTCCGTTCTTTGTTGAACCAACTCCTTTTTTAGAAGCAAAGAATTGAATATTTAAAGTGAATTTCATTGTTTCACCTCCCGAATTTTAATATTGTTTGGAAATTGTTCCTGGATAGTTTTTAGTTGGATTAAACCAGTTTCACAGATAATTTGCCCCATGTGAGTAACCTCACTGGTTCTTATACTCATAGTTTCTTGGTCCATCCAAGCTTCATAATTTGTTTTTAAGTCTATCGCATTAAGTAATCCTGTCATCACAGAGCTGACACCAGCACAGACAATGTCTTTACCTGCTTCAGCGAATAATGCATGACCAGATGCGCTTAATTCAATAATCTTCTCATTCTTATATACTACATTAACGTGAATCATTAGGCATTAATTGATTCAACACTTAAACGTGTATATGGTTGACGATGTCCTTTTTTACGGTGGCTTGATCCACTCTTAGCAACATACTTGTAGATCGTAATTTTCTTACCACGACCTTGCTTTTCAACCTTAGCAGTAACTGTAGCACCTTCAACATAGGGTGTTCCAGCCTTTAGTTCTTTATCACCGACAAGTAAAACTTTATCAAAAACAACTTCTTCGCCTTCTTGGGCATCTAGTTTTTCAACCCAAATTGATTGTCCAACTTCAACTTTTAGTTGTTTTCCACCGGTTTCGATAACTGCGTACATATTGCACCTCCTCACTTTCTATATGACTCGCCAATTAAGGTGTCAATTTTGAACTTATAGACCTTAAGTTGAGCGGTTGTAGCTTGTACAACTCGTCTGCTTTTCAATAAGCTAACCTATTGTACCATAAATCGATTGCTTGTGCACAAATTTAATCATCACTTTTAAAGAAAAACAAATCATTTTGTTCGAATAAAAAAGAGCTGTTAAGAAGTAGAAAGTTAAATCTACACGCTTAGCCTTTTAAAGGAATCTCAACAAAGAATGTGGTCCCTTTTCCTACCTCTGAAATAACACCATATGGATAACCGCCTCTTTCACAGATAGCTTTACAAATAGCTAGACCTAATCCAGTTCCTTGGCGTGCGCGTTGATAGTTTTTATTGACTTTATAATATCGATCCCATACAAAGGGAACATCTTCCATAGCGATTCCATCACCGTGGTCTTCAACTTCAATTCGAGCATAGCCAGTTTCTTCAATTTCTAAGAGACGTACTAAAACTAAACCATCATCACCAATAAACTTAATCGCATTAGAAATATAGTTCACAATAACTTGGCGAACCTTAATTTCATCTCCAACCACAAGATGATTAATTTGTCCTATCACTTCAATCATGACTCGTTGTGTTGAGGTTACTACTTTAAATGATTCAATGACTTGTTGAACGATTGAATTAAGGTCAAACTCCTGGCTTATTAAGCGAGTTGTATCAGCTTGCATCTGCGATAAAGTCATCATATCGGTTAATAGTTTATTTAACTGTTCAACCTCAGTTTGAATAACACTAAGGTGCTGATTTCTTTTCTCAGGATCGTCTCCTGAAATATCTTGAATCATCTCAGCATAGGCTGAAATCATAGTTAATGGTGTTCGAATATCATGCGAGATATTGGCTAATAAATCATTTCGCAAATTATCAGTCTTGGCTATTTCTTGAGTCGCAAAATTTAGGGTATCGGCTAGATTATCAATCTCCAAATAACCACCCTTTTCAAAATTAACATTTTTACGACCTTTGGCTAATAATTGTGCTGAATTACTCATCTTAATTAATGGTTGTGACAATAAACGTGAAATTAAATAGGCAATCACTCCACCTAAGAGTAAAACTCCTATAATAATTAAGAAGAACTGACGTTGTAAAACTTCAATCGTTGAATCAAGCAATTCAAATGGAGTATTAATAAATGCGTAATAAGGTGCTTCTTCAATAACAGCTCGATGAGCATAAAATAATTGACCTGAAATCTGATCATTTGGTGTTACTTTAAAGTAATACGAGTCATCATCAATGTCGTTAAACTGTTCAATATATTGGTTCATAATAAGTGATGGACTTGTATAAGAACGAGCACTTGGTTTAATTAAATAATGAAGATAACATGAGGTTCCCATTGGATTAATTTCAAATTGCATGATCGATTCTTGATCAAAAACAAAGATGCATAGATTATTATCTTGAGCAAAATTTCTTAAGTTACTAAGATTTGGATCAAACTCATCTTGATCGTGAGTCATTGCATAAATTGTCGTTTCACTGTGAATTGAGGCTTCTTCAACTCTATTTAAAACAGTGTTTTGGTAAAAAGCAGGCAAGAATAAAATTTGTAGTAAATAGACGAGTCCTAATAAGGACACAACTAACGCTACAATGTATAAAAACATTCTAAATCCAATACTTCTAAACCAATTAACGATTCGTTTCAAACATATACCCCATGCCTCGAATAGTCTTAATATGACTTCGAGCGTTTCCTAAACTTTGTCTTAACATTTTAATATGAGAGTCAACTGTTCTATCATCTCCAATATAATCATCACTCCACACATGTTGTAAAATCATGTCTCTTGTACATACTTGATTTGGACGATTAATTAGAAATAATAATAATTCATATTCTTTCGGTTTTAAATTAACACGCTTTTCATTCACTTCAATAAAACGACCTAATGTATCAACCACTAAGTTCTCAAATTGAAAGTGAGTCGGTGTTATATTTTGAGATGAACGTAAAGTAATAACATTAATTCTAGCCATTAATTCCTTGGCTGAAAATGGTTTCGTCATATAGTCATCGACTCCCATTTTAAAACCATATAATTTATCATCCTCACTATGTCTAGCACTAAGCATGATAACCGGGATTTCCTTGATTTGTTTAATTCTTTTGGTCGTCACAAAGCCATCTAAATCAGGCATCATGACATCCATAATGATGACATCAAAATCCTCTTCTTGAACTTTTTTAATCGCTGCCATACCTCCTGATACAGCTGTACATTCATGACCATATAAAGTTGAATACTCTTTAATAATTTCATGAATTGACAATTCATCATCAACAACTAATATTCTCACTATGCCACCCTTTCTAAATGTTTAATTATAAAACTTAAGCTCTGATCATTGCGGTTTTTCTGAGTTTGACCAGATACTTTGTAGACAGATTTGGTGTTAATAATCTTTGAATATTTCTCAAATTCTTTAGGAAATAAAATCGCTTCTAAGCTGTCCCATTCATCTTCAAGAGTTACAAAGGACATTTTTTGACGATTCTTCGTTGTAATTTCTTTATTACTGACAATGCTCGCATAAAATGTGTAATACCCTAAAACTTCAATCGCATCAGAAAGATTATCTCTTAAAGCCACTTGGCTTTGTTTAATTGACAACACTGGGTGAGTTGAAAAGTGAAAGCCTAAAACATTCGCTTCATTGCGAGACATATCTAC
>LSQX01316581.1_pt2 | contig 29586 bp, 25 predicted proteins | sample 654561 | NCBI WGS metagenome assembly LSQX01 (sample SAMN04489861, study PRJNA283612) | anaerobic digester metagenome | isolation source: 4 biogas reactors fed with cattle manure at either 37C or 55C with and... | place: Denmark: Kongens Lyngby | collected 2014 | reverse complement strand
ATGGAAGTACCGGCCATGGCAGCCAGGATACCAAACTGGGCCAGGGCAATATAGTTCATGGAAAAGTGGAGCATAAAATAGCCAACGACCACAATTGCTAATCTTACCGGCATGGGCAGGGCAGTAGTGTTAATAAACTGCAGACAGATACCGATAAAGACTACCCAGCGCAGAATAATCAGCCAGGAACGATATTTACCCCATTTTAAGTTTGATCTCTGCACAATCCCACCGGAAGTGATACAGACAATAAAGTCAAGAATCCGGGCCACCAGCAGAAGTGTCGCCACCACACCGGCGCTGATCATGAGATGGTCTGTCATAAAGAGCGTTCCGTAACTCATGGGAACTGCGATACCAAGACCTGATGCTAGAGCATAGGCACCGTACATATTAACTTCTTTATTAGTTAATTTACCGCCACTCATAATAAACCTCCTAGTAGTTGTAGTTATAGTACTTGTAGAAACCGGCAATACAATAAATAAAGACCATTCCTGATTCCAACCACAGCTTGTCCCTCACAACATCCTCTGCGTCTCGCCGATATAATCCCCCCTGCCCCTTTACTGTTTATCAGAGAAGGCAGCAGCTGCCGCCGCCGTTTCTGACCCTTTACCCAGTTCAAACACTTGTTAACCTTTGCTAACTTTTGATATTTCAGAAAATTTACAGCAAAAAAATATCCCAGTCTGTAAGTCAGTTAATTAATTGACATCACTCATGAATATTTGATAATTTCAGACAAATTGTATCATATTTTTTTCAGGAGGGCAATAAAAACTTTACCTGGTAAATATTAGCAGCCATGCTGCCTTACGTAGCTTCAGTCCAATCCTGCAGCTTTTCTACATCTTTAACAGTAATGCGCTGCTTGTCTAGGGCAATAATCCCCTCTTTTTGAAAACGGCTTAAAATTCTGGCCACAGTTTCCCGGGAAGTGCCAATCATGCTGGCCATCTCCTGACGTGTCAGGTCAAGCTCCAGCACTATCCCCTCTTCTTCCCGGCGGCCTTCTACGCGTATAAAACGCAGCAGCAGACCGGCCAAACGGCCGTAGGTGTCCTGCAGCGCCAGATCACGCACTAAGAGCTGTGCCTGCCGCAGGCGCCGGCTCATAATACGCAGCAGCTTAATTCCTAACTGCGGCTGCGCCTCCAGCAGACGCTCCATGTCAGCATTACGCAGCAGCCAGCATTGTGTATCCTCAATTGCTTCAGCCGTAGCAGGGTAAGGTCCACGGTCAAATAAAACCACTTCAGCAAAAATATCACCGTCTTTATAAATGTGTAAAATTTGCTCCCGCCCGTCAGGCGATGATTTGCTGATTTTAACACGACCGCGGTTGATGACAAATAAAGCTTCTCCAGGTTCTCCTTCCAGAAAGAGCAGTGAACCTTTCGCATAGCTGCGCTCGATCATCACACCGGAAACCATCTCTAACTCACTGTCTGCTAACCCGGCAAAAAAGGGTACTTTCCGCAAATATTCGGCGCTGCGCTGCACTGTCTCACTCCTCGCAAGTCTGCTCCTTAATAGATGATATGATAATCAACGGCCTTAAGATTAACACAACCCGTCATCAGCATGCCGTGCCGCAGCTCTTCCGTCATCGTCTTAATAATTGTTTTTACTCCTGCTGCGCCATGGCCAAAGGCACCCCAAATGGCAGGACGCCCAATCAGCACGGCATTTGCTCCCAGTGCCAGCATTTTTAAGGCATCTACCCCACTGCGAATACCACCATCGGCAAAAACAATAATTTCACCTTTGACACGCTCCACAATTTCCGGCAGCACTTCCGCCACACCCGGTGTACCGTCCAGCACTCTGCCGCCGTGATTAGAAACGACAATGGCCGCCGCACCGATTTCCACAGCCATTTCTGCTTCCTGCGCCGTCATAATCCCTTTCAGGATGAAAGGCAGTTCCGTCATTTTCACCAGCTCCCGCAGCTGGTAAAAACTTTTCGGGCCTACCGGCTGACCCTTCAAAGCCATAGTTACTAAACCGGCACCATCGATGTCAATGCCCACCGCTAAAACTCCACTTTCCTCTGCCTGACGAATCCTCTCCCGCAGTGGCTCCATGGCACGCGGCTTAATAATGGCAATCCCATTCTTGCCTGCTTTTTTAATCGCCTGCAGACCCAAACGGAAATAATCCGGATCTGCGCCATCACCGATAAAGGCACAGGAACCTGCCGCTGCCGCTCCCTCAACTAAAGCGGTGATAAATTCCTCTTCACTTAAAGCTCCTCCCAAATTGTACGCGGCACCGGTTAAAGGAGCAACCAGCACAGGTGTGGTAAAGGTGCGCCCAAACAGCTGCAGAGCATGATCAGGCTGATCAACCTGATGGATAGTGCGCATGTTTAAATGATACATTGCCAGCGTCTCAACATTGTTCTGAAAGGAAGAACCGGATAATAAGCCTCCGATACCCGGCACCTCTCCTGCACAGGCACGTCCATCACAAACACGGCAGACACGGCAGCTGCCGCGCAGGCGCTCCCTTGCCCGCTCTTTTATCTCCCGTACATTCATCCTTGCGTACCCCTCGCTTTCACCAAGTAGTTCTATCTTAACTGCAGCCACCTGCAGCCCGCTACTTTTCAGCGCTCTTATCATACCATATGCCCTCAGCATTTTGCCAGCCATGCCGGCACAAAAATCTCTGCCGACGGGCCGACGGGCATTTTCCGAAAAAAAAGCTGCGGGATCAGCCCGCAGCCGGACATGACTGTCAGTTATCTGCCAACAGGGCACTAAGTATGCTGCTGATAATTGACAACAGCAAAGCGCCAAGGATGCCAGACCAGAGAGATTGCACAACAAAGCCTTTAACGGTATCTGCCACCAGCCAGAGTAAAAAACCGTTAACTACCAAAGTAAATAAACCGACTGTCATAATATTAATCGGCAAGGTTATGAGATTAATAATGGGACGAATGATGGTGTTGACAAAACCCCAAACCAAGGCTGCCACCAACGCTGCGGCAAAACTCTCAATACTCATGCCCTTAATCAAGAATGTCGTCAGATAAAGGGCCAAAGCATTTAACACCCACCGCCAAACAAGGCCCCGCATGCAAATCACCTCTATCCTGTTAGTTCTGTTTTGCTATTTCGACATATTGTGAAAGAATCCTCTAACTGCAGCATAAATTTTACTTTTTTACCCTTATTTTCGTGCCAATCTGCCTACTCCTGCGCCCCATATTCCTGTAAATAGGCATACAGACTAGCAGCTGCCGCCTGATTCATGCCCTCTACGGCAGCCAATTCTTCCACCGTTGCCTCCCGCAGCGCTTTAATGCTGCCAAAAGCTTTCAGCAGCGCTTTACGCCTCTTTTCACCAATGCCCGGTACTTCCAACAGCAGCGAGCCGCGGGCACGACGGCTGAGCTGCCGCCGCTGCTGAGTCACGGCAAAACGGTGACTTTCATCGCGTATCCGCTGTAAAAGCTGCAGCGCCGGTGAAGTACGCGGTAGGCGCAGCGGGTGCTTTTGTTCCGGCAGATGCACCAGTTCCTCACCTTCCGACAGTGCCAGCACAGGCAGTTCGGCATAGCCCTGTTCAGTCAAAGACTGCAGAGCTGCATTCAGCTGTCCCGGGCCGCCGTCGATTAAAATTAAGTCCGGTACCAGCAAAAATGGATCTTCAGTAGTTTCCGGAAGCTCACCGGCTGCCCGTGCTGCCTGCAGGCGGGCAAAGCGCCTGCTGATCACTTCCTTCATGGCCGCATAGTCATCCGGTTTATCAACACCGCGGATACGAAAACGCCGATAGTCAGCAGGTCGCGCACTGCCCTTTTCAAAAACGACCATGGAAGCCACAGTCCCTTCGCCCTGGAAGTGGGAAATATCATAACCCTCGATGCGTAATGGCGGTGCGTCTAAAGCAAGCTCCTCCGCCAATGCCTGTAAGGCGGCCTGCGGGTCACGGGCACGGCTGCGCAGTACCTCCTGTTCTAAAAACAGCTGGGCGTTATCCAGGGCTAAACGTACCAATTCCTTTTTTGCCCCCCGTTGGGGCACATGCAGACGTACTTTGGTGCCGCGCTTTTGACTAAGCCAGGCAGCCAAAAGTTCTGCTTCGGCAGCCTCTTCCGAAAGCAGAATTTCCGGCGGTATCTCACCGGCATGGGTGTAGTAGCGATGTAAAAAGGCTGTCAGCAGTTCTGCCCCTGCTTCACCGGTCGGGTTCGTGAGGAAAAAATGCTCCCGACCCGTCAGCTTACCGCTGCGCACCACAAATAACTGTGCACAGCCGCCGTCTTCGCCGGCAGCCAGGGCAATAATATCCCGGTCGCCGCCGGCAGTGACGGCAATTTTTTGCTTCTCAACAATGGCTTCCACAGCCCGGTACTGGTCGCGCAGTCGTGCCGCTTTTTCAAAATCCAGTTTTTCAGCTGCTTCTGCCATGCGCTGCGCCAAATCACGCAGCAGCTTATCCTGCTTCCCCTCTAAAAAGAGCAGCACTTCATCTACCAGGCAGCGGTATTCCGCCGGAGAAACACTTCCGGCACAGGGAGCCAGACAGCGGTCAATATGACGGTTTAAACAGGGTCTTTTTGCTTTCTCGGCATCGATGGGACCGCGACAGTGACGCAGCGGGAACAGACGGTGCAGCAGGCGAATGGTTTCTTTCACGGCCCCGGCATTAGGATAAGGGCCAAAATAACGCGCCCCGTCCTTTTCCACACGGCGTGCCACATGAATGCGGGGAAATTCTTCCTGTACAGTCACACGTAAATAAGGGTAGTGCTTATCATCCTTTAAATTAATATTGTAACGCGGCCGATATTCTTTAATTAAATTGCTTTCTAAAATCAGTGCTTCTACTTCTGTATCGGTTACCGTATAGTCAAAATCACGTATTTTTTCTACCATCACACGCACTTTGGGCGTTAAGTTGTGGGCAGCCTGAAAATAGGAACGCACCCGCTGCCGCAAATCTACCGCTTTACCAACATAAATAATCTTGCCGCGCTCATCCTTCATCAAATAGACACCGGGACGGTGCGGCAGCTGCTTCAGTTTTTCCGCTAACTGTTCCTTGGCTTCAGTCATCATCAACCTCCACTACTGTACCGGTGCCAGATATTTTTTCAGGTAGCGTCCCGTATGGGAGGCCGGTACCTGACAAACTTCCTCCGGTGTACCACAGGCAATTACCCGGCCGCCCTCGTCGCCGCCTTCCGGACCTAAATCAATCAGGTAATCAGCCCGCTTAATCACATCCAGATTATGCTCAATCACTAACACGGTATCGCCATTATCGACCAGACGGTCGAGAATCGTCAGCAGTTTATTGATATCATCACTGTGCAGGCCGGTAGTCGGTTCATCAAGGATATAAAGTGTTTTCCCGTTACTGCGGCGGGAAAGTTCGGTTGCCAGTTTAACCCGCTGCGCCTCACCGCCGGATAAAGTAGGTGCCGGCTGACCTAAACGGATATAGCCTAAGCCCACATCATAAAGAGTCTGCAGTTTACGCTGAATACGGGGAATGGCGTCAAAAAATTCTACTGCTTCCGCTACCGTCATTTCCAGTACTTCAGCAATATTTTTCCCTTTGTAACGAATCTCCAGCGTCTCGCGGTTATAGCGTTTACCGTGGCAGACTTCACAAGGCACATACACATCGGGTAAAAAGTGCATTTCAATGCGTAAAATACCGTCACCGCGGCAGGCCTCACAGCGGCCGCCTTTAACATTAAAACTGAAGCGGCCCGGCTTATAGCCGCGGGCTCTGCTTTCCGCCGTCCGGGAAAATAATTCACGAATATAATCAAAAACACCGGTATAGGTAGCCGGATTGGAACGCGGCGTACGCCCGATAGGTGACTGATCCACTTCAATCACTTTATCTAAATGGTCAAGGCCCAGCAGGTCATCATGTTCCGCCGGTTTGCGGCTGCTGCGGTGCAGCTCCATCGCCAAACGGCGGTAAAGAATTTCATTTACCAAAGTACTTTTACCGGAGCCGGAAACACCTGTCACACAGGTAAAGACACCCAGCGGTATGCGGACATCAATATTCTTTAAATTATGCGCCCGCGCCCCTTTCACTTCCAGCCATTTATCATTCAGCGGACGTCGCTGCGCCGGCAGCTGAATGGCTTTGGCACCCGATAAATACTGGCCGGTTATTGAAGCCGGCTCCGCTTTAATATCCTCCACTGTCCCGGCAGCTACTATTTGCCCGCCCCAGACGCCGGCGCCGGGCCCCACATCGATAATATGGTCGGCCCGCTCAATAGTTTCCTCATCGTGCTCAACCACAATCACTGTGTTACCTAAATCACGCAGGCGCTCTAAGGTGGTAATCAGGCGTTCGTTATCACGCTGATGCAGGCCAATACTTGGCTCGTCCAGAATATAGAGGACTCCTGTTAAACTGGAACCAATCTGGGTGGCCAGCCGAATGCGCTGTGCTTCGCCGCCGGACAGACTACCGGCTGCCCGCTCCAGTGTCAAATAGCCCAGTCCCACATTCAACAAAAAGGATAAACGCTCATTTAACTCCTTCACAATCAAGCGGGCAATCTGCTCTTCTTTCTCACTTAACTGCAGACCGGAGATAAATTCTTTCGCTTTCTCCACAGTCAGGGCGCTTACCTGGGCGATATTTTTTCCGCCCACCGTGACAGCTAAAGTGGCAGGTTTCAGGCGCGTACCCTGACATTCGGAGCAGGAACGCTGGCTGAGAAAGGCTGCTAACTGCTCCCGGTACTGCTCGGAAGTGGTTTCCCGATAACGGCGCGTCAGAATGGGGATCACACCATGATAGCGAACCTCATAATGCTGCACACGCCCGCCGCTTTCTACATACTGAAAAGGAATGCGTTCGCGCACACCCCAGAGGATTTTCTTTTGCTCCGCCTTTGTCAGTTGGGCAAAAGGTTTATCTGCGTCAATCCCGGTATGCCGGGCCATGGCCAGCAGCAGCTGCTGATAATAGCTGCCCGCTTTCCAGGGAGCCACGGCTCCTTCCAGCAGCGAACGCTGGGGATCAGGCACAATCAAATCCGGATCAAATTCCTCAGTGGAACCTAAACCGCTGCAGGCAGGACAGGCGCCGTAGGGATTATTAAAAGAAAACATGCGTGGTGTCAGTTCCTCAAAAGAGAACCCGCACTGTGGGCAGGCAAAAGTAGAGGAAAACAGCAATTCTTCCCCGCCAATGACATCAATGAGCACCAAACCGTTGCCATATTTTAAAGCCGTTTCCAAAGAATCGGCCAGCCTGTTCTCCAGTCCGTCTTTAATAATCAGCCGGTCTACCACAATTTCTATATGATGTTTTTTATTTTTATCCAGCTCAATTTCTTCTTCCAGTTCCCGCAGTTCACCGTTAACCCGCACCCGCACAAAACCGTCTGTCCGTGCGTCCTGAAAAAGTTTGCGGTGTTCACCTTTACGACCGCGCACCAGCGGCGCCAAGACCTGGATTCTTGTTTTTTCCGGCAGCGTCATAATGCGATCTACCATCTGTTCCACCGTTTGCTGGGCAATGGGCAGCTCACAGTGCGGACAGAAAGGACGGCCAATGCGGGCAAACAGCAGGCGCAGATAATCATAAATCTCCGTCACCGTCCNNATGGGCTGGCCGCAGCTGGGACAGTGGGGCCTGCCTATGCGCGCAAAGAGCAGGCGCAGATAGTCGTAGATTTCCGTGACCGTGCCCACAGTGGAGCGGGGGTTGCGGCTGGCCGTCTTCTGATCGATGGACACCGCCGGCGAAAGCCCCTCGATAAAGTCCACATCGGGCTTATCCATCTGCCCCAGAAACTGCCGGGCATAGGCTGACAGGGATTCCACATAGCGCCGCTGACCTTCGGCATAAATAGTGTCAAAGGCCAGCGAGGATTTTCCCGAGCCGGAGACACCGGTAATTACTACTAACTGGTTGCGCGGAATATCAACATCTATATTTTTTAAGTTATGCTCTCGGGCACCGCGAATACTAATTGTCTTCTGCTTCATCTATTCTAAACCATCCTCTTTTCCGGCTTTACGCAGTTTAAAGATTAAATCACGCAGTTGGGCAGCCCTTTCAAACTCCAAATCTTTGGCCGCCTGTTTCATGGCCTTCTCTAAACGTAAAATTTCCTGCTTCCGCTCCTGCGCGCTCATGGCGGCGGCGGCTTCCAGCTTGGCCTCGTAAGGCAGCCGCTCTTCTGCCGCTCTGCTGGCTTCGATCACATCACGCACCGCCTTTTGGATTGTAGCAGGCGTAATACCGTGCTGTTCATTATAAGCCATCTGCAGAGCACGCCGCCGTTCCGTTTCCTCCAGGGCGATGCGCATGGAGTCGGTAATCTTATCAGCATACATAATTACCTTACCGTTAACATTACGCGCCGCCCGGCCAATCGTTTGAATTAAAGAACGTTCGGCACGCAGGAAGCCTTCTTTATCAGCATCTAAAATGGCTACCAGCGAAACCTCCGGCAGGTCCAGTCCTTCCCGCAGCAGGTTAATACCGATCAAAACGTCAAACTCACCTAAACGCAGGTCGCGAATAATTTCCATCCGTTCCAGGGCATTTATTTCGGAGTGCAGGTAACGCACCTTTAATCCTAACTCGCGATAATACTCTGTCAAGTCTTCCGCCATTCTTTTCGTCAGCGTCGTAATCAAGACACGCTCATTTTTCTCCACCCGGGCACGAATTTCACCGTACAAATCATCAATCTGGCCTTTAACGGGACGCACAACAACCTCTGGGTCCAGCAGTCCCGTCGGCCGGATAATCTGCTCCACAATCTGCTGACTATGTTCCTGTTCGTAGGGTCCGGGGGTTGCCGAAACATAAATAGCCTGGCATACCAGCTGCTCAAATTCCGCAAACATCAGCGGCCGGTTATCCAAAGCAGAAGGCAGACGAAAACCATGATCAACCAGCACCTGTTTACGGGAGCGGTCACCGGCATACATGCCGCGTATCTGGGGAATAGTTTGGTGCGATTCATCAATTAACAGCAAAAAATCCTGAGGAAAATAATCCAGTAAGGTATAAGGACGCGTACCGGGAGCACGCCTGTCCAGGTGCCGGGAATAGTTTTCAATCCCGGTACAAAAACCTAACTCATTCATCATTTCCAGATCATACCTGGTCCGCTGCTCAAGACGCTGCGCTTCCAGCAGTTTACCGGCAGCCCGCAGCTCCTGCAGCCGCTCCTCCAACTCCAGCCGGATATCAACCATGGCTGCTTCCAAAATATCACGGGAAGTAACATAGTGGGAGGCGGGAAAAATGGCTATATGATTGCGCTCGGCCAGAATCTCACCGGTCAGGGTGTCTATTTCCCGGATGCGCTCAATCTCATCACCAAAAAACTCAACCCTCACCGCCTGTTCGGTGGCACTGGCAGGATAAATCTCCAACACATCGCCACGCACCCGGAAACGGCTGCGCTCTAACTGCAGATCATTACGCTCATACTGGTTGGCAATCAGTTCCCGCACTACCTGGTCACGACTTTTTTCCATGCCGACGCGCAGTGAAACCACATGATCGCGGTATTCCTGCGGCGAACCTAAACCATAAATACTGGAAACGCTGGCCACGATCAAAACATCACGGCGCTCAAATAAAGCACTTGTCGCCGAGTGACGCAGTTTTTCAATCTCCTCATTGATAGAGGCATCCTTTTCGATGTAAGTATCAGTCTGGGGAATATAGGCTTCCGGCTGATAATAATCATAATAACTGACAAAATACTCCACCGCGTTGCCAGGAAAAAACTCCCTGAACTCACTGCACAGCTGTGCGGCCAAAGTCTTATTATGCGCAATAACCAAAGTTGGCCGCTGCACCTGAGCGATGATGTTGGCCATGGTAAAAGTTTTGCCGGAGCCTGTTACACCTAATAAAGTTTGATGTTTGTAACCACGATTTAATCCGTCCACCAGCTGCCTGATCGCCTGGGGCTGGTCACCTTGTGGACGAAAGCTGCTCTGCAGCTTGAACTTGCCCATTTTTATTCTCCTCAATCAGTTTCTCTGCCCTGGTTTTGGTTAACATAATTTATTATACCACAATTGTACCGGTCTTTTGTACAGCCAGTTTTTCTGCTAGTATTGTAATACTTTTTCCGGCCGCAGACCATAAATATTATCTTACCGGCTCTGAGGATGTAGCGCTATCGCTGCGGCTGCGTCGCCGCACCTGCAGGCGCAGCTACAATGGCGAAAACCAGTACAAACATTTCTGTACTGGTTTTATCGTCTTCAGTCTAAAGTAAATTTTACTGCAGTTCCGGGGGTTGACGAAAGATCCAGGGCGGCAGCTGTCCATAATTTTCTGCCGTGCTGTCGTCCGGCAGGGTGCTTTCCTTGAGCCTGCCGAAATCCTGCGACTGCCGCAAATTCTGATGAAACTTAATATCAGCTGACAGCTGCTGTTGTGCTGAAAGCAGCGCATTCATAGCCTGCCGCAGGGTTTGTAAAAGCTGGCGGTCCCGCTCTTCCTGCCGCCGGCATAACTGCTTCAGCAAGAATTCCTTTTCCTGCAGCTGCTGCTGCAGCTCTTTCACTGCGCATCCCCCCTTGCACCACTAGTATGTGCTGATTTTACTTTTTCATAAGCAGTCTACCGCAGTGCTGTGCGCAAAATCTCCAGAGCCCGCTTTTTCTGCAGGTCCATTTCTTCCAGCAGTGGTTCCAGCTGTGTCGTTAATTCTTCCCGTGTAGCCTGATTTACTGCCCCGCTTGCCGCCAGACCATGTGCAGCCTGAAAGGCGCGCACGGCTTTTTCGGTCTGCCCGTCATACTGGGCAGTTTCTTGCACCGGATACTGTAAGGCCGTCAGCATTTTTTGCAGAATCAGCACACTGCCGCCCTCATCACCCGGTTTTAAATCACTATAGATACCATACTGCAGAAAATAATAATCGTCCGGCAGTTCTACTACCACATCCGGTTCCAGACCGTTTTCGTGAATATCCCGACCGTTGGGAGTTTGATATTTAGCCACAGTATAGCGCAGCCCGCCCAATTGGGATAAGCTTTCTAAATGCTGCACCGTGGCTTTGCCGTAAGTTTTAGTCCCCACCAGGGTACCGGCATCTGTATCCTGAACAGCGCCGGCGATAATTTCGGCGGCAGAGGCACTGGCACCATTAACAAGCACCACCATGGGGTAGGCTTTTTTAGTTCCATAAGAGTGATAGGTTTGCAGCACATTACCGTCCCGGTCAACCATATGGGTGATGGGGCCGGCCGGGATAATTTCCTGAGCCACCAGCACTGCCTGATCCAGCAGGCCGCCGGGATTGTTGCGCAGATCCAGCAGCAGGCCCCGCATGCCCTCTGTTTCCAGCTCCAAAATCGCCTTCTGAAAATCTTGGCCTGTATGTTCATCAAAAGAAGTAATTTGAATATAGCCTATCTGCTCCGCCAGCAGCTCTGAAAAGACACTGGGGACAATGATATTGGCGCGGGTAATCTGAAACTCCAACGGTTCTGTCAGCTGCTCCCGCTCCACCGTTAACCTGACGCTTGTGCCTTCCGGTCCGCGGATCAGCTTAACGGCTTCCATGGTCGTCATGCCTACAACATCTTGCCCATCAATGGCTATGATCCGATCACCCGGCAGCAGACCGGCCTTTTCGCCCGGTGTATCTTTAATCGGAGCAATAATGGTAATATAGCCGTCAACTTCACTTATTTCAATGCCGATGCCGGAAAAGGAACCGTCTATTTTGATCATCATTTCTTCAAAATGGGCAGAATCAAGAAAGTTGGTTTGCGGATCATCAAGAGAATTGACCATCCCGTTAATTGCTTCCTTAATTAATTCTTCCCGTGATACATCTTCCAGATAGCGTTCGCTTAATATATTCAACACTTCTACCAGCGGCAGCAGTTCTTCTTCAATCTCAGCTTCGTCACTGGGCGTCTCTGCCGGCGGCTGCATTATCTGTTCCTGCTGATAATGATTTCTTGTCCCCCAAAAGGTGATACCATTTGTCACTATTAACAGCAGTGCCAGCAGGATGATGATTCTTTTTTTCAAGCACTGAACACCAACTTTCGGACAAATATTTAGCCTGCCCCTCTATTATAAACCTTTGCCGTTCAATCCGCCAGAGTCAGTTTTTCTCCTGCACAGCACGGCCTGTTAACTCCTGGCAGCCATCCGGAACCCCAGGCGCCCGCGCTTTGCGGCCAAAAAACCAGCCCGGTCCATGACCGGGCTTAAGTTTCTTAGCTTTGTAATATATTAATTAATTTACATAATTGAGCGGGTTTACACGATCCCCGTTAATCCGCACTTCAAAGTGCAGGTGCGGTCCGGTAGAATAACCGGTAGAACCGACAATGGATATGGCCTGCCCCTTGCTGACAGCCTGTCCATTGGCAACCAGGAAATCATGGTTATGAGCATAAACTGTAGCCACACCGCCGCCGTGGTCCACAATTACTAAATTACCGTAACCGCTGCCCATTCTATATGTATAGGCAATCCCCGCATCGGCAGCCAGCACGTTAACCGGACTGCCGGTATAGTTGGCGGCACCCGGCCAACGGTTGCGGGGGATACCAATATCAATCCCGCCGTGGAAAGTGCCCGGCTGACCGGTAATGGGATCCCGGCGATAACCATAGCCGGAAGTAATCCAACCCCTGCCGTAACCTTGAACCGGCCAACCCAGTTTTCCTGTGCCCTGGTTAGAAGAACCGCCTTGTGAGGCCTGCATCTGGAGAATTAAATCTTTAATCTTCTGTGCTTCTGCTTCTAATTTTTGGATCTCCGTATTGGTCTGTTGATAAGCAGCCTGCAGGGCAGACACTAACTGTTCTTTTTTCGCCCGCTTAACTTCCTGCTCCTGCTTTTTATTTATACTCTCCCGCCGTAAGCGTAACAGCTCCTGGCGGCGGTTTTCCAATGACTCTTTCAGCTCGGCAATGCGATCACGTTCCAGCTTTGCTTCTTCCAAAAGCTTTTTATCCTGATCAATTAACTGCCGCAAATCGTTATAACGCGTTAAAAAGTCGACAAAAGATGTGCTGCTGAAAAGAACTTCCAGGTAACTGACCTGCCCATGTTCATGCAGAGCCCGTAAGCGTACGGCCAGCACTTCATCCAATTGGACCAGTTTTTCTTCTGCTGCCGCCAGCTGCGCTTCCACAGCGGCAATCTCCTCTTCTGTTGTCGTAATTTTAGCAGCCAGAGCACGAAGTTCGGCCTCAATGACCTCCACTTCGCGCTGAATCAACTCAATCTCCTGCTTGACTCTGTTTTGTTCCTGCTTATTTTGCTGCAGCTCCGCCTGCCGCTGCTTAATATCCTCCTGCACACCTTTTAACTCTTCTTGTTTTTCTGAGACCGTAGTGGCTGCTGCCGGCAGCATACTGCTTAAAACGATGGCCACCACCAGCAGTACTATTACAGCATAACTGCGTTTTAACATCGCTACTCCTCCCCCGCTAAACTTTAAGAAAGCGCCGCATTGACAGCAGGCTCCCCAACCCACCGATGGTGATACCAATCAGCAGCAGCAGTTTGGTTATTGAAACTAAAACCATCTGCGGCGGCACTAAGGGCAGAAAAAATAAGTTTACTTTTGTCCAGGCAACAACTTCATGATAGAGGTAAAATAAGGCTAAAGCCGGCAGCAGGGCACCAATCCCCCCCAGCAGAACACCTTCAATTACAAAAGGCCAACGGATAAACCACTCTGTAGCGCCAACCCATTTCATAATCATAATTTCTTTGGCCCGCGCATTAACGGTCAGCTTAATGGTGTTAGCAATCAAAAACAGCGCCGTAAAAGCTAATCCACCCATAAAAGCCAGACCAACCCAGCGCACCGCCCCTGTAAAGCGAAACAGCTTCTCCACCACATCTGTACCGTAATCAACACGGGCAATGCCGGGCAGCGTTTGCAATGTTTGCGCCACCGCGGGAATATCTTCAGGGATCTTGGTACGAATCTCAAAAGAATCACGCAAAGGATTGCGTCCTTCTTCTTCGTACCCTGCCACTAACTCGCCCAATTGGCTTTGCAGGCGCGCCAAGGCCTGCTCTTTGCTGACATAGCGGACTTCCTCCACCTGAGGCAGTTGAATGACGGCTACCCGCAGCTGCTCAACTTCACTGCCGGCTAGTTCTTCGTCCAGATAGACCACAATTTCAACCTGATCTTTAATCTCCTGCGTAATCTGCTCCACATTGATGTTCAGCAGCATAAAGGAGCCTAAAATCAGTAAGGTCACCGTCACCACGGCTACGGAGGCAAAGCTCATCCAGCCGTTGCGGACAATGCTGCGCATGGCCTCTTTAAAAAAGTAGGCAATATTTCTAATGAGCATGGTGGCTGTAGCCCCCCTTCTGCTCATCACTGACAATTTTACCGTTTTCCAGGACCACAACCCGCTGCTTCATCCGATCCACAATATCTTTGGCGTGGGTTGCCATAATCACCGTGGTACCGCGAATATTAATAGTTTTTAATAAATCAACGATCCCCAGAGAAGTCTGCGGATCCAGATTGCCTGTCGGCTCATCAGCAATAATCAGAGACGGTTGATTAATAATGGCACGGGCCAGACAGACACGCTGCTGTTCACCGCCCGACAATTCATCCGGTTTACGTTTGGCTTTTCCCGCCAGCCCCACCATCTCCAAGGCTTCCGGTACCCGGCGCCGTATCTCCCGGGGTGAAGCTCCCACCACCTGCATGGCAAAAGCCACATTATCATACACAGTCCGTTTCTCCAGCAAACGAAAATCCTGGAAAACTACGCCGATACTGCGCCGAAACAGCGGTATTTCACGGCGGCGCAAACGCGTTATTTCTTTACCGAAAACCCGGATACTGCCGGAAGTTGGTAAAAATTCACGACCGATCAGACGAATCAATGTCGATTTACCGGCACCGCTGGAACCAACTATAAAAACAAATTCTCCTCTTTCGACACTAAAGTTTATATCCTTAAGTGCTCCGACACTATTCGGATAGACCATGTTAACATGCTGCATATCAATCATGATGTATAGGGCCCTCCTGTCTGCACATCCTGTGATTAATTAACAAAAGCTTACAATATTGCTGCGCGTACTTAACATAAATTCGACAGGTCACCAAAAATACCTTTAACTATTAACATTTTTTTTATTTTTTTCACATACTGACACAAAGGCAGACGCTTACAATTTATCCGGTCCTCTCTTTACCGCTTTCCGGCAGCAGCGGCAGTTTTTCCCCATAGAAAAAGCCGCCCACGGCGGCTTGTTTCCTTGGTGCTAACATGGCCTGCACCCAGATGAAGTTTACATTAAGGCTGACTCTTGGCGGGGCTGAACCCTTCACCCAGAACCTCGTGGGCGTTGCCCAAAATAACAAAGGCTTTATCATCAATCTCATGGACAATAGCTTTGAGGCGGGGAACTTCCGACTGCGTCACTACAGTGAGCACCATCCGGCGTTCCTGTCCGGTAAAGGCGCCTTCCCCCGTTAAAATGGTGGCACCACGATTCATTTCATGCAGGATGCGGTCCACAATAGCCTCTAGTTCAGCAGAAATAATTAGGGCCGCTTTACTGTTGCTCAGTCCTTCCTGGACAAAATCAATGACCCGGCTGGTAACAAATAAGGAGATTAGGGCATACATCGATAATTCCAGATTAAAGACAATCCCCGCCAAAGCAATCACTAAAAAATCTACTCCCAGCAGACTTTGCCCCAGGGAAAAACCAAACAACTTATTTAAAACCTGTGCTGCCAGATCGGTCCCACCGGTAGTGCCGCGGGCCTGAAAAACCATGGCCACACCGATACCCATCACAATCCCGCCATATAAAGAGGCTAACAACAAGTCCTCTGTCACTACCGGCAGAAAACTTAACACTTCGATCATGAGCGACAGCATCACAGAGCCAAATAAACCACGTGTAATATACTGCCAGCCAAACAGCTTGGCGGCGATGGCAAAAAGCGGTATGTTGAGTAAAAAAATCGTCAGGCCCACCGGAATATTAAACAGGTAATAAAGTACCACACCTAAACCGCTAATACCACCGGCGGCAATTTGATTAGGTGTCATAAACATATTAAAAGCCGCAGCAATGACGGCTGTTCCCATGACGACACCAAGATATTCTTTCAGCACCTGCCATTTTGACATTTGTGCACCCCCAGTGGCTATCCATTGCTGCCGGCAGTTTGCCGCAGATAGGCCTCGATAAACTGATCCAGTTCACCGTCCATGACAGCCTGAATATTGCCCACCTCTACACCGGTACGGTGATCTTTCACCAAGGTATAGGGATGAAAAACATAAGAACGAATCTGGCTGCCCCAGGCAATTTCCTTCTGTTCACCGCGCAGGCTGTTGATTTGTTCCAATCTTTGACGTTCATAATAATCTGCCAAACGGGCCCGGAGAATTGTCAGCGCCCGCTCCCGGTTGGCATGCTGCGAACGTTCGTTTTGGCACTGTACAATAAAGCCGGTCGGCAAATGCGTAATCCGCACCGCTGAATCAGTTTTATTCACATGCTGTCCCCCGGCGCCGCTGGCACGAAAAGTATCAATTCTCAGATCTTCAGACCGCAGTTCAATCTCCTGTTCCCGCTCGTCCACCTCAGGCAGTACATCCAGCGAAGCAAAAGAAGTATGACGCCTGCCGGCCGTATCAAAAGGAGAAATACGTACCAGACGGTGTACACCACGCTCTGCCTTCAGATAACCATAAGCATTTTTACCTTTCACCAGCAGGGTAACGCTTTTAATCCCGGCTTCATCACCGGGCAGCAAATCCAGTACTTCTACCTGGTAATTTTTCCGCTCCGCCCAGCGTGTATACATGCGCAGCAGCATGGATGCCCAGTCCTGCGATTCTGTACCCCCTGCTCCGGGATGAATGGCAATAATTGCCGGCTGCTGGTCATACCGGCCGCGAAAAAGCATGGCCACTTCCAGTTTGCTCACCTTTTCCTGCAGGGCAGTGACTAACATTTTCGCCTCGGCCCATAATTCAGCGTCATCCTCTTCCTCGGCCAGATCAATAACCACCTGTAAATCATCCAGCTCGCCCTGCGCGGCTGCCAAAGGAGCTATTTCATCACGCAGCGCATTTAATTCCTGGATAGTTTTTTGTGCCTGTTCCGAATCAGACCAAAAATCCGGCTGAGAGACCTGCTGCTCCAGCTTTTGCATTTTTTCCTGCTGTCCGGCTAAGTCAAAGGGAGACACTCATTTCTTTCAGACGATCCCGCAGCTGCTGATAGCAGGCTTTAATTTCCGCAGACATCTTCACACCTACTTCCCACAACATTTTTTATATTTTTTGCCACTGCCGCAGGGACAGGGTGCATTACGTCCCACTTTCTTGGCCGCGGCCGGTTTCTGTACTGCCGCTCCCTGGCCGTCAGGAGTTTCATTAGCTACCGCCACAGCCTGCCGCTGCAGCGGTGCCGCCAACTGCACCCGATAGAGCATCCATACGGCTTCCTCCTGAATTTCCTCAATCATCTGATCAAACATATTTTTCGCTTCAAACTTATACTCCACCAAGGGATCACGCTGACCATAGGCACGTAAGCCGATCTCATGGCGCAGCATATCCATGGCATCAATATGATTCATCCACTTGAGATCAACGGCACGCAGCACGGCTATCCGCTCCAGCTCACGCATACCTTCCGCACCCAGTTTTGCTTCGCGCTCCTCATAGACGGCAGCTGCTGCCTCATACAGCAGCGCAAATAATTCCTCGCGCTCTTTAGCCGCTAAAGCGTCGGCGGTAAAACGCCGCGGCGGTAAAAACAGTGACTCCGCCCAGGCCAACAGGCCGCGTAAATTCCATTCTTCCGGCAAAACTTCCGCCGGAGTATACTGGGCCAGCGCCTTGGTAATCATTTCCGACAGCCACTCTAACACCGTCTCCCGTAAATTTTCACCTTCTAAAACACGGCGCCGCTGGCTGTAGATTATTTCCCGCTGCTCATTGAGCACATTGTCATATTCCAAAACATGTTTCCGCGCTTCAAAGTTGCGGGTTTCTACTTTCTTTTGCGCTGATTCCAAAGCCCGGCTGATCAGGGGATGGTCAATGGGTGTATCCTCATCTAAACCTAACTTCTCCATCACACTGTAAATATTATCGCCGCCAAAAAGGCGCATCAAATCATCTTCCAGGGAGATAAAAAACTGACTTGATCCCGGATCACCCTGACGTCCGGCCCGGCCGCGCAGCTGGTTATCAATACGACGGGCTTCGTGGCGTTCCGTGCCGAGAATATGCAGGCCGCCAACAGCCAGGACCTGCTCCCGCTCCCGTTTTGTCTGCTCCTCATAAGCAGCCAGCAGCTGCTGATAACGTTCCCTGGCTGCCGCCTTCTCCCCTTCCTCCACCTCAGGCTGCCGGAAATATTCTTCCGGGACACAGCCGTACTGGGCCCGGAAATCATCAGCAGCCAGCACTTCAGGGTTACCGCCCAGCAGAATATCTGTACCGCGCCCTGCCATATTGGTGGCAATGGTCACCGCACCCAAGCGTCCCGCCTGGGCGATAATTTTTGCTTCTTTCTCATGATGTTTGGCATTCAGGACTTGGTGGGGAATACCGCGCCTGTGCAGTAAGCGGCTTAAAGCTTCTGAAGTTTCTATAGAAATAGTTCCCACCAGAATCGGCTGACCGGTTTTATGCCTGCTGACAATTTCCTCCACCACCCAACGGAATTTACCGTTGACGGTTTTGTAAATTACATCGGGTAAGTCCTGGCGGATCATCGGCTTATTGGTAGGAATCACCACGACGTCCATCCCGTAAATACTCTGAAACTCCGTTTCCTCTGTCGCCGCAGTACCGGTCATGCCGGCTAATTTATCATACATGCGGAAAAAGTTCTGGAAAGTAATGGAGGCCAGGGTCATACTTTCCTTAGCAACCTTCACCTGCTCTTTAGCCTCAATTGCCTGGTGTAGACCTTCACTGTAGCGGCGGCCGTACATTAAACGTCCGGTAAACTCATCGACAATAATAATCTGCTCGTCTTTGACTACATAGTCCCGGTCCCGCTTCATCAGATGATGCGCCCGCAGCGCGTTTTCTACTTTTTTCCGCAAAACATTTTTACGCTCTATCTCCCCGCTGTCCGCTTCCTGGTGTGCCGACGCCAGTTCATCATCGCTGATTTCTTCCTGGCCGTAAAGCCCCTTTTCACCAAGTAAGGCTTCTACCTGATATTCTCCTTCCTCGGTTAACAAAACTGTTTTTGCCTTTTCATCAACCGTAAAGTGACTTTCTGCTTTTAAACGGCGTACGGCCTGATCAACCCGCAGGTAATCCTGATGCTGCTCTTCGTCCCCCCTCATTTGTCCGGAAATAATCAAGGGTGTTCTGGCTTCATCAATCAGGATACTGTCAACCTCATCAATAATGGCATAGGATAAGGGACGCTGCACCAACTCTTCCTGATAGCGCACCATATTATCCCGCAGATAATCAAAGCCAAACTCATTATTTGTGCCATAAGTAATATCGGCCTGATAAGCTGCCCGCCGCTCCTGCGGCGTTAAACCATGAACAATTAAGCCCACCGACAGCCCCAGAAACTCATAGAGCGGCCCCATCCATTCCCTGTCCCGTGACGCCAGATAGTCATTCACAGTCACAATATGCACACCATGGCCGGCCAAAGCATTCAGATAAGCCGGCAAAGTGGCCACTAAAGTTTTTCCCTCACCGGTTTTCATTTCCGCTATCCGACCTTGGTGCAGAACAATGCCGCCTAGGAGCTGCACATCAAAATGACGCATGCGCAGCACACGCCAGCTGGCTTCACGCACCACCGCATATGCTTCCGGCAGCAGTTCCCACAGGGCAGCCTGTTCGGCCTGGAATAGCTGCTGCTGGGCTTCCTGCAGTTCACGACGTTCATAGCCGTCAGGATTTTCCGGCAGCCGGGCTTTAATCTCCTCAACTCTTTGCTGCGCTGCCGCCACCGCCTGCCGGAAACGTTCTTTAAATTCAGTGGTCTTCTGGCGTAAAGCCTCATCTGATAAAGCCTTTGTTTGTTCATCCAGGCGATTTATTTTTTCCACTATGGGCTGTAGTTTCTTGATCTCACGTTGGTTCGGATCACCAAACAGTCTGGTTATAAATCCACGCAACGGCCATTCCTCCTTCACAGAAAGGCAAATAAAGGAACCTTACGGTTCCTTGCAGAAGCTAAACTTATTTTACCATTAATTCAAAGTAAGTACAAGAACAGACACCGTGTCAGGGAACCGTCCCCTGTCACGGTGGGGTCAGCATTTTGCGCTGGATAAAGTAGAAGATGCCTGCCACAATGAAAATATCACCGACGCTTATCACCTGCGAGAAGGGGAAATAAGGCGGACGCAGGGGAATCACATCAGCCAGAAAGGGAAGCCTTGTGGCCGCAGTCAGGAGATTATGTGTGCCGCCAAGTTCTCCTTCCAGGCCGACAAAAGCCATGGCCGCGGCTGAAACCGGCATGGTGCCGCCGTTTAAAGCAATCACCAGGAAATTCAGGCAGCTGCCTACGCAAAACAGCTTGAGGCCCGGCTGCCGCAGATTTTGCATCAGGGCGTAAAACAACAACAGATAGGCTGCAACCTGCAGCCACGGCCAATCAATCCCTTTTACTGCCAGCACCCGCACCAGAACCCGCAAGAAGAAAGCCAGAAAGATCAAGGGTAAAGCCTTGATCTCTAACCGGTACAGCCCTTCTAACCTGGCGCCGCGCAGTAAAGCGATGATAACGGCCAGAACTATGCCTACAGCGATCATTGTATCTCCCCTTTGCGCCGTAATACTTTCAGAAAGGCCTGGACAACCTCTTCGCTGAACTGCGTATTGGAGCAGCGTTTAAGTTCGGCTACAGCTTCTTCTTTCGTCAGCGGCGCCCGGTAAATACGTTCCGAGGTCATGGCATCAAAGGCATCGGCCACACCAATGATTTTAGCACCCAATGAGATCTGTTCTTCTTTTAAACCATCAGGATAACCGCGTCCATCTACCCGTTCATGGTGGTGACGGACAATATCGGCATGTTCACCAATAAACTTAATATTACTGATAATCTCGGCCCCCACAGCCGCGTGTTTCATCACCAGCCGGTATTCCTCATCGGAGAGACGACTGGGCTTATTGAGAATATGTTCCGGCACGCCAATTTTACCGATATCATGCATTAAAGCTATGTATTCTAATTTCTCAATATAATCTTCCGGCAGATGCAGCTCTTCCGCAATCCAGACTGAATATTTGGCCACACGTTCCGAATGGCCGCGCGTATATTGGTCCTTGGCATCTATAGCTTTGGTCAGCGCTTTAATCGTACTGATGTATTGATTGCGCATATCCATATACATGATGAAAGTATGCCGTGCCACCATTAACGGTACGATCAGCAGCAAAACACCTGTGACTCCCATGTTCTGGTATACAGCCGCAACCAATATCCCTAATGGTGCCGTAGCTAGATAGTTTGGCACTGACCACTTAAAACTGGTTAGCCAGACGCCGATAAAGGAGACTTTTTGGGACAAAGATATTGCTAACATCACAAAGGTAGAGTTAATGAAAAAAAAGATAGCAAGGCAGGTAAAAACCGGAATAATGTCTTGCAGTAATCTAATTTGACCGACCTGGCCACCACTGAAAATAAAGGCATATCCTGCACAACCGCATGCTAACGCCATTTGTGAGGCATTAAAAAGCATCTTGTGCCAGATGGCTTGAAAGTCACGAAACGTCCTGACATGAAGAAAGGTACTAAAGCTAACCCAGGCAGCTGCAGCAGGTCCTACCATAATAATCAAGGCCAGATCAATGGCAAAACTGACAGATACTGTACTGTTTCCCCGCGGCAGGGGGACATCTAATTGGTCCAGGATAATCCGCAATAAAAGCAAGAAAAAAAATGGCAGGGTTAGTATCTGCTTCTCAGGTACGTTATAAAATAAAAAAATAACGGCTGCTGCGAATGTCAGAAAGATAAATATTTTACTCAAAAGCGGTTCCTGTCGAAAAGACACAAAATTACCTCCTGCCCCCACTGTTAGTAAAGTGAACATAAAAGGACCGACAATTTAATTTAAATCCACTTATAGCCTGCACCACCAGCAAGTAAGAGTGCTGCTAAAGCAGCGAGTGCACGGAAAAATTTTGCCATGGGATTGTGTCCCCCTTTACGGTCATCTCTGCCGTGCTCCGCTAGTTAACGACAGGTAAGCCGCTTCGCTCGGGGAAAAGGATGTCGGTCCTTTTAACACTGTAATAAATTGATAGCTTAAAGCTCAAGAGGAACGCGCCTGTTGATGGCCGCCAGTGTGGCGCGCACTACGGCATCTTTATCATCATGACGAACCAAAGCGCTGCCGACCAGTGTTTCTTCACTTAAGTCGCGCAGCAGTGTCAGGACAGCAGCAACAACAGTCTGACTGCCCAGGGAAAAGTGTGCCACATCTTCAAAGATCAGGTTAACACCGGGCGCCAGAAACTGCTTAATGGCCTCCGTTGTTGCTTCGGCAAACAGGCGCAGGCCGTTGCGGCGGGAATTGATACCACTGCTGCGGCCCTGACAGGTGCGGTTCTCTGAAGCCAGCTCCACCACTGCTTCCAGCCGGCTGCCCTGCAGGGAATAGGAGATGCCTTTAAACATCAGCCGCTTTTCTTTTTCCTTAGTCAGTTTTTGACTCGGATTAAGCTGCACAATGGAAACCTTTTTATGATCCAGGTCAATACCATACTCGACCTGCATTAAAGTTTCAATATCACGCACAATCTGCTTGGCATTACGCCCGTCTTCGGCCAACACATGGATCTCGTCAATTTCTTTTTGTTCACCCAGAACAATATTCACTGCTAAAACATCACGAATGCGTCTGATGAGGTTTTCACATTCTGTGAGTTTTATTTCTTTCGGCGCCTCAGCCACCTGCTCCAACCCTCCTATCAGGAGTTCGTTCGACAAGGAAAGTTCCAGATTTTGCAATAGTTCTTTTCCTATTTCGACCTAGCCTGTGCAATTCCTGCCTCAAAAGGAAAAAAGGTCTCAGTTCTGACAAAGAATAGGCTAAACCGACTTTCTGTTATGTCTGTTCAGTGCCCTTAAGTTCTTCCACCAATGCTTGTACACCGCCTGTGACTAAAGAGTGGCCACCTAAAACCACCGGGATACTGCACTCCTGAGCAGCCCGGGTAAACTCACGCACAAAGGGATCCTGCACTTTTTCGTATTGTCCTAAATCTGAATAAAAACGGTCGGCATCTGCAGGCTCTTGACCATGATGCGCAAAAAGTACGCGATCATCAATTAAAGCGGCCGCCGCAGTTTTCGCCAAATATGTAAAAAAGCGATCAGGGCCAATTTCCTCCAGCCAAAAACCGAGCAGTGAAACTACCTCGTTGCGCTCCAAACGGCCCAATGCCTTCATGCCCCGCTCCTCGGAAAAAACACGCAGCCTGACTTTGAGGTTTTTATTCAACCGCTCTATGGCCGGCGCTCCGATACGGCCAATGAGCGCCACGTCATTATATTGTCCCTGCAGGACTGCTTTCACCTGCTGTAGTTTTTCTGTCGGTAAAGACAGCCGGTTTAAAACCCGACGCAAATTTTCCCCCCCGAAGGGAGAAGCCGCCAGCACCAGCAAATCGGTCGGTGTATCAATATCAAACTGCGTGCCTAAAGTGATCGGCAGCAGCACCTGCTCAAATTTGGCATCATAACGCAGCAGTAAGGCTAAAGCATTGTCTGTGGCTGCCGCCGGAAACTGCCGCAGCACTGCTGCCGGATTAAAGGCAATAATATCTGCCGACTGCACATTATTGGTCACAAAGCGCTTATCCTGAGCCAAAACCTGCCGGCATAACCACTGCAGTTCGGCCACAGTAATCAGGGGCACTGCGGCTCCTCCCATACAGAGCACTGTGCGGACCTGATAACGTTCAATCAGATCAATTAAGTGCCGGCCGAAGTGAAATTCTCGCGGCGGGATCTTATTTAATTCCACAATTACTTTGGGCAGGGAGGCATAAGCTTGAAATTGCGGCTGGTTTGTTGCCAGGATGATGCGTGCTACCTCCGGTACGGCCGCCAGCTTATCCAGGTTGTCCCGCAGCGCTGCATGCCGTGCCTGCAGCAGCATCTCTTCTACGGGACTTTTTGCCTCATTACCCTCAAAAATTAACACATCTACCATCACTACACCAGCCTTTACCTGATATTTTGCGCAGTAAACAACTGACCAAGCAGGGAAGCTCTGCCTTTTCCCTAAGCCGAGGAAAAAGCCGGCAGGAGCCGACTTTCTCAAGGTTAGATAAGATTATCATACTGTAGAATTAAACAGAGCGCAAGTTGGAATAAACCCAAATATTATTTTAAAGCCGGTTCAATCAAGCCGTATTTTCCGTCACGGCGACGGTAAACAACATTAATTTCATCATTATTTTCCGCATTTACAAACACAAAGAAGTCATGTCCCAGCAGATTCATCTGCAGAATCGCTTCTTCTACGGGCATTGGCTTGACTACAAAGCGCTTAGTTTTCACCACTAACAGGTCTTCTTCTTCCTCAACGGCAGGCAAATCATGCATCGCCTTCAGACTGCCACCTTGACGCGCTTTGCGGTTAATTCTGGTTTTATATTTGGCAATCTGTCGCTCAAGTTTATCGACCACCTGATCAATGGAAGCATACATGTCACCGGTTGCCACTTCTGCCCGCAGGATCATGCCGTTGATTAAAACAGTTACTTCTATCTTATGCATACCGCGCTCCACCGAAAGTGCCGCTTGAGCCTCGGTTTCATAAGCAAAATACTTGTCAATCTTACTGATCTTCCTTTCGGCATAATCCTTGAGGGCTTCTGTAACCTCAATGTTTTTACCGCGCACGATCAGTTTCATTAATCATCAGCTCCTTCTCGCTTTCTTAAAATACGTCGTACCTTCTTCCCTTCTTCGATCCGGTGTCTCATTTTTTCCTGCGGGCCCGCCTGCAGGAGCCCTTAAATATATATATATTTCCTTTTTGCCGCTTTAAAATCCTTCCCTGCAAAAATTAACAAAAAATAATATCATTTATGAAACCGGTCGGGAGCTTGCCGCTCAAGCTGTCAGCGCAAAATAAAAAACGCAGACTTAAAAAGTCTACGTTTTTTAACTGGCAATATGTTAAACAATCCAAAACGATTATTTTTTTACAACATTTGCCGCCTGCGGGCCACGGGTACCTTCAACAATATCAAACTCTACTTCTTCACCTTCAGATAAAGTTTTAAAGCCTTCTTGTTGGATGGCGGAGTAGTGAACGAATACATCTTCACCGTCTTCGCGCTCAATAAACCCATACCCTTTTTCCTGGTTAAACCATTTTACTTTACCGTGCACTTACATTCCTCCTGCATTTAATCGAACTATGTTATGCTAAGGCATCAACATAGCCTTAAACTATCACATCTCACGACCAAAGTCAACTGCCAGCAGCAATCTGCCGCAGATTTTATGAATGCGCAATAACTGCCAGATAGACTTCTTTCACCCCGGCCTGCAGCAGCACTTCAGCCGCAAAATGGGCTGTCGCTCCCGTTGTTAACAAATCATCTACCAGCAGCACCCGGGCAGGCAGCCCGGACTGCCGGTTAAAAGCAAAGGCGGCAGCTACATTCTGCCAGCGCTGGGCGGCGCTTAAAGTTGTCTGGCTTACTGTAGGCTGCCGGCGTACCAGCAGTTTCAGCACCGGCAGGCCTAACTCTTTTCCCAGCACCTGCGCTAACAGCAGTGCCTGATCATAACCGCGCTCGCGCAATTTTTGCGGGTGTAAAGGAATGGGTACCACCGCCGCTAAATCCGGCCAGCCGCATTTTCTGATTTGTCTGGCCATCAGCTGACCAAAAGGTACGGCCAGTTCACTTTTCCCGCCATATTTAAAGCGTAAAATCGCTTTCCTTAACTCTCCCCGGAAAAGACTTACTGCACAGGCCGCATAAAAGGCATAACTATGCTCGCTGCAGAGAGGACAATAACCTTCACCTGTGGCAGCCAGCGGATAACCACAGTAGCTGCAGCATTCATCCGGATTTAAAACTGTCTGCTCACAGCTGCGGCACAGCAAATTAGGCAGCTGTTCATCATCCAGCAGCACACGACAAAAAGCACAGCGCCTGGGGAACAGCAAATCTAACAGTGGTGCCAGCCACTTCACTTCTTTCCTCCCGGTTAGCGATAATTCATCAGCCTTGTCGCCAACCCTGAATAGCGAGTTGCCACTTTGTTATTGCGCACCGCTATGCCTAAAGCTTTTTTGGTACCGATCAGTACCACCAGTTCCTTCGCCCTGGTAATAGCGGTATAAAGCAGATTTTTTTGCAGGAGAATGTAGTGCTGTGTCACCACGGGCAGCACCACAATAGGGTACTCACTGCCCTGACTTTTATGCACCGAAGTAGCATAAGCGAGGACTAATTCCTCCAATTCCGCCTGTTCATAGAAAACTTCCCGTGCCCCGCCCACATCGGGATACATAACCATCATTTCTCCGTCATCAGTGTTGATATAAGTAATGCGCCCCACATCACCATTAAAAACTTCCTTTTGATAATTGTTGCGAATTTGCATTACTTTATCACCCAGACGGAAAGTGGTGTGACCCAACTTCAGTTCCGGCTTGTGGGGAGCGGGCGGATTTAATGTTGCCTGCAGCTGTATATTTAACTGCTCCACCCCTAAACGATGGCGGCGCATGGGACTTAAAACCTGAATATCGTCAATAGGGTCACGGTTTTTATAGCGCGGCAGGCGGACACTGCATAACTGCAGAATCTGCTGCAAAATAATGTCCGGATCTGCTTCCTGGATAAAAAAGAAATCACTGCTGCCGTTTAACAGCGGCAGCTGTCCCTCATTAACTCTGTGGGCATTAGTGACAATCATACTGTCTTCAGCCTGCCGGAAAATTTGCCTGAGGCGTACCACAGGGATTACAGCGGAAGTAATCAGATCCCGCAGTACATTGCCCGGCCCGACAGAGGGCAGCTGATCCATATCACCGACCAGAATTAATTTACAGCCCTCCGGAATTGCTTTCAGCAAATAATAAAAAAGCGGCAGATCGACCATGGAAGCTTCATCAATAATAACGGCATGGGCCTGCAGCGGGCGCTCTTCATGACGCTGAAAAGCAAAACCCGGCCCCTCTCCTTCCGTCTGCGCGTACTCCAGCAGACGATGGATAGTTTTTGCTTCCAAGCCCGTTGCTTCTGTCATCCGCTTGGCTGCGCGCCCGGTGGGCGCCGCCAGCATAACTTCCAGGCCGTTGCGGTGAAACAAGGTAATTAAGGCACGAATGGTAGTTGTCTTACCGGTACCCGGTCCGCCTGTGATCACCAGCAGCCCTGCCTCCACAGCCTGCTGTACTGCCTGCTGCTGGGCCGGAGCCAAAGTCAAACCGTCCGCGGCCAGAGCTGCCGGCTCTACCGCCTGCAGCAGCGACCGGCTGTCAGCAAGCTCCAGCAGCCGTGCCGCCACATAACATTCAGCCTGATAAAGCGCCGTCAGGTACACGGCTGTTATTTCCTCCAGCTGCTCCAGAACAAGCCGCCTGTGTTCTGCCAAATACTCTATTTCTTCTTTGACCATTTCTGTCGTCACCGTTTCCGTCTTGGAGACTAAGGCAGCTGCTACCTGCTGACATAATTCCTCCAGCGGCAGAAACACATGGCCCTGCTCCTGTGCCTGCATCAGCTGAAACAAAATGGCCGCTCTGAGACGATGGGGTGAATTGGGCGCTAGGCCCATTTCCAGCGCAATTTTGTCGGCAGTTTTAAAACCGATCCCAAAAACCTCACTGGCCAGACGATAGGGGTTTTCACTGACTATGGCCACCGTATCATCGCCATAGCGGCGATAGATACGTGCCGCATAGCCGACACTGACACCATAACTTTGCAGGAAAGTCATGACTTTGATAATCTGCTGTCTTTCCTGCAGGCTTTCCGCAATGACAGCTGCCTTTTTTTCACCGATTCCCGGAATCTCACACAGCCGCTCCGGCTCCCCGGCAATAATGTCCAGCGCTTCTAAACCAAAATGTTCCACTATCTTCTCTGCAGTGGCAGGACCTACACCTTTAATCAGGCCGGAAGCCAAAAAATTGCGAATGCCCTTTTCATTATGGGGAGCTTGTGTCTCATAGCGATAAACCTTAAACTGGCGGCCATAATCGCGATGGACAGTCCATTCACCCTGCAGCACCAGTCTTTCCCCCACACTAAGGCGCGGCAGATTGCCAATAATGGCATGCAGCTGCTCATCATCACTGCGCAGTCTGGCTACCATGAACAGAGTATCTTCATTATAATATGTAATTCTTTCTAAAGTACCTTCCAAGCTCTCCATAACTTTCCCTCCGCCTGTCTCTATTCCACACTGCCTGCTTGTTTCCTCCTTGCTGCCTGCTGATCCGGCCAGACACCTGCCGCCAACAGCATCCGCTCCCTGAGCCGCTTACAGAATAAAATTGCCGGCGGCGGCCCTTACTATGTACGGGAGGCATGCCTCCCGTTTAGTGCCGCTGCACTTTTATTCATAGGTGGCCAGATCTTCACTGTCACGTGATACCAGCCTTGCCCTTACTTTCTGCACTAAAGCGCCCCCGGTACTTTGAAAGATATTTTTACTTAACACCAGATCCATAACAGTGGTAATTTCTGTTTCCGTTACATCGGCACGAGGGTTAGGAATGCTGATGGTAAAAAGACGCCCGTCTTCATTTCTGAAGATGAGTTGTAAAGTGGTCTCCATCATTTCACCTCCCCTCTAGTTTTTTCTCTTCTTTATTCATTAATCAGTTCACCGTCTTCTAAACGGCGCAGGGCGGCAACAGTTAGGCTTTGCAGTGACATTAAAGCGGAAAAAACTTCATAAAAGTCTTCATTGGTTGTTGTCGGCAGAATACGACCATAGGTGCGGCTGATGAAGATTGGATTACCCTCATTGTCAACTCCGCTCTGCAGCCTGACCTGACAGCGGCTGTAGTTTGGTTCCAATACTACGGCCATTACTTTCACCTCCCGGCCTTAAACTGTTTTGATTATAACTGCCGGCCGCGGCAGCTGACAAATGCCGACTTTGGCAGCAAAATCTGCCCACTTTCTGCAGTAACTGCTGAAAGCTGCAGCGCCAAGCCCCTTTTTTGCGCAAACTCTTTAAATATAAAAAAAAAACAGAGCGTGCTTGTCCACACTGCTCTGTTTCGCTCTTACTCTTAGAGGCCGGCTTCACTTCTTAATAACTCTGCTTTATCGGTCTGCTCCCAAGGCAAATCTAAATCGGTGCGGCCAAAATGGCCATAAGCCGCTACCTGCTGGTAAATGGGCCGCCGCAGCTGCAGGTCGTTAATAATGGCTCCCGGGCGCAGATCAAAATGCCGGTTAACTAAGGCTTCAATTTTCTCCTCCGCAATTTTGGCCGTACCAAAGGTTTCCACCAACAGGGACACGGGGCGGGCCACACCAATAGCATAGGCCAACTGGACTTCACATTTGTCGGCTAAACCGGCGGCTACCACGTTCTTGGCCACATAGCGGGCGG
>LSQX01145314.1_pt3 | contig 29592 bp, 27 predicted proteins | sample 654561 | NCBI WGS metagenome assembly LSQX01 (sample SAMN04489861, study PRJNA283612) | anaerobic digester metagenome | isolation source: 4 biogas reactors fed with cattle manure at either 37C or 55C with and... | place: Denmark: Kongens Lyngby | collected 2014 | reverse complement strand
GTCTCGTACGCTCGGAGATGTGTATAAGAGACAGGAACAACATTCCCACCAGGCAACCGAGCAAAATCATTTAGCAGAATAATTTTTTCGATATCAGATTCTTGCAACCCAAATCTTCCTAATAGGAGTAATTTTCGGCGGATTTCAGGAACCGATAAACCCTGTTCATTTTGCCTAAGAATAGATTTAATTTCGTTTACTAAGGGTGATTTCGGATCGATTTTGTTAGTCATCGATGACTTCTGCTTGACTACCTATTGCGACAGCAAGCAACCCAATTTCTTTAAGTCTGTCGATAATCTTTTGTGTTGGCTGCTCACCAGGTTTGCAAATGATCTCGTAAGTCTCAGGATCATATACATAATTGATAATTTGCGCCTTATCGATATCAGGGATATGTGCTTGATATAAAAAACCATCAGATGTTTCTTGCGGCGTGAATAAATTAAGATTGCTTATCAATGCTTTTTGAATTTTAAATTTTTGGATAAGTTCGTCTGAGTTTGTAGGTGGTAACTTTTGTATTATCTTTTCTAAAGATAACGGTTCTTTTGATGCAGTGATGATTCTATAGAGATCAATTAATTCTGTCTGTGATATGACTTCGACAAGATTACTTAGAAACCAAAACTGGCCGGTGTTAATGAATCTATTATTGGTAGTTAGAACTTCTTGAAGCTTGGATGCAATTTTCCCACCAAATTCTGTAAAAACTGCAGTAACCCGATCTTCAAGCTTTGATGAACTTGCGTATTTTGCTACCGTTTTCTTAACAAAATTATACCATTTTTTTGCATTATCACTATTAGATTTAGCTAAAACATAACTTACTTTTTCTTCATTTATCCTTATGCTTGCACAGTTGTTCTGAAAATCTATTTCTTTTATTACTCCAATAACAGGTTTACGCTCAAGTTGCTTTGATTCGAAGAAAGTCTTTATAACAATAACATCATCATTTACTTTCCACTTGGCTGAAGGATCCCAAAGCCTAATTGACTCCTTTCCTGACCAATTAGATAATGCTGCTGGAGAAAGATCTTCGCCATATTGTAAACGTCCTCTTATTACTTTTTTTGATAAATCAAGTAAAGATACAGGAGATTGTCCTTCTTTAATGAAGTCAGATATACGTTGAACATCATCGACAGTAATATCAAATTCATGGTCCCAAAAGATTTTTGAAAAATTGTAAGTCATAATTTAATATACCTTATTGAATGCTATTAGAATATTTCTTGACAATTCAAAAAGTAATCTTTAACTTTATCATTTTCTAATCCAAACTCCTTTGATATCCAATCCCATAAAAAGAAAATATTGTTGTTGTCAATCCTAGTAAAGATATTAGCAATAGAAGTTCCAGATCCTCTCGTATTTATCATGGTCCCACGCATATGCCGATGAAGAATTAGACTTTGGTTAGGAATTATTGCCAACCAATTTGATTGAAGATGATATGTAACAAATAACCAGATTACTACATTGATATCATTATCCTTAATCATTTCAAGATTTAGAAATGAGCCAAGCTCGATATTCACTACCTCTTCTTTTTTTAAATCTGGCACTGTTTTTTTCATTTGTTCCATAAGACTAGAGTCATCTTTGCACAATCCTGTTGTGGCAGTCTTCAACTCAATTAAATAGCTTGGATGATCGTTGTTTTGATTCCAACATAAAAACCCATCCGGAAAATACCTAATGAACTCTGTGGTTTTATCATATTTATGCCTGATATTTTCATGGATATCTGGTAAAGTCTGCTCAACTCCAATATTTCTGTAAAATACCTGGTCACTTAAAAATTCTGCAAAAAAATTTACGGTCAAATTTTTAAGAGCCTGATCATTAATTATTCTTTCATGAAACCCTGACATCTTAAATTTCCTTTAGCATTATTTTTTTTGAAAGATAAGTATATATTGATGATTAATGTTCGATACAAAAGCATAAGGAACACCATAAGGATATAAATTTTTATTGTCCTGGGCTAAAATTGTGATACCTTGTATTTTAAAACCTGCAGCCTCAATAATATTTTGAATGTCTGAGTGAAAGGTATAGAATTCCCCTTTATCTCTGAAGTCTGAAACTATTACAGTCATGTACTTATTTTTCTTTAGAACTCTTAAGCATTCCGAAAAAATCACCCCCAACTGTTCTAGAAATTCATTATATGAAGGCAAATTACCTAGATCTGATTTCATTTCACTGTATTTAGTTTCCAAACCATGATTTACTCTCTCTTGGGTAGCTTTATGGTCCTTATCTTTCTGTAATATATTCCAATAAGGGGGACTAGTCACAATAAAATCAAAAGTTTGGGGATCAATGTTTTTTAGTACAATTCGGGCGTCACCCTCGATAACTTCTTGTTTGCAAAAATTATTCACTTCAAGATTCCGAAACAACGGAAGATCGCCTTCCCTGGCTCTTTTTCTAGCGATATTTGCCCATCTAGGAACAAGCTCTATACCTAACCCATTTCTGTTTGTATTGATACAGGAAACCAATGTGGAACCTGAGCCAACAAAAGGATCTAACACATAATCATTTTGTTTTGAGAAGAATAAAATCAATTTTTCAATATCATTTTCGGCAAAGGTGGCTGGGTGTTTCTTTTTGAGTGTATCGCGAGCAGGAGGAGTACTTAATAAAATACTTGGAAACAATTGATCTAACAATATTGCTGCTGTTTCTTCACCGACAAGATCAATCAACCATTGGATAAAATGCTTTCGATCGTCATCTGTAAATACAATTTCCTGATTTTCTTTGGGCATTGACCACCAAACAGATTTTGTACTAATCATCCATTCTCGATTAGACAGATCATTAAGCTTGTTTCGAGGATCAACTTCATTATTTTGTGATTTAGGCATTTACAACCTTCATATCTTACATATAACAAAAATTATTTTAGTGAGTTTATAAGGGTCATTTGCTGTGGACATCGATCCTTATATGGACAATCCATAGCCAAACAAATTTCCCACCAACTATCGAAATGTTTACCTTGAATTCGTTTGGGAAGTATATCAGATGTTTCATCATGATGGATGACTTTTGATTTACCCTTTTTCTTAGTCCAAGGTTCGCAACAACTTGGAAAAGGTTTTTGTAAAGATTTGTTTATATCTATTAAAATATCAAGAGCCTTTTGTTTATAATCTAAATTAAAACCAATTTCTTCAAACGCCTCACAAAAGACTTTTAGTTGATGTTCTTTTGCCCAACTAGCAGTATTTGTTCGGACGTGAGGGCCACGGATATTTGGATGACCCCAAATAATAAACTGGACTGGTATTCCCAAATTTATTTGGAATAATCGACATAGTTGTGTTGGGATAAACCAATCACGTTGTCTGATCTGGAAGAAAATAAATATTCGATTATCAAAAAAATATTGTTTTCTTCTAACATATCCACATCCATCTGCAACACCACGAGCAAAATGAATTAACAACTCTCTATCCAAATTAAAAACAAAATCTGGAATTTTATTTGAGCTATTATCTGAATTTATACTCTTGAAGAGATCGAAAAGTGCACTAGTTTTTGGTATTGTTATTTCTGTTTTTAAATCAGAATAACTAATATGGATTTGATCATTAAAATGATTCTTTAAAGAAGACCTTAGCTTTGTAATACTTTCATCAATATCATCAGTTGTTAATTCTGCTGCATCAGCCTCTATTGTGGAAGCATGTGTATCGATAAATAGCCCAGAAGATTCAAATGACCCACGAACGAGAGCTAAACCGAGTAAATAAGATGTCCAGAAATCAATTCTAGTTTTGTGTATATTATGGAGATCGGTACTGTAGAATAATTCTAGTGGGTACGAGGTATAAGTAACACCGTTTATATGGCTTATTATGGCTAAAATGTATTCTGAACTTTTTCTAGAATAATTACTATAGACATCACCATTATTTATTGAACCCATTCTCTTGAGATAATTCCACACTTGTAGTATTGTAGTTATTTTTATTCGATGTTCTGTTTTTTCGGCAGCAATGTGAATTGAATCGTCATTTATTCCATCGATTGTAAAGGGAACTTTGCGATGTAATGTAAATAATTCTTGGTTTTTCAAATGATTTAACAAACTAATAATCATATGAAAATCTTGATCTTTTTCTTTTGTTTTTCCAGTTTCTTTGAAAATCTCATCACTCTTCCTTTGATAATAATTGGTTTTTCCTTTTACTTTTAGTCCGAATTCAGGTCTGAACTTGAAATAACCACCCCCAACTGGGACAAAGCAAGGGAGTTTATAAAGAAGAGAAAGAACTGTGTGAGGTGAACTCATTCGATTTTTGAAAAACACAGCATTAAAAACTTCATTTTGATGAACTAAACCATCAGCGCTAATTTCTGTTAATTCTTGAAAGGCTAACAAAACACAGTCCTGAATACTATATTGAATGTCTTCAGCTTCTTTAAATAATGCTTTTTTGTCAACAAGGCGGATTTCTGCTTTAAAAATATTTTTCTCATGTTCAAACCTGACTGGGATTTCTGTTTCTTCAAATTGAAGGTTTCCATCATCATCCCATTTAGCAATTTTACATCGGTGATTAACAGGCTTTTCTAAGGGTTTTGCGAAAATCCGATAATTATTATTGTGTTGATACTCTATCCATAATTTGATACCTGCATGCGGAATTTCCTGACGTAAAATAGAAGCCCCATTCTCATCCATCGTTTTTAATACATTTTCATAATAATCAACAACGAATGGTAAATATTCGCTTTCACCTATTTGAATATTTGGAATGAAGTATCCCTCAGAGGGAGGAAAAGCTTTTCGTAATTCTTTTGATAAATTAAAGAAACCCTCCAAAATATTTTGATATGTAACAATCGGTAATTTGATCTCAGTTGATGGGGGTTCCCATGTTGTAGCTACACTGTCACCACTATCTTCTTGAAAATCACCATATTCTAGTATGTTTGGTATTACATCACCTGGCAGTTGAGATTGTTTGATTTCATCTAATTCAGTTTCAGTGATATTAAGTAAATCTATAAGAATAGATGTATTTCGTGGGACTTCTGGTCTTTTTTGGATAGGTCGTTTTAACTTTTGTTGATCTTCTGATTTAATCCATTGACCATTGCCAAGTTCTGTAAAACCATTTTTAGATAAGTATTTTTCAAGTAAATATTTAAGTTCTAATTCTGAATACTGATTAAAATCCCAATTTTCTAAATCACGAATAATTTGAGTAATCCTTATAATTATTTTTTCTTTTGCTTGATTCTTAATAATTTCATCGAGGACATGCAATTGGTCAGAAGTAAAAACATTTTGTATTTCACCAATTACAATAATGTTATCGGAAATTTGAATCCCAAAATCCGATGCTTGGTTTTTTAGATTTGAAATTATTGAATTTTCGTATAAATTAACATTTTGATTGACAAATAACTCAAGACTATCGTTGTCATTTATTGGAATGTGGACTTCAAAAGGTGATGCATCTGGAATATCAGAGGCATATGTAAATAAATCACCATCTATATTTACAAAGAGGACTTGAAAGGCACCTTGAAGAGGATTGGATGCTGGCACAATTTCTTTAATGACACCAATTTTCCAACTTGTTGGGCTTAACTCTTGAGGATCTTCCTGGGGAAAAGCGATATATTCATCAGCGCAATATGATTTTGATGGATCAAATAAATCAATAGTGTCTGATCGATCACGCCAGGGATATTGCATTACAATCTGTCTGATTAAATTTTTTAGGAATACACGGGTGGGAGCAATTTGACCTAATTCTTGGCATACGGCTAGGACTTCTTCTTGCGATAATTTTAGGTCCAACCAATTAATAACTTGCATAGGAACCCCTTAAAAGAAAAGAAATGCATTGTTACATAATGAGTATAATTTATCAAAAGAATGACGTCAAATATTATCAAAATATTTTCAGGATTGTGCGAAAAGAAACAGGGTGTTTACGAAGCGGGCTCTTCGCACCAGGTGACATTATCATTCAATGAATTAAATATTTTTGGCAATTTCTGTTGATATGAAAGATAAAGGTCGGAACGCGCCCTGGACATCATCATGTAAACTAGCATTTTCTGTCGACTTTGATCCTCATCCCAACTTAGTTCGGTGTCTCGATCAAATAGTTTTTGAATTTGTGGCATAAAGACAATCGTATACTCTAGACCAGTTTGACGACGAGCTTCGTCTGTGTTTATACCACTTGGCAATTCACGGCGATATTTATCTCTAACATAAGACTGAGTATGTAAAACCCCGATTTCCTTTGGGAGAACACCCTCGTCTAGGAGTTCTTCAATTTTATTTTTTATGAACACAACCTCAGCTGTAACGTCGTTAAAGCGGAAAACTTTTGGTTTAGGACCTTCGCGAAGCTCATAATTGGAAATAATATCCAGTTTTTGCAACTCTTCCTCCATTAATAATTTTTGCGCAAAGGGGTCGTTTTCAATCATGGAAAATGCTGCAGTGAATATTTGCCTGGTATTTCGATAAGGTATCCTTAGCCAACGGGTTCGACCGAGAACATCCACACCTTTTTGCTTCCAACTGAAGAACCTATAAACACTCTGGGTTGGATCATCGCAAATAAACAATGAGCCATTTGGTTTAAGAAAATAATAAAGGATATTCATCCAATTTGGGGCAAAATGCTGGGCTTCATCAATCAGAATAACATCGTACTTCTTTTTAGGTTCTGTACCGTTTTTCAAGAATTGCAGGGTAATATTCCGCCTATCCACCCAATCATGAGCCGGTAAATAACTTAATTCTTGCTGATACAACTCGAATATATCAAAAACTTCTGATTTCATCTGATGCGTAAGTGTTTTTCCCTTTACACCCCCTCTACCCTCACGAACGTTATTACAATAATCATCGCGCGAAACACGCCCGATTTCTTTCATCCATTCAAATTCATCGGACAAGAAATCAACACCCCATTCGTTAATATTTTGATAGACATTAGCTAATTTTTTCAATACACCCTGCGTGTTTTGAGCATTTGAAAGTTTGCCTGTCCTAATGAGATGAACTTCTGCACACAATTTATCAAAATTAATAACGTCAACCCTATCAAGATGTTTCAATTCCGGCCGCAATCTGTTTTCTAGTATTGGTTTATTGAAAGTTGTGACAAGTATTTCTATTTCATCATAATTTTTATGCAAATAATTAGCTCTGAGAATAAGGACATCCGTTTTGCCTGTGCCGGCAAAACCCCTGAGAAGACGAATATTGGCATTTGATTTTAAATCTGCTATTTCTGATGGCATTTCACGTTCCAAATGCTCAATGCGCTTTTCAGGATTAACCATGTCGATAGAAGAGAATATATCAGATTGTAGCCTATCAACCGTTCCCACTTTTTGTTCAAAATTTAATGGTTCTTTGGATATTTCTTCTTGAACTACGTCATAAACCCCACGAAACTGTTTATTTACGGGGTCCATGACTTTTAACTCTTTATTAATGATTGCACAGACTGCTCTGATTTGTTTATTAGACATTTCCTTTGTGTATTGATAAGGAATGCTAATATTTAATAGCTTTTTAGCAAGGACTTCAGGATTAAGGTCATCTCTACCAAAAACAAAAGTGTCACCCCATACTTTTACCAGTTTACTTACAACACTTTTAGGCATATGAGGTAAAACACCTGCATATCGATAAGGAAAATCTAATTTTCCTGCATAACCCCGAAGATCCTCATCTTCTTTAAGCATATTTGCCAATATAGTAGCTGATTTTCTAGCTTGGTCAACTGGACTTGTCTCTTTTTCAGGAACATCAACTGATCTACGTTGAACCATTGCGGATTTTGAGTCAACTTGTATTATTGAAACCCAATCTTTGACTTCTAGAACAATAACACCTGCCTTTTTGTGAATAAGAACATAATCTGGGTGTCGGCGCTGATCTTTGTAAACAAGTAAAGGTTGTGCATAAATATGGAAATCGTCAGGTAGTTTTTGTAATACTTGATAAAGCCGTTGATCGCCCCACTCCTCACCTGGTTGACCAAAAATCATTGCCATGCTGATATTCCTCCTTATACCATCAGTGTGAAGAGAATCATACCATGAAGTAACCCAAGTAATTTTGTTAGCTTTAGCTATCTGTGTTACCTTTAAATTTGAAAAATTTTCCATTTTGATTCCCCAGTGTCTTCAGCATTTAAGAATGTTCATGTTATTGTCATGACCTGGAGTGCCTGATTTAGCCATCCTGGACGGCGCTTGAAGAAATAGTCTTACAAAAAGTGCTTCAACCTTGCAATCCTGATTTTGAACTTCCTACTGCTAAATATTCTCAAACTCAATTATCAGCATTCTTCTCCACGCGTGGAGTTTTGTTTAAAGACTTCTTTTCACTTTTTCTTCCCTTGTATCTTACGTGTCTATTGTTGGCTTAATTGGTCGTGGTTTGCAGGGTATTTCCAGGCGCTGCTTTCAAAAAAAAGGCTACAAAAAGTGTCAAAAAACTAGTCCAAATTCAACAAAAATTAGGCAATTTGGGCATCATTTCCCTTTTCCACCTTTAGTGCAAAAAGGGCGAAATATTGGACAAAAAGGCACCCTCCACCGGTTGAGAATGAGAAATTGATAGTATTTTTTCGAGTAATTTTTAGGGTGAAAAGCAGCGTGAGTTTGCCTAGAAATTGTTCAAATAATTCTCTAAGCGAAAAGAAAATTATCTCTTTCTATTGTTCTAATCCAAGGAAACATTTTGGTTTAAAAAATTTAGACGAGATAAAGGTCGTTATAAAAACTTATAAAATTTTTTCAGTGTGCCAGTCCTGTTAAAGCTTGTTCTTTTTAAAAAAGTTTGTTTCTGTTATCGTTCTTTCAAATTGAATAATTAAGGGAATGGTGAGAGATGTATTGTATAGCACTTTTACTGATGTTAACTATTATGATATGAAAGTAAAAGAACCGCTCCTGGGATCTATGGTATGGGTAAATATTATGAAATATTATTCAATAGTCCATTGCTACAGCAGTTTCAGAATTTTTGAAGACCGTTGTTGCAAAGAACTTTCAGAAAATTTTGACAATATATATACAATTATTTGTGTGAGAAGTTTGTCTTAAAAAGTCTATTTGCTAATCTGGTTGAAAATTGAGTTTATAATCATTGAGTTTATAATCTGTGAGATTATACAGCTAATTTCCTTTATTACAAATAAAAGGATGGTTTTGGAGAGAAAATGGTTCTAGATCGTCTTCTGTAAAGCTGATTTCAAAAAAAGATTGTCCGAAATACAACTAAAATAGAAAAACACTGATTGAAAAATTAACTGTTTTTGGATATGTTTGGTTAAGTTTGACGTTATTTGTCCAACACTTACCAAAAGACGAACTATATAAGAAATATTAATCACATATTGTTTACCTGTTTCAATAAAGAGCTTGTTGATTGGTATCAGAATTTAACAAAAAGCATTAGGTAGCGATGAACACCAAATTCTTTTTTTGAATTTAGCGAAGGTTGTTTCGTAAATCACCGGAATACTGGAAACTGTTAGGTCCACAATGCTTTTTGAGAAAACTTCCATACTCATGACCACTTTGTGAAGTTTGATGGGATGATTGTCGTTGAAAATCAATACTTTAATGATGACTGGTGTTGAATATTGTTGAACATAACAAGAGAAGTGAACCATTAAAATACTGTTATAATATTGACAACGAGAAATATTAATTAGAAGAGGTCTATATGTTTTCAGAGAATTTTCAAAATAACAATAATGGTTGGCTTGAGAAAAGCAATCCCGATGTTTATATGAGAGTGGCAAACGGTACATATACAATATCGAACGAAAGCAGTTCTTGGTGTGCTTCTTGGAATTATTTTAATTGTTCCAAACAAAATAATTTTAGGATTGTGACACGACTGAAATGCTGTTATACTAGTCTTACTTCAGGGTTTGGGATAATTTGGGGGGTAAGAGACATTGATAATTTTGTATCATTTCAGATCAGTAGTGATCTGCGTTCTTACCAATTCAGTGAATGCAAGAACGGAAAATGGAATTATCGTAACAGATCAAGGTTAAGATTTAGGGCTCTGCCATATGCGCCTTTAGTTATTGAATTATCAGTGCGGGAAAATGGCCGATTTGTAAGTGCAGATATAAAAGATTACCGTTATCACTTCATGGATCCTCCCCCCTTTGATTTAAACGGTGGTATTGGATTTATATGTCCTGGTCATACTAGAATTGAGGTCTATTCACTTTTTTTACCAGATTGTGAACCCAAATTAAATCATAGCAATAAAAAAGCGGGCCATGTTAGTTATTTTGAGGATGAAAAGTTTTTTCCAAAGGAATACATAAAATCAGATGGAAAAGTAACAACCGATTATTTTGAATGGCGACAAGATTATGATGAAGGCGGTTACCTTCAAGACGAGGACTATTTTATCTATGGATTTGATCATGATGACTAGGATTATTTCGATATCAATCTTCGATTATGATTATTGTTACACTTGAATTTAATTATCATAAGCATTTGCGACACATTTTTGTTAAAGGTCTCTAAATTTGTTTTTAAAGAACATTTTTCATCTTGATCCCAATCAAGAAAAGGCAATCAACTATCGAGGTGGTAATCTGTTGATACTTGCTGGGGCTGGGAGTGGAAAAACTAGAACTCTCACGAACCGCGCAATTTCATTACTAAATGAGATTGTGCCAGAAAGCATAATGGTTGTTACTTTTACAAAAAAGGCAGCCAAAGAAATTAAACAAAGAATTGAATCCCAAGCATCCGCCTCTCTGTTCCAAAGTCTTAAATTAGCTTGGATTGGCACATTTCACAGCGTTTGCTGGAGAATATTAATTGAAAATCCTGGCTTAGTGAATTTGCAAAAAGGGTGGAGTGTTTTAGACAATGCGGATTCACTGCTGACAATGCAACGGGCATCCCAACCTTTTGGTATCGATGCACATACTTCAAAAGAAATATTTAGCCTTTATAGCTATTCTCGCAACGCAAAGTTGGATTGGAGAGAACTCTATGGCTCTAACCGATTTCCCTTGCATAAAAAAATAGATACTAACACCTTGTCTCGGATCATCGATATTTATAGACGACGATGTAAAAGAAGTAATCGTGTCGATTTTGATGATTTGCAATGTTTCTCTGTTGATATTCTTGAGAAATTCCAAGATGTAAGACACGAATACCAAAAACGATTTAAAGCAATATTGGTCGATGAATATCAGGATACAAACGTAATTCAAGAGCAATTTCTTAGCCTATTAGACATGAATAATATCACGGTCGTTGGAGATGATGCTCAATCAATTTATGGATTTAGGGCTGCAACAGTTGATAATATCTTAAACTTTGAATCTCGTTTCAATGCAGAAAAAATTATCCTGGGCAGGAATTATCGTTCATCAGAAGAGATCGTTGAACTTTCAAATGTGATAATTTCTAATAACCCAAACCAATTTCGGAAATCTATCCATTCAAAAAAGGGGTCGCATCACAAACCAAATTTGCTATATGCACGAACTATGGATCAAGAAGCAAATTACGTCGTTGAAAGAATTAAACAATATATATCTTTGGGAATAAAGCCTGAAGAAATTGCTGTTTTGTTTAGAGCTACCCGCTTGGTAGCAACAATTCAGATAAAGCTGAAAGAAGCTGGAATACCCTATATTCTTACTGGCGGAGAGGACTTTTTTAATTTGTCCCATATCAAAGCTGTTCTCGATATGCTTCGATTGATAGTGAATCCAGAAGATTGGATTGCGCTTTCTTCAATCCAAAATTTGGTTGGTTTTTCAAGTGAAAAGACAATTTTAGATATTGAACAAGTAGCTGAAGAAAGGCAACTTTCATTTTGGGATGTTCTAGACGACATTTCATTACCGACCCTTTCATATCAGAAAGATGATATTAGCTCGTTAAATCAGTTTCATATTGTGTTAAAAGAGCTTGCTCAATATTCCAATTCTTCTGAAGCAGTCTCAGACACAATAGTGCGTGTTATAGAAATTCTTTATAACGACCTAAGAAGAAAGTTTTACAATACTTGGGCCGATGTTGAAGCAGATTTCACTATTTTAAATGATATTGCCTCAAGTTTTTCATCATTACCTGATTTTGTCAACACCTTGGCATTACAACAATTTCAGGAGGAACAACATCCTCCTGATTCTTACCCAATTAGTTTGTCAACAGTTCACAGTGCCAAAGGATTGGAATGGCAAGTTGTGTTTATTATTGGTCTAGTTGATTATTGGTTTCCAAGTCAACTTACTATTCAACAAACAGGTACAGACGAAGAAGAAAGACGATTGTTTTATGTAGCAGTCACACGGTCAAAGGAAGAGTTATTTTTAACCACTTATGCATCTTCTCCAAACCCGTATGGAAAAATGAAATCGCAAACCGTGTCAAGATTCTTAGAAGAGTTGCCCAACCATCTTTTTTCCATTGATGGTATATAGCATGGGTTTCGGATAGAAAAGCGAGTTAATAAAAATTGGTAAACGTTGCCCATTCATTTGAATAGTACATGTTTATCACAGGCAAACCTTCACTCGTCTAGAATAACGGCCTTCAAAAAAGCCCTGTAAAAATTTAACCCCGTTATATTGTGTGTACTTCAAGCCAGAAGTGAACTCAGAGGGATATGGGAACAATTGAATAGCCCTTGTAATGTGCTCCCAGCTGGCGCTACCGATTCACCCGCTAAAATGAGGCGGGCTTTTTATTTAAACCCAAGAGAAAGGAAGGGTTATGGAAACAATCAAAGTGAAGATTCTCAGCAAATGTGATGATTGTGAAGGTCAGGCCTATCTACCTTCAGCTAAGGGCACGGATTCTCGAGGTGTGGATTATCAACGCCACGCTCCCTGCACAACCTGCAAAGGCTTTGGCCAAACCGAGAAGTGAATTACGCTGAAGGAATTCCAGATACTGCTCAAAGGTTTGGAATGTCCCCATGAGCACGTCTCGCAGGTGGGCGGTTTCCACTTCTCAGCCGGTGATGTGTAGGACGATATTCAAGATGTGTGCGAAGACTGCGGTCAAATCCTGGATTAGGCCAAGCACACCATTTTCTGATTTAAAAAGGAGGTTCCGATGAGCAATCGTGTAGAAAGTATAAACGAGCGTTATATTGGCTATGGTGAAAAATCTTGTAAAAACAACCCATTTGGTTATGGTAATCTTGGCGTTGGGGTTGTTTTTGAACATTGTTGCTTAAATAATACGGTGTAATCACCAAAAAGCCCTTCGGGGCATTGAACCTATTTTCCCACGCTGTGGGAAAGATAATTAAGCTGGGTGTAATCACCAAGAAGCCCTTGGGGGTATTGAAACGGGTGTAGCATATATAATTCAGGGGCTATGAGCTAGACAAAGGCGATATCCGTAAACTTCGACATTAACATCAATAAACCGGGGTAAATGCTTATCTTATGAAATGTGGAGGCGTATAATATGGAGGGTCTTGAAGCCTTGGTCACGGAGCACGAGGGTATCTGAAGAAATACCTCAAAAGCTAAAGAGGTTTACTTTGGAATACAACATATCCGTTGTTTCTCTCAGCCAGCAAAGCAGAAAAGTACCAAAGTCATTTGAAAACCAAACAGCCCCCATAGCGGGTGCACAAAGCCTGGTCGGGCATTGTGATAGATGATTGATGATCTTTCCTTGCCGCAAAGGTGGCAGGGGAGTCCCTCATTTGGGAAAGCTGCCTGTAACCTTACCCAGAAATTTAGATTACGAGCTTACGCTTGACAGTGTATTTTCAGGCGCATATTCAAGCATGGGCGAACCAGCTGATAGTGAGGTGACAGCAATGCCACCAGCACAAGAAGAATGTGAGAACAAGTCAAGGAGTGCATATGATTGAAGAAAATACCCCGAAAGTTGTCTACCTCCCACGGGAAGATATCTACTATTCGGAAAGGTCTGATTTTATGATCATGATGAGTTTAGTAGAAAGTCCCGATAAGAAAAGCGTGAAGCTTATACTCTCAACGGGAGAGGATGAGGTCTATTGTGAATTTCAAGCAATGACACACGGGAAGGTTTTGTATTCTGTGCCACTAAGAGATGCACTGGAACAAATAAAGATGGGCTATGACTATAAAGAAGATCTAGATGCTGAAGATGTTGTCTGAGGGTTATTTCTCAATCCCCGATATGCCTGAAGAAATCGGTAAAACTTGTGCAGCCGTGTATAAGCATTCACAAGATGGCAATAACCAAAAGGCCTTGGGGGCATTGAAGCCTATTTCTCCCACGCCATGGGAAAGATAATTAATCTGGGTGTAATCACCAAGAAACCTTTCGGGGTATTGAAACTTTGTTTCCCACGTGTAGGAAAACTATCAATCTTTAATTAGAGTCCTTCGGGGAACTGAAATATTCACACCTTGGGCGCACTGGTTTCCGGAGACGATCAAAGAGTGCTTTGGGAAAAGGAATGTCCAAAAGGACAGGATGGCCTGGAAAGCCCCTTTGGAAGGGACTAACGCTTTATAAAGCTATTTTGTATCGTAGTCGTTCATGAACATCATACCCCCGTGAAAATAAGCTCTTGATATGCACCTGCCTTGTGCTTTTATTTAAACGCTCCCCTTCAGCAAATGTTAGCGCCCATTAATCAATGGCGTTTTGTTAATACTTGAAAAACATGCAGATAAAACTGGTTTTTTAGCCTGGTTACACGGCTTTAATAGCCCCTTAAAGCTGTTTTTCTATCGTAAAGCGTTAAGCGTAAAACCTATGAAATCCAGCATTTTCGGGACAAAAACGCCCATCCCACGGGTGGGAAACCCTTACTTTTAAAACCTCCAATCTCAGGTATATACCCATAAAAGGTGAGCGATTTCCTGGATAAAGATGATGGCCTATTTCCATCATTGAAACAATAATTTTTTAAAAAAACCTTTCCCACGCGGTAGGAAAAGGCTCTGCGCATATAATCATGCAGGCTTTTTGGGATAAGGTGTGCGCTTTATGACCCTGATTAAACACTCTGTCCTCATCAGGGTAATCGTCTGGAACCAGTAATAAACGGATACCTATCAACGGATGGTGTTATTGAAAAGGATTTCGTAGCAAAACCTCCCTGCAAAAGTTTACGCTGGTTATATCTTGAGTGACCCTGGTCAGGAGTGAACTCGGGGGGTATTGAAAACAATTGAATAACTGCTTTGATGTGCGTCCAGCTGGCGCAGTCCACCCGCCAAAATGAGGCGGGCTTTTTGTTTAAACCCCAAGAGAAAGGAGCTATATGGACAAGATAAAAGTGAAGATTCTCAGCAAATGTGACGATTGTGACGGCCAGGCCTATCTGCCTTCAGCTAAGGGCACGGATTCTCGGGGCGTGGATTATCAACGCTACGCGCCCTGTCCGACCTGTGAGGGCTCTGGCCAAGCGGAGAAGTGGATAACGCTGCACGAGTTCCAGGCACTGCTCAAAGAGCTTCAATGTCCCCATGAGCACGTCTCGCAGGTGGGCGGCTTCCACTTCTCAGCCGGTGATGTGTGGGATGATATCCAGGATGTGTGCGACGACTGCGGTCAAATCCTGGATTAGTCCCACCGCGCTGTATTGTTCAATGAGCGCTTCTCCAAATATGGAGGGACGCTCTTTTTTTGTTTTAAAAAGGAGGTTCCCATGAGCAATCGTGCAGAAAATACAAATGAGCGTTTTATCAGCTTTGGTGAGGCCAGTGCCACCTGGTCCACCCGTTATAGGGACCCATCAGGCTTTGAGTGCATGTTATTGCTGCAGGCAGAAAACGGCTCAGAAGCGCTCAAAAAGGCTGCAAGCGTGCTGGCGCACCTGAGCCAGGCCCAATGTACACCTCTGCGCAAAGACAGCGCTGAGAGCGCTAAAAAGAGCGCCAACAAACCATCTGGAGCCACGGTGTTGATTAAGCCTGAGGGAGACGCCAAAAACCCGGTGTGTCCACTGCATGGCGTTGAGATGCAGAAATGGGCGCGCAATGGGCGCACCTGGCACTCTCACCGCTGGGAAGATGGCTGGTGCAACGGCAAACAGACATGAAAAAACCAGCAGCTACATTCCCCAGAAAGCTCACAGTCCAGGATGTCGGTGATTATTTTAGAAAGGAGGTCAAACCCCAAATTCGTCTACAAGGCAAATGGTTACTCCAAGCCGACCTGAAACCCGGCAGCCAGGTGCAAGTGACCAATCCCCAACCGGGGGTGCTTATCCTGCAAAGTCTGGACCAATAAACACACAAAGACCACCATCCACCCTGGAGGGTTGCTCGCTTTTGAGCAGCCCTCCTTTTTTATTTAAGCTAAGGAGGCTAAAGAAAATGAAAAATCGAGACGTGATAGAAAAAATTATCCCACCCATTCACCAGGTTGAACCCCCCAAACTGCAAGGGTCCTATCCGCAGGCGCGGGTCAAAGGGCGCCTTGTCACGACCAAAGTGGTTGGCGTCACCTTCGAAGGGCGGCAGGAAGTGGTTGCCCGCTTGCAGCGGGGTGACCGGGTCTGGCTGGAAAGGGAGCCAGACAACCCTTATGACCGCGATGCAATCAGGGTGTCCCGTGAAAACGGTGAGCAAATCGGCTATCTCAACCGGCATCTGGCGGCCAGCTTGAATCCCTATTTCCAGGCCTATGGCTACCCGGTGCGGGGACGGGTGTCATTGCTGACGGGCAGTGGTTTTGGCGGTTACTCACTGGGCTGCCTGATTAGCTTCAAGCTCCCCCGGCCAAATCAACTCAATAACAATCGTAATGGTCTTCACTTTGAGGATTGGGACGATTGGGACCTTTAATCGAAAGGCGATGCTGGATATGAAAGACACAAACACAATTGTTTTGAAAGCATGGAACGCTGAGACTCACATGAGCGAACCGACTGGTGAAGTGGTCAGCATCTACGCTGTTGCCCGCTCAATCACGCCTGAGAAGTTTGCCAGGTTGCTGGACAATTATCTCAACTATGGAGGGAAGGGTTTCAATGAAGGTCGGTTGGTAGGTTTGCACCTGCGGCATACCCACCGCACCTTGCAACGCCTGGTGATTTGCTTTGCACTGGGACTGATTATGGGGCTTTCGGAACAGGAACACACCGATGCCCGCAACCAGACCGCGATTGAAACGGCAAAAAAGCTGGCGCAAATGATGCGTGAAGGTGAGCTGCCAATGGGCACGCACATCTAAAACTAATAAAGAGGGAGTGGGCGAAATGCCTGCTCCCTCAAATTATTTAAGAAAGGAATACCGATGGACACTGTAGTTAAAACAAGAAGTAAAGCCAATGATTTACAACTGAAAATTCAAAAGCACCTGGAAGAACTGACCAAAGCGACAGAAGCAGCCAAGAAAAGCGAAGTGATGCTAAACTACCTCTCCTTTTGTGCACGCTTTCATAATTACTCTGCGTCCAACATCTGGTTGATAATGCTGGCAAAGCCCGAAGCAAGCTATGTGGCAGGCTTCCACAAATGGAAAAGCTTAGGTCGCTGGGTTCGTAAAGGGGAGAAGGGCATTCCGATATTGGCACCATTGCTGGTCAAGGATGAGGAGCAGGACGGCGTCAAAACACAGCACCTGGTGGGTTTCAAGGTGGTATATGTCTTTGATGTCTCACAAACGGACGGTGAACCGCTCCCGCCCGAACCGGATTGGAAAAGTCCTGAAAAGAATCATGATTTGAACCAGCGATTACTTCAATTTGCAAAAAGTCGGGGGATTGTTGTATCGTTCAAAACCCTCCCTGGCGACATTCAAGGGATCTCCAGAGGCGGAGCGATTGAAATAGATCACGGTGCTGGCACCAAGACGCTGGTCCATGAAATTGCCCATGAGCTGATGCATAAAGACGAGGATAATTTTGAGAGTAGGGCTATAAAGGAATTAGAAGCAGAAAGTGTTGCTTATGTTGTCTGTCGTTATTTTGGTCTGGGAAGTTTGAACAGTCCAAACTATATTGCATTCTATGATGTTTCATTTGAACAAACGCAGTCTCATCTAGATCGTATCCGAATAACTTCAAATAGGGTTATTACTGCCTTAATCTCTGACCTTGGCCGTCTAACAGCCATCGAATAACAAATTGTATGTTGGTCTTCCATCTCCAAGCATGAAAATTGTCATTTTTTAATATTGTTTTATACAACACATCTTGACACTGTGTATATGTCAGCGTATAATAAAATCACTTAAATATATTCATGCGTTTAGGATGGGAGATAATCCTGGTAGGTGACACCGAAATTGTAAGCGGCGTCGATCTACAACAAAAAATGAACATGTAAAATGTAAAATGTAAAAAATTTTATAAGAGCGATTGTAAGGAGTCGTTGATGTTCATTTTAGATTGGCGTTTTACGCCTATCAGGAGGAAAGCATGAATCCAAAAATTTTTAATTTTCGGATGCCAGTGCAAACCTGGCATGAATTAAATATTCTCTCAAAAAGTCTTCTGCGGACAAAATCTAGCCTTATCCGTTGGCTCATTCACAAAGAGTTCAAAAGGCTTGGTTTAACTTCTTTAGAAAAGAGCATTGAGCTGGAAGAAGCGGCGGGCAATGCGTTTTCTTTAGATTGTCAATAAGAAGGTGGGGGATTTGAAATGCAATTAATAAAAAGCCCAGTGTGGTCTGGACACTGGGCACCTGAACCAACGCCGGATTTGCTCCCAGGCAATTTGTTCATGCCTTATTATATCACCAACAGTGCTAATATTGAAAATATAAATAGTTTCTGGCTACTTGTATTTAAATTTCATAAGAATGCTATAAAAGGCGTTGGAACGTCAATAATTTTCATGGAAGAATTTGCCTTTGTAAATCGAATAGCAAACTACATATTCTTCGTAATAAAACTAATTTTTTTCAAAAATGCTCGTGTAACAAATGGGTTTCACGAGTTTTTATTTTTATGGCGGTGGAGCGATCAATAAATTGCTATAAAACAATGTTGAGATTGTCTGGATCTTAGAAATTAGCTGTTCAAAGGCATATTTAATGGCACTTCTACAGAATAATTTAAAGATCGCAATTGGGATAGAAAACAAATGAAATATCTGTTTTGGTGAAATTTGATTTGCCAAAAATATTTCAAGAGGAAACTGAGTGACTTTTATAAAGAAAGGCGAAACATGATTGAAAACAAATTATTGAATGCAGATCAACTTGCAAATATTTTAAACATCAGTCGCTCAAAAGCATATCAACTGATGCGAAATAGTGAAATTCCAACAATCACGATCGGTAGAAATGTTCGCGTGAGCCATAAGGATTTGGAAGAATTCATCGAACAAAACCGATCAAATAATGGAGGTAATGATGAACAACAAGGATCATGAAAGACAAACAGACAAAATAAAAACCCGCCACGGACAGGTAGCGGGCCATCAAATAAATCCCCTGAAAGAGGAATCTACTATGATCAATTTTAACACAACTCCTATATTTAATCAAATGAATGCTGAAGTTCCTGAATTACCGGAAGAAGCACGGTTGCCAGACAGACTTGGTGAAGGCGCTTGTCCCTGGTTGGATGACTATGTTGCTTTCAGTAAAAAATGGAGCCCAGAATCGTATCATGGCTACCATGAGGCGTGTGGGTTATTTGTATTGTCGACCGTAGCTGCAAGACGAGTTGTCTTTAACCTGGGGGGAGTTAAAGCAACAAACTTGTATATTCTTCTGGTAGGCAGAACAAGTATCCATGCTAAAACCACTGCAGCACGAATTGGAACAGGCCTGCTGAAAGAAGCAAATCTAGGCTGGTTATTAGCCCCGAATGAAATAACCCCTCAAAAGCTGATTGAAATAATGTCATCTAAAGCTCTACCTAAAAATTACAACAGTTTAAGTGCTCATGCGCAGAAAAACGCATTAAATCGAGTTCGAACAGCTGGTCAAAGAGGCTGGTTTCTCGACGAATTTGGAGGAAACATCGCTTCTATGATGCAGCTAAGTTCTGTAATGTTTGGGATTAAGAACTTGATCAGGATATTGGACAGTGCTCCTGAAGATTATGAATATTCAACAATTAAACGAGGTCAAAATTTAATATTCAATCCTTATCTGTCAATTTTGGGAAACATCACAATAGCAGATTTGATTCCATATGCAAAAAAGGGAAACACTTTATGGGGAGATGGTTTCCTCGCTCGTTTTTGTATGGTGGTTCCCCCCAATGACAATTTGTCTTTTGGTAGATTTCCAAACGAGGAAAGGGTGTTTCCTGAATCGCTAACTTCACCTCTAAAAGAATGGAGTGATCGGTTAGGATTTCCCGAATATCAAATCATTGATTCTGAAGGTCAAAAAATTGTTAAATGCGAACAAACCATATTTTCAAGTTTGACAATTAGTGATGAAACATTTGATGCTTATTACGAGTATCGCGATGCATTGAAAATGATGATGACAAACAACCCTGACCATGATCTTGATGGTAATTATTCAAGATTAGCTGAAAAAGCGCTCCGGATTGCTGCGTTATTTGCCAGTCTTGGAGGATCTGAATGTATTGAGTTAGCTCATTGGGCAAAGGCTCAAGAAATCACTGAGCACTGGCGGGTCGGTCTGCATGAACTGCATCGACAAGTAAATGATAACAACCGAGACCAACCGAAAGCCTATATTAAAGATATGTCTCATGAAGAGCAGATCCTGAGGGCGGTAAGAAAAAAGGGAGTTTTGGACAGGCGTGGAATTGCTCAATTTACAACGCTCAAGACGGATGTTATCAAACCAATAATGGCCGAGCTTGTTCAAGAAGGCAAGCTTACAGCAATCAATGACAACGGTAAAGAGTGCTATAAATTGCCGAGTTCAAAATTGAACACAAGCTAATTCGTAGGGATTTTGCAGGATGTAGGAGTGTAGGAGTGTAGGAGTGTAGATGGTAGTACTTCATCTACACTCTTCCTCGTTCTCAATTGAAACCCATTGTATGAAAAGGAGGTAGTAATGGCAAAACGTGGCGCTGGAGAAGGAAGTGTTTATAAACGAGGAAATAGCTGGGTGGCCCAGGTGGGATCCGGAAAAAATCGTGAGTACCGTTCTTTTAAAACACAAAGGGAAGCCAATTCATGGCGACTTAAAGCTGTTGAGCAGCGGCGACAGGGTTTAGACTTTGCTGGATCAAAGGTCACATTAGCAAAATTCCTTGATGATTGGTTGGTTGTAGCGAGGTCTTCAGTGAGACCAAACACTTATTATCAATATGCTCAGATTGTCCGGGACCATATCAATCCTACACTTGGGAAAGTATTGTTGAAGGATTTACGCCCTGAACAGGTTCAATCCTTGTATACCAGTAAATTAAAAAACGGTGTCAGCCCAAGGACAACACGAATGATTCACGCTGTGATTCGCCGGGCTTTAAATCATGCCTTGCAACTTGGATCAGTCATTAGAAATGTGTCCGCTTTGGTTACCCCTCCCAAGGTTCCTAAAAAAGAAATGCAGATACTTGATGAGTATCAAGTGCGCCAATTGATCCAAGCCACAGAGCGCCCTCAAATGGCGGTATTGTTTTGGATGGCTGTTACAACGGGATTGAGGCAAGGTGAAATACTGGGATTGAAATGGTCTGATCTTGACTGGGATAACAGAAGGATACATGTTCAAAGGCAGATCCAAAGAAGGAAAGGCGAGGGCCTGGTTTTTTGTGAACCAAAGTCTTCATCTGGAAGACGAGTCATTGTCCTGGGGCAATCAACAATTGAAAAATTACGCTCACATAAAAACAGGCAAGAAAAAGAACGGATGCTGAAGGGAAATGAATGGCAAGAAAACGATTTGATTTTTCCATCACCCATCGGGACACCACTTGACTCCTCCAATGTTGTCAAGGCTTATAAGCGTAGTTTAGAAAAAGCCGGTTTGCCAAATATCCGCTTTCATGACCTGCGCCATACTGCTGCAACGCTCATGTTACAAGAGGGTATCAATCCTAAGATTGTTCAAGAGCGATTGGGTCACGCTGATATCAGCCTTACGTTAAATACGTACAGTCATGTCCTCCCACATTTGCAAGAAGAAGCAGCTGAGAAAATGGATGAACTCCTAACTTTAATCGATGTTAGTGATGAATTAGAAGTGATCAAAAAAACCTAATCAAATAAATAAAGAATTCTCGTAGCTGTAAAGTGGCTGTAAAAAAGAGCCTTCACAATCTGAAGGCTCTTTTTACCCATACATATGGGGGTTTATAATGTATTTACCGCTATATATAGCGCCCCCGGGGCGACTCGAACGCCCAACCAACTGATTCGAAGTCAGGTACTCTATCCATTGAGCTACGGGGGCAAGCAGGTTTATTATACCGCAAATTCAGAAATTGAAACTTTCCTGGCCCTTTTTAACAATATTGAACTTAACTGATGCCGTTTACTGTCTTATTCCGCTAAACGTCTGTTAACTAATCTAATAATTTGTTAAACTTAAGAATAATTGATATGACCCTTGACAAATCTTAAATATATGCTACGATATCTTGAAGTAATCATAGTTTTAGTGTTGATTTCTTAATAGAAAAGGAAATGAATCATGACACATGTTCTTGAGCTCGCCAGCGATGATCCGATCATCTATTTAAAGGCCTACGGTGGTGTGCAGATCAAGGGCGTCGAAAATACGACAACAATAGCCTGTGAAATCGCCGCACCTCAATTGGCGACACTGATTGAAGAAGATGGTCATGTTTATGTGACGGTTAACGCTTCCTGCCATTTGACGGTGCCTGTAAAATCATCAATCACGATAGAGCGCGGCATGGGATCTGTCTTGATTGAAGGCGTTCAAAACCCGATTAACATTGAAAAAGTATTGGGTAACCTGGTTTTACTTGGGGTTGGCCAAGCCGTGGTTGGCAAGGTAGGCGGCAATTTATCTGCTCGCAACGTTTCCGGGCTGCTCCGTGCAGATAAGATCGCAGGGAGTCTGACCGTCGAGGATGCGCAAGCGCTAATCTGTGGAAAAGTGGGCGGTAATTGTGTATTAAGGCAGATCCATGCTGAAGCCCAGGTGGATAAAGCTGGTGGTTCATGCAGGGCCCAGGATATTTTCGGGGAAGCCATATTGGCCAGGTTTGGCGGCTCGATAAAAGCTAAGGGTGTTAATCTGGGAGCGGATCTTAAGGTTGGCGGCAGTATCGAACTCTTCGATTGTCGCTTCGCAAGAGATTTACGATTGGCAGCGGGTGGGAATATTCTTGTTGCGTTGCCGGAGGATCAGACAGACCTCACGTTTGTTATCAACTCGAGCGGCCAGAAGATCAAAATTCAGGCAAAAGGTGAAGATCTCAAACTGCGGAGGTATGCTCACACCCAGGAATTTGGTGAAGGCGGTCAACCGATTGAACTATCTGCGGGCGGTTCTGTGTCGCTAATTGATGATTCGAGGTCGGATGAAAATTTTATCGGAGACCTATCAGATCGATTTTCCTTCGAGGAATCAGCTTTTAGCGAGATGGTTCAAGAGCGCATTGAATCCGCCACGCGCCGGGCTGAAGCGAAGGTTAAGGCAGCTGAAATTCGATTGAGCCAAATTCAAGATCGGGTTGAAAAATTTCGCGAGATTGATCTTGATGTGGATTTGGGAAATGAAGCGCCTGAAACACCTTCAACATTTACGAAACAACCCGTACCGCCTGTCCGCCGACTTGCAGGAAAAAAGGGCGCTACAGGTGAGGAACGTTTGATGATCTTGAATATGCTCGAAAAAGGTACTATCAATGTCGATGAAGCTGAAGCGCTATTCAAAGCGATGGAAAGCTGAAGGTAAAGATGGTGGATCAAGCTGAACGAAGAGTTTTGGAAATGGTTGAGCATGGGGTGCTCTCGGCTGAGGAGGGATTGCGATTGATTGATGCGATGGCAGTGGGAAGGACTGATGTATTCTATGATGACGAGTTTGCTCCTGATATAGAAGAAGTTTCTGCTGAGGATCTATTGACACCTGCTGTAACGAACGTTTCTGAAAAAGAATTAGCGCGGATGAAGCAACTGAAACGCTGGTGGATTTTCCCCTTTGCACTTGGTTTGTTGTTTACCATTTTGGGCGCATACTGGATGTCCACGAGCTACAGCCGCTCTGGTTTTGGTTGGGGTTTCTGGATGTCCTGGATACCATTTCTGGGCGGTATTTTCGTGGTGGCGGTCAGTTTTCAAAGCAGTCGAAATGTATGGTTGCACGTACGGATTAAGCAAAAGCAAGGCGATTCACCGGAACGTATTTCGATCAGTCTTCCAATACCGCTAACTTTCACGCAATGGTTTATTTCAAAATTTGGCCAAAAAATCCCCGGGCTCAAAGAACAACCTCTAAGCGAAACATCTGATTTGCTTCAGAAGATATCCCCCGATGAGCCCTTTTACATACAAGTTAATGATACAGATGAGGGGCAGAGGGTGGAAGTCTTTATTGGGTGAAGACTGTTTGCTTGGGAATGTTTTCAATTATTGGGTCTCAGACCAATAGTGATGCGCCAATAACTTTTGCAATGGAGGGAAGGTGGGGTCGCCCGACGTCCGGCAGGAATTAATTCTATGTGACGAGCCTCAGTTATTAAAGAAATTATAGATGGCGCCGCTGATACTGGCAAACAACGCATTAACAGGATCGAAAACTGCCTGAACCGGATGATATGCAAAAATAGTGAGGGCATAGTTGCCGCCGGGGGAATAGATCAGAGCTGCATTGCCATAGGTGTGGACCAATCCATCCGTCTCTATCGCCCAGCCATGTTTGTGCGCAACTTTGGTGCCCGCTGGCACGCCAGCCTGGATGAGAACGCCAATTTTGTTTAACGCCATGATATCAATCATCAACTGGCATTTTGCCTGTGTGATTTCACCCGGGAAAGCTGCTATCAATGATCCGCCGCCGTGCTCTGCACAGAGGTAGATATCCTCCATTAACATGCCCATATCGGCTGCTGTTGTCTGGTTGTATCGATCGGGGTGGGTATCTACATCGACGCGTGTATTGGCAGGTGTTTCGAAGTTCTGCAACAAGGGGGCGCCGAGATAAAAATGGCCGGCCCAAAAGGTGTTTTCCAGCCCCAAACGCTCTAAATCGGCAGTGACGATTAAAGGCGATAAGTTGGCATCGATCACCATCATGGCCAGCTTATCGGTGCTGGTATTTTCCGATTGCTGAATCATCTCTTCCATTAACTCGATGGCTTCAGGCGGGTAAGGTGCTTCCATGAAGCGAAAGGCAGTGACCATCAAAGGGATTTTCACCAGGCTCCAGGAGGAGAAGGCGATATTCGGCGGGAGTTCCTGCCCGTTGCCCTGACGGGCAAGCAGCAAGTTGCGGGAAGAACTTAAATCTTGCAGATAAACTTCAACGAGCCCATCGAAATTTGAAACGTCAATGATCTGGCGAATCATTAACTCCAGGTCAGATAGTGACGGCCTGGGGATGGAGGTTTGATCGAGGGCAAGGTTAACCTGCCGATTGGATGATGATTTGAGCACATCGACGATCTGGAGTGTCGCCCGATCAATATCGATGCTGGTTCCGGTAATGCCTTCAGCAAATTGTGATGTACCCGGGACGGGTTTGGGTGGTACGGCAGGGGTGTCGTAACGTGCGCTGATCTCCGTTTCTAAATAATCCCGGATGCGGTTTTCATCATATTTAGCAGTCAGCGGGACGTGGATATCATGGATATTACGGTTCCACAAGAAGTTCCAATACCCCCCCCAGAAGGGTTCTGTAACACGCTGGTTATCAGCAACAGCCAGCATATGATCAACTTCTGGCTCGAAGCCCAATACAGCCGGGCGAATTTGGATTGGACTGCCATTGTAAATTATTTCGATGGGCGAACGGTACACCGTGTAAATTCGTTCAGCAGCCTGGGCATAATTCAAGCCGCCAATAGGCACGTTGCCCACCTGCATACCTAAGGGGAAATTATTACGCAAACGGCTATAGGCGATTAATTGACTGGTTGCCAAAATCAGGGTAAGAAAACTGCTCAGGATAGCCGCCCAGCGAAAGAGGGGAAAGCGGTGTCTTTGTTTCATTGAGACTATTGTACTAATTTTTGTTAATTATTGCTGTCTGGTAGTGCCCAGACGGACTTGATTGAAAAAGCATAAAAAACACGGGCAGGCAGCGTAAAACGGATTTAATTTCAAGTGTCTAACCCCGCCAGAACCTTTAAAGGCTCGGCATTGTCTGGTTCCTCAATGTAAGAGCCCGCATAGTGGGTGTACACGATCTTTCCTCCTCTTTCCACCAGGATGACCGTGGGCGTACCCAATGAAAAGAGCTTCTGATCCTGGAAATATGCCTGTGCTACGCGAGAGCCTTTATCGCTCAGGATGGTGTAGGGCATTGGGTGCTTGGTAAGGTATCGTTTGATCATGAAAGGCCCGTTGGGCACCAGGACCAGGATTTTTGCATTACGATCAGAAAATTGCTCATAATCATGGCGCAACTGCGCCATATGGTTGGTGCAATGTGGTCAGGCAAACCCGACGTTGAACACAAGCAAAACATGGTGTTGTTGATACAGTGTTGAGAGTTTTACAAGGTTCCCAGCTTGATCGGGAAGTGAAAAATCCGGGGCAAAATCGCCAATCGTTAGTTTGTCCAAAGTATACCTCTTGTCATTTTCAGCGGGTTTTGATAGGGTTCAGGTCATATTTGTGATTGATAATCATACCTGAAAATTAATAAAATCACCATTTTTCTGTGAACATCTCGAACCTGTCAGGTTAGATATGTATGTAGAAACCGGACTTCTGGTACAATAGTGCAGGCAATATGCGTGGCATATTGGCGAGATTTATAAAATAGGCTTCGAGCAGACTGGCTTTGCATTTGACACGCTTCAATGCAAGGAATATACTATCAACGCTTGTTTTGGAAGTCGACTTTGGAGGTTTTTGTGAAAACTGCATTAATCACAGGCATTACCGGGCAGGATGGTTCCTACCTGGCCGAGTTGTTATTACACAAAGGGTATGAGGTTCATGGGTTAATCCGCCGCTCGAGCACTTTCAATACCCGCCGAATTGACCACATTTATCGCGACCCTCATGGCAATAATGGCAAGGTTAACCTGTTTTTGCATTATGGGGATGTCACCGCCGGCGATACCTTGCTGGATGTGCTCTACAATGTCAAACCTGATGAAGTGTACCACCTGGCAGCACAGAGCCATGTGCGGGTAAGTTTTGATATGCCCGAGTATACCGGCGATGTGACGGGCTTGGGCACAATTCGCATCCTGGAAGCTATCCGTAAAGCCGGGATGAAATCTCGCTTTTACCAGGCCTCATCCAGCGAGCTGTTTGGAGATTCCAAGCCGCCTCAAAATGAGAACACACCCTTCCGACCGCGCAGCCCCTACGCTGCTGCAAAACTTTACAGTTACTGGATTGCTAATAACTATCGAGAGGGGTATGGCATGTACGCGGTCAATGGGATTTTGTTCAACCACGAGTCGCCACGCCGTGGCGAGACCTTCGTAACCCGCAAAATCACCCAGGCGCTGGCGAATATCATGGCTGGAAATCAGAAGCATCTCTACCTGGGTAACCTCGAATCGCGCCGTGATTGGGGTTATGCGCCCGAATATGTGGAGATGATGAACCTGATGCTCCAGCAGGATCAGCCAGAGGATTACGTGGTTGGCACCGGAGAAGCGCATACGATTGCTGAATTTCTTGATGAAGCCTTTGGCTATGTGGGCTTGGATTGGCATGACTATGTCCGTATTGACCCCCGTTACTTCCGCCCAACCGAAGTCGATTACCTGGAAGCAGATACAAAAAAGGCGAAAAAGTTGCTCAATTGGGAGCCCAGGGTGAAATTCCATGAGTTGGTACGGATTATGGTTGACGCTGACCTTGACCTGGTTGGCATAGAAAGCCCTGGCGATGGCAAGAAAATTATCGAAGAAAAATTTTCGGGCTGGCATCGCTGGGAAGATCAAGTCGTTTCAATGGAGCGATAACCGGGAAAACTTGTAAAACCCGATTATTCTTGCTATAATTTTAAATTGTTAGTAACCGGCGGAAGAGTAGTTTATTTCCACCTGCCAGAGAAGGAACGCCCCAGGCTGAAAGCATCCACAGGCGAGGGATAGATGAAGTCACCGCAAGGGAATGTTGAAGAAAGCCCGGGTTTAAGTTGTGTGCGAACCGGGTGAGTAGAACGGCACGGGTGCGCCCGTTATCGCGCAGCCGGTTAATGATCCGGACTGAGCGCGCTGGCCAGGGCTGGCGAATAGAGGTGGTATCGCGGAAGTAACCTTTCGTCCTCTGAGATGAAAGGTTTTTATTTTTAAAAAAGTGAGGAGCACAGCTCATGGCTAAAGAACTACCGAAAACTTATGATTTCAAAGAAACGGAAGGGCGAATTTACCAAGCATGGTGGGAAGGTGGTTATTTTAAACCCAATAATGACCCCAAGGATCCAGATTTTAACCCTGCGATCAAACCCTTTGTAATCTCAATACCGCCACCCAATGTGACCGGCAGCCTGCACCTGGGACATGCTCTGTTTGTTTCTATGGAAGATTTGATGATCCGTTATCACCGCATGAAAGGTGAGCCTGCCCTGTGGGTTCCCGGAACAGATCACGCAGGAATTGCCACGCAATTGCAGGTTGAAAATATGCTGCAGGAGCTTGGAACCAGCCGGGAGGAGATTGGGCGGGAAAAATTTCTGGCCCATGCCTGGGCATGGAAAGAGAAATTCGGAGGGATCATCACCGAGCAAATCCGCAGGTTGGGCGCATCCTGTGATTGGAGCCGCGAACGCTTCACCCTGGATGAGGGATTGTCGCGAGCCGTGCGAGAGGCTTTTGTGTTATTGTTTGAAAAGGGCTGGATCTACCGCGGCCCGCGTATGATCAACTGGTCACCTGGCTTGCAGACGGCAGTGTCGGATCTGGAAGTGGAATACTCCGAGGAACTTGGCAAGCTGTATTACTTTAAATATCGTGTTGCCGATAGCGACGCGTTTATCCCGGTAGCAACCACACGACCCGAAACGATCCTGGGGGATACTGCTGTGGCTGTACACCCCAACGATGCGCGTTATCAACACCTGGTGGGAAAAATGGTGCTGGTTCCAATTTTAGGACGTGAAATCCCGGTGATTGCCGATGATTACGTTGATAGGGAATTTGGGACCGGCGCGTTAAAAATTACGCCGTCCCACGATCCGAATGATTACATCATCGGTCAACGTCACCACCTTGAATTTATCAACGTACTCAATAAAGACGCCACGATTAATGAAAATGGCGGCCCGTATGCTGGTTTGGATCGCATGGATTGCCGGCAGAAGCTCTGGGTAGATATGGAGGCAGACGGCTTGGTGATTAAGGTAGAGCCGTATGCGATGAAGGTGCCGCGCTCCCAGCGCGGGGGTGAAATGATTGAGCCTTTGATCTCTACCCAATGGTTTGTGAACATGGAGGCCATGGCCCAGGCTGCCTTTGACGCTGTCAAGGATGGTCGCATTGAGATCATTCCTGAACGGTTCAAGAAGGTGTATTATAACTGGCTGGAGAATATCCAGGATTGGTGTATCAGCC
>LSQX01083103.1_pt1 | contig 29594 bp, 21 predicted proteins | sample 654561 | NCBI WGS metagenome assembly LSQX01 (sample SAMN04489861, study PRJNA283612) | anaerobic digester metagenome | isolation source: 4 biogas reactors fed with cattle manure at either 37C or 55C with and... | place: Denmark: Kongens Lyngby | collected 2014 | reverse complement strand
AATACTTGAGAAAGACAGGCTAGGCTTTAGACTTATATACAAAATTCAAGAAGAGGCACATAGGTTTGCTATTAACTATCATAGAAGTCTTAGGACAAAGACCATGTTTAAATCAGAATTAGATGACATTAAGGGTATTGGAGAAAAGCGTAAGACTGCACTATTAAAACATTTTCAAAGTATAGATAAGATAAAAAAAGCATCAATAGAGGAGCTAAATGCAGTTGAAACCATGAATATTAGAGCAGCAGAACAATTGTATAATCATTTTAATAAAAAGGAGGAAGAATAATGGATAAAAAATTATATTTATCTGAAACAGATAAAAAGATTTCAGGAGTTTGTGGAGGCATTGGAGAGTATTTTAATATCGACTCTACTTTAATTAGATTAGCATGGGTATTTTTATCTATACCTACTGCCATAATTGGTGGGATTATAGCGTATTTTCTAGCTGCAGCAATTATACCAAAAAGACCTTAGGAGAGATATAATGGAATATGTAGGATTGGATAGAATTGTAAAAGAGTTGAAATGGGAAGTTGTTTATAAAGCAAGTGATTTTGAAGATGTAAAAATATATTCAAGTGAAATAATAAGACCGGGATTGCAGATGGTAGGATATTATGATAAATATTCTCCAGAACGATTACAAATAATGGGTAGTGCAGAATGGTATTACTACAATGAGTTAGACCCAGAACTTAGATACGAGAGTATAGACAAGTTGTTTAGTTACCCTATTCCATGTATGGTTCTCAGTAGGGATTTGCCTGTTTTTCCTGAATTAATCCTATTGGCAAAAAAACACAATAGAACCATATTGAGAACTAATGCAGTCACATCTAAGTTGATTAATCAATTCATTAGTTTTGTCGATTTAATGCTAGCTCCTGAAATTACTTTAAACGGTGTTTTAATTGAGGTATATGGTATGGGAGTTTTGATTGTTGGAAAGTCTGGTGTTGGTAAATCTGAAACAGCATTAGATCTTGTTATTAGAGGGCATAGACTAGTATCAGATGATCTTGTAAATATAAAAATAGTAGAAGAAGGACTGAGGGGAGAAGCTCCTGAGCTTACAAGACACTTTATGGAAATTAGAGGTATTGGTATATTGGATATTGAAAGATTGTATGGAGTCAGTGCTGTAAAACACTTTGAGTATATTGACTTAGTTGTAGAATTAGAAACCTGGGATGCAGGAAAAGAGTACGATAGAATAGGCTTAGAAGAAGAGTATATGGAGATATTGGACATGAAAGTTACAAAAGTAACTGTTCCAGTAAGACCAGGTCGGAATATAGGAATGATAGTAGAAGTAGCTGTGAGGAACTATAGGCAAAAAGGTCTTGGATATAATGCTGCTGAGGAGTTAAATAATAAAATTATAGCGAAGATCCACAACAGGAAGAAAGAATTAGATAAATGATTTCAAAATTAACCTTATTCTACGTTGACATTGGGGCCTAGGTCTAATATAATATAAAGGTGTTAGTACATTATTTAACAATAATTTAATTATTGGGTATTAGGACTATAAATATAAAATAAATCCTACTACTTATTATACAAGGAGGTTAATATACATGGCAAAAATTATGAAAACCATGGATGGTAATGCGGCTGCGTCGTATGTATCTTATGCATTTACTGATGTAGCAGCTATATATCCAATCACACCATCATCAGACATGGGAGAGAATGTAGACCAATGGTCTGCAGAGGGTAAAAAGAATATTTTTGGACAAGAGGTATTAGTAGAACAATTACAATCAGAGGCAGGAGCAGCAGGAGCAGTACACGGTTCATTAGCAGCAGGTGCTTTAACTACTACATATACAGCTTCTCAAGGACTTTTGTTAATGATTCCAAACATGTACAAAATAGCCGGAGAATTATTACCATCAGTTTTCCACGTATCAGCTAGAGCAATTGCATCTCATGCATTAAGTATTTTTGGAGATCATCAAGACGTTATGGCTGTTAGACAAACGGGTTTTGCATTGCTTGCTTCAGGTAGTGTTCAAGAAATAATGGACCTTGCTGGAGTTGCACACTTAGCCACAATTAAAGGAAGAGTACCATTTGTACATTTCTTTGATGGTTTTAGAACAAGTCATGAAATCCAAAAAATTGAAGTTATGGATTATGCAGATTTAGAAAGATTATTAGATTATGATGCTTTAAATGAATTTAGAAATAGAGCAATGAATCCAGAAAAACCAAATACTAGAGGAACTGCTCAAAACCCTGATATTTATTTCCAAGCAGCAGAAGCTTCAAATCCTTTCTATGAAAATATAGTTGGAGTTACAGTAGATTATATGAATGAAATTAGTAAAATAACTGGTAGAGAGTACAAACCATTTGTTTACTATGGTGATCCAGAAGCTGAGAGAGTTATTGTAGCTATGGGTTCAGTTACTGAAACTATTGAAGAAACTGTAGACTATTTAATGGCTAAAGGCGAAAAAGTAGGACTTATAAAAGTTCATCTATATAGACCATTTGCACCTGAATACTTCTTTAATGTTTTACCAGCATCAGTTAAGAAGATTTCTGTATTAGATAGAACAAAAGAAAAAGGAGCTATTGCTGAGCCACTACATTTAGATATAAAATCTATTTTCTATGATAAGGCTGAACAACCAGTTATAGTTGGTGGTAGATTTGGATTAGGCTCTAAAGACACTACACCTTCACAAATTCTTGCAGTTTATGAAAACTTAAAACAAGAGCAACCTAAAGATAGATTTACAGTAGGTATAATAGATGATGTTACACATACTAGTTTAGATGTTAAAGAAACAATCGTTACTGAACCAGCTGGAACAATTAAATGTAAATTCTGGGGCTTTGGTTCTGACGGAACAGTTGGAGCAAATAAGGCTGCAATTAAAATAATCGGTGATGATACTGATATGTATGCCCAAGGTTATTTCTCCTATGATAGTAAAAAATCTGGTGGAATTACAATTTCTCACTTAAGATTTGGTAAAGAAAAAATCAAATCCACATACTTAATTTCAGATTCTGATTTTATTTCATGTTCTAAACAATCTTATGTTTATCAATATGATTTATTAAAGGGATTAAAAGACGGTGGAACATTCTTACTTAACTGCATTTGGGATAAGGAAGAATTAGAACGTAATTTACCAGCGTCATTAAAAACATACATTGCAAAACATAATATTAAATTCTATACCATAAATGCTACTAAGATAGCTAGTGATATTGGTTTAGGTGGAAGAATTAATATGGTTATGCAATCAGCATTCTTTAAATTATCTGAAGTATTACCATTAGATGAAGCAGTAGAGCATTTAAAGAGATCTATAGTAACTGAATATGGTAATAAAGGTGAAGATATAGTTAATATGAACTATAAAGCAGTTGACATGGGAATTGAAAACTTAGTTAAAATAGATGTACCTCAGTCATGGGAAAATGCTGTTGAAGAAATGAAAGACAAAAAAGATGTTCCTTCATTTATTGATGAAGTATTGATTCCAATGAATAGACAAGAAGGAGATAATTTACCAGTAAGCACATTCTTAGGAAGTGAAGATGGTACATTCCCACATGGAACTGCAGCTTATGAAAAACGTGGTATTGCTGTAGAAGTTCCACATTGGATAAGTGAACACTGTATACAATGTGGTCAATGTTCATATGTTTGCCCACATGCATCTATAAGACCATTCTTATTAGATGAAGAAGAGGTTGCAAATGCACCTGAAGGATTTGAAACAATTAAAACTATGGGTAGAGGTCTTGAAGACTTAAAATACAGAATTCAAGTATCTACATTAGATTGTACAGGTTGTGGAAACTGTGCTGATGTATGTCCTTCAAAGGAAAAAGCATTGGTAATGCATAGATTTGAAGAAGAATATGAAAAAGAAACACCAAACTGGGAATATGCAGAAACTTTAACAGCTAAAACAGATAGAATGGATCCATTTAGCATAAAAGGTAGTCAATTCCAAGAACCATTACTTGAGTTTTCAGGAGCTTGTGCTGGTTGTGGAGAAACTGCTTATGCTAAACTAATTACTCAACTATTTGGAGATAGAATGTATATAGCTAATGCTACTGGTTGTTCATCAATCTGGGGCGGTTCAGCACCATCTACTCCATATTGTACAAACCAAGAAGGTAAAGGACCAGCTTGGGCTAACTCATTATTTGAAGATAATGCTGAATTTGGTTTTGGTATGTATCTTGGAGTTAAGCAAGTAAGAGAACAAATTAAATTACTGATGACTAATTTCCTAGAATTAAATGTTGAGTCAGATTTAAATGAGCACTTTACAGCTTGGATAGAAGGAATGAATGATGTTAAAGCTTCTAAAGCTGCAACAGGAATGATACTTCCAAGATTAGGAAATAAAGTTGAAAGTGAAGAAGCTGCTAAAATACTAAAGTCTATTACTGAAGTTAAAGATTATCTGATCAAGAAATCAGTTTGGATATTTGGTGGAGACGGATGGGCTTATGACATTGGTTTCGGTGGGTTAGATCATGTATTAGCATCAGGTGAAGATATTAATATTCTTGTTATGGATACTGAAGTTTATTCCAATACAGGTGGTCAAGCTTCTAAAGCTACACCAACTGCAGCAGTAGCTAAATTTGCTGCATCAGGCAAGAAAATTAGAAAGAAAGACTTAGGTCTTATGATGACAACTTATGGTTATGTTTATGTAGCTCAAATAGCAATGGGAGCTAATATGAACCAAACTATGAGAGCAATAAAAGAAGCAGAAGCTTATGATGGACCATCTTTAATAATGGCTTATGCTCCATGTATAAACCATGGTATTAGAACAGGTATGGGTACTACTATAAGACAAGAAAAGAAAGCAGTAGATACAGGTTACTGGCATCTATACAGATTCAACCCTACATTAATTGAAGAAGGCAAGAATCCATTTGTATTAGATTCAAAAGAACCTACTGGAGAATTCATGGACTTCATTAACTCTGAAGTTAGATATACTTCATTAAGAAAATCATTCCCAGAATTAGCTGATGATCTTTTCATAGAAGCTGAAAAAGATTCTAAGTATAGATACGAAAGCTACAAGAGAATGGCAAGAGATTAATTAAAAAATAATAGAATTACTTCTAAAACCATAGACTATATATATAGCCTATGGTTTTATTTTGTGGGAAAATATGATAATATAAGAAGAGAAAGTTAACAAGGAGTGATAAAAATATGAGTATAATTGATTATGAAAAATTATTTAAAAATAAGGATATTGGAGAAGTATTATTTAATGAAAGGATGAAAAATCATACTTCTTTTAAAATAGGTGGACCAGCTGATGCACTTATCATTCCTAAAGATGAAAATCAGGTATTAGAAGCCATTACACTTTTAAGAGCTAATAATATAGATTATTTTATAATGGGAAATGGAACAAATCTCTTAGTTAAAGATGGCGGTTTAAGATGTGTGGTTATAAAAATAAATGAAGGTTTAAATAAAGTAGAGATCCAAGGAAATAAGGTTTATTGCCAAGCTGGAGCTCTTTTAACTGCAGTTAGTAAAGTGGTAGCTAGAGAAAATCTTACAGGTATGGAATTTTCCAATGGTATACCTGGAACTATAGGTGGAGCCGTTACTATGAATGCAGGAGCCTATGGTGGAGAAATGAAAGATATAATTACTAAGGTTAGAATTATAGATAAGGAAAACAGGATAAAGGAATATTCAAATAGTGAAATGAATTTTAGATACAGAGGAAGCCGAGTTACAGATGAAGATTTAATAGTATTAAGTGTAGAATTAGAATTAAAACCTGGAGATCCATTGGAAATAGATAGAACAATGAAGGACTTAACCTATAAGCGTACATCTAAACAACCCCTTGAATTACCTAGCGGAGGAAGTACTTTTAAAAGACCGGTTGGATATTTTGCTGGTAAATTAATAGAAGATTCTGGTCTCAGGGGACTTCGTCATGGAGGAGCCCAGATTTCTGAAAAACATTGTGGCTTTGTTGTTAATGTGGAAGATGCTAGTTGTAAAAATGTGCTAGAATTAATACAAATAGTTCAAAAAACTGTTAGAGATAATTACGATGTTGAATTAGAAACAGAGATAAAGCTAATTGGAGAGGATCTATAGTGAAATTATATGGTGATTACCACACCCACACTGTATATAGCCACGGAACTGGGACCATAAGAGATAATGTAGAAGTAGCAATTAAAAAAGGATTAAAAGAAATAGCCATATGTGACCACGGACCTGGACATTATTTATATGGTGTTAAGCGACACAATATTCCTATTATGAGAAAAGAAATAGATAAATTAAATGAAGAGTATAAAGACAAAGGTATTAAAATTTTGTTAGGAGTAGAAGCAAATATAACTGGCTTTGATGGAAATATTGATATGAATGAAGATTTAATAAAACTTACAGACATATTGCTATTAGGCTATCATTATGGAGTAACACCCAGCTCTTTTAAAGCAACCCTAGGATTATATATAATGAATCCTATTACTAAATTTTTACCAGTAGGTAGAAAAAAAGCCTTAGAATTGAATACTAATGCATTTATAAAGGCCATAAACAAGTATCCTATTAGCTTTATAACTCATCCAGGCTCAAAAGCTAAGGTAGACATTAGACAGCTGGCTAGAGCTGCAGGAAAAGTTGGTACAGCATTAGAGATTAATTCCAAACATAGTCAATTATCCGTTGAAAATATAAGGATTGCTATGGAGGAAGATGTAGATTTTGTAGTGAACAGTGATGCCCATAGCTCTGATGATGTAGGAGAGGTAGCAACTGCGTTAGATAGAGCTAAAGCAGCAGGATTACAGTTCAGTAGAATAAAGAACATAATAGTTGAATAGGTGGTGTAGTCATGGAATTTTTAGTTATTACAGGAATGTCAGGTGCAGGAAAATCACAAGCAATGAAAGTTATGGAAGATATGGGATACTTTTGTATGGACAATCTACCACCAGCTTTGCTGACAAAATTTGCTGAATTATGTGTAGAATCCAAAAAACCTATTGAAAATATAGCTGTAGTAGTAGACATTAGAGGTGGATTATTTTTTGATGACTTATTTAAATCCTTAGATGATTTAAGGTCAAAAAAAATAAATTATAAAATTCTTTTTTTAGAGTCTTCAGATAGAGTACTAATAAAAAGATATAAAGAATTGAGAAGACCACATCCATTGAATCCAGAAGGTAATATTATAGATGGGATTAATAAAGAAAGAGAATTTTTAAAAGAGGTTAAGGAAAGATCAGATTATATACTAGATACATCCAGCCTTACTTTGGGAATGTTAAAACAAGAAATGTCTAGTATATTTCTTGAGGGTGGAGAACAAAGAAATATAACTATTTCTGTTTCATCCTTTGGCTTTAAAAATGGAATTTTATTGGATGGAGACTTAGTCTTTGATGTAAGGTTTATACCTAATCCTTTTTATATTCCAGAATTAAAACATATTTCTGGAATGAATAATGAAACTATGGACTATGTATTTAAATGGCCTCAAACACACACATTTATAGAAAAAACCATTGATATGTTAGAGTTTCTTATACCTTTTTATGTTACTGAAGGTAAAACCCAGTTGGTAATTGGAATAGGATGTACCGGAGGATTTCACAGATCAGTAGCAATAGCTAATAAAATTTCAGAAATACTTATATCTAATGGTCATAGAACTATAATAAACCATAGAGATATAAATAAGCATATTCAAGAGGTATAATTATGGATAAATATAATGAAGCTAATTCAATAGATTTACTACTAGAACCTAAAATAGTAGTTATAGGTGGAGGGACAGGTCTTTCAATACTCCTGCGAGGTTTAAAAAAATTCACCCATAATATTACTGCTATTGTTACAGTTTCAGATGATGGTGGAGGTTCTGGAATCCTTAGGGAAGACTTAGGTATGCTACCACCTGGGGATATTAGGGCTTGTTTGTTGGCTTTAGCAAATACAGAACCTGCAATGGAAAAATTGTTACGGTATAGATTTGAAAATGGTATACTAAAAGGCCAAAACTTTGGGAATTTACTATTGGCAGCTATGAATGAAATACATGGGAGCTTTGAAATGGCAGTAAAGGAAACCAGTAATGTATTAGCAGTAACTGGGGAAGTATTCCCAATGACATTAGAAAATGCAATACTTTTTGCTGAATTAGAAGATGGTATGATAGTTGAAGGTGAATCGAAAATTCCTGATGTTGTAAATGAAACGGGGATAAAAATAAAAAGAATGTTTATAGAACCTAAATTATCCAACCCATTAAGCGAAGCAGTGGATGCTATTAGAGATGCAGATTTAATTGTCTTAGGACCTGGAAGTCTTTTTACATCTATAATACCTAACCTTTTAATAAATAATATAGTTGAGGATATTTACAATTCAGCTGCAACCAAGGTATATATATGTAATGTAATGACCCAGCCAGGAGAAACAACTAATTTTACTTTATCCGATCATGTTAAAGCAATTTTAAACCATAGTAGAGAAGATTTTTTAGATTATGTAATAGGTAATATAGAAGAATTACCTATGGAAACGTTAAATAAATATATAAGCGATGGATCATCTCCAATATTAGCATCAAAAGAGGATCAGAAATTTTTATTGTCAAAGGACATTAAATTAATAGCAGAAAACTTAATTGATGTTAGAAAAACTTATATAAGACATAATAATATAGAATTAAGTCGTGTTTTAATTGATATTGCAAAAAGAAAAAGGTAGTGTATAGATGAATAAAGAAATAAGAATATCTGTAAGAAATTTAATCGAGTTTGCAATGCGTTCAGGTGATATAGACAATAGCTTTAGATCTAACATTGCAGCTCTTGAAGGAACAAAAGCTCATCAGAAAGTTCAAAAATCCTATGGGGATGAATACAAAGCTGAATACACTTTAAAGCATAATGTAGAGTATGAAGATTATACTTTGATATTAGAAGGCCGGGCTGATGGCATATTTATATTACCAGAGGAAATAATAATAGATGAGATTAAAAGCACAGTACGTGACTTAGATTCTATAGAAGAGGATTATAGAGAAATTCATTGGGCACAAGCTATGTGCTATGGGTATATTTACAGTATCCAAAATGAATTAAGCCATATAAGTATTCAACTTACTTATTTTCACATTGAAACAGAAAAGAAAAAGATATTTAAGAGAAACTATTATTTAGAGGAATTGGAAAAATTCCTTTATTTTCTTGTAGAGAAATATATTCAATGGTTTAGTATTACCTTTCATTGGGGCAACACTAGAGATGATTCCCTTAGAGAAATGGAATTTCCTTTCAATGAATATAGGAAAGGGCAGAGGGAATTAGCTGTGGCTACATATAAAACTATCGCAGAAAGAAAAAATCTATTTATTCAAGCTCCTACAGGAATTGGAAAGACCATGTCTACATTGTTTCCTGCCTTAAAAGCCATAGGTGAAAATCATGCTTCTAAAATATTCTATTTAACAGCTAAGACTATTACTAGAGAAGTACCTATTAATTCTATGGAGCTGTTAACCAATAAAGGATTGCAAGCTAAAACAGTAATAATAACTGCGAAAGATAAGATATGTTTAAACTCTGAGGTAAAATGTAACCCTAGAGATTGTTCTTATGCAAAGGGTCATTTTGATAGAGTAAATCAGGCTATTATGGATATATTTAAAAATGAAAACTTAATGACTCGGGATATAATAATCCAGTATTCAGAAAAGCATAATGTATGCCCTTTTGAATATACTCTGGACATATGTCTTTGGGCAGATGTTATAATATGTGATTATAATTATGTATTTGATCCACAAGTTTATTTAAAAAGATTTTTTGATGTGGCGGCAGGTAATTATATATTTCTAATTGATGAAGCTCATAATTTAGTAGATAGATCACGGGAAATGTTTTCTAATCAGATTAATAGAAATAGTTTTAAAGCTTTAAAAGCTACATTTAAAAGTACATATCCAAAAATATATAAAAGTTTAAATAAGAGTATAAATATATTTAAGAGGATAATAGAAGATTTAGACCTTCATGAAGAGTATTACCAAAGAGAAGAAATAAGTGATTTTTATTTTCCAATAAAAAACTTACTTACCCTTATTGAACCCTGGCTAATCCAGGAGAAAAATCATGAGGACTATGAAAAGGTATTAGAACTATATTTTAATTTAATCTCTTTTATTAAAATCTCAGAATTATACGATAGTCATTATGTTACTTATATAAAAGTAGAAGATGAGGATATAATATTTAAGATTTATTGTGTAGATTCATCATATTTATTACATGAGTCCTTAAAAAGATCTAGAGGCAGTATCTTATTCTCTGCTACCTTAACGCCCCTAGATTATTTTATGGATTTACTAGGAGCTTCTAAAGAAGATTATCATATAAAATTAAGCTCACCATTTTCCAGTGAAAATCTGTCCTTGTTAGTGGGTGATAGAATTTCTACTAAATATAAAGATAGAGATAAAACTTATAAAGAAATAGTAAATTATATTCATAACTTTGTCTTAGGAAAAAAAGGAAACTATTTTGTGTTTTTTCCATCATATGTTTACATGAATAAAGTATATGAAATATTTAAAGAGAAAAACCCAGATTTAAATTTAGTAATACAAAACAATCATATGAATGAAATGGAGAGAGAAGATTTCTTAAAGTATTTTGATGAAGAAGAAGTAATAGCTTTTGCTGTTTTAGGGGGTATCTTTTCAGAATGAATAGATCTTATTGGAGAAAAACTTATAGGGGCTATTATAGTTGGAGTTGGAATGCCTATGATATGCTTTGAAAGAGATATCATAAAAGATTATTTTAACCATAATGGTATAGCGGGATTTGATTATGCTTATGTATATCCAGGAATGAATAAAGTCCTTCAAGCTGCAGGAAGAGTTATAAGGTCAGAGCAGGATAAAGGAGCATTACTTATAATAGATGATAGGTACAATACTTATAGATACAAAAATTTGTTCCCAAATGAATGGAACCACCACATAAGTGTAGATAATAGTCTGCAGATTAAAAATGAATTAAAAAATTTTTGGTAGAGAAGACTTCTCAATATTTAAATTGATCTTGTTTTGTTAACATAATAGTAAGAAAATATAGTATAATATAAATATTAAGCTATTTATTATATGGAGTTGATTGATATGGTGGAAATAAGTGCTGGTGGTGTTGTAGTCTTTGGAAACACCATATTATTGTTAAAAAAATATAATGGTGACTGGGTTCTTCCAAAGGGTAGAATAGAAAAAAATGAAAAAGTTGAAGCAACAGCTTTAAGAGAAGTACTAGAAGAATCTGGGGTAAAAGCTGAAATTTTAGATTATATTGGTGAAATACATTATAATTATAAAAATTTGCAAGAAAATGAAATCGTATCCAAGACCGTTCATTGGTTTTTAATGCGAAGCCATAATATGGATTGTTTTCCTCAGAAGAAAGAAGGTTTTGTACATGCAATGTATGTTCATAGGGATAAAGCGGAAAAGATTGTAAGATATGAGGATGAAAAAAAGATAATTCAAAAAGGTTTAGAAATATTTTAAGTAAGGGGGGGTATTATGTCATTTTCATCAACAGCAAAGAATGAACTGTCTAGACTCCCAATTGCTAAGGAACATTGTGCATTAGCTGAACTCTCAGCATTGGTTAGAATGTGTGGCACAATTCAAATCCTAGGTGAAAATAAATTTAATCTTAAATTCAACACAGAAAATGCAGCTATAGCGAGAAGGATTTTCAGTATAATTAAATTACTTTATGATACAGATGTTGAGGTTATGGTTAGGAGAAATAGACAGCTTAAAAAGAATAATAATTATTTAGTAGGTATTAGTGATATTGAAACTTCTAAACAGATATTAGTAGATGTAGGATTTATTAATGTGAATGGTTCCAATATTTTCCATCCAGATTATAAGATGCCTGCATCAATAATAAAGAATAGATGTTGTAAAAGAGCCTATATCAGAGGTTCGTTTTTAGGAGGAGGGTCTATTAGTAATCCTGAAAAAACATATCATTTAGAATTTGTAACTAATTATGAAGAACATGGAGAAGATTTATCTAAGATTATAAACTCTTTTGGACTTAATTCAAAAATAGTGAAGAGAAAAGAAAACTATGTAGTATATATTAAAGAAGGAGAACAAATAGTAGATGTTTTAAATATTATAGGTGCTCATCAAGCACTATTAAAATTAGAGGATATTAGAGTGCTAAAAGATATTAGAAACAATATTAATAGGTTGGTTAATTGTGAAACTGCCAATTTAGGTAAGACTATTAATGCCTCTGTAAAACAAATAGAGAATATAGAAATCATTGATAAATATATGGGACTTAATAAATTGTCTAACAATCTAAGGGAAGTGGCAGAATTAAGATTGGAAAATTTTGATGCAAGCCTTAAAGAAATAGGATTGATGTTAGATCCACCTGTTGGTAAATCAGGAATAAATCATAGATTTAGAAAAATAGAAGAATTAGCAGATAAATTGAAAGGGGTAAAATAAATGGAAAGTATATCTATAAAGCTAATGAATGAAGAGGGTTTGCATGCTAGACCGGCAGCCATATTTGTTCAAGTAGCTAGTAAATTCTCAAGTGATATTTGGCTTGAAGCACATGGAACTAAAGTTGATGGTAAAAGTATTATTGGTATTATGTCCCTAGGAGCATTTCATGGAGAAGAAATAATTATTTCAACGAAAGGAATAGACTCAAAGGAAGCCTTGGAAGCTTTAAATGATTTAGTACAAAATGAGTTTAAGGTAATATAATGACTATGTTAATAACAAATAATAAATTAGTATATGAAAAATATAAAGACCAACTGAAAGTAATATATGATGAAGAATTTAATTATGTAGGTATATTAGAAATGGTAAGAAATAAAATACATGAAGGATATGGACTACTTACTCATCCCTTATCCGGAAGTGTAAAACCAAATGAAACCCCTTATAAGAGTATATTATTATCTGATAATAAAAGTGAATTAGATACTAGAGGTTTAATGATTGTTGAAGAAAGTATATTAACAGCTAAAAAATTTTTAAATGATAAGCAAACACCAAACTGGACAGAACGTATATTAGATGATTTTAGAGTAATTGATTATTCCCTTATTTCAAATGTTATAAATAAAATGTAATAAAGCCCCACTTAGTGGAGCTTTTTTTTTAGAATCTTTTTAGAATATGTGGTAAAATAAAGATATTAATCCAAGAGAGGAAATATAAAATGACTTATAAAGATAAATTTGTTCACTTACATGTTCATACAGAATATAGTTTGTTAGATGGGTCCATTAGAATTAAGGATTTGGTAAAGCAAACTAAAAATTTAGGAATGGAAGCCGTGGCTATTACTGACCATGGATCTATGTTTGGAGTTATACAATTTTATAAGGAAGCTAAGAAACATGGAATCAAGCCTATAATAGGCTCAGAAGTTTATGTAGCAATGAATAAATATACAGAAAAAGAACCAAAAGATAAGAATAATTATCACTTAGTACTATTAGCGGAAAACAACCAAGGTTATGAGAATCTTATGAAAATAGTGTCAGAGGCATATGTAAATGGGTTTTATTATAAACCTCGAATAGACCATGATATATTAAGAGAAAATAGTGATGGTATTATAGCTTTATCTGCATGCCTTGGTGGAGAAGTTCAACAATATTTACTAGATAATAACTATAATAAGGCTAAAGAAATTGCTGCAAAATATTTAGATATTTTTGGTAAGGATAACTTCTTTTTAGAATTACAAAACCATGGTATAGAAGAACAAATAGAAGTAAACAAAAGCTTAGTGAAACTTAGTGAAGAACTAGGTATTGGTTTAATATGTAGTAATGATGTACATTATTTAAGAAAAGAAGATGCCCTGGTCCATGACGTACTATTATGCATTCAGACAGGGAAAACAGTAGATGAAAAAAATAGAATGAGGTTTCCTACAGAAGAATTTTATTTAAAATCACCGGCTGAAATGGGCTATATTTTTGGAGATTATACTGATGCTTTAAAAAATACAGTTCTTATTGGTGAAAGATGCAATGTGGAGTTAGAATTTGGTAATCTTCATTTGCCAGAATTCAAACTTCCAGAAGGTTATACAAATAGTGAATACCTATATAAGCTAGCAATTGAAGGTGTACAAGAAAAATACAAGGTTATAACTGAAGAAATCCAAGATAGGTTTGACTATGAATTTAAGACCATCGTCCATATGGGATTTATAGATTACTTTTTAATTGTTTGGGATTTTATTAAATATGCAAAAGACAATAATATAATGGTGGGACCTGGAAGAGGTTCAGCAGCAGGGTCTATAATATCTTATGGTTTAGACATTATAGATATTGATCCATTAGAATATGGTTTGTTATTTGAAAGATTTTTAAACCCTGAAAGAATTACAATGCCTGATATAGATATAGACTTTTGTTATGAAAGACGAGAAGAAGTAATCCAATATGTAATAGAAAAGTATGGTGCTGACAAGGTAGCACAAATTGCTACCTTTGGAACAATGGCAGCAAAAGGGGCTATACGAGATGTAGGCAGAGCTATAAATATGGGTTATGGGCAGGTTGACTATATTGCAAAATTAATACCTAGTGATTTAGGTATGACTATAGAAAAAGCTTTAGAGGTTAATAAAACATTAAAAGAAGAGTATGATAATAATGATGAAGTAAGAAACCTAATAGACATGGCAATAGCTGTAGAAGGACTATCAAGACATACATCTACTCATGCTGCTGGAGTTGTAATATCTAAAGAGCCAATTACAAAATATGTTCCATTACTAAGAAATGGAGATTCCATAACAACTCAGTATAATATGAACGAACTAGAAGAATTAGGATTATTAAAGATGGACTTCTTAGGCTTAAGAACCTTAACTGTTATTAGAGATGCGGTAAAACTAATAGAAGATAATCATGGAATTATAGTAGACTTTAAAAAAATCTCTTATGAGGATAGGGATGTATTAGAAATGTTTGCAAGAGCAGAAACCTTAGGTATATTTCAATTTGAAAGCCCTGGAATGAGAGCATTCTTAAAAGAACTTAAACCAAATGTTTTTGAAAACTTAATAGCAGCAAACTCTTTATATAGACCTGGTCCAATGAATCAGATTCCTACATTTGTAGCCTGCAAACATGATAATAGCCTTATAGAATATATACATCCTAAATTAGAACATATCCTAGACGTTACCTATGGTTGTATTGTATATCAGGAACAAGTAATGCAAATAGTTCGAGATATTGGAGGATATTCCCTAGGACAAGCGGATTTAGTCCGTAGGGCTATGGGAAAGAAAAAAATGGATGTAATGGAAAAAGAGCGGAAGAATTTTATCTATGGTCAAGTAGATGAAAATAATAACATAGTAGTTCCAGGAGCCATTAGAAATGGAGTAGATGAAAAATCTGCTTCGAAGATTTATGACCTTATGATAGATTTTGCAAATTATGCATTTAATAAATCTCACTCAGCAGCATATGCTGTAGTGGCCTATAGAACAGGTTGGTTAAAACATTACTATCCAGTAGAATTTATGGCAGCACAAATATCTTCTCAGATGGGTAGTACAGCCTCAGTTTCATTATATATCCAAGAATGTAAAAGACTAGGTATAGAAATGTTGCCACCAGATATAAATACCTCCTTTAGCAAATTTACGGCTTCAGGAAATGAAATAAGGTTTGGTCTTACAGCTGTAAAGAACGTAGGGGAAAATTTCATAAAGGCTGTTGTAAAAGCTAGAGAAGATGGTCATTTTATTGGATTTACGGACTTTATTGAAAGAATTGAAAAGATAGACTCCACGGCTATGAACAAAAGAGCTGTAGAAAGTCTTATAAAATGTGGCGCTTTAGATAGCCTGGGAAATAATAGGACCCAATACTTGGCTGTATTTGAAAAAACCATTGATGGTATACATGCTGACAGGAAACGAAATTTAGAAGGGCAATTTTCACTATTTGACACTGGAGATAATAGTGTTAAAAGTGATAATTTGCCAGATTTAAAAGAATTTCCTCAAAAAACTTTATTATCTATGGAAAAAGAAATGTTGGGTATATATATTTCAGGACATCCCTTAGAGCCATATGCTAGAGAATTAAAGAGGATTTCTAATATTACCACTGTGGAACTAATAGAAGATTTAAATGAATCAACTGTAGTGGTTAAAGGACCTAAAGATGGAGATCGAGTAACTATAGGTGGTATAATAGTAGAAAAGAAAAATATGATTACAAAAAATAATAATATGATGGCATTTATTACAATAGAAGATTTATATGGGTCTATTGAATGCATAGTATTTCCTCAGACCTATGATAAATTTAATCCATATTTAATTGAAGATGGATTAGTTGTAATAGATGGAAGACTTAGTATGTCTGAGGTTGAAGAACCAAAGATTATTTGCGAAAAAATCAGAGAGCTAAAACAATATAAAATGGAAAAAATTTATCTAAAAATCGCAAAAGATAAAAATGAAGAGATATTTGAAAAAATTAAACCTATTTTAAAAAGATACACAGGAGATATACCGGTTTATGTATATTTAGAAAAGCAAAATAAAATGATAGTAGCTGATAGATCCTTATGGATATGTGAAGAAAACAATGAATTAGTAAGTGAATTACAAGACTTATTAGGTCAAGATTCTGTAAAATTAAGTTAGAAATATGTAAATGTTTCTATGATGTGGTATAATATTAATATTGTGTAAGGAGGAATTAGCATGTGGACCACAATTTATGTTGCTACAGGATATGAACATTCCAAAGAAATAGTAGATAAACTTGCAAAAGAAGGATTTTTAGTTAAACATAGATTGTTTGGTCAAGATGGAGAAGATGAACTTTATGAAATATTAGCACCTAGTTTTGAATCCCAAGATGTTCAAATGGCTATGATGGAACTAGGTATATTATAAACACATATGGGAGGTAATTATGAAAACAATCGGGATCCTCACTAGTGGAGGAGATGCTCCCGGAATGAATGCTGCAATAAGAGCAGTAGTTCGTACGGGAATATATAATGATTTGAGAATTATGGGTATTAGACAAGGATTTAATGGTTTAATTACTGGAGATATAGATGATATGGATGTTTCTTCAGTTGCAGATATAATTCATAGAGGTGGAACAATATTAAAAACAGCTAGGTCTGAAGAATTCATGACTAAAGAAGGTTTTAAAAAAGCATTGAATGTATTAGGAGTATTTGGTATAGATGGACTTGTAGTATTAGGTGGAGATGGTACTTTTAAAGGCGCCAAGGCTCTATCAGATGCAGGAATTCCAACTATAGGGATACCTTGCACCATTGACAATGATTTAAACTATACTGATTATAGTATAGGTTTTTTTACTGCTGTTGAAACAGTAGTAGAAGCAATAGGAAAACTAAGAGATACTTCTAGTTCACATGGTCGAGCAAATGTAGTTGAAGTTATGGGGAGGAATTGTGGAGATATAGCTCTTTATGCTGGTTTGGCAGGTGGAGCAGAAAGTATAATTGTGCCTGAGGTAGAATTTAATATAGATGAAGTATGTAGAAAAGTCATGCAAGGAAGAAATAGAGGAAAATTACACCATATTATAGTATTGGCTGAAGGTGTTGGAGATGCTTATGAAATAGCTAATAGTATTATTGAAACTACGGATACAGAAACAAAAGTAACAATTTTGGGGCATATTCAAAGAGGTGGAACACCTACTTCATTTGACAGAATACTAGCTAGCGAAATGGGCAGAAAAGCTATAGAACTCTTATTAGATAATAAATCTGGTAGAGCCATTGGGATTAAATGTAATAAAGTATTAGATTTAGATATAACTGAAGCTTTAAAAGCAGAAAAAGTGTTCGATATGGAAATGTATAATAATGCAAAGATATTATCAATTTAGGAGGAATAGTATATGATGAAAAAAACAAAAATAGTTTGCACCATTGGACCAGCTTCAGAAACAGAAGAAATTTTAAAAGAATTATTTTTAACTGGTTTAAATGTATGTAGATTAAACTTTTCACATGGTAATCATGAAGAGCATAAAGCAAGAATAGAAACCATAAAAAAAGTTAGAGAAGAAGTGAATTTACCTATAGGTATTATGCTAGATACTAAGGGCCCTGAAATCCGATTAGGTGATTTTGTAAACAAGTCAGTAGAAGTAGAGCAAGGGCAATTTTTTACAGTTACAACTAGAGACATACTTGGAGATAACAACATTGTAAATCAAAGCTATGAAGATTTACCAAAGGATGTAGTTCCTGGTGATAGAATATTAATAGATGATGGACTAGTAGAATTAAAAGTACTAGAAATAATAGATGGAACAGATATTAAATGTGAAGTAATAAATAGGGGAACCCTTAGTAACCATAAAGGTGTAAATGTACCTGGTGTAAAAATTAATCTTCCTGCTATTACTGAAAAAGATGTTAAAGACATAATATTTGGCATTGAAAATGGAGTAGATTTTATTGCCCCATCTTTTATTAGAAAAGCCCAAGATGTTATTGATATACGAAGAATATTAGAAGATAATAATGGTCAAGATATAGATATTATTTCTAAAATTGAAAACCAAGAAGGCGTGGACAATATAGATGAAATAATTGCTGCTTCTGACGGTATAATGGTTGCACGTGGAGATTTAGGCGTAGAGATAGAAACTGAAGTTATGCCATTAGTACAAAAACAATTAATATCCAAGGCTAACATAGCAGGTAAACCAGTAATTACTGCAACCCAAATGCTGGATTCTATGATGCGAAATCCTAGACCAACAAGAGCTGAGGTAACAGACGTTGCAAATGCTATCTTAGATGGAAGTAGCTCTATTATGTTAAGTGGAGAGACGGCAGCAGGTAAGTATCCTGTTGAAGCAGTTAAAACTATGTATAATATTGCAATTAGAACGGAAGAATCTTTAAATTATCCAGAACTATTAAAATTGAAATCAAATAGATCAGAAATCACAACAACAAATGCAATTAGCAAAGCTACTTGCTATACAGCGCAAGATTTAGGGGCTGCAGCAATAATAACAGCTACATCTTCAGGACATACTGCCAGTGCAGTTAGTAAATTTAGACCTAAAGCGCCTATTATAGCAGTTACTACTACTCAAGAAGTTATGAGAAGATTATCTCTAGAATGGGGAGTATACCCTGTTATAGCACCAGAAAGCTTCTCTACTGATGATGTAATAGATAACTCTATAAGTGCAGCTATGAATTGTGAATATGTAAAAGAGGGTGACTTAGTAGTGATTACAGCAGGAATTCCAGCAGGATTATCAGGTACTACAAACTTAATAAAAGTTCATACTATAGGTAAGATACTTTTAAATGGTACAGGTATTGGAAATGCTTCAATTTCAGGAAGAGTTTGTGTAGGGAATACAGAAGAAGAATTATTAAGAAAGTTCCAAGAAGGAGATATTATTGTTTGTAATAGTACAGACAAAGATATGATAAGATTTATTGAAAGAAGCTCAGCTATAGTAACGGTTGAAGGTGGATTAACTTCCCACGGAGCAATAGTTGGTTTAAACTTTAATATACCAACTATAGTAGGTGCAGCAAATGCAACTGAGATACTAAAAGATGGAGACATAGTTACGGTAGATAGTGCTACAGGCCAGGTTTATAATGGTGAAGCTAGAGTACTTTAATTAATTGACAATGTACAATGCACAATTCACAATTAAAAGAAAAAAATTAATGGTAGGGGATTACCTTTGGTCGCCCGAATCTTTAAGCCCAAGATTCTGAATTTGGAAGAATCTTGGGCTTTCTTTTGAAAAAATTCTTATTGTAAATATATAAAAATAATAGTATAATACCTTTAGTGACTCGAAATATCTAAAAAAAGGTGATAAGATGGGAAGACATGATAAAACAGAATTGATTTTAAATGGAAATATAACAAAGGCATTGGTTACACTCTCAATTCCTATAATGATAAATAGTCTGATTCAGACTCTATTTAACTTAGTTGATGGTATATGGGTAAGTAAATTGTCATCAGTTCACTTCGCAGCTACAGCTTTTGTTTGGCCTATTAACTTTTTGTTTATATCTTTAGGAATTGGTGTATCAATAGCTGGAACTTCCCTATTATCTCAACTTGTAGGTGGAGGTAAAATTAAAGAGGCCAAAGAATATACAAATCAAATAATGGCTATATCTATGATAATGTCAGTCTTCTTCACTGTAATAGGAGTAATGGTAAGCCCCTTATTAATTAAGGCTATGGGTGCAACAGGAGATTTAGCAAGTTTAGGTAATATATATCTTAGGATAACATTTCTTGATATGCCTTTTTTATTTTTATTCTTTAATATTAATTCAATTATGAATTCCCAAGGAAATACAGTGACACCAACTATATTAAGTGGTGGAGCCGCAATATTAAATATTATATTGGATCCTATATTTATTTTCACATTTAAAATGGGTATAGCAGGAGCAGCTTGGGCTACATTATTATCTAGAGCATTACTTGCAATCGTGGGAATTTATATGATATATAATACTGATAATAAACTAAAGCCAAATTTTAGAGGCTTTAAATTTAATAAAGATATATTAAAAAGAGTTTTTAAAGTTGGGTTTCCAGCCTCAATAGGTCAAGCAGGAGCAGCTATTGGATTCATAGTGTTAAACGGTTTTGTAGTTTCATATGGTACAGCTACAGTTGCAGCATTTGGTATGGTAAATAGGGTAACTTCATTAATCATGCAACCTGCAATGGGAATAGGTACTGCTCTTACTGCAATAATAGGACAAAACATTGGTGCTGGACAAATGGACAGAGTAGTAGCATCATTTCATAAGGCTGTAAAAATAACTACTACTGCAGGGTTAATAGGTTGTGGATTTTTGTTGTTATTTGATCAACAGATCATTGATTTTTTTATTCAATCTAAAGATGACCCTCTGGTAATAACTGAAGGAATAGCATACTTAAGGTATATTTCCTTTTCTCAACCCTTAATGGGCTTGTTTAGTGTGTTTCAGGGAGTTTTCCAAGGATCAGGGAAAACCAAATATTCTATGATTATGGAAATCGGTAGACTATGGTTTGTAAGAATTCCTATGATATTAATATTTAAAAACTATACCAATATGGGATCATCAGGAATATGGTTCTCTATGAGTTTTAGCAATTTAATTGTATGTATATATGGATTCTGGGTATATAGACGAGGTAAGTGGAAGGATAGAGATGAAAACATAGTGAACAGGGAACAACTAACAGTGAACAACAGTTAAAATATTAAGACGGCCTAATAATAGGCTGTTTTTATGTTATAATAAAAAGAGAACTAGAAAAGAAGGTGCATAAGTTGATTTTACTTAATATAGAAAATATCTCAAAACAATATACAGAAAGATTACTTTTAGATAATATTAGTTTTGGGATTAATCAAGGTGATAAGATTGGATTAATAGGGATAAATGGGACAGGCAAAACTACCTTATTAAAATTATTAACTAATATTGAAGAACCAGATTTTGGTAGAATTATTATGGCTAATAATATTAATATTGAATATTTAGCACAAAACATAAATGTTGATCCAACATCAAAGGTTATAGAACAAGTCTTTAAAGGTACTTCAGAAAATATGAAGGTAATTAGAAAATACGAGGAAGCTATAAATAATCCTAAGACTTCAAAAGATGAGATAATCCATTTATCTGTGGAAATGGATTCCATAAATGGCTGGGAATTAGAAAGTGAAGCAAAATCCGTTCTTACCCAATTAGGAATTCATAATTTTAATGAAGTAATGGATAATTTATCAGGAGGCCAAAAGAAAAAAGTAATGTTGGCTTCGGCTCTTATTAATCCCTCAGACTTACTAATCCTTGATGAACCTACAAACCATTTGGATAATGAAACTATAGATTGGTTAGAGGACTATCTTTTAAATAGAAAAGGAGCTCTACTAATGATAACTCATGATAGATATTTCTTAGACCGAATTGTAAACAAAATAATAGAACTAGACAAGGGAAGTCTTCATACCTACGAAGGAAACTATAGCTACTTTCTTGAAAGGAAAATGGAAAGAGAAGATATTTTAATGGGTGAAGAAAACAAGAGAAAGGCCCTTTATAAAAAGGAATTAGCTTGGATGAAACAAGGAGCAAAAGCAAGATCTACTAAGCAAAAGGCACGAATTGATAGATTTCATAAGTTAGAAGATAGCGCTTTAGATTTATCAAGTGACAAAATAGATATTTCAGTTGGGACATCCAGACTAGGTAGAAAGATAATAGAAATAAATAATATATCCAAATCCTTTGATGGGATAAAACTAATCGATAACTTTTCTTACACTATTTTAAGGGATGATAGAGTAGGTATATTAGGAGCTAATGGACTGGGTAAATCAACCTTGTTGAACATTATTTCAGGGCAATTAGATCCTGATACTGGCAATGTTGACATTGGTGAAACAGTTAAACTAGGAGTTTTTTCCCAAGAAACAGCCCATTTAGATGATAAGCAAAGAGGGATAGATTATATAAAAGAAGGTGGAGAGTTTGTAACAACTTCAGATGGTTCTAAAATTACTGCAGGGCAAATGATGGAACGATTTATGTTTCCAAAAGACTTGCAATGGAACCCCATAGGAAAGCTTTCTGGTGGAGAAAAAAGAAGACTACATTTACTTAGAGTCTTAATGGAATCTCCAAATGTTTTGTTGTTAGATGAACCTACTAATGATCTAGATATTCAAACTTTAGCTATATTAGAAGATTATATTGAAGAATTTGAAGGTGCAGTAATCATAATATCTCATGATAGATACTTATTAGATAAAATAGTAGAAAAAGTATTTGTATTTGAAGGTCAGGGCAAAATTCGACAATATACAGGAAACTACCAATATTTCAAATCTCAGAAACAAGAAGAAGAACAAGAAATAGAAGAAGAAACTGTAAAAAAAGAAAAAAAGAGAATCTCAACAAGAGCTTTGAAATTTACCTTTAATGAACAAAGAGAATGGGACTCAATAGACCATGATATAATGGAATTAGAAAGCAAAATAGAAGAAATCCACATTGAAATAGATAAATCAGCAACGGACTACACTAAATTAGAACAATTGTTAGAAGAAAAAGAAAAGATAGGAAAGCAATTAGAGGACAAAATGGAACGATGGATATACTTGACTGAATTGGAAGAAGAAATAGAGAATCAGTGAACAGTGAACAATGAACAGTGAACAACAGAAAATATTAAATTTCAAATTGTCATCCTGAAACGGACAGTATAAACCTTGCATTCGAAGGATCGACTCTTTTGACTTTGTCTTTTAACTGTTCACTGTTAGCTGTTAGTTGTTCGTTGTCATATAGAAAGGATGTTTTTATGAGTAAAATGTTAGTATTAGCAGAAAAACCCTCTGTTGCAAGAGATATTGCTCGGGTTTTAAACTGCCATAAAAAAGGAAACGGATTTATAGAAGGGGACAAATATATTGTAACTTGGGCCCTAGGTCATTTAGTTACACTTGCAGATCCTGAGGAATATAATAAGAAATATAAAACATGGAATTTAGAAGATCTACCCATGCTACCTAATGAAACAAAGTTAGTAGTGATAAAACAAACTTCAAAACAATATTATGCAGTAAGAGCTCAAATGCAAAGAAAAGATGTTAATAAAATAATTATAGCTACAGATGCGGGTCGTGAAGGTGAACTAGTGGCAAGATGGATAATTGAAATGGCTAAAATAAAAAAACCAATTCAAAGACTATGGATATCCTCAGTAACGGATAAGGCAATAAAAGATGGATTTAATAACCTAAAGGATGGAAGAGCATATGAAAATCTTTATGAGTCAGCCCAAGGTAGGGCAGAAGCAGACTGGCTAGTAGGTTTAAATGCAACTAGAGCTCTAACAGTGAAATATAATTCCCAACTATCTTGTGGTAGAGTTCAAACACCTACTCTTACAATTATTGCTAAAAGAGAAGAAGAAATAAAAAACTTTAAACCAAAGGATTACTATGGAATTGAAGCTAATACAAAAGAATTAAAACTTTTATGGAAAGATAAAAATAATAATACTAGAAACTTTGATAAAGCTAATACGGATAAAATATTAGCATCATTAAAAGGCAAAGATATAAAAGTAGTAGAGGTTAATAAATCTCTTAAGAGAAATACTGCACCAGGCTTATATGATTTAACAGAACTGCAAAGAGATGCTAATAGGATTTTCAATTTTTCAGCAAAAGAAACTTTATCTTGCATGCAAAGTCTTTATGAAAGACATAAAATATTAACATATCCAAGAACAGATTCCAAATTTATATCCACAGATATGATAAATACATTGGAAGATAGGGTAAAAGCTATTAATATATCACCTTATTCTAAATTTGCACAAAAAGTATTAAGCAGACCCATATTAACAAATAAGAGCTTTGTTGATAATAAAAAAATAACAGATCATCATGCTATTATACCTACAGAAGAAAGAGTTAGACTGTCTGAATTAAATAATAATGAAAGAAAAGTCTATGATTTAGTAGTTAAAAGGTTTCTAGCAGTACTGTATCCACCATTTGAATTTGAGCAAACTACTATTAATGCAAAAATTGGAGAAGAAAATTTTACAGCTAAGGGTAAAAGAATACTCAAAGATGGATGGAAAGAAGTATATTTAAATATCCAAGAGGATGAAGATGGTGAAGATGATTTAAGAGATCAATTATTACCTTTAATAAAAAAAGGAGATACCATAAAAGTAATATCTCTCAATCAAACTACAGGCAAAACCAAGCCACCTGCTTATATAAATGAAGGAACTTTGTTAGGTGCCATGGAGAATCCTGCTAAATATATGGAAGAACAAAACAAAGAATTAGCAAGAATATTGGGAGACACTGGTGGAATAGGAACTGTAGCCACTCGTGCAGATATTATCGAAAAACTTTTTAAATCTTTTTTAATAGAAAATAGAGGCAAAGATATTCTTGTTACAGGTAAGGGAAAACAATTATTAGAATTAGTACCAGAAGATTTAAAATCACCAGCTTTAACAGCTCAGTGGGAAAAGAAATTAGGATTAATCGAGCAAGGTAAATTGACTAGACTAGCATTTGTAAATGAAATGAAAGATTATTCCAAAAAAATAGTTAAAGAAATAAAATCTAGTTCACAAACATTTAGACATGAAAATATTACTAGAACTAAATGCCCTGATTGTGGAAAGTTTATGTTAGAAGTCAATAGTAAAAGAGGCAAAATGTATGTTTGTCAAGATAGAGAGTGTGGACATAGAGTTTCAATTTCTAAAACTACAAATGCCAGATGCCCTAATTGTAAAAAGAAATTAGAGTTAAGAGGCCAAGGAGACGGACAAATGTTTGCATGCTCTTGTGGATTCAGGGAAAAATTAAGCACTTGGAACGAAAGAAGAAGCAAGCAAAAATCCGGTGTGAATAAAGCAGAGGTTTCTAGATTCCTGAAAGATCAAAAAAAGAGTAAAAATGAACCATTGAACACAGACTTAGCAGATGCACTATCAAAATTAAAATTTTAATATTTATTTGATTTTGTCATCCTGAAACGGACAATATAAACATTACAATTGAAGGATCTCCTCTTTTGACTGTAATATGTGACAAAAGGATTGTTTTGTAGGGAACGGTGCCCTCACCGTTCCGAGAATATAATAATATAAAGAAGGTGTATTATGATAAAACTTGGAGAAATACAAGAATTAGAAATAAAAAGATTTGCAGCAGTTGGAGCCTATCTGAATGTAGATGATTCAGATGGTGATGATGTATTGTTGCCAAAGTCACAAGTACCAAATGATGCCAGTATTGGAGATATAGTAGAGGTATTTGTATATAGAGATTCTAAAGATAGAATTATATCTACTACTAGAAGACCAAGACTTACTGTAGGACAGATGGGTCACTTATCTGTAGCAGATACTACTAAAGTAGGAGCTTTCTTAGATTGGGGATTGGAAAAAGACCTATTTTTACCCTTTGCCGAAACTGTAGGATCTGTAGAAAAAGGCAAGCAATATTTAGTTGGAGTTTATTTGGATAAATCAGATAGACTTTGTGCTACCATGAAGGTTAGAAACTTGCTAAGAACAGATTCACCATATAAAGAAAACAATATAACAACAGGAACAATATATAGTTTAAATAGAGATATTGGTGCATTTGTTGCAGTTGATGATAAGTATGAAGGATTAATACCAAAAAAAGAAATATTAGGTGTATATGAAGTAGGAGAAGTTGTTGAGGTAAGAATTAACAAAGTATTAGAAGATGGTAAACTAGATTTAAGTTTAAGGGATAGAGACTATATTCAAATGGATTCAGATTCAAAACTAATAGTAGCAAAATTAAAAGAAAAAGGTGGCAGTTTAAACTTGCACGACAAAAGCTCACCAGATGAAATTAATAAAGAATTAAAAATGAGTAAGGCTGGTTTTAAAAGAGCAATAGGAAAACTTTATAAAGAAAAAATAATTGATATAAAAAAAGATGGGATAAGTTTAAAATAAGAGAATTAAGGTTTTAACTAGTGTATTAAAAAATTGCGTCAAGTATTTATCAATGTATACAAAAACGTTCTTATATGCTATTATTATATAGCTACATATAGAACGTTTTACATTTTTTGCAGGAGGTTACATATGAAATTTTGGAAAGATAAAGTATTTTTAAAATCAATGATGGCAATAGCAGTACCTATTGCATTACAAAACTTAGTATCATCTTCACTGAATATGGTGGATACCTTAATGATTAGTAGTCTTGGAAAAGCAAGTATTTCTGCTGTAGGGCTAGCAAATCAGGTATTCTTTTTTTATATACTTATTTCATTTGGTATTAATAGTGGTTCTTCTATATTTATTTCCCAATTTTGGGGTAGGGAAGATATAAAAAGTATTAGGAAGGTCTTAGGGCTAGCCCTATCTATCAGCGCATTCACGGGCATTATATTTACCATAGCTGGATTTTTCTTTCCTGAGTTTATTATGGGAATATTTATTAAAGATGCAGAAGTAATTAAACTAGGAACTGATTATTTAAGAATAGTTTCATTGTCCTATCTAATAACAGCCATAAGTTTTGCATATAATGTTGCACTTAGAAGCACTGGCAGACCTGCAGTACCTCTTCAAGTATCTATAATATCATTTTTAACAAATACTTTCTTTAATTATGTTTTAATATTTGGTAAACTAGGATTTTCACCTATGGGAGTAAAAGGTGCTGCAATAGGTACACTAATTGCTAGAATTGTTGAAATTATATTTATACTTTATACTGTATATAGAACTCCAGGTCCATTATCTGCAACATTAAAAGAATTATTAGACTGGGATAGGGTTTTTGTAAAAAGATATTTAAAAACTACTTACCCTGTAATAATAAATGAAGGATTTTGGTCCCTAGGACAAATAATGTATGCCATAGCTTATGCTAGAATTGGGGTAGAAGCAACAGCTGCAGTGCAAATTGTAACAACAATACAAAATATTTTCTTTGTAATAGTTAGAGGGCTTGCTAATTCTAGTACCGTAATGATAGGAAGTAAAATAGGTGCAGGCGAAAAGGAAGAAGCTTATAATTATGCTATTATGTTTTTAAGCATGGCCACATTTGCAGGCTTGTTTTTAGGATTGATCATGGCTTTAACTCCAGGGTTAACTCTAAGCTTATTTAGAGACTTAGATCCAGAAGTTTATGAAGCAGCCAGTAAAATGTTGGTGATAATGGGTCTTATATTTGCCATTCGTACCTTTAATGCCACGGTTATTGTAGGTGTACTTAGAGGTGGAGGAGATACATCTTATTCTATGTATTTAGAAATGGGCGCTGTTTGGTTAATAGGAGTACCTTTAGCATTTATTGGTGCATTAGTACTTAAATGGCCTGTATACTTAGTAATGTTATTAATTTCTTCAGAAGAAATTGTGAAAGCGGCTTTCGCTTTGCCAAGAGTTTTATCTAAAAAATGGATTAAAGATTTAACATAACTAAATTATAAGCAAAGTAAAAAAATATAAAGTTAAAGATTATGTGATTGTAAATGTGTTAAATAAGTAATAGTGGAGGTAGCATATGGAATTTAAAATAGGAGATATAGTTGAAGGACAAATAATTGATTTTACTCATGAAGGTAGTGGTATTTTAAGAGTAGATAATATTGCAATTTTTGCATCAGGGGGCTTAGTTGGAGACCAGGTTCAAGTAGAGATTAAAGAGGTTAAAAAGAGTTATTGTACTGGCAAAGTTATGAATATTATAGAACCATCAAAGGATAGAATAAAACTAGATTTTGAAATAACCGAATCTAAAGGTGGAATACCATTTATAGATTATGATTATATGGAACAATTAAAATGGAAAACAAATAAAGTAAAAACAGATTTAGAAAAAATAGGTGGATTAACAGGGGTAAAAGTACATGATATTATAGGCATGTCTAATCCATTTAGGTATAGAAATCACACTCAAGTACCTATAGGTATAAGAGATGGAGAAACTGTAATTGGGTTCTATGAAATTAATAGTAATGATATAGTAGATATGGAAGAAAGTATATTACATCCAGAAATAGGAAATGAAATAATAAAATTAATTAGACAATGGATAAAAGAATATAGTATCCCTCCTTATAATAAAAAAACTAAAACTGGTATTTTAAAGCATATAGGTATCCGAATTAATAAAGATAATGAGGCTATGGTCATATTAGTAACTAGAAGCAATGAACTTCCTAACCAACTAGAATTAGTCAGTTTATTTTCTGATAATCTAAAGCAAGTTATAAGTCTTTATCATAATGTAAACAAGATGGAGTATGGAGGCACTTATGGTAAAAGATATAAAAAGATTTTTGGTAAGGATAAAATAATTGATTATATTGGAGATTACAAATTTAGTATATCTCCAAATTCATTTTTTCAAACCAATAGAGATCAGGCACTTGTCCTATATGATAAGACTAAAGAATATTTAGATGTAGATAAAGAAGATATAGTATTAGATTTATATTGCGGCATCGGATCTATTTCTATTTATATTGCAAATCATGTAAAAAGAGTTTATGGTGTAGAAATAGCTGAAGAATCTATAAAAGATGCTAGAACAAATGCTAGACTAAATAAAATTAATAATATAGAATTTATAACTGGAAAGGCAGAAGAGACATTACCTTATTTAATTACTAGAGGTGTAGAAACTAATAAAGTAATAGTTGATCCCCCGCGTAAGGGCTGTGATAAAAGAGTATTGGATGCAATAATCAGCATTAAGCCAGAAAGAATAGTATATGTATCATGTAATCCAACTACTTTAGCTAGAGACTTAAAAATATTAGTTGAAAATGGATATAAGGTAAAAGAAGTACAACCAGTGGATATGTTTCCTCATACTGCTCATATTGAAAGTGTGACACTACTTG
>LSQX01159410.1_pt1 | contig 29600 bp, 32 predicted proteins | sample 654561 | NCBI WGS metagenome assembly LSQX01 (sample SAMN04489861, study PRJNA283612) | anaerobic digester metagenome | isolation source: 4 biogas reactors fed with cattle manure at either 37C or 55C with and... | place: Denmark: Kongens Lyngby | collected 2014 | reverse complement strand
TCGAGAACGGTCATGTTGGCAATGAAATCAATCACATCTTGTTTGGTTACGGACATTGTTCGTTCCTCCTGATAAGTGTCGTTCAAATACATTGCGGAACCCGACCAAAAAGGTCGGCGATTCCAGGTCAGTTATCCTTCTGCTCTTTGATGGCGGTCAGCGCATACAGCAACTTCTGCGGCACGGCACTCAGCACCCGGACAAAGCCTGTCGGGACGGCGGACATAGTGCCGAGCAGTTTGGCCAGCAGTTCCTCACGGCTGGGCAACTTGGACAGTGCCAGGACATCCTCTGCGCTCAACAGACCACCGTCGAGAGACGCAGAGCGGATGGTAAAGGCACTGAACTCGGCAGCAAAAGCGGTGAGTGCCTTTGCCGGCGCAACCGGTTCGACGAAACCGACAGCAACCGCTGTGGTCCCGACAAACGAGTCGCTCAGCCCTTCATACGGTGTCCCCTTGACAGCAAGCCGCAACAAGGTGTTCTTGGCGACTTGAATCTGGGCGCCATTGTCACGCAGATTTTTGCGCAGTTTTTCCAGTTCCGTCACTTTCAGTCCACGGTAGTCGGCGACGACCGCAAACTTGGCTTTGGAAAAGGTCTCGTTGAGCGCATTGACAACATCGGTCTTTTGATCGCGATTCAACGCGTACACCTCCTTCAGGTCACGGGACTGTCAAAAAAAAGCAGAGTGGAGAAACGAAGACGATCTACCGGTTCGGCTCAGCCAAACCGTCATGGCCTCGGCAGGCGACACCCGTTGTGACGGGGTCATTATGCAGTCGCACCTGCTGTCTCTGACCTTCCCAGAAAAAATTAATCTTACAAACGTGGTTACACGAAAACAGAGGTCCTGCGTAAGTCAGTCCAGTAGCACCTGGCGCTCTCAGGCAGCCTTGATGAGAGTGCGCATCTGCACAGGATCGACCTTGAAACCCGGTCCCATGGTGCTGGACACCGAGATGGCGCGCAGATAGATGCCCTTGCTGGTGGACGGTTTGAGTTGGATCAACTTGTCGACGAAGGCCAGAATATTTTCGCCCAGCTTTTCGCCCCCAAAAGAACACTTTCCCATGACCGCATGAACCACGCCGGCCTTGTCGACCCGGAAGTCAACCTTGCCTTTCTTGATTTCGTTGACCACGCGCTCGACATCAAAGGTGACGGTGCCGAGCTTGGCGTTGGGCATCAGGTTACGCGGTCCGAGAATACGGCCAATTTTACCAACCTCGCCCATCATGTCCGGCGTGGCGATGGTTTTGTCAAAATCAAGCCACCCGCCCTTGATTTTTTGGATCAGTTCATCAGCACCGGCATAATCTGCACCCGCAGCCAGTGCCTCTTTTTCTTTTTCGCCCTTGGCAAAGACCAGAACACGGGCTGTCTTCCCAGTGCCGTTGGGCAGGATGACACTGGATCGCACCATCTGGTCCGCATGTCGCGGGTCTACGCCAAGTCGCACCGCCACGTCGACGGACTCATCGAATTTGGCAAAGGTGCTTTTCAGCACATTTTCCAGCGCCTCGGCGAGATCATACACTTTGGTACAATCAACCGTGGCAATTGCATTTTTATACTTTTTTCCTCTCTTCGGCATGTTGTCCTCTTCAGATTCTCCCTGGTGCGATCCACCGCACAGGTAAACGAATTCCAGGAATTACTTGATAACCGTAATTCCACAACTTCTTGCCGTGCCCTCAATGATGCGGACAGCATGGTCAAGATCAAATGCATTCAAGTCGGGCATTTTGATTTCCGCAATCTCCCGGATCTTGGCGCCATCAAGTTCGGCAACACGTTCTTTCTTGGGATTGCTCGAACCGCGCTCCAGCCCTGCAGCCTTCTTGAGAAGCACGGAAGCCGGGGGCGTCTTGGTGATGAAGCTGTAGGACCGATCGGAATAGACGGTAATGACGACAGGGATGATCGTATCACCAGCGGACTGGGTCTGGGCGTTGAACGCCTTGCAAAAATCCATGATGTTGACGCCATGCTGTCCCAAGGCGGGACCTACCGGTGGCGAGGGGTTTGCCTTGCCGGCCGGAATCTGCAATTTGATGAATGCTGTAATTTTTTTAGCCATAATTCACCCCTCCACGAAAGCATGGAGCCTAGTTTTTACTTACCTGGATGTACTCAAGTTCCACCGGTGTGGAGCGCCCAAAAATTGAGACCATGACTCGCACCCTGCCCTTATCCGGAAAGACTTCATCGACGACGCCCTGGAAGTTGGCAAAGGGGCCATCAACGACTCTGACAACGTCACCCTCGCCAAAAACGACCTTGGGTTTGGGTTTACTCGCGCCTTCTTCGATCCGGCCAATGATCTTCCTCGCCTCAGCTTCTGTGAGCGAAGGAATCTTTTTGTAAATGTCCTTGTCGACATTCGCCTGGCTCATATTGATGCCGACGAAGCCGGTGATGCGCGGCGTCTCCTGCACGGTGTGCCAGGAGTGTTCATTCATTTCCATATGAATGAGTATGTACCCCGGGAAAAACTTCCGCTCGGAAGTTTTTCTCGCCCCTTTGACCATTTCCACCACCTGCTCGGTAGGAACGAGAATTTCTCCGAAAAGATCTTCCTGGCCGGCCAGTTTGATGCGCTCTTCAAGCGTCGTCTTGACCTTGTTCTCGAATCCAGTGTGGGTGTGAACGATATACCAGTTCTTTGCCATGCTCCCGGCCCTTTCGTGTCAATTATTTGAGGACAGTCGACACCAACTTGCCGAGAAGAAGATCAACCGAACCAAGATAGAGAGAGATGATGACAACCAGGACGATCACAAAGCCGGTCAGGCCCATGGTGACCTTTTTTTCAGGCCAAACGATCTTCCTGAATTCAGCGTGGACTTCCTGCAGAAAAATGCGAATGCCAGCCGGTGACAGGGAGGATTTGCGGTCGGACTCCGCGGCATCTTTTTTGGAATCTGTGCCGGTCCTGCTTGTTCGGGATTGTTTTTTTGTCGACATTACCTGTCTCGCATGGACACGCCGCGCGCACCTGAAGGGAACAAATCAGTGGCAGGCCAGGAGGGATTCGAACCCCCATCACCCGGATTTGGAGTCCGGCGCTCTAGCCGTTGGAGCTACTGGCCTGCATCAAGTGCCTGAAACAAGAAATGTATAACTGAACATTACCTGTTCCAGGTTATCTAAGACACTGTTAATACTATTTTGTCTCCTTATGATTCGTATGGGACCTGCAAAACGCACAATATTTTTTAAAATTCAGCTTATCAGGCGTCTTCTTTTTATTTTTTGTTGTTGTATAATTCCTGTTTTTGCACTGCTCACAGGAAAGTGTAATTATATCTCTCATTTATCCCTGCTCCCTTGATCAACACCCAAACACTACTCGATTATTTCGCTGATAACGCCGGCACCAACCGTGCGGCCGCCTTCACGAATAGCAAAGCGAAGTTCCTTCTCCATTGCTATCGGAGTTATCAGGGCTCCTGACATGGATATATTATCTCCGGGCATTACCATCTCTACTCCCTCTGGCAACGTCACTACCCCTGTCACGTCTGTTGTCCTGAAATAAAACTGCGGCCTGTAGCCATTAAAAAACGGGGTGTGCCTACCCCCCTCTTCCTTTGTCAGAATATATGCCTCAGCCTTGAACTTCGTATGAGGGGTTATTGACTTGGGTGCCGATATTACCTGCCCCCTCTCAACATCCTCTCTCTTTGTCCCCCTCAACAGAAGACCAACGTTGTCTCCTGCCTGACCCTGATCAAGAATCTTCCTGAACATCTCAACACCAGTGCAAACTGTCTTCTGGGTGTCACGGATACCTACTATCTCAACCTCATCACCTATCCTGACCATACCCCTCTCGATCCTGCCAGTTACAACTGTTCCGCGTCCGCTTATGCTGAACACATCTTCTACAGGCATAAGAAAAGGCTTGTCTGTCTCCCTTTTCGGCTCCGGAATATCCTTGTCAACAGCCTCCATCAAATCAAATATACACTTGGCTTCAGGGCTGTTTACATCATCAGATTCAAGGGCCTTTAATGCGCTTCCCCTTATTATCGATATATTATCACCATCAAACTCATACTTGCTCAGAAGTTCCCTTAGCTCCAGCTCTACAAGCTCTATAAGCTCTTCATCATCAACCATATCGCATTTGTTCAGAAATACAACTATGTTAGGAACACCTACCTGCCTGGCAAGAAGTATATGCTCCCTTGTCTGAGGCATAGGACCATCAGTTGCCGCAACTACCAGTATGGCACCGTCCATCTGGGCTGCGCCTGTTATCATATTCTTTATATAGTCAGCGTGACCAGGACAATCCACGTGTGCATAGTGCCTGCTCTCTGTCTGATATTCTACGTGCGATGTAGCTATTGTTATACCTCTGGCCTTCTCTTCAGGAGCCTTATCTATCTGGTCATATGACACAAACTGCGCCCAGCCCTTCAGAGCAAGAAGTTTCGTTATTGCAGCCGTAAGTGTCGTCTTCCCATGGTCTATATGACCTATAGTCCCAACGTTTACGTGTGGCTTGGTCCTTTCAAATTTCTGCTTAGACATCGCTATCCCCCTTTATAAGCAATAGTGAATAATTTTTATTATATATATCTGTTTTTATACTCATTTTTTAAATCTACCAGCGATAATGGGCAAACGCCTTGTTGGCCTCGGCCATCTTGTGCATGTCCTCGCGGCGCTTGACGGCGTTTCCGGCGTTGTTCGCGGCGTCGAGGATCTCGCCCGCCAGGCGGTCGGACATATTGCGCTCGCCGCGCTTGCGGGCAAATGTCACAAGCCACCTCAGCGCCAGCGTCTGCCTGCGCTCGTTGCGGATCTCGATGGGCACCTGGTAGGTCGTGCCGCCCACGCGGCGCGCCTTGACCTCAAGCGACGGCGTGATGTTCGCAATCGCCTGGTTAAAGACCTCCAGCGCGTCCTTGCCGGTCTTGTCGGCGACCTGGCCGAACGCCTCGTAGCACACGCTCTGCGCGATGCCGCGCTTGCCGTCGTACATGATCTGGTTGATCAGTTTGGTGATGACGGGCGTGTTGTATATCGGATCCGGAAGCACTTCGCGCTTCGGGATGAAGCCACGTCTGGACATATCGTCCCCTCCTTGTTCTATACGCTAATGCGGTCGTTTCTAAAATCGATCAATTTCGCGCGGTTGGCGCCGTGCTCATCCCTTCGGGCAATCCCCGCCGCGCGTCCGCCGTTCCTTACGGGCGTCGCTTCGAGCAATCGCAAAAAAGGCATCGTTCGATTATTTCTTAGGCCGCTTCGCGCCGTAGAGGGAGCGCCCCTGCATACGCTTGGCCACGCCGGCGGCGTCCAGCGCGCCGCGCACCACCTGGTAGCGCGTGCCCGGCAGGTCGCGAACCTTGCCGCCGCGGATCAGAACCACCGAGTGCTCCTGCAAATTGTGGCCGATGCCGGGGATATAGCAGGTGCCTTCGGCGAGATTGGTCAAACGCACGCGCGCGATCTTGCGCAGTGCCGAATTCGGCTTCTTCGGCGTGAGCGTTCTCACCTGCAGGCAAACGCCGCGCTTCTGCGGACAGGATTGTAGAATGGGGGCGTTGGACTTTTTCTTGACTTTTTCCCTACCGCTACGAATCATTTGGTTGATCGTGGGCATGGAAGCACCTCCTGATTTTTGCTCGGAAGCTTTAAAAGGCTCCCTCCTATAACATTCCCACAACCCCTGGGAATATATAGTCCCTGTCGCGTTACCCCTTTTGAAGCGCCCATGGCACCCCACACAAGAGGCAACTTTATCATAATACACTGCAGGCGCCTTGTTTGTCAATGATTTCACAAACACTTTGCCCCTTTTGCTGCGGTGTCCCCGGGCAAGCGCTTGTTATCCGGGCGTTGATATGGAATAATACGCGGGGACCAGGGGAAAATCAGGTAAACTGGAGCAAAGAGCAAATGACATTATCACAAGCCCGCGAGGCCATTGACCGCATAGACCGGGAACTCGTAAATCTCACAGTACAGCGTTTGGGCATGGTCGATGAGATATCTGACTATAAGGTTATCCACAATCTGCCCGTCCACGATCCAGCCCGCGAGGATCAGGTTATCTCAAGGATTATTTCTGTTTGTGAAGAAGGTTTCCGGGAGGATATCGCCGCCCTTTATCTGTGCCTCTTTGAGATCAGCCGCAAGCGCCAGGAACGCAGGCGAGTGGGGGAAACCGCACCCCGCATTGACCAGGCCGGCGAATAGGGATTATAATCCGGCTGATTAAGACTTAGGGAGGAACTGGATGGACCAAACGGGCGAACGCTCAAGCAGGCTGCGGGTTTATCTGGCCGCCGCGGCCATTGCCGTGGTCCTGCTGTTGATTTTATATGTGCTGGGGGTCTTCGGCGGAGGACCCAGGCAATTGGCTGCCAAGAAACTGCGCTGCGTGGTGTCCCAGCAGGTGACTCCCTTTGGCGACAAGATTCTCTATTATGACGGCACCACGCTCTTCTGCCTTAATGCAAACGGCACTGAACAATGGAAATACGCCCTGGGGGCCGGTGCGCGATTCACCGCCGGCGACAAAGCGGTAGCCGCCTGGATAGGCGCGCACCTTCATATCCTGGATCAAAATGGACACGCCACCTATAACGACCGGCTGAGCGATCCTATCCAGTACGCTGTGCCCGGGCGGCAGTATGTGGCCGCAGTCATAGGCGAGAGTTTCAGCCCCACCCTGTTGGTCAAGGACTTGGGCGGCCTGGCGGTAGATTCGGAAACTGTGGCCTATTCTGACAAAATGATCCTTGACATGGGTTTTTTTGAAAATGACAGTTATTTGTGGACAACTGCCCTTGATGTATACGGCGTGGCGCCCCTTACAGTGATGAACATCTACCAGGTGGGCGCCATGAACACAGGCGAGGTGGACCTTGGGGAGGAAATCCCATACGAAGTGCTGTATTCCAATACCCGTCTGAATGTGATCAACACACGGGAATCCAACCTCTATGATTACCGGGGGACGCTTGACCCTCTTTCCAAGCAGTTGGTTTATGGCTGGCGGCTGATAGACAGCATAACGGGCTCAGGGGATGCTGTGATGCTGTTTGCCCCGGAGCTTCAGACGGCGGATGCCCGCCAGATTACAGAACTTCGGGTACTCACCGGCGGCCGGCGGGACAGCCGTTATACCCTGCCCGACACCTGCGTGGGAGCGGGGCTGAAAGGAAGCAGCCTGTTCGCCTTCTCAGGTGACAGCCTCTTTCGCGCAGAGTTGAATGCCCAGCGTTTTTCCGCAGCGAAACTGCCCATCCCAGCCCCCGTCACCGGGTATATTGGCAGGCTGTCCAATGGCGTAGCGCTGGTGAACGCCGGCCAGGAAGTATACGCTGTTACCCTGCCCTAAGTCCCAAGAGGAGGAAATGTGAACATCATCGATGGCATCCTGCTGTTTATCCTGGCAATCAGCGTGGTTTATGGCCTTTACCACGGCTTTATCCAGTCTGTCGCCAGCCTGGCGGCTCTGGGCCTTTCCCTTTTGTCGGGTTTTATGTTTGGGCCGGTCCTGGCCAGACTCTTTGCCGGTGATCAGACCATTAACAGCCTGATGGCCAACATGACCGACGCAGTGGCACGGGTGGGGGACTATGACCTGGCCTCGGCCCCCGTCAGCCAGGTTTCCGAAAGCGTGCTGGACGCCGTTTTAAACAGCGTAGCGTTTCCTGAAGCCATCGAGCAGGCGCTGCGCAACAACATCCTCACCCGGGCTTTTCAGCAAAGCGGGCTGACCACCGTGAATGATTATGTGTCCAATACATTGGTTAATACTGGCATCAATATGCTAAGCTTTTTGGCATGTTTTGCCGCTGCTTACCTGATCCTGACGCTTCTCCTCTCCCTCATCCGCCATGTCTTTGAGTTTCCCATCCTCAGGCAATTGGATTGGCTGGCCGGCGGCGCTTTCGGCCTGGTGCGCGGGGCAGCCCTCTGCTACCTGATCGTACTGCTGATACCCTTGATACAGGTGATCGTGCCAGGCGGCCAATTCACAGAATTGCTTGAATCAAGCGTGCTGGCAGAATGGTTCTCAAACGACGGGCTGTTCTTGCGCATCATCGGAATAGCATAAACCCAAATGAAAGGAGGAGCCTCCATACGAGAGGCTCCTCCTGTTTACGAAGCATAGTCCGATATGATTCATCACTGCCACGGCGTACTGTCATGCCTGAAGAACGGCTGGTCGCCAAACGCAATGGCTTTCTTCTTCAGTAGGATAAGGTCCTCATCAGCCAGTCCATCCCTCATCGCTTCATCGATATTTTCGGCCATAAAGCGGAAGCTCTCCCAGTTGCCTGGCGGGACCAGGGAATGGGCCCCAAGGCTGAGGGCATATTTCATCGCCGCCAGACGCAAATCGTGGTCCTGCATATCAATGGGCCGGCACCAGGATTTGGGCCACATCGAACCGTGGCGTTCCGCCTCATCATGCCAGGCGCGCAGGATGAGGCTTTTTATGCCAATCAGCCCAAAGCCCCTTTCTTCCGCTTCCATCTTAAGGCTTTCGCCCATTCCCTGCCCCAGATGAAGCAGCCAGTTAAGCGGAAACATCACCGTGTCAAAAGGATAACGCTTCAGACACTCAAGCGCCGCGCGCTCGCTGTGGGCAGTGATGCCTATTTTGCGGATCGCGCCTTGCTCCTTCAGCTTCCGGAGCAACTCCATGATGCCGTCCGGGCCAAACGCTGTTTCCACATCCTCCCTGGTGTTAACGGCATGCAGTTGGAAGATGTCAAACCAATCGGTTTTGAGGTTCTTGAACGATTGGCCCAGTTCCTTCAAAGCTCCTTCCTTCCTGCGCTCTGTGGTTTTGCAGGCCAGAAATGTCTTCTTCCGGTAAGGTGCCAGGGAAATCCCGAGTTTCCCCTCCGCATCGCCATAGGAGGGCGCCACGTCAAAGTAGTTGATCCCCAGGTCGATTGCTTCCGCTACGAAGCGGTCAGAATCTGCCTGGGTTTCGTCCATGGATACGATCGCGCCGTAGATGATGCGGGAAACCTCGAATCCGGTCTATCCCAGTGTGGCTTTCTGCATACCGATACCCCCTTCTTTTGTTGCGCTTACTCCAGCGCCAAGAGGCTGATCAGCTTGTTGCTGCGCGCCATGAAAGCCTTGAGTTCCTCGCCTTCCAGGGGCTGGGATGACAGGCGCGCCAGGTCGAAAATCTGGTGGATGAGCAAGTTCTGCTTTTCCCCCGCTTCCATTCCGGCAATGGCCTGGACGGATTTATTCCCCCGGTTAAGTACCAGGGTATAACGCTGGGGAAATGCCTGAGACTGGCCATATATACGGCTCATATCCTTGTAGCGGCGAAGCTGTTCGTCTTCGGTCAGGACTCCTGGAAGATCCTTGTCGCTTAAGGATTCCAACTTAACTTCCATTTCCGGCTGCCCGAGCACCTCACGTATGCGCGTCTGCATTTTTTCAGCATCCATCGCCTTGCCATCCTCACTCTCGTCCTGAAGGCCTTTAATGTCCGCGTCCACTCGCATGAACTGTACATCCTGGCCGCCTGAATACTCCAAAAAGGACATAAAGTTCACATCAATCAGCGTATCCAGCACCCCCACATCGATCTCCCGTGCCTCAAAGGGAGATACACTGGCTGCCTGTCGGGCGGCGTCGGTGGTGTAGTATATCTTATTCCCGGTCTTGCCCTGATTGCGCGCCTTATACTCGTCCAGCGTCAGGTAATCGCCCTTGGTGGTTTTCAGCAAAATTGCGTCCTTCACCGCGTCATGGAATTTGCGATCACTCACACAGCCGTACTTAATGAAGGGATGGATGTCATCCCAATAGCGCTGGTAAGCCTCCCGGTCGCCGGAAAACAGGCTGTTGAGCTTGTCGGCCACTTTCTTTACAATGTGGGTGGAAAGTTTGCGCACATAGCCGTCATTTTGCAGAAAAGAGCGGGACACATTCAGGGGCAGGTCCGGGCAGTCTATGACCCCTTTCAATACCATCAGGAATTCGGGAATGACCTCTTTGATATTATCCGCTACGAACACCTGGCGGTTAAAAAGCTTGATCTCCCCATCCTGGCCGGAAAAGTCCTTCTTGATCCGCGGAAAATAGAGGATTCCCTTCAGATTGAAAGGGTAGTCAACATTCAGGTGAATCCAAAACAAAGGCTCCTCCCAGGTGCGAAACAGTTTTCGGTAAGTTTCCCTATACTCCTCTTCGTTGCATTCCTTGGGGGATTTCAGCCATAAGGGTTTGGTGTCGTTGATTTGGACCGGGCTAGGCTCAGGCTCGCTGAAGGGCTCGTTGTCAGCCGTCACCTCCTCGCCAGATCCCTCCTCTGCCTTCTCGGCCTTCCCCTGTTCCTTTTTCTTCTTCCCGGCTTCTTTTTCCCACTCTTTGCGGCGCTTCTCGTGTTCGGCCCTGCGCTCCCGAATGCTTTCCAGATCCGCCAGAATTACCGGTACGCTCATGTAACCGCAATATTTTTCCAGCACCTCCCTGATGCGGCTGCTTTCCAGGAACTCGTCTTCCTCTTTCATGAGATGCATGGTAATGGTAGTGCCCCGCTCAGCCCGCAGACCGGGCTTCATCTCAAAGGTAATGCCATCCTTGCTCTCCCAGGCTACGGCTTCAGCGCCCTCCTGGCAGGAAAAGGAGTCGATGGTCACCCGGTCCGCTGCCATGAAAGCTGAGTAAAAACCAAGCCCAAAGTGCCCGATGATGCCTGCCGGATCTTCACCTGCATAGTTTTTCAGAAACTCCTCGGCGCTTGAAAAGGCTACCTGGTTGATGTACTTGTCCACCTCCTCAGCCGTCATTCCGATGCCATTGTCTGAAACACTGATTTCGCGCTTTTTCTTGTCCACGGTCACAGTAACTTTCAGATCTTCTCCGTCACCAAGACCCAGCATCCTGAGCTTTGTGATAGCGTCCACGCCATTGGAAACGATCTCCCGGATAAAAATATCCTTATCCGAATAAAGCCAGCGTTTGATGACCGGCATAATGTTCTGGGCATCAATGGAGATGCTTCCCTTTTGCGTGGTTGCTTTTTCATTAGCCATGATAAACCCTCCGAATCAACAATTGATAACAGCAACAGTTTAGCATTGAAAGAGAGCAATTGCAACCCGTTTTTAGCACTCTGGAACTGTGAGTGCTAAAATGCGCCTTCCACTTATTGCCCACCCGTGTCGCTTGTGCCCCAAGCACCTGTCATGCTATACTTGATTATGACGAAACGGTTACAGGAGGGCTGGATGAGTTCGGATACAGCGGCAAACCGCACCGCCATGCGGCAACTGATGCTGATATTCTTCGGCTGCGCCATAGCAGCTGCCAGTTATCCGCTTTTTTTGGTGCCAAACCACATCGCCCCGGGTGGCGTTACGGGGTTGACTACCATCCTGAACTTCCACTTTGGCTTGCCCATCGGCCTTAGCAGCCTGGCGCTCAATATCCCGCTACTGTTCGCAGGATGGAAAGTGCGCGGATTAAGGTTTGTCATTCGTACGATTTTTGCCACAGCGCTCTTTTCTGTGCTGATTGATGTGATGGCTTTCCCGCCCCTCAGCCTTGACCCTTTATTGGCCGCTGTCTTTGGCGGGGTAATCCTGGGCGTTGGCATTGCGCTTATTATGCGCGGGGGCGCCACCACCGGGGGGACGGATCTTCTGGCCCGCATTGTGCATAAAAAGTTTCCCATGGTTTCCACCGGTGCCTTCCTTTTCGCGTTTGACCTGGCGGTCATCCTGCTGGCCTGGATTTTTATCAGCGCCCAGCATGCCATGTACGCCATCATCAGCGTGTACCTGTCCGCACGGGTGCTTGACAAGGTGCTGGCAGGCGTGGGCACAGACAAAGCCTGCCATATTATTTCGGGCAAATGGAAGGAAATCTCGGGGCGTCTCATACGGGAGATGGAACGGGGCGTCACCATTCTGCCGGCCACCGGCGCCTATTCGGGAAAAGAGGACAGGATGCTCATCTGTGTGGTAGGGCGGCTGGAAACCTTGCAGGTCAAGCGCATCGTGGATGAGGAAGACCCCTTAGCCTTCGTCTATATCACCGACACCCATGAAACCCTGGGCGAGGGGTTCCGCAAACTATCCGGGGAGGACCAATGAACAGTTACCAATCCCTGTATCGCGCCTGGCGTCCCCATCGTTTTTCAGATATGGTGGGACAGGATGCCACCCGCCGGATGCTCAGGAACCAGGCTAAAACCGGGCATGTGGCCCACGCCTATCTGTTTTGCGGCAGTCATGGCACCGGAAAGACGAGTGCCGCCCGAATCATGGCGCTGGCCATCAACTGTGAGAATCCGCAGGAGGGCGATCCTTGCCTGGAATGTAGCAACTGCAAGAACCTAAGCCGTGAAACTTCCCTTGATCTGCTGGAAATGGACGCGGCCAGCAATTCCTCGGTTGACAATGTGCGCGTGTTGCTCTCAAAAACTGACTACCCGCCCCAATTTGTCAAATACAAAGTCTATATTATTGACGAGGTGCATATGCTCTCCGGCGCCGCCTTCAACGCGTTGCTAAAGACACTTGAGGAGCCGCCGGAGTATATGGTCTTTATCCTGGCTACAACAGAACCTCAGAAACTCCCCGCAACCATCCTGTCCCGTTGCCAGCGTTATGATTTTGGCCGCATCGCCGATGCTCAGATTGTATCACGGCTTAAGCAGGCCATCCCTGAGGATACCCAGGCAGACGAGGAAGCGCTGCAGCTGATCGCTTCCGCCGCCGAGGGCAGCATGCGGGATGCATGGAGCCTGATGGACATGGTCATGGCATCCGGGCTTGCCCTCTCCCAGGCGAATGTCCGGGAAGCGCTGGGCTCCGTGAGCCAGGAGATGCTTTTTGCTTTTCTTGACGCCCTGGCCCGTTGTGACAGCGCGGACGCGCTCACCCAGATCAACACTTTAATGCGCCAGGGCCGGGATGTGCAGGTATTCCTGCGGGATTTCAGCGCCCACCTGCGCCAGGTGCTGGGCGTAAAGCTGACCGGTCAGCCTATCCACGCCGTAGGTTGCGCGGTTGCTGAAAAGCTTCGTCAGCAAGCAAGCTCTGTGAGTGAAATCAATCTTTTACGGATGCTTGATAAATGTATGCAGGCGGAAAACGACACCCGTTGGGCAGCCACACCGAGGGCGGTGTTGGATGTATATGCGCTGCGCATCTGCCAGGTGGATCAGGAGCAGGATTTGAGTGGCATTTTGGCCAGGCTCTGCAGGCTTGAAACAGCCGCTGTGGGGATGGTCTCAGACCCCAGCCAAGTTTCCACAAAGGAAACAGCACCTTCGGATCTCCCGGAGCCTGCACCCCAGCCTGACACTGTGCTGCCTTTAGCCCAGCCTCCCAAATCCGCCACTTCGCAGGTTCTGCCCAAAACGGCCTGGAACCGGATGCTGGAGCGATTGGGCCGCGAGCATCCAGGGCTTTTCTCGCTTATGCAGCGGGGCCGTTATGGCGGTTTTCGGGAGGATGTTTTCTCCCTGATCTTGCCACCCAAGGAAGACATTTTTACGGATATGCTTAATGAAGGCGGCCGGGCACAGGTAATAAGCCAACTCCTTCAGGATGAGATGGGCATCCCTGTTTCTTTCCGGGCAGCCCGCCAGGCAAACACCCCGGACATCGACCAGGAAACCCTGGCCCAGGAGAACATCGCGTTGCTCTCCGGGGTATTTGGCCGGGACAAGATCATTGTCAAATCCGACCCCAGCTAATCCTGCAGCCAGATTACAAGGCTGGCTTGCCATGTGCCCGCGCAGCCGTCGCGGTAGAAAGGACCCTTTCCATGAGTGAAAACAGAGCCAGATATTCCTCCGCTCCCCTTAGGGACATGAACCGGCGGCCCAAAACCCAAAGTACCACCCGCCCACCCGCCCAGCACATGGGACAACCTGCAAAAGCCCGCAGTTTCCCGGTTTTGCAGGTGACACTAATAATGGTGCTGCCCATCCTGTTCGTGGTGTCCCTGCTGGCCAAGGACACCCGGCTCTACTGGGTTTTTGTAGTGGCAAGCCTTTTGAACTTACTGGCCATGGCACTGCTTCGCGCTTTTGTGCCCAATGCCAGGAAAGTGCTTGCTGTCGTACATGCAGCCATGATCGCGGTGGTGCTCTTTGCGCTCCTGGTTTCGACTCCTCCACCCCCGGCGGACACATTGCAGCAAGCTCAGAGCCTGCAATCCATCTTTAATGAGAATTCCAGCGCCAGCATGGTGGATATGGCACAAAGCCAGGCCCAGGCGCAGCCTGAGCCCACTGAGAACCCCGGCTCTGCCTCCCAGGCCCAGCAAAAGCTTGAGCAGTTTATGTCCGCCTGGATGAACACCGACTATGCCGGTATGGTGAGCCTATCCCTTCCCAATTGGGTCAATCAGCATGAGAGTGCTGGGGAAGCGGAAAAAAGTATGTTCCACCTGAGGGCAAACCGCTCGGTACTGGACTACCAGATAATAGATGTGTCCGGCAGCGATGGCGATCAGGCCCGTACAATTACCATGCAGGCCTCCGTCAGCAAGAATAACGGCGAATCACCGCTTCAGTACAATTTCCAAATTCTCCTGATGCGTGTTAACAATGTCTGGTATGTAGACCCCAATTCCATCTCCTCTTCACAAGTGACAAACGCCCTAGCCCAGCAGCAACAGATGTCCCAGGCCCAGCAGGAGCAGGCAATCGCGCAGGTTCAGGCGCCTGTAGCGCCTCAGGTCAGCCCGGACACCATCCTCTATTACAACGCCGATGGCGGCAAATATTATCATGCGGATCCAAACTGCTCTTCCATCGGCGCCCAGTACCGACCGCTCACCGCCATGTTCTACTACCGGGATGTGTCGTCCACCAAACTGAAGAACCTGATCCCCTGCCCAATATGCAACGCACCCGCCAGGTGAGGATGGAACATCGGCTGGACACATTTTCAGTTTGGGAAGCACTGAAAGCAGGGGACGAGTGTCCCCTGTGCACCCTTAGGCGTAAAACTGAGCGTCAATTGATTGAACGCTGCCTGGGCAGCGCTGTGATGAGCCCACTTGAGCGGCAACGATCAAATGAATCCGGATTTTGCGCCTGCCATCACAGGCAGATTTATGGAATGAATAACCGGCTGGGCCACGCACTGCTCTCCCTATCACGCCTTCAAACGCTAAGGCCTCAATTGGAGAGCGTGTTCAGGCAAATTGAGTCCGGCAAAAGGAGGCGTCTGACACTCCGGAAAATACCTTCGGACACCTCCTGCCAGGCGCTTAAGCGTCTCAGTGGCGGCTGCCTTATCTGCCAGGATCTGGAGGTGCACTCTTCTCGCCAGGCAGAAACGCTCCTTTATCTCTGGCAGAAGGATCCGGACTTCAAGGCCAAGTTTGCGGCCTCAAGATGGGTATGCCTGCCGGACGCGGCCAGGTTAGCGAAAATGGCTTCCAAGCTCCCGGTCAGGGAGCGCAAGGAGTTTCTTGCCTGCTTGCGCCGGGGGATGGCTGAGAACCTTGCGCGGCTGGAGGAGGAACTGGACTGGTTCACTCGGAAATTCGACTACCACAACCTGGATGCGCCCTGGGGAGAGAGCAAAGACGCCCTGGAACGTACCGCCAACAAACTGGGAGGATGGTGTTTGGGGAATGAGCCTTTGGATGGAAATACATTCTAGAAAAGGGCGATTTTTTGTGCGGCTGGCAGTGATTTTGTCGCTTTCAGCTCTGGTTGTAAGTTCACCTGTTTCGGCGGAACCCATTCTCGGGTTCGATAATCCCCGGGCCGCCCAGGTGCGCATGGCCACGCTGTATTTCCGCGCAGCCGGCAATAGCCGATGGCTGGAACGTGAACAACGCTTGATCCCGGTTGCCCACAGCGAAAGCTTTGAAAAAGCACTGGTACAAGCGCTTCTGGACGGCCCCTCCCAGGGGATGAAGCTCACACCCCTCTTCCCTCAGGGCACAGAAGTGCTTTCCGTGATCTCTGAAAAGCATCTGCTGTTTGTCACCCTAAATGAACGGCTGATGGCCAATTATCCTGATGAAGCAGCGAATATCCATATTCCTGATTTCCGCTCCGGCGAGGGGCGCCTTCGCCGGGAATTGGCCATGGGATCCCTGGTGAATACCCTGACGGAAAGCGGAGAATACGCCCAGGTGCAAGTACTGGTACGTGCAGAAACCACCCTCACAGGCTCTCTTCGCCTTAGCAGCCGCTATTACCTTTATGACAATGATTCTTTGCCTGATCCCCTCACCCGGCAGGAATCGCTGATTATGCTGCCCGGTTACGCTGCTGAGCAGGTGATGGCCCTTTGGCAACGGCGTGACTGGACGGTGTTAATGGAGCGCCTGGCCCAAGGCCCGTCAGAAGCTGCCGCCCAAAGCGCGTTTACCCAAACGCTTGAAGATTCTCCCGTAATCCTTGAATATGTCGTAAGCCCCGGCGTTCCTTCCCCAGATGGGAGCTATGCGACAGCCAGCGTATCGCTTCAGTATCAGGCGATGGGCGGCCCCGAGAAAAGCATTGAGAACTGGCCATTGCGTCTGTCCCGTGGGGCCGGTGCCTGGGATGTCCCCTGGGCTGCCTTTAACGCCTTGCTTGAGGCCTGCCAATGAAGAAACGAAGAGTCGCCATATTGCTGGCCTTGCTGATGGGTTTCACCGGCTGCAGCAGCGTGCCCATCAGGGATACGGCGATTGTTACCTTGCCGCCTGTTGACCCCCCCTTTCCGGCGCCTGTTGGCGATCAGAGCGGGGAGATAACTCAACGGATTGCCCTGTCGCTGCCTGGAGCAGTAACAGGGCAGCTCACCTTGGTTTCTGACCGCCTGGCGCTGCCTGCAACCCGCCATCCAGCGGAAACGGTGTTGACCCGGCTTTTCTCCTTCCAAGCCAATGAGCAGGCACGTGCCCTGAGTGAGAATGGCACGCTTGAGCTCATGTCAGGTCGGGGGGTTGAATTATCCGGCGGAACCGCTGTGGTCAATCTTTCAGCCAGCGCCTTAAGCCTTTCCTCCCAGGATCTCTTCCGTTCCGGTATGGCCATCACCAACACACTCTCCCAGTGGGGGGACATCCGCTATGTGAACATATTGGTCAATGACCAGCACCCTGGACTGGATCCGGCCGCCACGGTGCCCTTGGGCAGCTTGGTTTCGGATACAACGCCCGGGGCTGCCGCAAGGCTGTGGGAAGCCAGGGGCAGCCAACGTACCGGAAATGTGCAGGGTGGATTTTCTCTGGCAACCACCCTTTATTTCCCGGCTCCAGCGGGCCGAGGCGTGCTGGCCGAGGGGCGAACAGTAAGTTTCCCTGATACGAATTTATCCTCCATGGCCATGTCCCTGTTGGACGCCTTGTCTGCCGGCGCCGGGACGCTTCCTGGCGTCCCCCGGGTACCTGACCTCAATGATTTGCTCATCAGCAACCCTTTGGTTGAGGAATTGCCGGGCGCGCAGGGCCGGGTGATTTTTCTTTCCTTTGAAGAGAACACCAACGAACGGCTGATCTCCGCTGGTATTCCCCGCTCTGTCATGCTGGCCTCCATCTGCCTCACCCTAACTACATTTTTGCCGGGCGTTGCCGGAATCAGGGTGCGCATCGGCACTGAGATGATCAGTGCCGTAGTGCCTGCGGGAATCCTGGAGGGTGCCGGTCAGGAAATCGTCTTTTTGGACCAAGTCATGCGGCGCACTGATTTCCTCCGTTTTCTCCTGGATTATTGCACGCTGTACTTCGCGGACGGCTCGGGAACGCTGGGAACCACGCGCCGTGCCATCCCTTACCACCAGACGCGTAACCCCCGTTATGTGCTCAATGAATTGCTCTCCGGCCCTGAATACACGGACACCACCCCCGGGCTCTCGCCCATATTGCCGGAAAGCCTTAAGGATGCGGATTGGCTGGGCATCGCCAGGCATAACGGCACGCTGGCTGTGAACATCTCAGGTACCGCAGGCGAAACATTTAAATCCCTGAACGAAGTTCAGGAACGGTTAATGGTGTATGGAATGGTGAACACCATGGCTTCCCTTGACGGCATTGGCATGGTCCAATTTTTCATCGGCGGAAAACAGGATGGCCGGTTCGCCGCGAACATTGACCTTGCGGGCAGTTTTCTGCCAAGTGTCGGGATAGTGGCACGCTAAAGCTTGTTAAGGGGCAGCTCCACCACAAAAGTCGTGCCTTGTCCAACATCGCTTTGCACCTTGATGCTGCCGTCATGCAGGTTGACATATTGCTGCACAATACTAAGCCCCAGGCCCGTGCCGCCGGACTCCCGCCCGCGTGCCTTGTCCACACGGTAGAAGCGCTCAAAAATGTGCGGCTGGTTCTCCTTGGGAATTCCGGGTCCGTTATCTGCCACTGTAAGCACCGCGTCTTTTCCAACGCGTTGGAGAGTGACAGTGATTTTGCCCTTTTCCGGCGTATACTTCGCCGCGTTTTCCAAAAGATTATATACAATCTGCTGCATCATGGACTTGTCTGCCAGCATATCGCAGCTGTCCTGGAGCCTCAGCGTGATAACCTGCTCCCGTTGGTCCATGATGGGCTGAAGTCGGTGCTGCGCGTCCTTGACCACCTCCGCCAGAGACAATTTCTCCTTGATGAGGTCGCTGGAACGGGAATCCACCTTCACCAGCACCAATAGGTCCGACACGATGGAGGAAAGGCGATTGATTTCGGCGTTTACATCGCTCAAAAACTCCGTACGCAGTTCAGCATCCATATCCGGCTGGTATATCAGGCTCTCAATCATAATTTTCATTGTGGCCAGGGGGGTTTTCAGTTCATGGCTGGCGTTTGAAACGAATTGGTTGCGCGTCTGGTTCAGCGCTTCCAGCTGCTCGCTCATGGAGTTGAAGGCGATTGCCAGCTGCTTGATCTCGCCGCCGCCCCTCTCCGCCACCCTGGCCCCCAGGTCACCTTTTGACATACGCAGGATGACCCGTGTCATCTCTGTGATGGGACGGGACAGCACACCAGAAAAAATCATCCCCGATGCGACAGCCGCCACCGCCACCGCCACAAAGAGTATTGTCATCTGCGTCTGCACGGTGGATAAACCCTGCATAAGTCCGCGCACCGAAGACACCAGCAGCATCACGCCAACCACATGGGAGGAACTGATGATGCCCGCAGTGGAGTAACTCACCCACTCCTCTTCTCCGGTGAAGCGCAGTATATTCTCTCCCTTCGCAGTTTCTCCGGTCTTAAGGGAATGTACACCATAGTCCGCTGTTTCGCCGTTTACCAGAATGCTGGCTACCTCAGGATAATCCAGACGGCGGCCCAGGGCGGTCTGAAAACTGTCCGCCTGCACCTTGCCCTGCTCGTCCATCAGCAGCACCCGCCCGCCAAGCTCCGCCCCGGCCCGGCGAACCGTATCGTCCAGTCCCTCCGCGTCTGAAAACATCAAATATCCAGCCGCCTGCACAGCCCATTTTTCAAGGCCGGCGCGATCTGACTGTATGCGCTGGGAGAACAGGTACTCCCCCAGCATATTTATCAGCGTCCCCGCCATCACCAGGAAGGAAAGACCGATAACTAAAAAAAACGCCAGCATCACCTTCCACCGGATGCTGGCAAAGGGGTTATTCATCCCGGTCAGTAAAATAATAGCCTACACCCCATTTGGTAAAAATAAACTCCGGCTGGGTGGGGTTGCGCTCCACCTTTTCCCGCAGACGGCGGATGTGTACATCCACCGTGCGCTCATCCCCTGCGTAGTCGCTCTTCCAGACGGCGTCCAGCATTTCCTCCCGGCTGAACACCCTGCCGCGGTTGGTGATAAACAGATTCAGCAGGTCAAACTCCTTTGCGGTCAGTCGGATGTCCTTGCCGTTAAGCTGCACGGAGCGGTTCACAGTGTTTACTACCAGGTCGCGCACTTTAATCACCTTGCTGTCTTCAGGAGCCATGTTCTGTACAGCCCGTCGCAAAATGGTTTTTATCCTCGCCTTGACCTCCAGAATATTGAATGGCTTGGTCATATAATCATCCGCGCCATATTCCAAACCCAGGATTTTGTCCATGTCCTCACCTTTGGCGGTGAGCATGATGATGGGGACATTGCTCATCTCGCGGATGCGCTGGCAGACGGTGATTCCATCGATTTTGGGCAGCATCACATCCAGAAGGATCAGATCCACCTCATTTTCCTTAAACAGCGCCAGCGCTTCTTCCCCGTCATAGGCCACCAAAGTCTCATAGCCGTCCTTCTCCAGGGTGTACTTCAGCCCCTTGATCAGAATGGGTTCATCGTCTACCAGAAGAATGCGCTTGGCCATGATGAGTCATCCTTTCCCGGATACCGGAATAAATAATGATTTGTTCATATTTTACAACAAACTGCAGAAGAAAAGCAAGGTATTTGAAACAAATCATTCACAGTTAAGCCAATATGGCTATGACAGCGCCTCCACACACTCCACATCCTTCCGGTGCCCCAGTACCAAAAGCCGATCCCCTTCCTTCAAAAGCATGTCGGGCGTGACATCCATGATCATATCACTTCCGTGATAGACGGCCAGGAGGGTCACCCGGTAACGGCGGCGGATATCCGCCTCGCGCACGGACTTGCCTTCCCAGGAACTGGGGCAGGAGAGGTTGACCAGCACATAGTCCCCATCCAGGCTAATGAGATCAAGCAAATGAGGGCTCACCAGGGAGTGGGCCACGCGCTCTCCCATATCCAGTTCCGGGAACACCACGCGGTCAACGCCCAGCTTTCGAAGCACTTTGGCGTGCATGGCGTCGGTAGCTTTGCCCACGATATATTTCGCCCCCAGCTCCTTGCACATAATACAGGCCATGATTGAATGCTGCAGGTTGTCGCCAATAGCCACGATGGCGGCGTCAAAATTCCGGATGCCAAGGCTACGCATCCCCTCCTCATCCATGGCGCTCACCTGGAGGGCGCTGGTCACATGGGGGGCGATTGCGGCCACCCGGCTTTCATCCGAGTCCACGGCCAGCACCTCATGCCCCAGGTCATTTAAAGTGCGCGCCAGGGCTGAGCCAAAGCGCCCTACGCCAAAAACGATAAACTGTTTCTTGTCTGACATTCTGCCCGCTCCTTTCAGGTTCAGCCGACGATGATTTCCTCCTCAGGGTAGCGTACGCCGGTTTTGTAACCGGCGTGCCGGCGTGTAATGGACAGCATCATGGTGAGCGGCCCCACCCGGCCAAAATACATCAACACAATCAACCAAATTTGGCTCGGTCGGGTCAGCGTTGGCGTGTTGGCTGCCGTCAATCCTACCGTACCCAAGGCAGATACCTCCTCAAACACCAGATCAATCATGGAAAATCCCCGGGGCTGCTCCAGCAGGCCCATGAGTACACTTCCCCCAAACAGCAACGCCAAGTAAAGCAGGAATATGCTCAGCGCAGTGCGGATTAACACCAGCGGAAGACGTTTCCCAAAAGCATTGACTTCATCCCGGCCTGCCAGCACACTGCGGATGATGGCCAACAATACAAACAGGGTGGAAGTCTTCACGCCGCCACCGGTGGAAGCAGGCGAAGCGCCGATAAACATGAGTAAAGTCGTCACCATCTTGCTGGCGTCAGTCAGTCCGCTCTGCGAAACAGAATAAAAGCCCGCCGTCCTGGTGGTGACGGACTGGAAAAAGGCATTGAGCAGTTTATCCCCCAATCCCCGTCCCGCTCCAAGGGTCATGGGATTGTTCCACTCCGCCAGCATAAAAAATAGGGTGCCTGAAACAAGGAGGAAAACCGTTGTAACCAGCACGATTTTTGTGTGCAGGGCAAAGCGGCGCGGGCGCCGGCCCTTATCCAGTACATCCGCCAGAACCGCAAATCCCAGGCCCCCCAGGACAATCAGCCCCACGAATGTCAGGAGCACCAGAGGGTCATCCACAAAGGTGGTAAGGCTGCCGGCCGTCGAAAACAGGTCAATCCCGGCGTTGCAATAGGCGCTGATCGCGTGAAACACCGCGAAGTACACGCCCCGCGCTGCCCCCAGACGTGGTATGAAATGAATCGACAGAAGCATCGCACCCAGTATTTCCACGCCAAAGGCAATCAAAACAAAACGCAGGGTATTGCGCACAGCACCGGATAATCCTGGCAGGCTCATGGTGTCATGAAGTAAAACCCGGCTACGCAGGGACACGCGGCGGCCTGCCAAAACCAGTACGGAAGTTGCAAATAGCATGAATCCCAGGCCGCCCAGCTGAATAAGGCAGAGGAGAACAATCTCCCCAAACAGGGAGTAAGCAGCCGCCGGGTCCACAACCATGAGACCTGTCACACAGGTGGCGCTGGTAGCACTGAAAACCGCCTGCAGGGGCGTGATGATGACCCCCGGCTCGTGGGCAATAGGCAACATCAGCAACCCCGCTCCAAACAGGATGATGAGCAGGAAACTCACCGCCAGGGTCTTGGCCTGGTTGGGGCTTCGGGTGGCTTTCGGCCGAACATCCTGCGCGCTCATGCCTTTTCGCTCTCAACAAAGAAAGGGCTGCAATGCAGGCCATTCGCATATACAACCCCAAAGGACTCGGTGGCGGTTCCGTTAACCCTCGCCCTGACCGTTCTGGCCCTCATCCTCCCCATCATCTTCATCCTCAGCATGCTCAGGAAAGAAAGGCTGATGGCATTGGGGGCAAAGATAATCTTCCTCAAAATCAAAATCTGTGATATCAAAGCGGGTTTGATAGCCACAGTTGGGGCACTCATACTCCACTACTGCTTCCCCTGCCTGACCTGACCGCTGTCCACAGCCAATACATGTATCTTCATCATCATCGTCATCGTCATAGGCGTCATCCTCATCTTCAAAAACAACATCTTCCAACTCTGCCAGGTCCTCATCCAGGTCGTCGACAAATTCGTCCAACTCGTTCTGGCGAAGCTGAAGCTCATCCACTTCCTCGGCGAAAGCTGCCAGTGTCTCCACGATCTTCAGCAGCAACTTGTGTTCGGGCTTGTCCTCTTTCAGGCTCATCCCCTCAGCCAGGCCTTTTAAGAATTCGACTTTCCTGTACAGCTCGCTCATGATGCACTCCTCTCTAATGGTGTCCGGGGCTTAAGCCCTGGACAGGTATTCTCCGCTACGGGTGTCGATTTTGATGATGTCCCCGATGTTGATGAACAAGGGCACCATCAGGGTAATGCCGGTCTCGATGGTGGCGGGCTTATAGGTGTTGGATGCGGTATTGCCGGCAAACCCAGGCTCTGTCTGAGTCACTTCCAGGTCCACAAAATTGGGCGCTTCAACAGAAAACGCATTTCCCTTGAAGAACTTGATGGTTACGTTGGTATTTTCCTTTACAAACCGGATAGCTTCCTCCACCTGGTCGTGGTTAAGGGGCATCTGCTCAAATGTTTCGGGGTCCATAAAATAATACAAACTGCCATCATTGTAAAGATATTGCATTTCCTTCGACTCGATGATAGCTCTGGGCATCTTGTCAGTGGGGTTAAAGGTGCGTTCCACAACAGCGCCTGTCATCACATTCTTGATTTTGGTGCGTACAAAGGCAGCACCTTTGCCCGGCTTCACGTGTTGGAAATCCACTATGTTCCATACGCCGCCGTCCCATTCGATGGTAATGCCTTTTCGAAAATCGCCCGCTGTAATCATGCTCTCTCCTCCGAATCAACAAAAGTTTGGATTTTTAAAGGATAACCAATTCCCTGGCCGCGCCAACCAGCGAACGGGCACCCACGTCCGTTACCAGGCAGGAATTCTCAATACGCACCCCTCCCAGCCCCGGCACATAGATGCCCGGCTCCACCGTCACCACATGCCCAGGCTGCAGGGTGTCCCCACAGGTTGGACTCAGCCGCGGGTTCTCATGGATATCAATGCCCACTGCGTGGCCCAGGCCGTGTCCAAAGTGCTCGGCGTGGCCCGCTTCCCCGATTATCTGCCGGGCGATGGCGTCCACATCCCGGCAAACTTTGCCCGGAGCCAACGCTTCCTGGCAAGCGATCTGAGCGCTGAGAACAATGCTATAGATATCCCGCATCTGACTATCAGGCTGACCAAACGCTACTGTTCGGGTCATGTCCGAGCAGTAACCACCGACCTTTGCTCCAAAGTCAAGGGTAATCATGTCCCCTTTCCGAACCTCGCGGTCACTTGGGACAGCGTGCGGCAGAGAGCCATTTGGCCCGGAAGCCACGATCGTATCAAAAGCCGCTCCGTCCGCTCCCAACTCCAGCATTCGGAAATTGAGCATGCGCTGGATTTGCTTTTCTGTCATTCCAGGCCTGATCTGGCAGAGAATCCAGTTAAAAGCCTCAGAGGAAATGCTGCAGGCTTTTTCGATCAGCGCCACCTCACCGGCATCTTTGATTTCCCTGAGCTTTTCAGGCCGCGCGTCAAGGGGCCAGAGCCTAATATCTCCCAGGAAATCCTGAAGTTGCTTTCCATCCTTGACGGTGACGTAATCATCTTCATAATAAACTGACAAAATGCCCGTCCGGCGGATCAGGGCGGCTGCTATCTGGGCATAGCTTTCGCCAGCGGAAATCTGGTGAACTTCATAATCCGGGGCCTGCCTTTGAGCCTGCTCCACATAGCGGAAATCCGTCACGATGGCGATCATGCTTCCGGAGAGCAGCAAAAGCCCTTCTCCAGAGTAGCCGCTGAGGTAAAACACATTGCTTGGCTTGTGGATGATAATGCCTTGCTCGTTTCTCAGGCCGCAGGCATCTATAAGGCACTCGGTCCTGCTCATTCTTTCCTCCCATGCTTTTCTATGGAACACACCGTATTCTACCACAGCAACCATGGTTTGACTATCACAAAGCGCCTCAGGAGCGCTTATGTTTATGCCAAAGCGCTGAGATCTTCCACCATTCTGAAGCTGGTTGATGAATCAATCCGGGAGAACCGTGTCCGCCATCCGTAGCATTTGGGCAGCGTCCTCCGCCATGGTGCCGCGGCTCTCACAGATGATGGTGGCCCGATAATCCCGCTGGACCAATAAACGCGCCAGAGGCGCGAAGTCCGGCCCAAAGCCCTCATCTGAAAAAACACGATGGCGGAGTTCGCCTTTGGGACCGTATTCAACTTTTGAAAAATGTATGTGCATCCGCTTTGACCGCTCAGGGCCGAGCCGGGTTTCCACTTGGTCCAGCACATCTGCGAAATCCTTCTCCTCCCCAAGACTGCCGCCGGATGCTGCATGAAGGTGGGCAAAGTCAATACAGGGGAGAAAAGACAAATCCAGCAGCACAAAATCCAAAATTTCCTGAAGCGTTCCGATCTGGCTTGGCCTGCCCATGGTTTCAAGCGCCAGGCTTACCGCCGCATGGCCATCCTCTATCAAAGCTGTCCGAGCCTGCACCAGCGCCTGGGCGCAGCGGGCAAGAGCTTCTTCCCGGCGCTGCCTCAGTGGTGAGCCGGGATGCACAACCAAGCGCTTGCCGCCCATGAGGTTGAGCAAGCGGGCGCTGTTTCTGATGTATTCAATGCTCTTCTTCCGGGTTTCCGGTACATTACTGGCCAGGTTGATATAATAGGGCGCGTGTACACTTAAGGTGACCCCACTGGCTTTCGCTGCCTGCCCTATCCCGCGGGCTGTACTTTCCGATATATTGATGCCACGGCCAAAGGAATACTCAAAGGCTTTCAAGCCAAACTGCTTCTGCCACGCAAAGGTTTCCACCGTACGTTTGTGGCCCTGTGCATAAAAGGATTCCGAGTTCCCACCGGGGCCAAAAATCAGATGGTGGCGTTTTATCATTGCGCATTGGTACGTTTATCATACGCTTCCCACAAGGGAGCGTATACACGAACAGCCTGCTCATGCTCCTGGAGGGTTTTCGAAAAATACAACTCACCCGTGTCCGGGTCCTTGGAGCAAAAGTAGAGGTATCCCTCAGCCATAAAAGCCTCATCCGGGTAAAGCGCGGCCTGGATGGCAGCCGGGGAGGGTGCACAGATGGGCCCAATCGGCAAGCCCTCGCGCTGATATGTATTATAGGGCGAGTCCACGGCCAAATCGCTGCCGCCCAGGGCCATGCGGGTTGTGCCGGTGACATATTTCACCGTCACATCGCTGCCCAGTCGCATTTTCTGTCTCAGCCGGTTATGGAAGATACCCGAAACCCGGGCGAAGTCAGCAGTTTTCGCTTCCTTCTCAATCATGGAGGCCAAAGCCAGAACTTGGTCCATGCTCATCCCCAACTCCTGGGCGCGGGTCTGATAACCCTCGATAAATACAGCGCCAGTCTGGCTCAGCAACTTTTTGATGATGTCCTCTGGCTTGGCGTCGGTGTATACCTCATAAGTATCCGGCGCCAGATACCCCTCCAGCGCATATTTGCGCTGGAGGACGGTGCCGGATGCCAGCACATCATTGACAAAATAATAAGCGGCAAATTGCTGGCCTGACTTACACATCTCAAGGAATTGGGCCCGGTCTGAAATGGCACCTTCCTTGAGCAGATAATCAGCGATTCCTTCCACAGTCCATCCGGGAATCACTGTGATGCTGCGCACGATCGGCTTTCCGTCGCCCCGGGTCAACTGGTCGGCAATCTGTGAAATGGTCATCCCCCGGTGCAGCGTGTAGTTGCCCGCCTGGATCTTCTGTCCAAATCCCATGAAATCAGCGTAATACTTGAAGAAGGTACGGTTGCGGATCAGATTCATCCCCTGGAGGTTGTTGGCCACCCGGGTGAGGCTTTCTCCGCTTTTGATTTGGAAGGTGATTGGCGTCTGGTCCTGTGGGTCCACCGGATCAATCATCACAGCGCTCAGCCGACCCCAGGTAAAAGAAATTATGCCCAGCAGCAACAGCGCTGAGCAGGCAAATATCAAAACCGGCCGAAGGATGGTCCAAAGCCAGCTGTACCAATACAGGCCATATTCCCTTTCTTCGATCAGCTTCTCCGGGGTATATTCCTGGTGTTGATTTCTCATCGGGGCTCCTTAGCTTAGGCCGGGCAACTCCAGAGAAAGGCCTGAAGCCTGATTGATGGCATTGTATATGTCTGCCATCACCTGCTGCAGGCGCATCTCCGCTACGAGGTAGCGGGAGGTGTCCGTGCCAGCGTACAGGAGGGAAGAAATCTGCTGGAAGCGCTGCATTTCCTCCTCCGGTACCCGCTGCCCGGCCATGGAGGACATCTGTACCAGCATCTGGAGGCGTTTGTGTTCCTTGATGAGAGCCCGGGTGGTTTCGTTCTCTTCCACCAACTCCTTCAGTCGCTTGTATTCCAGCACTTCCCGGGAATCACGTAAGGACTGCTCCAGCGCGCGCAACGCATCATAGTTCATCGGTTACCCCAGATCCACAATCACCGGCAGAATCATGGGATTGCGCTTTATTTTGTCATTAAAGTAACGCCTGAGGTCATCCTTGATACGGTTTCTGATGGCAGGCCAGTCGCTGCCGTCAATCTGCTCATAGGAGTCTATGATCTTCCGCACCACTTCCCGGGCTCCTTCGATGATGTCCTCGTTCTCCCTTACATAGACAAAGCCGCGGGATATGATGTCAGGCCCGGAGGCCAGCATGCCATTTGTGCGGTCAAAGGCCATGGCAACGATAATCAGCCCTTCCTGGCTAAGGTGCTTACGGTCTCTGAGAACCACATTCCCGACGTCGCCTATCCCAAGGCCGTCTATCAGCACCGTGCCAGTGGGCACCACACCAGAAATCGAAAGGCTATTCTGATTCATCTCAATCACCTGACCGGTTTCCGGCAGAATGATGTTTTCCCGTGGCATACCCATGGATTCAGCAAGTTCCGCGTGTTGCCAAAGCATACGGTATTCACCGTGAACCGGGATAAAGTATTTTGGCTTGACCAAAGCATGCATCAGTTTGATTTCTTCCTGGCAAGCATGGCCGGATACATGCACTTCCGCAAGGGCCTCATAGATAACTTCCGCGCCGGAACGGTAAAGCTGGTTGATTACCCGTGAGACCGAGACTTCGTTGCCAGGAATGGGCGTGGCCGAAATGATGACCTTGTCGGACTGCTTGATCTGCAGCCGGCGGTGCTCGGCAAAAGCCATACGGGTTAAGCCACTCATGGGTTCGCCCTGGCTTCCGGTGGTAATAACCAGAATCTGGTCATCCCGGTAACGGTCAAGATCCTCGATTTCCAGTACATGTTCCCGGGGAATCACAAGATAACCCAGCTCCATGGCCAGCGTTGACACATTAATCATGCTGCGGCCGATGAAACACACCTTGCGGCCAAAGCCGATGGCACAGTCAGCCACCTGCTGCACACGGTTGACATTGCTGGCGAACATGGCGATGATCACACGGCCGGGAGCGCTCGCAATCTGCTCATTGAACGTATCAGCCACTTTGCGCTCACTCATGGTGTATCCGGGCCGTTCCACATTGGTGCTGTCAGCCAGCAGCGCCAGAGCACCGCGCTCGCCGATGGCAGCAAGCGATGCCAGGTCTGTCACCTGGCCATCAGTGGGCGTAAAATCGATTTTAAAGTCTCCGGTAGCAAGCACGGTGCCCGCCGGACAGGTGATGGCCAGCGCGCAAGCACCGGCGATTGAATGATTGACCCTGAGGAATTGCACAGAGAATTTGCCCAGCTCCACCGTTTCTCTGGGTTCAACGGGTACTGTCTCATAGCGGGTTATCCGGTGTTCACGCAGCTTGTTTTCGATTAATGCCAGGGTCAGCTTTGACCCATGCAGGGGCGCTGGCACCTTGTCCAGCACATAGGGCGTTGCCCCAATGTGATCCTCGTGCCCATGTGTAAACACATAGCCGCGAACCCGTTCCTTGTTGGCAATCAGATAGCTGATATCGGGAATTACCAAGTCAATTCCCAGCATATCTTCCTTGGGGAAAATGGACCCGCAGTCCATGACGATGATGTCGTCCTCGTACTCAAAAACGGTGATGTTCTTCCCAATTTCATCAATACCGCCAAGAGAGATGATCTTCAATTTTGATTGTTCTGCCACAAATACCTCCTATATTGTCAGGCATTTCCCACACGCTCCGGGCGTACAGGACATGCGCGATGTGTCCAACAGAATAATGATACAAATCAGTGCGCCTGAAGCTTTGGCACTCAGGCGCCTCATTACTTCGTTTCAGATGTGGGTGCGTTTCCAGGCCTCACGGCGACCACCCTGGGCTGCCAACCGGCGGTCTGACGCAATTTCCGGTCAAACTGTTTCACTCCGGCAAACAATATCACAGTCCCCGCAAGGCCCGCTAACAGGACCATTCCCTCCCGGTCGGGAAACAGCGCGGTTCCGAGCCAGAGGCCCCCAATCAGGCCCACCAGCGGAATGGCATACGTTACCAGAGAAGCTTTCAGCACCTGTGCGTCGGGCAGCGCCACCTCCACGACATCCCCCACCTCAGCATCCCCGGGGATGGACACCATGGATTCCTGCCGCGAGCACATGCCGCAGCCCTGGCAAGCCTCCTCTTTCTCAAAGCAAACCCTAAGCAGGTTCTGCTCTTTCTCTACAACTCTCCCGGTTCTAATCATGGTGTCCCCTAAAAGAATTACTCATAGCATCTTAGCATACCTTGAGATGCAATTACAACAGAATTTAAAGACGCCCACGCGGGGCGTCTAAGTTGGGAACCGGCGGCGACCTACTCTTCCGGGCCGTTACCAGCCAAGTACCATCGGCGCTGAAGGGCTTA
>LSQX01253251.1_pt3 | contig 29602 bp, 24 predicted proteins | sample 654561 | NCBI WGS metagenome assembly LSQX01 (sample SAMN04489861, study PRJNA283612) | anaerobic digester metagenome | isolation source: 4 biogas reactors fed with cattle manure at either 37C or 55C with and... | place: Denmark: Kongens Lyngby | collected 2014 | reverse complement strand
AGTCCGGTGCTCTACCAACTGAGCTACGGGCCCGTACCTATGCATTTCGCTGCACATTGTCTCGCCGCTCCAGCCGGCGGCCTGCTGAGAACGTCAGCCGCTCGGCTGAGCCCGGGTGGATTACGCAAAAGCACGACTGTAAGCCGGATTCTGTCGAGGATGACCATCTATCTCACCGAGGTTCACGACCCCGGCGGTCCTTGCGGACTGCCCCTACCATAATTTGGGTTGCTCGGTGATGGGGGTTACCACGTTCCACCGCCACCGTCGCCGGCGGCGCTCGTCTCTATGGCCCTTTTATAGCTACTACGAACCACGAGGGTCCGGTTCGCATCCGTCGGATCGCTCCGCCCAGCGTTTCCACTGGCATCAACTTTCTACGGCCGCCGAAGGCAACCGTAGCCGAGTCCGGACTTTCCTCTAGCAGGTCGTAGCCTGCCAGCGGTCATCCATCGTACTTTCGCGCATCCAGCTCAACCGAACGGCTGAGCATTTGTCATTATCCCACATCGTCACGTTTCAGTCAAGCGAAACAGCTGGCCGGCTGGTGTTCCGTTCGGGCACAGTCTGACTGCGGTGAAAGTACGTCGTAGAGCGGCGTGGAGGCGGTTCGTCTCCGCGGAGGTTTATTCCAAAATTCGGCAAGTGGCAAAGCGCCCGGCCGTGTAGGTGTGTTCCACTACTCGTCGCAACGACTGGCTCCGCAGCGGGTCAGTCGCTACCCGACTCGCTGCTGGGCGAGTCCGTCTTACCGGGCTTGGAAGTTACTGGATGGAAATCGCCCCTTATCGCCGGCCCTAGGCCCAGCCGGCAGCGGGTGGCAATGGCCGCCAGCCTCGCTGCGTATCCGTGGTAGGATTTGGGTGTCTCGTCCCCGGTAAACTTTCCTTGTACGCTGGACTTCCTGGGATCGATGTCCACCTCTTCCGGCTCCGGCCGCGCCCTCTCAAAACCGCAGCTGCAAACGGGCCTCGGCGCTGTGCTGTTCCACTCCCCGCTGCCCGTCGCCGAAGTCCAACAGCCGATATCTGGCCTGCAGCGATGTATTCGGGGCGATCTCGTACGTCACATCCAGCCCGGCGGAGTGGTCGAAATCCGTACCTACGCCCCACATCACATCGGCCGCCACGCTGGCCCGCTTCCCGAGCCTGTACTCGACCTCCGCGTCCGCCACCCGCACGTAGCCCGTATCCTCGCCTTCGAGACCTAAGCGGTAGCCGATCCGCACGGAACCGACTTCACCCACGTTCAGCTCGCCGCTCAAGCCGACCAGCCGCTCCCCCGTTTGTTGCAGCCGGCCGGCTATGCGCTCCTGCAGACGGTCCAGGTCGACCATCTCGTAGGTTGTCCGCAGGCGAGCCGCCCCGCCCCAAAGTTCTACGTCCGACAAGACGCCCTCCCCGCCGCCGATATCCGGGTCCGCCAGTCCTTCTTCCATCACTTGTCGCCAGATTTCCACGAGCCGATTCCCTACCGTCGCCAAGGCCAACCCAAGGCGCGACGGCTCCCCGTCTCCCCCGCACTGTGGGACGACCCCGTGTTGCGGCACGTCGGGGCCAGCCGAACCCGGCACGCCCGCCTCCGATTCACCGCTTTCCCGCACTGGATGCCCTCCGCCTGCCGCCTCGCCCCCCTCCGGTACGGGAGTCGCAGCTACGGGGGACGCAGTCACCGGTAAAGGCGCGGTCCTTGCGCCTACGAGGGCGGCCTGCCCGAGCACGAAGCCGACGCCCAACAAACAGAGCACACAAACTACACGCAAGACGATACGAACCCGGCGCAAGCAGACCGCCCTCCCCTCGTTTTCGTGCTACCCCTCACGGATGAGAGTTGGCGCTACACCTGGCCCGTACCTCTTGGCATCTTCCACCGTAAAGCCTTGTACGCAAATGAGGCCGACGCCGCACCGGCGCTCGCCGCCTCACCGCCGCCTCATCCAGCCTGCGCATCTACGTCCAGATGCACACGCAGGGGACCCTCCGTAATCCAAATGTCTTCGTCCGCGACCACCCGTACGACGGCCGGTTCATCGAGCCTGCGCAGCGCCACGACCGCTTCGACGAACGCCTCGCTCGGTACCTCGCCGACCGTACCGTCGGCATCCGTGATCATCCCTTGCGCCAGCACGTGTTCGTTCACCCGCTGCAACAGCCGCAAGAGCTTCCCTTCCAAATCGCCCTCCCCTGGGTCGAAGGCTTCCTCCAGTATCACGGCGCCCCGCCGGTAGAGGACTTCCGTCTCGGGAAACAGATGGAAGTAGATCAAGAGCGGCTCGCCCTCTACGGTGTTCTGGAGCGCGACGGCCCGCACCACCCACTCGACTTCCGAGGCCGCGAGCAGGTCGACCGTCTGGAAGAAATAATCCTCGTGGGCGATTTCGAGAGCCCGGTCTGCCTTGCCCGGAATTCGTGCGCCCCGGGCCAAAGCCACCTGCTCGGCCCGCTCGAGGAAGGCCATCAAAGCCGCCTCGGTCTCCTCCCGGCCCATGCCCCCCCGCAGCACTTCGGCGTGGACGATCTCATCGGCAAGGAAAGCGAAGCTGCCCTGCCGCAGCCGAGCCTCCAGCGCCCGCAGTTCGTCGGTCAGCTGGCTCAGCCGCTCCTCCAGCTCGGCCTTCACAAGCTCCAGCCGGTTGATGCCGCCGCGCAGCTCGCCGCTCAAGGCCTCGAGCTCGACCACCTGCAGCTTTCGCCGGTTCAGATCGCGCTCGGCCTCGACCAGACGATCTTGCAGTGCGGCGTTCTGCATCTGCAAAAGGCGCATCTCTTCGGCCGCCGCGTCCCTGGCCGCGACGATGCCCGCCAGGTACTCTTCGCCCATGGCGACCTCGGCGCGCAGGGCCTCTAGCTGCTTCTGGCTTTCCGCATACTGCTCGCGGCTTTCCCGGTACGCTTGCCGGATCTCCTGCATGTGAAAAAGGGCTGTGCGCACGTCGTGCGAAAGCCACGCCATCGTACCGATAGAAGCCGCGACAATGCACAGGCCCGTCAGCACCGTAATCATAACGGAAGTATGCTTGGGACGCAGGCCGAAGATGGTGAGTTTCCTCCGGCCCACGCTGCGGCCAATGCGGTCTCCGATGTATGCTATGGCGCCGCCTACGAGTACCAAGACAATGATCAAATAAACCCCATACACGCGGGGCGCCTCCTCACCCTCCTTGTCGTATAATCAGGAACACTCCGGTTCCCCCGATCACGATGTTCTGCAGCCAGCCGCCCAGGGCCGGAGGCAAAGTGCCCGCCTGCCCCAGCGCGCTGCCGAGACTCATAAAGACGTAGTAGAGGAAGATGATCACAATGCTCAAGCCGAAACCGATGGACGATGCCGACCGCGTCGGTTGCATTCCTAAGGGTGCCGCCACCAGCGCGAACACCAGGCTCGCCATCGGCAGAGCGTACTTCAAATGCAGGTCGACTTCGTACTTCCTCACGTCGACGCCCTGGGCACGTAACACCTCGATATGCTCGCGCAGCTCGGCCACGTTCATCTGGTCGGGATCTTTCGTGCGGCGCGCGATTTGGCTGGGCGTCTGAAAAATCTGGAGCGGCTGCAGCCCTTCGCTGTACGTCGTCGTAATCACGCGGCCGTCGGAAAAGTAGCGATGGCTGACGGCATCTTCCATGTACCAGGTGTCGTCTTGCCACACCGCCCGGCGGGCCGACACCGTCTCGACGGGACGGTAACTTTCCATTCGGGTCAAGACGATATCGTTCATCACCTGCGCCGCGCCGTCGAACCGCCTCGCGTACAAAATCCACGTTCCGCCGCCGTCCTGTCCCCGCAGCACGACGTGATCCTGGGTCGTCGGCATGCTGCGGCCCCGCACCTCTTCGATCATCACACGCTCCGCCTCGTAGTTCGTATGCGGCACGACGGCTTCGTTCAAAATAAAGGCGGCGACGCTGACGATAAGGGCCACGGTCCACACGGGCAGCATCGTACGGACGAAATGACGGCCCGCGGCGCGCATGGCTATGATCTCGTTGGCCGCCGACAGCCTGCTGAGGGAAAGCAGCGTCGCGAGGAGCATCGACATCGGCAACGTGTAGACGATCACTTGAGGCAGCTGCAGCAAAAACGCCCGGACCACGGCATCGACCGGCGCGCCCAGTTCTACGACGAGCCGCGTTAAGTGAAGAAGCTCCGTGCTCATGAAAAGACTGGTAAATATGCAGATGCCGAAAAGGAAGGGCATGACAAGCTCGCGGGTGATGTAACGATCCAACAGATTCATAGCGTGAACCTCTCACCCAAGTAGAGCTTGCGCGCCTCGGGATCGTTCGCGATGTCGACCGAAGAGCCCGAGACGAGGATCCGGCCGCTGTGCATGATGTACGCGCGGTCGGTAATGGCCAAAGTCTCGCGCACGTTGTGGTCCGTGATCAGAACGCCGATGCCCTTTTGCTTCAAATGGGCTACGATCGCCTGAATGTCGGCCACCGCGATCGGGTCGACGCCGGCGAACGGTTCATCGAGCAGCATGAAGGAAGGCGAGACGGCCAGGGCGCGGGCGATCTCCGTGCGCCTGCGCTCGCCGCCGGACAACGTGTAACCTTTTGAACGGCGCACGCGGGCGATGTCGAATTCCTCGAGCAGCTCCTCCAAGCGGCGGCGGCGTTCCTCCTTGTCTTTTACGGCGACCTCGAGCACGGCCATGATGTTTTGCTCGACGGTCAGTTTGCGGAAGATCGACGCCTCCTGGGAGAGGTAACCGATGCCAAGGCGGGCCCTTTGATACATGGGCAGGCGGGTGATGTTGTGGTCGTCGAGCCATATCTCGCCCTCATTCGGCCGCTCGAGCCCGACGATCATGTAAAAAGTGGTCGTCTTCCCCGCGCCGTTCGGCCCGAGGAGCCCGACGACTTCACCCCGCTCAACATGCAAGGACACGCCGTCGACGACTTTTCTGCCCCCGTACCGTTTCACCAAACCTTCCACACGAATGCTCACGCTTCCGCCACCCTCAACCCGACACCTGGGCGCTCTGAAAGTCCACGTCCTGGACGGCCATGGCGCCGAACAGCCGCCTGTACAGTCCGTTTTGCGCGCTCAGCTCGTGGTGCTTTCCTTGCTGTACGATGCGGCCCTTGTTGACCACGACGACCCGGTCGGCCGCCTGAACCGTAGCGGCCCGGTGGGCGATGACGATGGTGGTACGCCCCTGCGAAAGCCTGTCTAGGGCTTCTTGCACCAGCTGCTCCGATTCCGCGTCCAGGTTCGATGTCGCCTCGTCGAGAACCAATATGCGGGGATTGCCCAGCAAAGCCCGGGCGATGGCGATGCGCTGCCGCTGCCCGCCGGACAAAGTCGCTCCGCCTTCGCCGATGACCGTGTCATACCCGTTGGGCAGCTCCATGATGAAATCGTGGGCATTGGCAAGGCGCGCCGCTTCTTCGATGTCTTTCCGCGTAAATCCCTTGCGGCCGGCCGTGATGTTCTCCGCGATGCTTACCCGAAAGAGCACGGTATCCTGGGAAACCAAGCCTACCTGGGACCGCAACGATTCGAGCGTGACGGTGCGCAGGTCGTGGCCGTCGATCTCGACCGTACCCTCCGTCGGATCGTAAAAGCGAGGAATGAGCCCTGCGATCGTGCTCTTGCCTGCGCCGCTCGGCCCTACTAGCGCGACCGTCTCGCCCGGTTTGATCTCCAGGCTCACATCGTGCACGACGGGCCGTCCCGGCTCGTAGGCAAAGGTCACGTTCTTCAGGCGGATGTGGCCCCGCACGGGAGGCAACTCTTTCGCCCGGGCGTCTTCTTTCACCTCGGTCTCGGCATCGAGCAGCTGGAACACGCGCTCGGCCGCGGCGTTGGCTTGCTGCACCATGCTCCAAGTCTGCGACAGCGACGTGACCGGATGCGTGATCATGCCGACGTAGGCCAGGAACGCAATCAGGTCGCCCAAGGTGATCCGGCCGGCCAACACTTCCATGCCGCCCACCCAAATGACGAGCACCATAGAGCACACGATCAGGATTTCTACGATCGGCGTCATGGTGGCGGTCGCCTGCACGGACTGCATACTGGCCTCAAATCCCGACTCGTTCTTGCGGCTGAAGCGTTCCGCCTGGGTCTCCTCCATAGTGAACGCTTTCACGATCCGTATGCCCCGCAGCGTCTCGCTCATGATGGCCGTCAGCTCGCCGATGCGTTCGTTCAGCCGGCGGCTCTGCAGGCGAATGCGCTTGCCGAAGGCCGCGATGGTGAGCGCCGCGAGGGGCATGACGAGCAGGGTGACCAGGGAAAGCTTCCAGTTCGTGATGAAGATCATGAGCAGAATGCCTGCGGACAGCACCACATTGCGCACGGCGGACGCCAGGCCGTTCGAGATCGCGTTCTGGATCACGGCGATGTCGTTTGTGGCCCGGGCAATCACATCGCCGCTGCCCTGCTTCGTGAAAAAGGCCATGGGCAGGTGCAGGACGTGGCGGAAGACGGCGGAGCGCAGATTATGTGCCGTGCGGTTGCCGACGAACGACGTAAGGTACACCGTGCCGTAAGTGAAGACTCCCTTCGCGGCGAAGAGTACGACCGCGCCCACGGCGAAGAACGTCAGCTGCCCCGGATCGCCCATGCCGGCCAGCGCTTCGTCGATAATGCCTTTACCGAAGACGAGCGGAATCACGAGCTCGACGCCCGCGACGACGAGCACGCACAGCAAGCCACCCAAAAAAGCGGGCAGTTGCGGGCGCAGCAGCGTCAGCCACCGCCGTGCGACGGACTTGCTTCCCATGCGGTCACCCCCTTCGTCCCGTTCCAGCTCCAGGGTCCTTTAAGTATCCTTCTATACGCAAAATAGAAAGCCAACGCTCATTCCGCGGCAAGGCGCAGTATGTCGGCCACGATCGTCCGGGCCGCCCCCGCTTCGCCCACTGCCGAATGAGACTCCTTTGCAATCCTCTCTCTTACATGATCGTCCATTAGAAGCTCTAATGCAACTGACGTTACCTCCCAGGGTTGTAAGGAACGCCCCTTTAGCTCGGGTACGATCTCCTTTCCCGCAATGCGGTTCGGCAGCGCCGTAAAGGGGACCCTCCGGGCGTACTGGAGCACGACGAATCGTTTCAAAGCGCTGCCGATTAAGGGTATGTTCCCGATCATGCCCGCCAGCCCGTCGAGGGGGACGTCCTCGGGTTTGAACAGGGGCAAGGAAACGACCGCGGCCCGGCGCAGCGCGGCCGCCTCGAGCGTGTTGCTGCCGGGCAAGGTGAGCACCAAATCGGCGGCTTGAATGGCGATTTGCGAAAGGTGACTGGCTGCGATCACCTGCTCCCCTTCCACCTCGGCCCGCACCCAGGTGCCGGGCGCGACGTGGAGCCCATATGCGTCCTTCAATGCCTCGGAGAAGGGCGAAATGGCCAAGACCGCTTCCAGGCCGGGCAGTTTCCGTCGCAGCTCGCGGACGGTTTGGCTGTAAAAGGGCACGAGCACTTCCCATTCGAAACGCCTGCTGCCGGGTAGCACCGCGACGACTGGGCCTTCCGGCGCCAGGCCTAAAGCTTCCCTGGCCTTCTCCTTCGTCGTCACGTAGGGTTGCACCGAGTCGACCATCAAGTTGCCGACGACCCGCACCTGCTCCTCCCTTGCCCCGTGCCGCAAGGCGCGGTCTTTGGCGCGGCGATACGGAACGTAGATGCGGCGGAAGGCCCGGGCCGTGTTGACGAACCCTTCGGTGTACAAGGCGGCGGGTACGCCCAGGCGACGTGCTAGCCAGGCAGCCAGTTTGATCTCGCCTCCCAGAAAAAGCAGCACGCCCGGACCTTCGTGCCGAAAGCCCCGGGGGGCCCGGCCCGTCACGGCGTAGCGGGCCGTCTCACGGGTGCCGAAGATGCGGGCCACTTGGGGCATGGACGCGAGCACATCGGCCTCCTCGCCGCTCGCATACCGGCACGGCGTGACGAAGACGTACACCTCGCAGGGCCTGCCCGTTGAACGCCGCGTCCGCTCCAGCTCGTCGACGACCGGACGCACCCACGTGGCCACCTCTCCCGGGCTGTTCGTCGTCAGATAAACCCGCATCTTCAGGCCTCCCGGAGTGCGTACTTTTCCGGGTCGACCAGCTCTTGCTCCGCCGCGGCCAGCACCACCTTGGCGGCCCGCTCTACCGCGCCCTGACGGCCCAGCCGGCGCACCACATCGGCGTAATCCTGGCGCATGCGCCGTACGGCCTCGGCATCGTGAAACAGAGGCCGCACGGCGTCGGCGATAGCCTGAGGGGTCACGGCTTCTTGCAACAGTTCCTTCACAATCTCCTTCCCCGCCACGATATTCGGGAGGGCGACGTGGCGGATGCGTACGAGTCGTTTGGCGATGCCGTAACTTACGCTGGAAAGCTTGTAGACCATCACCTGCGGCGTGCCCAAAATGGCCGCTTCCAACGTCGCCGTACCGCTCGTTATGACGGCCGCATCCGCAGCTCGCAGCGCAGCGTGGGTCTGTCCTTCGACGATATGGATCGGGGCGTCGCCGATTAGCTCCTCGAGGCTGCTGACCGGCGTCGTGTGGGCCGCAGGCACGACCCCTACAAGGTCCGGCATCTCCGCCCGCAAAAGCTCGAATGCGCTGACCATGGGCCGCAGGAGGCGCCGTATCTCCTGGGTCCGGCTGCCCGGCAGAAGGGCCAGTACCGGCCCGCCGGACGGCAGGCCGAGGAGCTCACGGGCCTTTTCCGTCTCGAGGTCGGTCTTGACGATGTCCAGCAGGGGATGGCCCACGTAGATCACGTTGGCGCCCGCCTTCCGGTAGACCTCTGCTTCAAAGGGAAAGACGGAGCAAACGTTCATCCCTGCGTTAGCCACAAGCTCGGCCCGCTTCGCCCCCCACGCCCACGTGCTCGGACTGAAATAATACACGACGGGTATGCGGAGCATCCGGGCTTTGGCGGCGAGCTTGAGATTAAAACTGGGAAAGTCGATGGGCACGAAGACGTCAGGCCGCTCTTCCTCCAGAAGCAGGGCAAGCTGCTCTTGGACGCGCCGGAGGGGCCGGACGCTCTTCAGCGCCTCGGTGAAACCGATGACGCTCTGGCGGGTTACATCGTGCAGGATGTCGACTCCCGCTTCGGCCATGAGGCGGCCGCCCACGCCGAAAAAGCGTACGCCGGGGCGGAGCCGCAAGATCTGCCGGACGAGGTGGCTGCCGTGCAAGTCGCCCGACGCCTCTCCGGCCACGATCATGACGCGCAAGACGCTCCTCCCTCCTCGAAGCCGGACTCGACAGCGACCAAGCTGACGCCGGCGCCGTCTGCCACATCCTGCATCTTTTCCCTGTCGACGAGAATCGTGCGGTGCGCTTCAAAGGCCAACACACGCACGCCGCACTCGGCCATGGTACGCACCGTGTCGGGGCCGACTGTGGGCAGATCGAAGCGCGGGTCCTGGTCCGGCTTGGCGACCTTGCAGGCGACCACGTCGCCCCTGCCCAGCTGCGCGCCGCGCCGCAACGTTGCGTCCGTGCCCTCGATGGCCTCGACCGCCAGTACGGCCTGTCGCTTCACGACCACAGTCTGGCCGATGTCAAGCTGCGCCAGGCCCTTGGCCATGCGAAAGGCGAACCGCACGTCGCGCCACTCCTCTTCGGTCGGCTCTCGGCTGGTCAACACACCCGGCCCTGCCGTCAGTTCGGGCAGGAGCTCCATTTGCTCGCGGATTGTGATCCCGCACCCGGCCAAATCGTCGGCAAAGGCCCGAAAGAGCGCGTTGTCGCTCGCATCCTGCGCGCTGCGCACGACGGAGAGGAACCGCTCGTCCATCGGAGCGCCACCGTAGAGCGCACGTTTCGGAACCGACCCCAACACGTAGACGCTTTTTACCCCGTGCCGCTCGAGGGCGTGCACCACGTGACCCCACTGAGTGATGGGAATCGGCAAAAACCGCTCGACGTGTTCCGCTATCTCGGGCGAAACTCCGGGGGTAGCCCCTATCGCCAAGACCCGAAAGCCGCGTGCCGCCGCCCTTTTCGCAAACTCCACGGGCAGAGCACCGTTTCCCGCTATCAGACCGATGAACTCTGACTCGGTCATGCCGTCGTCTCCTCCGTTACCGGCAGATGCCGCGCTCGGCGTTACGCAAAAATCTGAGGAAGTGCTCGATCTCGGGCGTGCTGTCGAGCACCTTCTCCATTTCCTCGATAGCCTGCGAAACGTTGTAACCCGAACGATATAATATCTTATACGCTTTCTGAATTTCAAGCCGCAGTTCAGGCGGGAACTGGTTACGGCGAAGCCCGACGATATTCACCCCGAAGGGCTTGGCGGGATCCCCGTTGACCAGCACGTACGGGGGCACGTCCTTCGTCACCATGCTGTGGGCGCCCACCATGGCCAAAGCGCCGATCCGGGTGAACTGGTGCACGCCGACGATGCCGCCGATCCGAGCCCGGTCCTCGATGATGACGTGTCCGGCGATGCCGCTGCCGTGCGAGATGACGATCCCGTCGCCCATCTGCACGTCGTGGGCCACGTGGACGTAGGACATGATCAAATTGCCGTTGCCGATCCGCGTGACGCCGCCTCCGTGCAAGGTGCCGCGGCTGATCGTTGCGTACTCGCGAATCATGTTGTCGTCGCCGATGATCAGCTGTGTCTTTTCGCCGGAGAACTTGAGATCCTGCGGTTCGTTGCCCACCACCGCCCCGGCGTAGACTTTGTTTCTCTTGCCCATCACCGTCCAGCGGTCGATTATCGCGTGTGGGCCGATGACGCAGTCGTCGCCGATTACGACGTCTTCGTTCACGATCGCGTACGGCCCTATCGTCACTCCCTTGCCTAACTCGGCGCTTGGGTGGACGACCGCGGTCGGGTGGATGCGTGTCTTACGTTCGTTATCCTGTGGCATAAACTTTCGCTCCTCACCTGCTCTCGAAAGGAACGGCCGCGCAGACCGACATCAACCGCCGGGAGCCTCGGTTTGCAGGGCAAACATGACCTCGGCCGTCGCTGCGACCTCGCCGTCAACCGTGGCCGTGGCGGAAACTTTGGCCACTCCCTTGCGGAACCAGTCGACCGTCGCTTCAATGCGCAACTGATCGCCGGGTACGACCATGCGCCGGAACCTCGCCTTGTCTACCCCTGCCAGGAGCGGTACCGCGCCCGCGAGGCTCGCATCGCCAGCCAGGAAAATCAAACCGCCTACCTGTGCGATTGCCTCCAGAATGAGGACGCCGGGCATGACGGGCCGCTCCGGGTAGTGGCCGGTAAAGTGGGGCTCATTGACGGTGACGTTCTTGATCCCTACCGCCCGCTTACCCGGCTCGTGCTCGACGATGCGGTCGACCATGAGAAAGGGGTAGCGATGGGGTATACGTTGCTGAATCGCGACTGCATCCATCGTCACTTGGCAAACTGGCCTCCTTTGGCTACGCTTCCGTGCGCGCACGAATTCCGCCCCCGCAAGTGCCGTCGTCAGGCAGCCGCAGTCCGCGAGGGCCGTCTGCTGCACCCGGCGCACAGGGCAGGATCGCAAGGTGATCTATCGGCTCTGGATGTAACCGGACACCAAACCCAACTGCTCCGCGATGCGGTAGGTCAGGCGCGTGTTCAGACGATGCGAGGGCCGGACGGCGATGATGCGCGCATGCAGGTGACCGAGGAGAGCAAGGTCGCCTACCAGATCGAGCAGCTTGTGCCGGGCAGGCTCATCGGGAAAGCGCAAAGGTGTCAGGATGCGATCTTCACCGATAACCACGGCGGTATCGAAGTTACCACCCAAGGCAAGGCCCTGCCGGCGAAGCTCCTCTATCTCCTGCAGAAACCCGATGGTGCGGGCGGCCGCAATCTCATCTTCGAACGTGTGCGGATCGATGTCGAATTCGACCCACTGGTGAGTGAGCGCCGGATGATTGCGGTCGTTAGCAAAGACACACGATATCGAGAGCCTGTCGTGGGGCAACGCGACGAGCTGTGAACGGCCCTCTTCCACGAACACCGGAGCGTCCAGCGTCACGGGAGAGCGGGGCACCGGCAGAGAGCACAGACCGGCACGATGGATTAAGGCGACGAACTCCGCTGCGCTGCCGTCGCCTGCAGGGGGCTCTTCCCCGTCGACCTCGACGATGCAGTTGTCGACCTCGAGCCCGCGCAGTGCCGCCATCACGTGCTCCACCGTGCGCACGACGGCGCCACCTTTTCCGATCACCGTGCAACGCTGTGTGTTGACTACGTTCTGGGGCAAGGCCGCAATGTCGGGAGCACCCGGCAAATCGACGCGCCGCCAGACGATGCCCGTCTCCGGCCCCGCCGGCCGCAGCGTGATGGTCGCCTCACACCCGGTGTGCAAAGCGACACCCGACATTGTGACCGGCTGGAGGAGGGTCGTCTGGTAACTGGAATGCATTCTGACACGCCCTTCTAGCGGTCTACTTACGCAGGAGCGGCTGCTCCTGAGCCAAACCTTAACTTGTTTGGATGTTCCCCATAGGCGCCCGTTCTCCTGCCGCTTTGCACCAGAGAAAGCTCCCGCATACGGGCGAGGCGCGCGTATTCCTTTCCGATCTGAGAACGCGGGCTTGCCAACACGTCCGCCGGCCTGCCCTCTTCCACGATTTGTCCCCGGTCCATGAGGACGAGGCGGTCCGCCGTGCGCAAAGCGAAGGGAATCTCGTGGGTGACGATCAGCATGGCGGCTTGCCTCTCGGCGACGAGGTCCTCCATGGTCGCCAGGACCTCCTGCACGCGTATGGGGTCGAGCGAAGCCGTCGGTTCATCCCACAACATGAGTTCCGGCCGGGAGAGCAGGGCCCGGGCGATGGCGACCCGCTGCTGCTGTCCGCCGGACATCTGGGCGGGCAGCCGGTCGGCCAGGTCGCGCAACCCCACACGATTCAGAGCTTCTTCCGCTAGGCGCCGCGCCTCGGCGGGGTCGGCGCCGGCCATGACCAACCCAAGGGCTACGTTTTGCCACGCCGTGAGCCTTTGGATCAAGTTGAAGTGCTGAAAGACGAAACCGATGTTCCGGCGCGCAACGCGCAGCCGCTCTTCCGGCATGGCCAGCAGTGATTCCCCGTTGAGCCGGATATCGCCGTCGTCCGGCTCGATGAGCCGGTTGACGCAGCGCAGCAGCGTCGATTTGCCGCAGCCGCTCGGGCCCATGATCACGACGACCTCGCCGCGTGCGACCTGCAAGTCGACTCCCCGCAGCACGGGCGTCTTCCCGTACGCCTTGCGCAAACCGATAATCTCGAGCACCTTTCTCCCCCCCTTTTATCTTCGCCTAGAACACCTGGCGCCACCGGTTCAGCAAGACGAAAAGCCCCGGCCGAGCGCAAGGTACCACGATTTCGCGCATGATCTGGGTATGGCTAAGGCCCAAGGAGACGCCCGCTACCACCTCGTCACCGTCGATAGGATTGATGCGCGAGGCGAGTAGGGCGCACGCCAAACCCAAAACACCGCCCAGGCCCATTAGCCCCCACCGCCCCCCGAAAGGCAGCTCCGCCCCGCTCATTCGCGCGATCAGGCCGGTCAAGGCCGCTCCCAGCGCTGCACCCTTTGCGATGGTGACCATCCCGCGGCGCCCGTCCCGGCGCTCCGCATGAACCAGGCGCTCCATGCTGAACAGTATGGAGTAGTCGAAGAGCAGCACCAGCAGTGCGACGATTAAAGTGCACAAGGCCGCGACGAGCTCACGCACTTGGCCGAGCAGCTGGGCCAACACGGCGCGGGCGTTCGGCGCGAGCACCCCGCCTGCCGTCGGCACCAGGCGCACGTCCGTTATGCCGAGTCCGGCGGCTAGGGCCTGCTCGGCTCGGTCCCTCGCCACACCCGGCCGTGCGACGACGGTCAAACGGTCGCCCGCGATGCCGCCGCCCAAGTTCCGGTCGATCAGCTGCAGCGACTCGGCGATCTCCTCATCGGTAAACAAGGGCAGGGTGCGCCGCATCCGTTCGATGCCTTCCACAACCGCATCGACGTTCAACTCGGCCAACTCGGCAACGCCTGACGTCACGGCCTGCAGGTTCCCGGCTAGGGCTGCCAGATCGATCCCGCGCAGCCTTTCCTCCACTGCGCCCGTCACAGGCTGCGGTGCGCCGCCGCTCAAACGGTTCAGCCAGCCCGTCACGAGGACGCCGAGCAGCGCCTGGGCGGGAGTAGCCTCGGCACTGCCGCCTGTCTCGGCGATTGCCTTTTCGAGCTCCCGTATTTGCCGGTCCAGGCTTTGCAGATGTTCCAGCGCCTCATCGAAGGACGCAACCAAGTGTTCGGCCTCGGCTACGCTCAGACGAGCTTCCTCGGCGATTCCGGCCAGGTTGTGCAACAGATGCAGACTCTCGTCAAGCGCCGCGGCCAGTTCGGCACGGCGGTTCCGCAAGGTAGCCTCCCCGACCCGCCGGCCGACTTCTCCGCCGGGCAGTGCCTCGTACGCGCTCCACGCCCCCCGGCGCTCCTCCACGGGACCGCTCAGCACAAAGCCCCACGCGCCCCCTTCCGCCGGTCCTTCCATCTGCACTGCGACGGGTCCCTCGCCGTCCGGCACGTCGGGCAGAAGCCAGAGGCGCCGGCCCACGTACGCTTCTCCGCCGGGTACAAAGACGTGCGTGGCGTGGCCAAGCAAGAATTGCCGCAGTTCCGTGAGGGTGGCGGCCAGTGCATCGGCGTGTTCGTCCCCGCCGCTCCTGTGCACTCTGTAGATGTGCTCGGAGCCCCACACGTCACGCAAAATCGCCTCCACCCGGGCGGGGTCAACCGGCGGCGATCCGGTCCGCGCGGCCTCTGCCGGCAGGCGCAGCTCGAAAAGGGCATAGCGGTCCAGTAGCGCGCGCAAGCTCTCTTGCACCGTCGCGGCCTCGCCGCCTTCGTGCAACACGGCCACCAGCTTGTCGCCTTGACGGAACGTGAAAGCTACTGCGGAAAGCTGCGCCGCGGCGCGTTCGGCCTCCTCGAACAGAGCCGGATGGAGCCCCGAGACCGAGACGCTTGGTTCGACCATCAACGTGTGGCCGATAAAACCCGAAACGGAGTCCAGAAGGCCGCCGAGCGCTTCAAAGGTTTCCGCCGTCCTGAGGGATGCGGGGACGCGCAGGAAATAGGCAGTTTGCCCTGCAATCGAGACACCTTGTTTCAATTCGGCGCCGGGCAAATGTTGTGCGACGAGACGGCCTAAGTCTTCGGCGGCCGCCTCACGCTGCTCGGTGCGGACTTGAATCAAGACGTCGTACTCGCCTGCTTCGCCGACTAACTGCGTGACGGCATCACCGAAGAGCGCATCGGCTGCCCAGGCGACGCCCCAGGCCGCCGCCGAGCCGAGGAGCACCACGATACACAAATGGACAGCCACGTCGCGCCAGTAGCCGTCCCGCATCACCTGCATCATGCGCGCCCCCCTCCGATGACAGTCTAAACCCCAGCTAAACACGGGTACAAGAGCATTATAGCATGGGGGCCCTGTCCTTCCCGGCGCCAATATGGGGCAGGGCCGCCGGAAGCTCCCTGCTCTTCCAGGCGGCCCTGCGTGTTGCCACGGTCGGTCTCAAACTCGCCCTTGCCCTATTCGCCGCTGTCCTCGGCGCGACGCGGCAGGACGATGCGTCCGGGGCCCGTTCCGCTGAAGCGCTCTTCCTTCAGGTCGATCTCCATGTGCTGGGCCGTTACGGTAGCCCTCTCGTCGCTTACGAAAACGTCGCCTTCGAGCACGGCGATCTCATTTTCCGCGTCGTACACCATGCGGGCCGCGGTGAACCAGCGGGTCTCTTCCTCCAGGCGCACGTTGCCCGTCGCGGTCAAGTTTCCCGTTTCTCCGTCGTACTCTACGTGATCGGCCCAAATCTTTCTCGGAGTGGTGCCTTGCGTGTCCTCTATGTATACGTCTCCTTCGAATACGTACCGCTCATCGTCGATCTCCAAGAAGGCTCTGTCCGCCGTAACGATCCTGCCATCACGCTCCATGCGCACGTGGCCTTCCAGTTCAGCCCAGCCGTCGTCCGAATTGTAGGTCAGCTTCTCCGTGTAAACGACGGTGCCTTCGAACGTGATGCGCACAAGCTCCGTCTCGGAACGCTCGGCGACGAAGACGCCGTCCGCCATGGTGAAGCCGGCGGGATAATAGATGCTGCGTTCCTCGGTCGCCTCGCCGTTTGCCGCTCCTTGCTCCTGCGCGCTCGCACCTCCCGCGGCGACGAGAGAGACAAGCAGCATCACGCACCCCAAAAACACTACCCTACGCTTCATTGCCCTCCTCCTCATCCTCTGCAGTTCTGCCTCCGGCACGAAACTGCAAAATGCCCGCGCCGAGTCCCGACATGCTGCCGTCCTCGACGTGGTATACAAGCTCGTCCGGCACCCGGAGCACCAAACGGTCCGAAGCCACCTCGACGTTCTCCTGGAAGACGAGCCGGTCCTCCTTCACGTAACCCGTCATCCGCCCCGCACGGATCGTATAACCGTCGTGGTAAATGACGACCGGGCCCGGCGCGGTGAGCACTTCGGTCCGGCCGTCCCACAGCAGGCGCTCGGTGGCCAAGAGAAGCTCTCCCTCATGGTACACCTTCACGTCGCCTTGCAGCTCGAGCGTATCCCGTTCCTGGGTCCAAATGCCGGTCTCGGCCGTGAAAGCCACGTACTCTTCGCCTTCCCGATAAAGCTGGCCGGGTGCGATGCCGTCCAGATACACTACGCCGTCGCGCTCCCGCATGCGGTCGGCCACGAGGTCCCACTGGCGCACGCCCTCGAGCATGCCCACGATGGTCGGCCGCACGAACTGCAGCCGGACCTCGTCCGCCGTGATGGGCGCCTCCTCAGAGGCGCGTCCGTCGCCCCTGCCGCCAAGCAGCGCATACACGCCGGCGCCCGCGATCGCCAGTATGATCATTAGGACCGCGATACGCCGCTTCACTCCTGCAGCAACTCCTCCCAGCCCTCTATGTCGAAGAGCAGGCCGCCTTGGTCCGAGCCCAACCGCAGGCCCATGGTGGGAATGGCCGTGATGCGGTATTCGAGCCACACTTCCCCTTTGGCTTGATCATACGACAGCCCGATCAGGCGGCAGTCCAAATCGCGCAGCAAGGTGAAGGCACCCCGTTCGAACTCGTCCTGCGCCGCGTCGTAGATCGCCTCGTAGCCTACCTTCCAGCCGCCGAGGGAAAGCTGCACGCCGCCCACGACCTTGTCGAACTGCTCCCGAACGAATGAATAGCTCCCGCCGAGCCGCAGAGCAAACCTTTCCCCGTCGTCGATTTCGAGCGCGGCAGTGGCGGACACGGGCCTGTGCTGCGCCAGACTGTAAACACCCGAAGCCCGCAGGCTCACCTGCTCGAGGGGTTCGATTCCCGCTGAAACGGTCAGGTTTTCGGGCGCCTGGGTGAGCAGGTTGTATCCGCTGGAAGCCGACAAACTGACGACGTCCCCGGTGTAGGACACGGAACCCCGCACCCGGTGGCGCGGCGTCGTCCGGTCAAAGCGGAACGGCGACTCGCCGATCTGCTCAAGCCACTCGTACGTACTGCGCACGCTGATGTTCGATGAAGGACGGTACGTGGCCGTAAGGGTGCTGGCGAGGACGGTTCGCTCCGACCCGCTGCCGTACCAATACCCGCGGGCATATCCAGTCGCCGACAGGGTCAGCTGACGGCTTACCGGCAGGCTCAGCGTGCGCAGCTGCGCCAAGGCCGTGGCTCGGGTATCGACCGTGACGCCCTGGGCGTGACGCTCGCTGAAACGGCCCCAGCCCACTTCAAAGGTCAAGGGAATGCGCGTTCCGAGCAAAGTGGGGCTGGGCGTCGCCGATACGGTGATCTCGGGCCGGCTGCCGCTGCTCATCCAGGAGGGCGTGCCCGTCGCCTGTTCTTTTGCGAGGTCGGGGTGGAACCTTTCGTTGGCCACGATCCGCCAGGTGATGGGCGCGGAACCACCTTGCAAGTCGAAGCTGTAACCATATAGCCTGCGTTCAACCGGATAACCAAGCCGCAGCACGGTATCGGCGGTCACGTTGAGCAGCAGGCCGTTGGGAAGGCGCTGGTTCAGCCGAACGCTTCCGGACAGCGACGTCCGCAGCGCCGACGGAGTGGCCTCGCGTGCACCCGAGGCGCTGAGCGTAACGTATCCATCGGGCCGCGTGTTCCGCAGGGAAAGGCTCCCTTCGGCGGTCCGGCGGCGCACCTCGTAGAATCCTTCCTCGAAATAGTCGAGTTCCCAAGAAGCATTCCACGGATTCGAGCTCAACCTGCCGGCCCAGCCAAGCGCCGGGTCGATGGTCTGCGTCTGCCGGTTCAGCAGGGCATATACGTGCACCTGGCCCATGCCGGAGTTATCGTCCCGGTACCAATGGGTCACGCCTGCCCCGACGCCCTTCCTTTGGAACCAGTCGAGAAGGAGCAACCCTCCCGCGCCGAACGCTTCGTACGGAAAACTGAGCTTTACGTACCAGCCGTCATGCCCGCTGTGGCCGATCTCGGGCAGGCGGAACGGAGGACGGGCGGACGTGTACAGGGGCACGGTCAGCTTCGGCCAGTAGAAAAGGGTCAGGCCGCTTTCAACGAACCGTACGTTGTACAAGGTCATCGACACGTTGGGAATGATCTCCATCCGGCTGCCCGCTACGTAGTAACCCGGCGGGTCGCACTCGCACGTAGTAAACATGGCGCCGGTGAGTACGATGCGCTGCTCCTCGACCGAGAGCGTCTGGCCGCGGTAGTAAACTGGACCTTCGACGGACTCCACTTCGAGCTCGCCGCGGGGCTGGAATAGAAGGCTCGTCCCGGCCGGCATGTCGTATACGAAACGTTCTCCGTAGATCTCCTGGTCGGGAGTCGACACCACGACGTTGCCGAAAAAGTGAACGACGTCGCCGCCTGCCTCGACCACCATCGTGTCGGAGCGAATCTGCGTGTTCTCGTACGTGAAGCGGACGTTGCCCCTGACGGTAAAGTTGCCGTCCAAATCGCCGGTGACGTTCCCGTCAAATTCCACGACGGCCTGTTCCGAAGCGGTCTCCGCCTCCTGAGCCAAGGCCCACGGACCCGGTAAGAGCAGGCAGAGGAACAGAGCGGCTGCCGATAGTCCGCGCAATATGAGATGTCGGATGGGCTGCGGCACGGCTGACATACGATCACCTGTGTGTATGAATTCCGCGGCATAGCCGGCAACCCTTGTGGGAGAAGCTGCATGCCCAACCTTTGCCGGTTACCCGGCGTTATACCTTGTCGGCACGTAGGTTGAGCCACAGGCCGGCGACGAAAAACACGATGTTCGCAAGCCAGGCCGCCGCAAGGGGAGAGATCACGCCGTTGTTGCCGAGGGAGCGGAACAGCGCGGTGACGACGAAGTACGCGAAGGCGATCAAGATGGAGGCTACCACCCCGAAAACCCTGGCGCTGCGGTGGGAATGCAGGCAGAGCGGCGCGCCCAGGAAGACCCAGATGAAGCTGGCGAAGGGCAGGGCAAGCTTCAGATGGTACTCGACCTCGAGCCTTTTTACATCGAGTCCGCTCCGTTTGAAAAGCTCCACGTACTCGCCTAACTCTTCGCGGGTCATCTCGCCCGTCGTCTTCTGATTGCCGAAATTGGGCACTTCATCGGGCGGCATATGGTAGATCAGCTCGTCGAAGGCAACCTCATCCACGGTGTGGCCCCGTTCGTCAAAGGTGCGGCGCACACCGTTTCTCAGGTGCCACACGCCTTCGCCGAACGTGCCCGACTCGGCCGAGATGATTCCCGGATACACCGAACCGTCCATTTCGTAGATTAAGATGGTCCGCATCTCGGAGTTTTTCGTGTCGATGCGGCCCACGTAGAAGTAGCGGTCGCCGGTGCCGCGGAAAAAGACGTTTTCTTCGATCGTGGGCATGGCGTCGCTAAACAGCGCTTCCCGCACGAGGTTTTGGGCCCGGTGCAGCGACGAAGGTGCGATGTGCTCGTTGAGCACGTAGGCGAGGCCGCTCACGAGGATGCTGGCGACGATGACGGGCACGCTCGCCCTGCGAAAGGAGACGCCGGCCGAGCGGATGGCCCCCATTTCGCTGTCCCGTACGAGCCGGCCGAGCCCGAGGAGCGTAGCGAAGAGAGCTGCGATAGGCAGCGTGATCACGGTAATGGAGGGGATGCTGTGCACAAGGAGCTCGAGTACCACCGGAACCGGCATGCGGTTCGTGAAGATGTAATCCATCAGGTCGAACAAGGTGCCCGACAGCAACATCACGGTGAAACCGACTACCGCGCCGAGAAACGGCGGCACATACTCGCGTACAAGGTAGCGGTCGAGGATGCGCAGCAGCTAACCCCCCCTTCAAGTGTTAAATGACCGTCTAAAAGCGCGTGCGCCAGGACGCGCCGAGCGTCGCCTCGCTCAGGTTCCGCAGGAAGACGTTGATGTCGAGGCCCTGCGCGAAGGAGAGCCGGGCACCCGCGTTCAGACCCGCGCCGCCAAATTCGCCTACGAGCAGAATACGGGGCGCCTCGAGCGAGCCCGGGCGGCTTTGGACGACGGGATTCACCAAGTACGAAAAGCCGCCGAAAAGTCCCGCGCGCTCCCCGATGCCCACGCCGGCGTGCCCGCGCAAGAGCGGCGCCAAGGACTTGCTCAAAACCACGTACGCGGCGTTCCGCTCGATGCCCGCAGCCACGCCGGGCTCATTGCGGGTCTCGCGGAGAATTTGGCCCTTAATGAACGGGTGGACTTGCGCCACGGCTCCGCCCTTCAGTCTGACCGCGGTGCCGATTTCGAGGACGTCCAGTAGCCCGTAACCGATGCCGGCGGTGATCCAGTCTTCGCTGAAGTGGATTGAAGCACCGAGCACGCCCACAGGCATGACGTCGGCTGTCGGCGTATGGAACAGTCCCGTGGAGCCCGATACACCGCTGCCTAGTGCGGGCACCGGCAGGAGAGTCACAAGGAGCAGAATGAGTGCGATTCTTTTCGTAAGCATACGTCTGTCGTCCTCCCGATTTCCTAGATTGACAGGCTACTCCCCCCGCTGCACCGTCTGCCCCACTCCGTGCGATGCCGTACCCTTTCGACGCTGGGACTCCGGCTCCCTGTCGTCGCGGCTATCAATTACTCCCCCTCCGACAGCGCGGCGACGAGCTCATTCCACGTCTCGTAGGCTTCCGCTAGCTCCTCCTCGACCTCCCGGTGGCGCCGCAGGACCTCGCGGGCCCGCTCACCGTCGGTATACAAGGCGGTATCGGCCAAGAGCTGCTCCAGGGATGCCTTTTCTTCTTCGAGCCCTTCGATGCGGGCTTCCACTTCCCCAAGCCGCCGCCGAACAGACCCTTGACCGGGTCGGACTTTTGCCTCGTCCGGGCGGGCCCTGCCGGGCTTTTTCTCCGCCGCCCGCTCGGCCGCAGCTTCTTCCGCTACTGCCTGCCGGTACCGTTCGTAATCGCCGTCGAAGACCCGGATCCGGCCGCCGGGCTCGAACGCGATCAGGCGGTCGGCAAGGCGCGTGAGGAAGTAGCGGTCGTGGGTCACGAAGAGCAACGTGCCCCCGTACTCGGAAAGGGCCTCCTCCAATGCCTCGCGGGACGGAATGTCAAGGTGGTTGGTCGGCTCGTCGAGGCAAAGCAAGTTTACCGGTGAAAGGAGCAGTTTCGCGAGCATCAGCCGGCGCCGCTCCCCGCCCGAAAGGATCGACACGGACTTGAACACGTCGTCTCCCTCGAAAAGGAAGCGAGCTAAGTACGAGCGGGCTTCGGGAACCGTCATGTGCTTCGCTTCGAGCAGCTCGTCGATGACCGTGTTGCCCGGGTTGAAAACTTCGGTTTGCTGGGAGTAAAACCCGACCTCGATGTCGCGGCCCAAGTATGCTGCGCCTTCCGCCGGTTTGAGCCTGCCTGCGATGATCGAAAGAAGTGTACTCTTGCCGGACCCGTTCGGACCCAGGATGCCGATGCGCTCGCCCCGCTCGACCACCAGATTCACGTCGCGGAGCACTGTTGTTTCACCGTACCGATGGCCTACTCCGTCCAGTTGGACCACCACACGGCTGCCGCGCATCCCTTCACGCAGGCGCAGGCGCATCGGCGTCGGGTCGGCCGGCAGCCGCTCGATGCGCTCCATCCGCTGCAGACGGCGCTCACGGCTTTTCGCCATCGTCGCACGGCTGCCCGCCTTGTAGCGGCGCACGTATGCCTCCAGCCGGGCGATCTCCTCCTGCTGGGCCTCGTACTCCTTCAGCCGCCGCTCGCGCTCGGCTTCACGCTGCGCCACGGCGGCCGTGTAATTGCCGCGGTATGTGTAAAAGCCGCCGTGCCCGTCGAGTTCCCATATGCGGTTCGTGATCGCATCGAGAAAGTACCGGTCGTGACTGACCACGATCAGCGCGCCTTTGTAGCTGCGGCACGCCTCCTCCAACCATTCAATGGCCTGCAGATCCAGATGGTTCGTCGGCTCGTCCAAGATCAATATATCGGGCTGGGCCACGAGGAGCCTCGCGAGGGCCGCCCGGGCCTGCTCGCCGCCGCTCAACGTCTCGAAGGGCCGGTGGAAGCGGTCCTCCCCGAGGCCGAGGCCGTAAAGGGTGCCGCGCACTTGCGCGTCGGCCTCGTATCCGCCCGCCCGCTCGAAAGCTTCGGTCGCCTCGGCGTACCGGTCCAGCAAGATCCGCAATGCTCCCGGGTCGTCTTCCCGGCTCATGGCGGCCTCGAGTTCTCGCATTTCCTCACGCAGGCGCGTGATGTGGGCCAAGGCCTCCATGACGTATGCGTAAGCCGTCGCACCGGGCTCAAACTGCGGTTCTTGAGCCATATAGCCCAAGGTTGCCCGCTGCGCCGCATAGACGCGTCCGCCGCTCGGCTGATCGATGCCGGCGATTAGGCGCAACAGGCTCGTCTTTCCGCTGCCGTTGGGGCCGATAAATCCAATGCGATCGCCCGCTTCCACCGACACCGTGACCGGGCCGAAAAGATGCCTGTCGCCGTAATAGCGGTGTACGTCTACCAAGCGCACGAGGCTCAAAGGTCAGTCCTCCGCTTCCCCCAGAGGGGCCCCTTCCCGCACCAGTTGCGCTTCGAGCTCCTCCAGCCGCTTCTTTAGGTGACGCATCTCCCGTACGAGCTCGGGCAGCTTGCGGCTTGCCGCCACGGTACGCAGGTTTTCCTGCAAGTCGCGGGCCGGCGTACCGTCCACGAAAGCTCCCGGGGGCACGTCCTTGCTGACCATGCTCTGCGCACCCACGACGGCCCGGTCGCCCACTTGAATATGCCCCACGATGCCGGCCTGACCTGCAATGGTGACCCGGTTGCCGATGCGGCAGCTGCCCGCCAGCCCCGCCATGCCGACGATGAGGCAATCTTCGCCGATCTGAACGTTGTGCGCCACTTGAGACAGGTTCCCGATCTTCGTCCCCCGGCCGATGCGCGTGGCACCGCAAGTAGCCCGGTCGATCGTAACCCCCGCCCCGATTTCGACGTCGTCCCCTATCTGGACGTGGCCGATGTGCGGCACTTTCCTGTGGCCTTCTGCAGTCGAGACGAAACCGTAGCCGTCGCTTCCAATGACCGCGCCCGCGTGCACGATGACCCGCGCGCCGATTTCCGTGCGGTCGTAAATCACGGCGTTGGGATAGACGACCGTATAATCGCCGATGACGACGTCGCGCCCGATGCGTACGCCGGCGTGAAGCGTTACGCCCTTACCGATGCGGGTTCCTTCCCCCACGGTCACGTACGGTGCGACGGACACGCCTTCACCGAGCGTCACGCCGTCACCCAACACGGCCGTGGGATGTACCGCTGCTGCCTGCGGCGCGTAGCGGGGGGCGAAGGCTTCGAGCAACGCAATGAACGCAAGGCGCGGGTTGGCGACCCGTATGACCGGCAGTCCTAAGTCGCCTACGTCCTCTCCGACCAGGAGGGCACTGGCACGGCACGAAGCGACGGCCTTCAAGTACCGCTCCTCGGCCGCCATGCTGATCTCTCCCGGTTGCGCTTCTTCAAAGGGAGCTACGCCGCGGATTACGAGCTCCGGAGGGCCGTCGAGTTGACCTCCTACGATCTGTGCCAACTGAGACAAAGGGTACAATACGCACCATCCCCTCATCACCGCTATTGCCTCGGATCGAAGGCGCCGGGGACAGAGAAGAGGGGCCGCAAGCGTCGTGCCCCCGGCCCCTGACCCTCGAGCGCGGCTGGCGGCGATCCCGTCACGGTAGGCGGTCCAACACGGCCTCCGTTATGTCTACCCCGCCGTACATGACGCCGTTGGCGTCCAACACTACCGACAGTCCCAACTCCTCGGCGACCACGGCGATTGTCTCGCGCACCTGGGCCAAGAGTTCGTCGACGAGCTGTTGTTGATAAGAGTAAAGTTGCGCCTGGTATTCCTCGAACAGCCGCTGCTGCTCGGTTTCGGATTTGCCCACGACCGCCTCGTCGAGCTCTGCCTGCAAGCGCGCGGTCTCGGCGATAAGCGCCTCTTCCAGCGCAGGCAGAAGTTTCTCGCTCCAAACGCTGTCGATATCGATGACACCGATCTCGCCTTCCGTCCGCGCCACTCCGACCCGGGCGCCGTGAAACAAGAAGCCCACAAGAGCCAGGGCGAGACCGAAGGACACCACCCAGCGCAGCTTCATTCGTTCCCCCCCTCTCCATCAGGCACGACCGCCGGACACAAGGGGACTTCGGCCGCCGAATCTACCGCGCAGCCGAAGTCCCCACAGGAGAGTGACTAGAAGGTAGGACCGATGCTGAAGTTGAACTTGCCGCCCTCCGAGCCAATGCCGTAGTCGAGCCGCATCATGCCGAGGGGGGTATCGAAGCGCACGCCGAGGCCGAAGGCCGACTGGAGATCGTTCAGGTCCCACTTGTCCGCAGCGTCCCAAGCCGCCCCCGTGTCGACGAAGACCACGCCGTGTACCGCGTCGGAAATCTTAAACCGGTACTCCACGTTTCCGACCAACATCTTATCGCCAATCATGTGCGAGTAACCGTAGCCCCGCACGGTGTCGGCGCCGCCCACGTGGAACTTCTCGGTGTCGGGCAGCGTGTCCACGGCGAAGCCGCCCATCAACCGCAGCGCCACGACCTGGTCGTTGCTGCCGACCTTATGGTACGTGCTGATCTGGCCCTCGTATTTCGTGAAGTCCTCCGTACCCTTCCAGATCGGGCGCGCCAGCTCGGTAGAGGTGCTGTACCGCAGGCCGCGGGTCGGATAGAACAGGCTGTCCGTAGAATCGCCGAACAGCGTCAGCCGCAGGCTGCGTACCCGTTCGATGTCTTTCTTGTCGATCTCCTTGTACGTCAGCTCGGAGTCTTTGATGCCGAGCCGCAAGGAGGCCTGGAGCATGTCGGTAAAGCGCCGGCCGAAGGAAAGGTAGCCGCCTATGCTGTCAGCATCGTACAGGCCGTCTTTCGACTTGCGGTCGCGGAGGATTGTATTGTGAATGCCCAATCCGCCCGAAAACCGGCTCCCCGCGATATTGGGATCGTAGAAGCTCAAATCGTACGAGCTGAGCTTGCCACCGAACTCCCACTTAATCGCGGCCGACTGCCCGCGGCCGAACAAGTTCTCGTCGGCCAGCTCGAGGTAGCCGCTGAAGCCGTTATTCGTACTGTAACCGGCGCCGATGCCCGCCGAGCCCGTCTGCCGCTCTTGCACCCGCCACACCAAGTTGACGAGGACCTGATCGTCCCGCCACTCTTCCGTGATATCCGGTTCCACGGCGGAGAAGAAGCCGAGCCGGTTGATACGCCACCAGTCGGCGTAAAAGGTCTCCAAGTTGAAGGGCTCGCCTACTTTGGATTCGATTTCGCGCTCGATGACGTAGTCGCGTGTCTTCTGATTGCCTTCGACCGCCACGGAACCGAGACGAGCCGCCCGCACGGTCAGATTGACACGGCCTTCTTCGTCAAGGTAGGGGTCGACGGGCAAATAGAAGAAGTACCCGGTCTCTTCGTTGGTGTTCTGCAGCGCCGTCTTGATCGCGGCGAAAAGATCGTCGAGCCGCACCGTCCCGGGTTCGAGGTCGAGATGCTTCCGGAAGACCGCCTCGTCGACGGCGTCGATGTCGATGACAAAACCGGTGATCTCGTAGCTCGGCAAATCGACGGCGGACAGCTCGATGGGATGGATGACAATCTTCACGCCGCCCTCGTGCGCGATGAGCTCTCCTTGTATGTCATAAAAAACCGGCCGGCCGTACCGCTCTTGTGCCAGAGCGTAAATGGCATATAGGTCGGCCGTGAGCTTGCCTTCGTCGTAGGGCTCTCCCACCTTGGTCTCGGTCATGGCCGCCAGCATTTCTTCGGCGGTCAGGTATTGCGTAGGTGTGAATTCGATCGCCGTCACGATGAGCTCTTCATCGGCAGCCTGCATGCCGGCAGCGGAAAGGAATACCATAAGTGCCAGCATGAACGCGCGCCGCGCGAGCGACCGCATTCCCGAACAGCGGATTTTGGGTTGCAACAAATCCGACCTCCTCCGGACAGTGCTTCTTCGCTGCACCAATAACATTCGATCTTCGCAGGTTCATGCACAACTTCGCTCTCGTTCGGCAGCATCCTGCCGGCGGAGGCGCAGCAAATCCTCCCCGGGGCGGCAAGCAAGATCTGTGCTGCCACCCCTTTCCACCATTGTCCAAGGAATGGATGGGGCGAACAGTGACGGCCGTCATAGTCTGCCGCGCCGTGCTTAACTCCGCCTCGCCCGATACACCATAGCGTTCAGCGCCTCCGGCGGATTGAGGTCTCGCTCGCCCTGGGGCTGGGAAGGTTCTTCGGCCATCGGCTCCGCCGGCTCGTCCTTCGGCTGGCCGTTCGCTTCCGTGTCCTCCTCGTCCTCATTCCCTTCTGCCGCCGGCTTTTCGACGGAGCGGGTCGGCGGTGCGGCGATCCGCAGCGTAAAGGTGTCACTGCCTTGGATGACGTACCGGGTCGCCAAACTGGCCTGCACCGGAGTGAGATACGACGACTGCCCGTAGTAACCGGACTCATCGTAGTAGTCCAGATAGGCCGAGTCGACGGAGTAATAGGGGAAGAACTCGACCACCACTTCGTTGTTCTTCTCGCGGTTCATGAAGACGTCGAGGAGCCCTTCCAAGCTGTAAATCGACGGACGGTCCCATTCGTCATCGAGCGACTCGTCTTCGTCCTCCGGTACCAGCACGCCAGTTGGCACGTAGTCGCTCGGCATGCGGAAATAGCCGAACCCTCCCGACCGCGCGGTAACCGTCACTTCTCCGGGCTGGACGTCGAAAGGAATTTGCAGGCGAATTACTTTCAGCTCCTCCTCGCCGCGGTAGGGCCGGAGGCGCACCTGCACGTCGACGGTTTCGCCCGGGTAAACGTCTTGCTGCAGCGGTACGGCCTCGACGATGCGCGCCGTCCACCGCTCCTTCTCCACTTCTGCGTCCAGACGGATGCTCGTAATCTTTACGTTTTCAAACTCATTGCTTACGATGGCCTCAAGTCCGGTCAGAAATTCCGTAAGCGACGTCGCCGCGATGTCCGAGTGGCTAAAGTAGAGGTTGTCGCGCACGACACGTTTGGGCAGCTCCTCGCCGGAAATCTGCATGATGACCCGTGCCGTTCCGCTGCCGATGCGGTCGATGGCCCGGTCCATGGCCTCAAGCGCGACGACGCTGGCGATCGCCGTGGTCAGTTCCGTGCTGTTCACGATGTCGGCCCGAAACGTCTGGCGCCTGCCCGTATCCCGATCGAAGACGTTAATCTGCAGCGGAATCGTCTCGGCAAAGGACGACAGGGTTCCCGCGATGGCGGCCGACCGGTCCTGCAAAAGACGTCCCACCGGCTCGAGCGGCGCCCCGATCTTGAACGGAAACTCCACGCTCGGCACCGTGTGGTGGATGTAAGCCGTGGTCGTGATAAAGTCGACGTCACCCATCTGGAAAAACGGGTGGCCGAAGGCAAGAAAACCGCTGCCGTCAACGTATGTGACCGTTCCGATGCTCGATATGTTGACGTCACCCCGGGCCAACTGCACCCCGAGCGCGCTACCGGGCTCGAAGGGGGCGGACTCCACGCCGCGGGGCGCACCGCCGGCTTGGACCGGCACGACGTTGTAAGCGGCCAGGGCTTCACCGAGGCGCGCCATCGTCCGCCGGCCGAGGCCCGATATCATGAGTGGCGTGGGCACGGGAACCGCCACGCCGACGCCCGGGCCCAGCTCTTCTTGCCAGCGCAGAGCGGTCGTCGGATCCGGTGCCACCGCAATCGCCGTAAACGGGAGCTCTGCCCCGAGATCGGCATCCAAGGCGATCACCTTGGGGTCTTCCGACGGCACGGGCAGCCTTTGCTCCACGGGAATGCGCTCGAGTACCGGCAGCATGTCGTGGATCGGCGTGACCAAGGCAATTCGGTGGTCAGCCATAGCAAAGCCGTACCCGACCGCGCCGACCAGTTTTCCATCAATATATACAGGACTGCCGCTCATTCCGGACGCGATGCCGCCGGCCCGATCGATCACGCTTCCGGAAACACGGATCATGATGAGGTCTCCGGAGAGGGTGGCGTCGGGCAAAATTCCGAGCACCTCGGCCTCAAAGCGCTCAATCTCGGTGCCCTCGATGACGGTGAGGCCGTAGCCCCGCATGCCCACCTGCAGCTCATCCAAGGGGAAAAGCTCTACGGCGGACGTCACGGGGGCGATGCCCAGTAAAGCAATGACAAACAGGAAGAAAATGCGGAAGTTCCGCGGGCGGTCGATGCTCATCATGGGGGAGCGCTCATTCCTCTCTGGTTTTGGTGCGGATCGGATATCAGATAAATAGACGCCGAACGCTTCGCAATGCTGGGCACGGCGCTAAACCCGCTCGCACCCCTCCCATGATGCCGGCGAACCGTTACAGGCCTGTCAGTCGATCACGTATCAGGCCCCGGCTCGGGGAGGGACCGTACAATCGGGCGGGCGCCCGGAACGCGCACGGCGATCGATCCGTAAATGCGTTCGCCAATGACCGATGCGGTACCTTCCGCCTCGACGGTCATGGTGCGGTCGAGGGAGTTGACCCGTACGACCCGTACGGTGCACCCGGGAACCAGGCCGCGGGAGGATAGGTACGCTAGCAGATCCGGATCGTCGTCCTCGATGTGGGCAATCTCGCGGCTTTCTCCCGGCGGAACGGAACCGAGGGGCTCCGTAGGGTATTCAACGGTCGTTCCGTCCTTGCGCGGGATAGGGTGGCCGTGGGGACACGTGAGGGGATAGCCGAGCAGCTCGTCTGCCCGGTCGATCACGGCGTCGGGCATGGCGGATTCGAGCTGCTGGGCCAGTGCGCCGACCTCTTCCCAACCGAAATGGAAAATGTCGGTGAGGATCCGCTCGGTCAGACGGTGCGTGCGAACGAGGCGCAAGGCCAAGGCCAGTCCCAGCGGGGTCAAGGCAGCGCCCGAATACCCCTCATAGTGCACGAGGCCTGCCAGCGCGAGGCGCTTGAACATATAAGTAGCCGATGCCGCAGATACCGAAAGGGCCCGTGCCACTTCCCCCGTGCCGACCCGCTCGCGCTTTTGTTCCGACGCGATGCGGTATATGCAGGCCAGATATTCTTCCATCTGCTGCGTTACGGCCACACCCAGACGCCCCCAACGCCGCACAAAAGTACGGAAGCCGCTTTGCCATGAAGATTAAGACATGGCAAAAACGGCTATTTCGATATCTTTTATTTATGGTAGGGTGCCCCACGGTAGGTGTCAAGAACGAGTGACCGGAAGGAC
>LSQX01383385.1_pt1 | contig 29604 bp, 14 predicted proteins | sample 654561 | NCBI WGS metagenome assembly LSQX01 (sample SAMN04489861, study PRJNA283612) | anaerobic digester metagenome | isolation source: 4 biogas reactors fed with cattle manure at either 37C or 55C with and... | place: Denmark: Kongens Lyngby | collected 2014 | reverse complement strand
TTTGTTGCAATTTTGAATTGTTACATCGTAACCATCCCGATATTCGCGTTGGTTGCCTATTTACGTTATTAGACAACGGGACAAACCGACTTGAAGCGGTTAGTCCCAATCTAAAAAAACATTATTTAAGATTAGGAACAAAAACGGATAATCAATTTATTTTATATGACTCACTAAGCTGTTTAAGTACACTTCTAAATAGGTGTAACCCTGTTTGTTTATGTCGGTTGATTTTTTTCCGGAATATTTTTTCTCCAACCAGCCATCCGGAATTCCGTCGTTATTTGAATCAATCGGAGCAGGCAGAGATTTGTATTCCGGCCAGCCGCCGACATCGTTTTGAGAGTCAATCAATCCATTTTTCCCGCCTTTTGAACCTGTAAAAGTGAATGTTCCGTTTTGAGTTTCTTGCACATAGCGAGTATCAAGGATATCCCTTTTTAATGATGCTCCGGCATATTTCAACACATACTTGAAGGCTTTTTTGGCAGAATGCGTCTTCACGGGAAGCAGTTTAAATTCTGACTTTGAAAGGATGTCATTTTTAGTGACACCGGGGGCATAAGTTTCAAAGTTTTTATTCATAATCACACCTTTCGAGTTGTTTCTCGTAACCTCTTTGTTGCCTTCAAGTATGTTTCCTTTCACAAAAAACACACCGTGAACCCCTTCAGGTTGCCTGTTTCCGCCATTATCAGCCCATGGGTCTAAGAATCGGAAATCCGATTTTGTGGCAGGACCGGGTTTGTAGTAATTATTTACAAAATTATATTCGCCGCCCTCAGCTGCGTAAGTAGCATTTGATCCCCAGTTATAAATCACGTTATTTCTGAAATCAATTTTCTCCAAATCAGGTCGATTGCTGTATCTGCTACCACAGAAGCGTGGATTTCGGCTGTCATTACTCACAAATAAATTGTGATGAAAGGTTGCTTTTTTTCCGCCCCAGATTCCGCCGTAACCGTGCGGTCCTTTTTTATGTACAGAATTTTTCATGCTTTCAGCCAAAACACACCATTGCATCGTGAAATTTTCATTGTCATAAAATGAAGAACATTCGTCAACGCTCCAACTCATGCTGCAATGATCGATGATTAGATTTTTATTCCTTACTCCTGAGAACGCATCGCTTTGCTGTTCGGTCACATCGCCGAGTCGGAATCTTAAATATCTGATTATCACATTATCAGCGCTTACTTTGGTTTCATAATCGGCTAAACAGATTCCATCGCCGGGAGCTGATTGGCCTGCAATGGTAACATCTCCGTTATTGATAAAAAGCGGCTCTTTCAAGCGGATAATTCCTGACACTTTGAACAAAATTGTTCGCGGTCCTTTTTTCCTTATCGCCCAGCGAAGTGTACCTTCTTCAGGTGAATCTTCGAGCGATGTAACGTACAGAACTTTCCCTCCCCTACCACCGGTAGTGTACATACCGGAACCTTCAGCGCCGGGAAATGCAGGAGTTTGAGAAAATATGGTTGATGAGATTAATAGAAAAAATACTGTTGTTTTAATAATTTGCATTAGCTTATTTCATTAATTTTGAGGTTACCTGTCTGTTGTCTTCAAGAGTTGATTTTATGACATAAATGCCTTTTGGCAGGATAGTAGAGTTAATTGTGACTTCAGAATCATTTACATTTCTTTCCATCAATAATTTTCCTGAAATATCGTAGATACTAACTTTTCGAACTACCGATTCTGAATTTAATTTTATAAAATTTCCACCGTTAATAAAGTATGAGGTCACCAGGTCTGAATTATAAAGAACATCATTTACACCTGTCGGATAATCCGCTTCAAGATACTGATTATGAGTAATGTCGGCAACTATGCTATTCAGGTAAACTTCAAGATAAGTGTAACCTTCTTCATTCTTGTCGTTTGCAGTTTTGCCGGGATAATTTTCCTCAAGCCAACCATCTGGAATACCATCGATATTCGAATCTACCGGAGCTTCACCGCCATTATATTCGGGCCATCCGCCAACATCATTCTGCGAGTCTATAATACCTTTCATTCCTGTTTTCGAACCCACATAGGTGTAAGTGCCATTCTGAACTTCATTTACAATTCGGGCATCAACAGCATCTCTGGAGAGTGAAGCACCACTGTATGCCAATACTTTTTCAAATGCTTTTTCTGCCGTATGTTGAAGAATCGGGAAGTTTTGAAACGGAACATCTGCGCGACAAGCATTTCTGTCAACTCCCGAAGCGTATGTTACTCCATTCCAGTTGTTTGAAGTCACGCTTGGGTTGTTGTGAAAATAATTGTCGGTGACATAAAACGTACCCCAGCGTGGTCCGTAAGCTGAACTCGCATCGATATCTACATTAACAATTCTGCTTCGACTACCACTTGAAGTCTGTGGTCCGGGCTTGTAGTAATTTGCAACAATATCGTATTTTCCGGCAGCCTCACCTCCGTAACCACTGTTTCCGCCCCAGTTATAAATCACATTGTTTCTAAAATCCATTCTCTCTTCGTCTTGCGGATTATTATAGCTTAATCCGGAACGTTTATAACCGTTGAAACGTGGATTCCGGCTATTGTTATGTGCTAAAAGGTTATGGTGGAATGAGGCGTTTTTCCCTCCCCAAAGACCGCCGTATCCATGGTTTCCTTTTCCATGAAAAGACTTATTTAATCCTTCGGTGATAAAGCACCATTGCATTGTAAAGTTAGCATTTGAATAAAATGATGCAACCTCATCAATTGACCAACTCATGGAACAATGATCTAAAATAATATTCTTTCTGAATCTACCTTCAATAGCATCAGGCTCACGTGTAGAAATAGCATCTCCAAGCCTAAATCTCATGTATCTGATAATTACATTGTCAGCACTTACGACTACATCGTAGTCACGGATACATATGCCATCACCCGGCGCTGTTTGTCCGGCAATTGTTACGTCCCCTTTGGAAATACTGAGCCTGCTGTTCAGCTTAATAATTCCACCAACTTTAAAAACAATAGTCCTCGGTCCGGAACGGCCTAAACACCAACGCAGCGAACCCTCACGGGTTGTAGCATTACCGGTGTTCGTATCTGCAAGTGTATTTACATAATAAACAGTTCCGCCTCTTCCTCCGGTAGTGTATTTACCGCCACCTTCCGCGCCCGGGAAAGCAGGAGTTTGAGAAAAAGCCGAAGCTGTGAAGAAAAACAAAGATACAATAACTAAAAAATGATGAATTTTTAACATTTTAATTTATAAAAAATCGCTTCACTTTAATGTGAAATCAGGTTAATAATAGAATATAGGTTTTTTATGAGTTTTACTTATTCGGTGCAGCCTTTACTTAAGTGTAAAGCGACAAATTAAGCACCGTTATTTATATTTTCAATACTTATTTTTGAGATATTTCAGTGTTCTTTTCACTTTCTGACCATTAAAATGGTGACGAAGCATCAGTCAAAAGTGTAATCACGTGTTACTTTTATTTGTGATTTTTTAGTAAAATTCTTTTGCAAGCTTGTTAACAAAACAGTTATTAAGCAAAGCTCCGTTAAGCTGAATTGTGAGAACGAAACTTGATCCGATTGGATTTAGTTTTATTAGCTTAATACTATAAATAATCACATCGACAAATCCGAGACTAACAATTTATTTATCCAGCATTATACTTACCCAAATAAACGGAGAAACAGCTTTTGGATCGTTGTCTCTTATGGGTTCTGATATATAATATTCGAAACTACCATCTCTGTAATTTTTCTCACCGCCAAGTCCAGAAACAGCACAACAGCTTGTTATCGAGATTGTTCCGTCATTATTTTCTTTCAAAAACTGTTTGAGATACTGCTCATAAGCCTGTTCGCCTTTTTTCAAAAATTCTTTTGGTAAAAATCCGTTCTTCGCACCTTTAATCCATGTGTAAATGAACATAATCGAACCGGTGGATTCTAAATAATTGCCTTGTTTGTGCCCTTTGTCTGTAACCTGGTACCACATACCGGAAATTGGATCGCGAAAATTCTCAATGGCAACTGCTGTTTTATTCAATATATCAATAATCTCGCCTCTTTTGGGGTGACTTTCCGGTATAAAGTCCAGTGCATCAACCAAAGCCATCATATACCAGCCGATACTTCTCGACCAAAAATTGGGTGATTTCCCCGTTATCGGATCAGACCATCGCTGTTCCCTGCTTTCATCCCAACCGTGATAGAGCAATCCGGTTTTTTCATCAACCAAGTCTTCATACGCTGTAATCAGTTGCAATGTCACCTCATCAAACATTTTCGGGTCATTAAAGGTGGCTCCGTATTCTGCAAGAAAAGGTCCGGCCATATACAATCCATCTAACCAAACCTGATGCGGATAAACTTTCTTGTGCCAAAAACCGCCATTGGAAATACGTGGATGCGTGTCCATCTGACTTTTCAGTAAATCCATAGCAAGACGATATTTTTCATCTTTGGTTTCTTTGTAAATCGGGAAAAGTAATTTTCCTGAATTTAATCGGTCAATGTTGTATTCTTCAAGTTTATAAGTTTTGATAGTTCCATCTGAATTGACCATTGTATCTGCATAACTCAACGCATAGTCATAGTATTTTTTATTTCCGGTTTTTTTATAAACATCGTAAATTGCCTCCAACTCCAAGCCGTGACAGTAATTCCATTTTAATGTTTTTGAGAAATCAACCATCCAGCTCTCAGGATTCCGGATCATTTCAGAATCTGCCATTCGGACATAGTTTTTATTGGTTGCTGCACAACCCGTGAATAAAGCTGTAATAGCAATAATAATTGTCGAAAATAAAAGTACTTTTTTCATCTGTCTAAATTCTTTTTTTTACATTAAGGGCGTTTGGAACACGCCATCAATCTCCATACGCTTTGCGTGAAAATTTGCTTCTAATGGCTGTTTCATACTTGTTTTATTTTTCAGGGAAACTCTGCCAACCTCTTAGTTAACGGGAGGTCGGCAGAGTGATATTAATGAGTTGTAATTAGAGAATTATACTACTAATTATAACCCGGATTTTGTTTAAATTCGTCTTTGTTTGTCACAGCATCAATTTGAGCTTGCGGTATTGGTCGTAGCAAGTGATAAGACTCCACGTTTTCTGCACCTTGCGCATTGTAAGCTTTCACACGCTCAACCAGAGTGCGGGTACGTTTCAGGTCAAACCAGCGTTGTTGCTCACCACAAAGTTCAATGGCACGCTCTTCAAGAATTGTGTTGATATCTACCGTTCCTGAAATCGAATTATCTTTTCCTTCGATAGCGCGTTTTGCACGGAGTTCATTAATCGTAGCCAATGCACCCGCAGAATTACCCATTCCGAGCTCAGCTTCAGCTTTGATTAAATACATTTCGGCTAAACGAAAAACTACCGCATCACGATAAGAAATGTCATGTGTCAGGTAACGAGTGTCAACCTCATCGTCTAAGAATTTCTTAATTCCCGGAAATGAGCACCATCCGCCGATTTTATATGAATCAAAACGTTTGTCTCCATACACATCAGACGTAGTTTTAGCTGCTTCAGTTGGCAATGCGGTTGCAGGATTTGAAGAGGTGTAAACAGGAATATCTCCACCACTCATAAACTGAACACGAAATCTGTCTTTTGCATAAGCTTGCAATGCTATTCCTTCCGGAGAATTTCCATCAAGCGGACTGTAGTAAATAGCTGTATCTTTTATATTTGGATAGTTTTTTGAACTTCCTTCCAATCCCGGAGCAATTTTATACGCATTCAATAGAGTAGCTTCAGTTCTCTGGTCAGTAGCACGGTTTTTCTCAAGAAGCTGCCACAAATAAACCGAAGGCAAATAGCGTGTAAATCCACGTCCGTACATCGAGTAATAGGGTGCTACATTTACTTTTTCTTTCGTAACGTAATGCTCAATTATTGTAGGATCAGCAGTAGAGCGAACAAAAGTTTCTTTTCCGTTTCCACCAAGGTCATTTGCTCCATTATTCCACATTGAAACAAACATGAGAAGCATAGCATTCCCGCCCCGACCATATCCTGTACGGGTAATCAGCCCATTGTACTGAAGCTGCTTGCCATCCGAACCGGTTTTATAGCGATAAGGAATCGCATTTACATTTGTAGTCAGTTCATCGGAATAGCTTACGCCCCAGATAGCTTCTTTATTTTTGGTAAAATCCTCGTTTTTCATTGTCCAGGTGTCAGCATAATTATCATAGAATGAGAAGAGTCCGCTCCCGATTAATGCATCAGCCTCTGCCTTTGCCAAGGAGTAAAGATCTTTTCCTGAATAATCCGCATTCGTTGTAAGGGCGTTCTTTCCAAGCCAGGAAGCTGCATACAATAATGTACGAGCTTTCAATGCTTTGGCTGCCCAATAGTTAGCACGACCATCAGTTTTCGTTTGATAGTTTTCGAAATACTCGATTGATTTATCGATATCACCCAGGATTTTGCTATAAATCACTTCCTCGGGAACACGTGTCGCGGTAGTTACAACTGAAGAAAATGTCTCTTCATTGTAAGGTACGGCTCCCCAAATGTTTACCAGGTGGAAATTATAAAACGCACGCAAGAAGTAAACTTCTCCAAGATACTGATTTTTTAGCGATTCTGTAATTACGGTATTTAGAGGAATATACTTTATCGCTGTATTGCACACATCAACTGCTCCGTAAAACATTTCCCAATATTGATCAAAACAAGGATTGTCTGCCGTATTATTATCCAAGCTTTGAGCAGAAATATTGTATGAATTCAACGACTTTTGTTTGTTGTCGTATCCATAATAGAACAGATCGGTTCCCATTTCAGAAAGTCCTAAACCAGCCTCTTTCCCATACCATCCGCGTGCAAAACTGTAACATGAAGCTACTAATCCTTGCAAACCGGACTGTGTGCCATATACAAGATCGGCAGTTTGGCCTACCTTGTTATCTTCTTCAAGAAAATCTGAACAAGACGAAACAGCCAACGTCATGATTAAAACGGCTGCTATAATATATTTGAGATTTTTCATTTTTAATTCAAAATTTAATGTGTTATTACAAAAATATTACTATAAGGTTATAATTCAATATTGACGCCAAATACCATTTGTTTTGCCAATGGGAATGAAATTGAGCCATTTCTCTCCGGGTCATAATTATTGATATTGCTGAATGTAAAGTAGTTTTTCAACGAGCCATACACCTGAAGTCTTGAAAGAAGAAGACTTTTTACAATATTTGTTGGCAACGCGTATGAAAGCGTAATATCTTTTATTTTGAAATAATCGGCTTTTTCATATCGCAAAGCAGAACCATAACTTGCGAAAATAGTACTGGCCGCACCCGGACTTGGGAACTTTGCACCTGTATTTGTTGGAGTCCAATAATCCAAATCTCCCCAGTTTGCAGATTCGTAGTTCATTTGAGTGTTCATATCATAGGCGATTGTAGCGCCAAGACGTGCCAGTGCAAATATTGACAAATTGAAGTTTTTGTAACTCAAGTTGTTGTTCATACCAAAAATGTGTTTTGGAGAGCGATTGTAAACAAATTTATCATCATCGTCTAATTGACCATCGTTATTTCTGTCAATTAATTTCAAAGTCCCCGGTTCGCCATATGCAGATGGGTAAGCAAGTTCTCCACCCGGATTTTCAGCTAACCATTTGGTTTTAAACGCTTCAAATTCACCCACATCCCAGTTACCATCCACTTTGTAATCGTAGAAAATAGAAACCGGCTCTCCCACAATTTGTCCGGTTGTTCCAATAATGTTTCTTGAAACACCTTCAGACAATGACACGACCTGATCTTTAAATGTTGTGTAAGACCAGTTTGCATCCCAAGTAAAATCGCTGTTATTCACCAATAAAGTATAGAGAGATAATTCCACTCCGTTTCCTTTTGTTTCACCGATATTTGAAATTACGCTCGGATATACAGATGATGCCGGAGCGCTTCTCGGGTAAAGCAAATCATACGTATGTGAGAAATAAAAATCCAGACTTCCCGAAATACGATTGTCCAGCACTCCAAAATCAACTGCAAAGTTTGTAGCTCTTGTAGTTTCCCATTTTAAAGAAGTGTTTCCAAATACGCTCGGATAATTTCCCGAAATATTTTTCGCACCCAAGTAGTAGTAAACCTGAATGTCACTTAACGTTGACATTGTAGAATAAGCATGAACGGCAGCATTTCCCGAAACACCCCATGAAGCACGAAATTTCAGGTTATTTAACCAATCCACATTATTCAGGAATGCTTCTTCACTGGCTCTCCATGCAACGGCAGCAGAAGGAAAATATCCCCATTTATGTCCCGGAGCTAATGTAGAAGAGCCATCTGCACGCATTGAAAGTGTCAGCAAATATCGTTCATCATATTTATAGTTCAAACGTCCGAAATAAGAAAGCATCGCTTGTTTAATGTAGTTTGATTCAGTTGTCGGTGAAGATATTCGAGTCAGGTCATAATACAAACTCTTGTAGTAATGCTCTTTACCTGCATCTCCAAATGTGTGAGTTGATTCAAATACACTTTGATTCATACTATGTCCGAGAAGTGTAGTCAAATCATGTTTTGTACCTCCAAAATCAGTAATATGGGTCAATGTATTTTCCCAAGTGTAGCGAGTATTATTATTAAATTCTGAAGAAATATAACTAGTAGCCGGAGCCTGATAGCGAGACACACTCTGATAATCCTGATATCCACCAATACGTGCATTGCTACGGTCAACAGTCATAGACGACTTGAAAACTGCACTGGTAATCGGACTTATTTCAATATATCCGTTTCCGAAAAATCGAGTAGATTCCGTATTGTTGACGTAGTTTCCTTCAATTTCATCCAACAATGGATTGGAGTGAGCCGCGTATCGCGGGTTTGGAGTCTCGATAATCGAACCATCTTTACGATACGCGTGTGTAATTGTGGTCATTTTCAATGCCTGATTGAAAACGCTCGAATTACGAGCAGCACGGTCTTTGTACGTAAATAGCAAGCTGGTTCCTGTTTTGAATATCCGGTTAAGCCGATGGTCAATTGTAGTTTTCACATTGTATCTGTTTTGAAGATCTTTTTTCATCAAACCTTCTTCAAACATTCCGCCAAGTGACAAACTGAAGTTAGTTTTGTCATTTCCTCCCGAAACAGATGTTTCAATATTTTTCGTTAATCCGTTTTGGAGAATAATATCTAACCAATCGGTATAAGATTTATCGTTATAAATTCCTATTTCGGTAAAATCCTCAAGCACTTCGGTAAGTTCCAGTTCGGGTGTGATATTACTTGCGCCCCAGTTTCCTGATGCTTTATCAGCTTGGTAATTTTTTTTATCAATCAAACGTTGTACCTCTCTATCACCGTACATTACTCTTGGCACATGTACGGGAGTATTGAACGAGAGATAAGAATTTACAGCAACTTTCGTCGCACCTGCTTTACCACGTTTTGTAGTAATGATTACAACTCCATTTGCTCCACGTGTACCGTAAATAGCTGTGGAAGAGGCATCTTTAAGAATTTCAATGGATTCAATATCTGTTGGATTGATATCAATAGTTTTTCCATATTCTGTTCCATCAACTAAAATCAACGGTTCGTTGGATGCAGTAATGGAGCGATTTCCTCTAAGATTTATACTTACTCCCGCACCTGCCTGACCGCTTGATTGCTGTAAGTCAACTCCTGTGACTTTACCCTGCACAGCTTGTAACGCGTTACTCCCGGCTATTTTGGTAATATCATCAGCTTTAATCGAGCCGACAGATCCGGTAAGATCGCTTCGTCTTACTACACCATAACCAATAACCACCAATTCGTCAAGCGATCGTGTATCTTCCTGCAATACGATCGAAATGCTCGTTCTGCCTTGAACAGGGATAATTTGAGAAGTAAAGCCAACATACGAAACCAATAACCTGGATTCCGCATCTACTGTCAGCGAATAATTCCCATTGATGTCAGTCGCCACACCATTCGTGGTTCCTTCTTCGAGTACACTCACCCCGATCATAGGTTCATTATTATTATCTAAAACTTGTCCGCTGACTGTAACCCGATTGTCTTGCTGCTGTAAGATCGCGTTACTTTTAATTGAGTGACTTTTCACTGCATCAGCGGATGAAGTGACAGTACGTTCTTTCCCATAAGCGAAAGTTGAAAACAATAGTAAGCTTGCAACAAAACAAGCTTTCAATTTTACATGTTTCATTTCATTTGTGTTTAATAAATTAGTATTAGAGATTAATTAATAATATTTAATTGAAAAAACATCCATTAACAATACTGTATTTCTCATTTTATTGGAAATAGATTTATCAAACAAATAAAAATTAATAAGTAAAATAAGGTTAATTAAAAGCTAAGTTTTTAGCGCTGCTTTATCAGTTTTTTAAGATTTTTAAGGTTGTGTTTTTGTGTTTCTTTTAGAAATAATTCGGCTACTTTCTTAGCGCCTTTTTCATTGAAATGGGTATTATCATCATGTCCTTTAGGAAAGAACGGACTTTCGCCGGGAGAAAATTTGTGAAAAAACTTATTGGACTCTTCCACTCCCGCATCTTGAAGCATTTTTGAAGTAAGAACTTCCATGTCTATCAATACTACTTTTTCTTGCTTTGCAACAGCACGGATTATATCAGGAAATTCCCCATGTGTTTTTTCCAACATTCCGTTTGAGTCAAACTTACGCCTTGCAACGGGTGTACAAAGAATAGGCGTGGCTCCTTTTGCTTTTACCTCATTCACGAAGGCGACAAAATTGAGCCGAAACTGAGCCGGATTTGTATAGCTTTTTTTGGTAATCACACCATCATTATGACCGAACTGAATGATTACAAAATCTCCTTTCCGTGTGTTTTTAATCAAATCACTCCATAATCCTTCCTCGATAAAAGTACGTGTACTTCTGCCGTTTCGGGCATAATTCTTAACAATCGCTTTTTCGTTCAAAAACTCCGGAAGCAGTTGTCCCCAGCCTCTTTCAAGGTATGGATAAGTAGTTTTTATGCCTGTCGCACTGTCTGTTACTGTTCTTGTCAGAGTTTTGTCTGCCATAGTGGAATCGCCTGCCATAAAAATATGCACGGGACGTTTGCTTGAACTGATTAAGAGGACACCCAACAGTAAAACAGCAAGGTATTTGATAGATAATTTCATTTTTATAAAAATCAAGACTAATAGACCGGGATTAAAAAGGCTGTTTTTATAAGCCTGACAGGTCCCGGAAAACCCGTCAGGCTCAAAGCTGTTTATTTATCTCTCATGATTTTATCAACTTTTACTTTTCCGTCAGAAAACACCGAACGAACAATAACAACTCCTTTGAAATCGTTGATTCTCGTTATTTGTTTTCCATCGATTGTGAAGTATTTCTGATTGATAATTTCTGCATTATCAAAAATGTCATTCACTCCGGTTTGACCGTATTGATACGTATTAGAATAGGCGCTCAAACCACCCATTTCATTAGCGGCACGAACCGTAAAAATTCCACTTTCCACATCTGCCGGTATTTCATAGCTGTTAGTTGTAACAAATGTCTGGAAGATATTATCTTTGAAAATAGCCCAGCAAAGCACATAATCATTATTTTCCCAAGTAATATTTTTTTCATTTCCCGCAATTGTCGGAACCAAAGCCTGATCGGTATGAAGTTTTGGCTGCCAGGCATCTGTTCCTCCCAATACATTTTCAACAGTATATTGAGCCGCTTCAGCACTTGTGAGCACCGGATTCAGAGTCACATTCGTATCGTCTTTGGTGTAAGTTGTTCGTCTGTTACTTAAATCAACCAAAGATCCGCTTACTGAAATGCTGTTATATTCGGCAAATAATGCAGGTACTACGTTCATCGGATCTCCCCATGCTTCAGCTGTTGGGAGAACTTTCATTGTAGTGTTCAGATAGACGGCTTTTGGAGCATTTTGCCATGAACGTCCCAACCGGTAAGCTCCGTTATTAATTGTGAATCCATCAATGGTACAGTTATTGAAAACATATCCCCATTCAGTTGAAGTAGCCGGTGCGGTAATACAGTTTCCGGCACGTTCTTCTAAATAGAGCAGTACTTCATTAAAGAAAATATCGCCACCACCGCAAATAAAATCAACTGTTCCGTGAATACTTCCGCCTTCAAAGTAGTGTTTTCCATTACCCGAGTAATAAGTATCTTGATTACTAAGCAGGTTTACATTCTTGTAGATATTCTTATTTCCCTGATCTTGTAAGGCAATTGCTCTCCCTGAAAGAGTTCCGGTGCGATAATCCATCTTGTTCAGCAGCGTTATATCCTGCATGTAGATATTGCTGGCATTTGATGTAAAATTGATTGTCGCCGTAATCCCGATACCTTCTTGTGTCGGTTTGTTGAAAAGCACCACTCCATCAGCACTTTGTCCGATATAAGAGATATTTGGCAGTGAAACTACCGTTTTTTGATTTGCGTCACCGGTATTTGTACCTAAATCATATTCACCATCAGGGAAGAAAATTCTGAACCGTTCTCCTGTCGAAGAAGCGGCTGTAGCGGCTGCAATAGCGGCTTTGAAATCACCATCTTTACCTACTACAAAATCAAATGCTTTTTTAATAACTGTTGGGCGATTCATTGTGTTGAATACAATTTCAATTGGCGTAGTAAGCGTATTTCCTGAAAGATCGGATACAGTATTTGCCGGAAGGCTGAAAGTATATGTTGTATTGTAATCCAACCCCGCGTAGTTGAAAGTGATTGTTTGTCCGGAAACAACCGGTGTCAAATCATTTGTGCCTAAAACAGCTTTCGTTCCTTCTGCAACTTGTACTTTTTCATCGAAATTCAAAACGATTTTTCCGGTTGTAGAGGCATTTACTCCATTATTTGCAGGAACTGATGAAGTTAAAACCGGAGCCACTCCATCGTTGATAATTTGTTTTGATCCCAGCACATAGATTGCTGAAATTGCCGTACCATCATTGTTTGAAGTAGATCCGACAACCGCAGAAGTGTAATCCGGAATCCAACGAATATATACTTTCTGAGCATGATCGGCATCTGCCGGAAGTGAAAATTCTGACGGATACCAAACTTTAGCACTTGACATTTCGAGGCTGCCTAACTTAGTGAAATTCGTTCCATCAATGGAATATTCGACATTTTGGATAGAATAAGCGTTGTAATTAAAGAGCATTGATGATTTTACGACAAGATTTTTAAACTCTGTCGCGTCGAGGGTGATTTGATAGTAAAACTTATCGGTTAATGGTTTCCAGTTCACTGCGGCGGGTGCACCTTCGTAACCGCCGGATGCCAATTGTGATTTGTCTAACCAACCCGAAGTTGTTCCATCTTCTTTTCTCAAAATCAATGTAGAAATTTCGTTATCCGACGTAGAATAAAAATCGGCCGGACGGTTACTATTTCCATGTTTGTAGAAATCCCACCCCACAACATAATCCACAGCACTATATACAGCGGTAATTTCTTGATTTTGGTTCATCACTACGGGCAAAACAGCATTCGTCTCGCCTGTGAGCCAGTTTGTAAAAGTAAGAATAGGATTATTTGAAGCTGTTAAGGTAACATTTGTACCTTCTTCATACATTGTAATTCCATCTATGACATTTCCTTCAGGAGATGCTTCTACCATATAAGGAGCTGCTCCGCCTTGTATATTTACATGAAGTGAATAAGTATTTATAGGTTCGAAGACAGCTTTCACATTCATATCTGAGGTCAATGTGATATTTGCAGGATTTGCAGTAGAGATAACAGAGTCATCATCTCCGTTTCTCCATTCTTTGAATTGATATCCAAAATTTCGCTGAGCTGTCAGCGCTATTTCTGTTCCGCTGTCAAATGTAGTTCCGATTGGGAAGTTGGTAACCGTTCCGGCATTTTCGGGACTGGCCGAAGTGGTAAGCGTGTAAGTAACTACATTTTCAATGGTTCCTTGAATGTTGCCTGTAATGACAATATTCGCCAAACCTACTTGTTTTGTATTTCCTAAACTGTAGATATAAATGTATAGGATGCAGTCGCCACCTGACTCAGGAATGGTGAGCGTACTTAAATCTATAATAGTATGAGTTGCTGCACCTGAATTATCACGAGCAGGTTTAATCTCCGTTGCTAATGAAGTTGAACCGCCATCTTCAGCAACCCAAACAACATCAATCAGACCCCCATCGGTACCGTATCGTTGCGAATCAAAAGATATCGAGGTTGGTTTGAATTTCAACCCTGTTTTAGTACGGAAATTAAATGCTACGAAATCATTTTCCGTGACTGAATTGTTTTGCACCGTAGGCTGAACGCGTGTAAACGTGATTCCATTGCTTGTTCTGTAATCAGCAAATCTCAAATTGCTGCCAATGCTTGTCCAGTTTGTGGAAAAATAATCTGCTGCCGATGCGGGAGAGATTGTAGCTGCCTGGTCGGCTGTTCCTAAGTCAAAGGGCCAGGTTAATTTGACATTTTCATTTACCGTTTGACCGTTTAAAGTTATAAGTCCGGCTAAGAAAAAAAGAACTGAGAAAGTGTATTTTTTTATCATTTGGTCTAAAATTTTGAGTGGTTAATTGAATTCAAGTGGAAAAACAACACAATTTTGTATTAATATATAAAAAATATGCTAAACCACATCAAAGCGGTTTAGCATATTGGGTTAATGGCTTTTGCCATTTATCACGATTTTGTCATTGCGTTTTCCTGTAATTTCATAAGGTTCGTTCAATGTTTCGGAACTCTTGAAACCATCGGCATTGAAGTTTTTCACATTATTCAATTTGAGAGCTGCTCCGCTTTCAGGGATAACAGTTACATTTTCAAAATGAATATTACTTGATTCAGACAGTTCTGCACCAATTTTAGAGGTAATAAATGCATTTTTCAATTGAATGTTGTCGATGTTCATCTCAGGAATACCGTTGAATAAAAGCGCGCGTCTGGCATTTCTGGAAACGATATTTTCTACAAAAATATTTCTAAATACCGGTGTGGTTTCATCTACTGCCGGGAATACTTCTTCTATCGGAGTTTCATCTCCTGCAGCGAGTGACTCGGAAGCTGATTTGCCACCGTAGTATAAGTCAAACAAGAATGATTCAGTTGCAATATTGAACATATAAATATCGGAAATGTAGATATTCTCAACTACCCCACCTCTACCGCGTGTACTTTTGAAACGAAGTCCCACATCGGTTCCAAGGAATTGACAGTTTTTTACGGAAATATTTTTTACTCCGCCTGACATTTCGCTACCTACGATAAAACCACCGTGTCCGTGGAAAACTTTACAGTTATCCACAATTAAATTTTCCGTCGGACGAGCTCGGCGGCGGCCATCTTCATCTTTTCCGGATTTGATACAAATCGCGTCGTCGCCCACATCAAATATGCTGTTTACAACAATTGAGTTTACACATGATTCCAGATCCAACCCGTCTCCGTTTTGAGAATAACTCGGGTTTTTCACGTAAATTCCGTCTAAAATCACATTTTCACACATCAGCGGATGGATGTTCCAGGCAGGAGAGTTTTCGAAAAGTACTCCTTCCAACAAGACGTTTTTACACTCGATAAAGCTTATCATTACCGGACGGAGGAAGTCACGTATTTCTTGCCATTGAGCTTCGGTCATATCTTTTCGAGGTACATTCATATCGCTCATTTCGTGGCCATTAAGCGAGTTTTGTGTTGGGAACCAATAATTTCCACCCCGCACAACTCCTCCTGAAGAAACTACTTGTTTCCACATTCTTTCGGTTACTTTTTCCTTTTTCAGCGGTCGCCAGGCATGCCCCGAACCATCAATGGATCCTTGACCAGTGATGGCGATATTCTCAAGATTTCGTCCTGAAATCGGCGATTGACATCTGCGAGTATCCAACCCTTCGAATACAGTTTCAACCAACGGATAAAGATCAAAATCGGGCGAAAAAAGAATCAGAGCGCCTTTTTCCAAGTGCATGTTAATATTGGAACGGAAAACAATCGGTCCGGTAAACCAGACTCCTTTAGGAACAATCAGTTTACCTCCGCCTTTATCGGAGAGTGCTTGCATAGCGCTTTCGAATGCATCGGTATTCAGTGTAATTCCATCCGGATTTCCACCGAAATCAAGTAAGTTTACCTCATTTTTTGGAAAAACGGGAGCTTTTACCCTTGGCATTTCGAATGGTAAATCTTTATATAGATACTCGTATTTATAAGCGTTTGTTGTGCTTGACACACACGAAACGAACAGTATTGCTACTGCCCAAAGTAAAACAAAATTAAGTTTTGAGTTCATTTAATAAAAAATATATTTCAAGCAAAATCAATCGTAGTTAAAGACTTGTTTTGCTTCGTTTTAAAAAGAAAAATTTGATTAAAAAAATGGTTTTACATCTTTTAGTAAAACCATTTTTTTATAGTTTTACCACCAGCGTGGGTCGCCTACTTTTCCGACTACTTTGTCGTTTGTAAACGAAGGATTAAATCTGAAATTCAATTCAGCCGGATTTTCGAAAATCTCCGGTGTTGTTTGAGAAAGCACATCAAATTCAATCGGATTGGTCCAATTCACGTCAGAAGCACGGTAATTGTCTTCTAACGTAAAGAGCATCGCGGCGTTTCGCATTCCCTTCGGAGTGCCTCCATCACCATTTCCAATGATAACTTTTTTCATTGTTACTCCGCCGGGTATCGGTTTGTCTGGATAATCAAGAACGTAATTTCCGCCTTTTGTCAGAATCGTAATATTTTCTAAATAAACGGAATTTAACATTTCTAAAGGATTGGATTTTGTATCCACCAAAATTTTATCACAATTCGAAATTGTAGTGTTGGTTATTTTGATGTTTTTTAGGTAAGAGCCTGCGTTGTCGGCATTTACCACTCCGTATCCGCCCATTGAGTCGATGACACAATTATCGATTGTAACTTGTTCAACTTCAACCGGTGCCTGTGCTCTGAAAAAACCTCGCTTGTATCTTACATCGCAGTTTACAACTTTGATTTCGCCAATTTTCGTATCAGCGGTTGTTCCTCTGATTCCGAGTAAATATTTACCGCCGTAATTGGAAGCACTTCTCAATGCGGAAGGGTGATCGGTTACGATTAATCCTTCCAGCGTAATGTTTTGCAAATTAACACCGGGATTTACTCCTACTTCACCGTAAAACTCCCAAACAGCACGTCCCAAGAAACTTAATCCGGATACAATTTTTGTATTCGCAGATAATTTGATCGTAGGGATCTGGTAGTGAGTTCCACCTTCCAGCACAACAGTATATCCACCGGGATATAAATTTGCAATACTGTCAAAGAACACCTGATCAAGCACTGAATATGCTTCAGCAGGGTCAATTCCGCGTAAATCGACATAATCACCTTCGAAGACCTGTGGATCAGCCATTGCATAGTCCTGCTCTCCCTGATATTCTCCGGCTGTGTAAGCCTTTATTGTATAGGTTGTAGAAGGATCTAATCCGGTAACAATAAGGACTTTATCCAAATTATCTTCATCCGAAACAAAGATTGTTTTGATATACTCTTTACCATTAAAAACATGTAAACTATCGTAAGTAACTTCAGTCCAGATAATTCTTGCTTGCGTATCAATCATATCGTTTGAAGCGGGGACTTTCAGTTTTGTCGGAAGTTTACTTGTCCTTGTTTTATACTCCATTGGACGCGACTCGATATTTTTTCCAAGAGCTTTAACCCGGAAAAAATAATCTGTGTTATAATCCAATCCATCAAAAGTAATGGAGGTTCCATCAATGATAGTATCTTTCAAGATAATTGAAAAATCTTCATATTCTGAAAATTCGATATGATACCTCTCTGAACCATCAAATCTATCCCAATTAGCTGTAACCCAAGTTCCGCCTACATTTCCGCTTATGATGGGACGGAAAAGCCGGTCAGGATCACCTAAGCTCTCTTCTTTACATGCCGAAAAAATCAACACAACTGTCAATACAATCATCGGCATTAGCTTGAATTTTGAAATCATTTTATTTTTCATTTTATTAAGAATTAAATTAATTAACACCAAGTCCATATCCATCATTATTCAAAACAGAGCTCGCGCTGATTGTACTTACGCTGATTGGTAGTAAGTAAGGAACAGCTGAATTACCGGTTTCGTCTGTATAACCATAATATGCACGCTGCGTATAATCTGCTGATACGGGAGTAATGTCATTTCCTTCAGCATCTTTCAATCTATATAAAGATCTGGCCCAGTCTCTTCTGATGTATTCATCATCCCCTGTGTTATTATATTCTCCTGTATCGGGATCTCTGTCATTGATAATAATTGCCGGAACTTCCTCCGGTCTAAAGTCTGTATTCAATAAAGTAACTACGCCTGCTACTCGCTGGAAATAGAGGTAGTTAGCTATATTTGAGTACTTTGCAACCTCAGGATTATCCAGGTTAAGCTCGTTTGCGGCTTGTCCCATGTAATCCAGTTCACGCTTTGTCTCAGCTATTTTTTTGCCATAGATATTCCAGCGTACAAGGTCAAATTTACGTAACCCTTCACCACCAAATTCCCAGGCTCTTTCATTCACAATAGCTTCGAAGAAAGCTTCTTTTGAATTAATGCCATCTACATAACCATTCACACTCGTTCCGTGATCTTCTGCTTTAAAAGCACGACTTCTTACTGTTTTCAACATATCTTTTGCCAATACAGTTGGACCGCCGTTTATTTCATTTTCAGCCTCCGCCAACATAAGCAACACATCGGTATAGCGCATAATCGGCCAGTTTACACCGGTTGATTTTGAAGAGCCTGCTGATTGATTTGTCCATAAGCGATTCCATTTAGCAACTTTAATGTCGGTAATACCTTCAACTGACCGTAGGTTGTCATTTTGGTAAGCGACTTGCGTACAGGTAGCTGCACGACGCGTATCTTTCGGATCAAATGAGTAGTAATATACTGGAGTTAAACCTGTCTGGATAGTTGTAGTACCTTTCGAACCTCCATATACTCCAACTCCCACACACCATCCTACATCACCACGGCTGTTTGAAGCTCCGGATCCAAACGCTACTTCATAAAGGACTTCAGGGTTTTTAGTCAATTCACATTGATCGCGGAATATTGTAGCAAAATCACCCAATCCTCTCGGACGTTCATTGATCAATTTTTGAGCATAATTTTTTGCCAGTTCATAATAATCTCTCGAAGTAGAGGCAGTTTTTGATTCTCCGGCTAAGTTGGTGTAAGTTACAGTTAACTCCGGATTTGTTACATCTAAGTACTCTTCCGCGCGTTTCATTGTACCATCCTTAGTCATTCCGTATCCTGCTCTGAAAAGGGATAATCTCGCGATCATTCCCAACGCGAAGTCACGATTCATTCTTTCAATACCATCAGAGAATTCATCGGCATAAAACATATCTCCTTCGTAATCTACCAGATCCTGAATCATACCGCTGTAAATGATATTTTTATCTGTTTTAGGAGCGTCGAGTTCCATTCCATACTTTGCAGCTTCACGGAAATAAGGCACATCGCCCCAGAAGTTGGTAAGGAGAAAATAGCGGTAAGCACGAAGCACGTGAGCCTCGGCAAGCATCATTTTCATTTCCGGATTATCTTTTACCGGACTTGCTTTTATCCCTTCTATAGTTTGATTCGCACGGTCTATTGCCAAGTAGTTATTTTGCCATGCGTTGTAAATATCGTTAAATCCGGTATTTTTTGAAGGTTGGAGATTCCACACTGTTCGTCTGTTGTTTTCAGCTAAGTAATCATTTCCCGGATTAAAAGCTTCAACATCGGTATTTTGCATCCACACGATTGACATACGTGAAGTGTAAGGGTCTTCGGCAAAAAGCGCGTAAGCTCCCAACAATCCTTTCTTAGCATCATTTACGTTGGAATATACATATTCCGGATAAAATGATGAAGGCGCCTCGGGAGAGAGAAAATCATTACACCCTGCTGTCAATAATATCGTTGCAAAAAATGCAACTATTATATTTATTTTTTTCATTTTTTCTATGTAATTAAGATTAGACAATTAAAAAGTAAGATTTAGACCAAACGTGAATGACAAACTCTTCGGGTAAGAAGAATAATCTAATCCCGGAATCAATTGAGTAGGAGTACCGCCTCTTCCCGGTGTACTTACCTCAGGGTCATATCCGGAGTATTTTGTCAATACCCATAAGTTGTTTAATGTAGCATATACGCGGAATCTTTCGCTTGCAAATTTTTGAGAAATTTCTCTTGGTAACGTGTATCCCAACGTAATGTTTTGCAAACGAAGGAATGAACCATCTTCAATTGCCCAACTGTGAATAACAGCATTCGAGTTACCGAATGATAGCGGCGACCAGTATTCTTTCGCGTTGGCGCCTTCGTTCATTGCAGCTAATTCTGCCAAATCGGTTACAATTTCACCACCTTCGTTAATATAAGTATAGCGATTATCGCTTGAGAACATGCCTAATAAATTAGGATTGCTCGTACGATATTGTTGTGATGAAGCTAATTTACTGGCATTGTAGATATTATTACCATATACAAATGAGAAGTTCAGAGCATAGTCAAAATTCTTCAAGAATGTACCGTCAAAACCAAATCCTCCGGCAAACTTCGCATTCGCGTTTCCAATTACTGTACGGTCATAATCGTCAACCACTCCATCAGGAACTCCGTCAGGACCGCTAATATCTTTGAATTTAATTGTTCCCGGACGCATTCCGATTCTTCCTGAATTTAACGCGGTAGTCGGTGCAACCGGAATTCCGTTTTCATCAAGTGCAACAATGTATTTTCCTCCTTCATATCCTGAGAAATCGGAAGTTGTGTAATATCCGTCGGTAATCCATCCATAAATAATTCCCAATGGCTGACCTACACGTACTTCATATTCATCCACACCTCTTAAGTCTGTACTTGCCCAGCCTGTTCTGAACGGCAAGAAATTCCCTTCACTATCTAAGGCATCAACATTTGACTTGTTAAATCCAATGTTAAAGTTAGAGTTTAATGTAAAGTTTTTGCTGTTTGCAATATTTCCGTTTAATGATATTTCTAGTCCTCTATTGGTAGTTTGTCCAATGTTTTTCATCATGCTCGAATAACCCGGAGCTGTAATTTTTACGTCAAGCAACAAATCACTTGAAGTATTCCAGTAATATTCAATTGTACCGGAAACTCGCTGATTAAAGACTCCAAAATCCAAACCTATGTTCTTAGTTACTAATGACTCCCATGTAATTACCGGGTTCGGGAGCTGATTGTTTCTGGGTTTATAGTAGTTATTTGGCTTGTCGCCAATAGCATATGTACCGGAAGAAGAGATAGCATAATCTAACTTATACAATCCGGATGATATTCGGTTATTCCCGGCTTCACCATAGCTTACACGTAATTTCAAATCACTGATATAGCCCTTATAATCAGCCATAAACGGCTCTTCTGAAATACGCCAAGCCAAAGCCGCTGAAGGGAAATATCCCCACTTATTGCCCGGTCCGAACTTGGATGAGCCATCGGCACGCAATGTCAGTGTAGCCAGATATCGATCTAAATAATTATATCCGACACGACCAAAGAACGAAGACATATTATTTGCTTCATTCAATCCACTGCTTATTTCTCTACCTCCATCACCTAATCCGATATTTGCGAAGATTTTATCCGGAGAAAGGTCTTCACTAAATCCTTTTGCAACCATATAGTTGTGATCACTAACTGATGAAGTAACTTCCTGGCCAAGCATAAAATTGAATCGGTGCGTATCCTGAAGCGACAATTCATAATTAACGATGTTAGCTAATCTCCAGCGCTTTGTGTTTTGTTTTTGCCAGTTTATTAATGGTCTTCCATCTTCATTAATCGCGTTTTGAGTAGTCTTTCCAAAATACCTCTTATTTTCATTGAAACCATATCCGTATCCTCCTTCTAAGCGATAGGATAATCCTTCAATAATTTTCCAATCCAAAGCAGCATCATAATAGAATGTGCGGTTATTTCTTCTTCTCCAGTAGTCATGAGCTCTGTCGGCAAGCGATCTGTTTGCCTGAATCCATTGTTCATATTCTTCCTCAGTCATCGAACCCGGATCAACTTCTACAAAATCTTGCAATCCTTTTACCGGTCCGCGTGTTACGGCTTCAAAAGATCTCACTTTGTTTGTGCCTCCTGCAGAACCGTCACCATTCGTTTCAGTATCCGTAGTACGAGCAGTCATTGAGAATTTTAATGCTTTTGAGATTTCTTGTTCCAATTTGAAACTCAGGTTATACCGGCTAAAGTCAGTATAAGGCATAAGTCCACCATCAAAGTTATAAGTTCCACTGATCAAATAACGGGTTTTATCATTTCCACCTGTAAGGCTAACGTTATGTTGCTGTGAAAGCACATTACTTCCGAACATGTCTTTTTGCCAATCAACTCCTTTTTGATATTTGTATAGATCCATATCATCGAATACACCGAACCTATTTGTAAATCCGGTAATATCATTATTGAAGCTGGCGATTTCATATTGTAACTTTACATACTCGTATGGGTCGAGCACGTCCAATCTTTTTGCCAATCTTTTGTTTTGTACATAACCGTTGTAGGTTACTTGTACTTTTCCTGCTTTTGCTCTTTTTGTTGTAATCAAAACCACTCCATTCGCACCCTGAGCACCATAAATAGCGGTAGAAGATGCATCTTTCAATACTTCGATACTTTCAATATCTCCTGCCGGAATATCACTAAAACTGCTCACCGGGAAACCATCTACAATGTAAAGTGGTGAGTTATCTTGAGTAATCGAACCGCCTCCACGTACACGAATCTGTATATCAGCATCTGGAGAACCGTCGGCTGTCGTAACACGAACACCGGCCATACGACCAGACATTGCTTCTACCACATTTGCTACAGGAACTTGAATAATAGCATCAGATTTCAGTGAAGATACCGAACCGGTCAAATCCCGTTTTTTTACAGATCCGTAACCAATTACCACCATCTCATCCAAAGCTGTCACATCCTCCTCCAGCACAATCATCATCGAACCTGGTGTAATGGGTACTTCCTTTGATTTAAAGCCTACATATCTCACTTCTAACATGTTGGCAGTTGTCGGTGCAGTCAGTGTAAACTGTCCATCAAAGTTTGTAATGGTAGCATTTGAAGTTCCTTTTACTTGAACCGTTGCCCCAATAATCGACTCTCCTTCTGAGTCTATTACAGTTCCGGTCACGTTCCTTTGCTGAGCAAACATGCTCATGCTCAGCATAAACATTACCGAAAAAAGCAGAAGACTCTTAAGTTTCATTTTGTTTTTTTGCATTTTTAATTAAGATTAATTTTTAATTTACATAATTATATTTTTATTACTTTCTCAATTCCTGATTGTGTCTGATTTTTGACCAAAACACGTACAATATAAACTCCATTTCTCAACGATGAAATATCGAATTCTTTTGAAAATTCAGAAATTCTATGGCTTAACAAAAGATTTCCGGCTGTTCCGTAAATTTCTATTAAATCTATTTTCTCTGCCGATTTTACAAATAGCTTATCCGTATTTGAATTAAAATAAATGGAAATTTCTGAAGGATTAATTCGATTCGACTTGACCGAGGATAAAATCGCATCCTTATTTTGCTCCACAATAATATGTTCAACGAGACTATTCAAATAGACCTCTAAATAGGTGTAACCTTCCTCATTTAAATCCGTTGAGGTTTTGCCGGGATAGTTTGTTTCCATCCAACCATCAGGAATTCCATCTTTATTTGAGTCAGCTTTCAGTTCACCCTGATTCAGGGTTGGCCAAGGCGACCAATTTTCAGGAGCATCAGCAGGTCGAATATCATTTTGGCTGTCAATAATTCCCCATTTGGGATGTGATGTGCTTTTCCAGTCAATCGTCGTCGTAGTAGTCAATGTAGTATTTCCAATTACGGTTCCGGCCGGATATGTTACAGTTCCCAAGCCATTATATGGCGAAAGACCTTTGAACGCGGCAGTTCCTGTGCTGGTTTCAGATACAATCCTTTGATCATGCGTATCGCGTACCAAGCTCGCACCTGCGTAAAGTAATACTTTTTCATATGCTTTTTCTGCTGTGTGCGTTGTAATTTCACCCGAATCAAAAAGCGGATTATCTGATTTCAAGGCTGACTTTTCAGCTGCCGTAATCCCATAACCCGATCCGATTTGATTATAAACTCCATAGGTCCAATTATCATTTGTCGCATTAATGCAGTGCGTTTTATCAGTCGAAGATGTGCTCGTATTAGGGTCAACCACATTTCCTGCTATATAAAACTTACCCCATTTATTATTAATCGGGTAAAATCCATCAGTTGTTGACAAATTTTTCTTTTTATCTATGGCAATTATTCTTCCTCGTTTGCTCCCAGTAGGAGTTGCAGGTCCCGGCTTATAATAATTGTTGACAATATTTACATTCATAGCCTCAGCGCCGTAGCATCCATTTCCACTCCAGTTATAGATCACACAGTTTTTCATTTCTGTGTATTCATTTAATTGCGTGTTGACTCCCGGCCCGAATCTTGGAGTCCGACTGTCATTATGTGCCATCAAGTTATGATGAAAACTTGCATTTTTACCACCCCATATTCCACCATATCCGTGCGGGCCTTTTGAGTGTCCGGACAATCGAAGGCTTTCTGAAATTATACACCATTGAAGAGTTGTATTTTCATTCTCATATATCGATACGCATTCATCTGTACTCCAGCTCATTGAGCAGTGATCGATTATCACGTTCTTATGTCTTCGCATTCCAAACGCATCAGCGCCATCGCTATTTATATTCCGGGCATCACCCATTCGGAAACGAATGAATCGGATGATAACATTACTCGTAGAGACCGTAACCGGAAAACCAGCAATACAAATCCCGTCACCCGGAGCCGATTGCCCCGCGATTGTCACATTTGGAACCGTAATATTTAGTTGTGAATTAAGAACGATAGTACCGCTTACATTAAATAATATTGTCTTCGCACCCGGACGCGCCAAACACCAACGTAAGGTACCTTCACGAGTAGTTAAATTCCCGGTATTGGTATCATCCAGACTTGTGACAAAATAAACAGTACCTGCTCTCCCACCGGAGGTAAATCTGCCATGGCCTTCCGCACCGGGAAAAGCCGGTGTTTGACTATGGGACAAGAAAGCAAAAACAATGAATAAGCAGGTTAGTATAAAATGTTTTTTCACGGTATATTCAAAAAAAAATCTAAAATATAGAATGTAGAAATAATAAAATTTTGTGTTCGTACAAAACAATGATTTGTTTTTTTATTGTATTGTCATCAAACCAATAGCAATTATTTTTGATATATTTGATATGATATTTGATTTTATTTGATTTCAAAAATAACTGTGCACGTACACAATAACAGTGCAAAAATACAATTTATATTTTCATTTGCATGCAATTAAAACTTAAATAAAGTTAATTATCGAATTTTAGTTTTCTCGCAACTATTTACACAATCATAAATAAGTTGATGTTTCTATTCTGCTATTATATGCGTTGGCGATGGATTTATCGTTGATTTGAGCCAATGAAAGAGATTAGAATAGGTTGCGTTTTCGAAGCTAAGAACTAAAATTAGAAAAATTAAGTCTATTCACAGAATTCATTTTAAGTAGTAAATGAAAAAGAATTTTATTAGTCACTATACATTCTTTATTTCAAAACGAATTGGATAATTCAAAAATTAGTTTGTAATTTTGTGAAAATTATAAAACATTAAGTATGGCAACGCAGAAAAGAGTCAGAATAAAGGATATTGCAAAATTAGCAGGTGTTTCTGCCGGAACAGTGGACAGAATAGTACATAATAGAGGAAATGTATCCAAAAAAAGCCGGGAAGCAGTGGAAAAAGTATTGAAAGAGGTGAATTACAGACCTAATATTCATATGTCAAGCATTTCACTCAAAAAGAAATACGATATTCTGTTTGTTTCACCTAAATTTGTTGAAGGAGAGTATTGGGGCAGCATATATACCGGAGTTTTGAGAGCATTGGATGAGTTTGAAAATATCAATGTAAGCTGCAAAAAATTGACATACAACCAGTACGATGTGTTTAATTGCAAGGAGGTTTACTCAAAAGCATTGAAATTGGAATATGACGCTGTTATTATCGGACCGATTTTTCAAAAGGAAACTCAAGTGTTTTGCAGCCAACTCACCGAAAAAGGAATTCCATATGTTTTTGTAGATTCGGATGTAGATCAGACATCTCCTATCGCCTATTTTTCTGCAAATCATTATATATCAGGCTACTTGATGTGTAAACTGATTAATTCTATAATGAAAAGCGGTAAGAAGGATATCGGAATTATGCAGGCTATGCGGGTAGGAAATGAAAGTGCTAACTCAACGATTTTAAGAAAAAGTGGTTTTCAGGATTATTTAGTTGAAAACAAATTGCAAAGTAAAATCCACAAAATACCTTTTTCAGCCACGGAACCCGAAAAAAACGAGGGTATGTTTGATGAATTCTTTGAGGAAAACAAAGATATCGGAGGAATTGTGGTACTTAATTCTCGTGGAAATGTAATAGCCAACTACCTGAATAAGAAGAAAATAGATAACATAAAACTTGTTTGTGTTGACTTGACAAATGAGAATATNNAATCACTAAAAAATGGTATTATCGATTTCCTGATAGGTCAAAAACCGGAGCGACAAGGATATCTGGCTATGAAATTTTTAATAGAACACTTAATTTACAAAATGCCCGTAATGGTTGCAAATATCCTTCCTCTTGATATCCTCACTAAAGAAACAATCGATTTGTATCGAGAATTTAACGATTTAGTCTATCTTGATCAGTATAATGATTAGTTCATTAGTTTTGAGTTTTGATAGCTGCAAGAAATGAATTATGTAAATTGAAAATAGATTTTTAGAAAAAAGTCAGACAAGAATGCCAGCCTGTGGCAGACAGGTCATAGCCCCTAAATAAATAAATTTTTATAATTATTCACCAAAAGACAGAACAAAAACTTCTCTTGAGCCACTTACACTTCTGACAGTTGGATTGTGAGTGTTAAACGTTTGAATTTATCAATCAATCGGCTGGAAGCCGATNNTTGTCCCAAAGGCTTTTCAAAATTGTAAAAATAATCATAAGTAATTGGACTGTCTTCTCAGCGAAAGCTTGGTAGAGCCAACAGAAAAATCGAAATATTAAACTGTTTCGTTTTTTGTCATGGTTTTTCCTTTCTTAGGTGTAAACCTATTTCAGGACATGACACCCTACATCCAGCATCCAACATCATACTTCCAGCACCCCTCTTCTTTTTCAATTTTGATTTCTGATTTTACCGAAGTACCAATTTCTAATTTTATTTCCGTACCTTTGCACTCAAATTTTAAAAACCATTTGTAAGGTAAAAATTATGATTAACATTACATTCCCCGACGGCAATGTCCGTCAATACGAAAACGGTGTCACCGGTCAGGAAATTGCAGAAAGCATCAGCCCCAGATTAGCTCAGGAAGTACTATCCATTGGAGTTAACGGAGACACTTGGGATCTCTCCCGCCCTATCAATAGCGACTCATCCATTGTGCTCTATAAATGGGACGATGAAGAAGGTAAACATGCGTACTGGCACAGTTCGGCGCACCTCATGGCCGAAGCGCTTCAAGAACTTTATCCCGGAATAAAATTCGGGATCGGTCCGGCTATTGAAAATGGCTTCTACTATGATGTGGATCCCGGAACAGCCGTAATCAAAGAAAGCGACTTGCAGAACATAGAGAAGAAAATGATAGAATTGGCAGCTTTGAAAGAAGATATTGTACGCCAAGACATATCGAAAACTGATGCTTTGAAACTTTTTGAAGAAAAAGGCGATGAATACAAAACTGAATTAATCTCCGACTTGGAAGACGGCACAATCACGCTTTATACGCAAGGTAACTTCACCGATCTTTGTCGAGGACCGCACTTGAGAAATACCGGTGAAATCAAAGCCATTAAAATGCTAAGTGTTGCCGGTGCATACTGGCGCGGCGATGAAAAACGTAAACAGCTTACCCGCATTTACGGCATCACTTTCCCAAAGAAAAAAATGTTAGATGAATATCTTGTGATGCTTGAAGAAGCCAAAAAACGAGACCACCGCAAAATCGGGAAAGAATTGGAACTATTCATGTTCTCCGAAACTGTAGGAAAAGGCTTGCCCATGTGGCTTCCAAAAGGGACTGCGCTTCGGTTGAGATTGGAGGATTTCCTGAAAAAAATCCAACGAAAATACGAATATCAGCAAGTTATCACACCACATATCGGAAATAAGCTGCTGTATATTACTTCCGGTCACTACGCAAAATACGGTCAGGACTCTTTCCAGCCGATTCATACTCCGGAAGAAGGCGAAGAATATCTGCTGAAGCCGATGAACTGTCCGCATCACTGCGAGATTTACAAACACAAACCTCGTTCGTACAAAGACTTGCCTGTTCGAATGGCTGAATTCGGAACGGTTTACAGGTATGAGCAAAGCGGTGAGCTTCACGGATTAACCCGTGTACGCGGATTTACTCAGGATGATGCGCATATCTTCTGCAGACCGGACCAGCTGAAAGATGAATTCAAGAAAGTGATAGATATAATCTTCATAATTTTTAAAGCACTCAGCTTCGACGACTATACCGCACAAATTTCTCTGCGCGATCCCGGCAACCCTGAGAAATACATTGGAACAGCCGAAAACTGGGATAAAGCGGAACAGGCAATTATTGAAACCTGCCATGAAAAGGGACTTAAAACCGTTACCAAAAAGGGCGAAGCGGCATTTTACGGGCCAAAGCTCGACTTTATGATAAAAGATGCGCTTGGCAGAAGCTGGCAGCTCGGCACGATACAGGTTGACTACAACCTGCCCGAACGCTTTAATCTGGAGTATGTTGGTGCAGACGACAACCGGCATCGTCCGGTGATGATTCACCGTGCGCCATTCGGTTCAATGGAACGATTTGTTGCTGTGCTAATTGAACATACAGCCGGAAAATTTCCGTTGTGGCTTGCGCCCGAACAGGCTGTAATTTTACCAATCAGTGAAAAGTACAATGAATATGCAAGAAAAATTTCAGTTTTACTAAATAATTCCGATATTCGCACCTTTGTTGACGACCGTAATGAGAAGATAGGTAGAAAGATACGTGACAATGAGCTGAGAAAAGTACCTTATTTACTGATTGTTGGCGAAAATGAGCAGACAAACGGAACGGTTTCGGTTCGCCGGCAGGGAGAAGGGGATAAGGGCATCAAGCAAATCAGCGAGTTTGCGGATATGATTAACGAAGAGGTGAATAATCAATTATCAGGAATTTATANNATATTTGCTGATTGTTGGTGAAAAAGAGCAGGAATCTGAAACTATATCGGTCAGAAGACAGGGAGAAGGAGATATTGGAATAAAGCAAATCGGTGAATTTACCGGTATGATTACTGAAGAAATTAACAAACAATTATCCGGATTATATAACTAACAATAAATATAGGAGGGTTTTACTATAGCTATTAAAAGAAGAGGATCGGCCCATAATCCGTACAGGAGAAGGGATTCGGGGCCACAACACAGAATTAACAATTACATTACCGCACCACAGGTTCGTCTGGGTGGTGACAACATCGAAAATCAGGGGATATATCC
>LSQX01136364.1_pt1 | contig 29627 bp, 21 predicted proteins | sample 654561 | NCBI WGS metagenome assembly LSQX01 (sample SAMN04489861, study PRJNA283612) | anaerobic digester metagenome | isolation source: 4 biogas reactors fed with cattle manure at either 37C or 55C with and... | place: Denmark: Kongens Lyngby | collected 2014 | reverse complement strand
ATCCCCTGGTCGCCCTGATGGTGCAGCATTCCCCGGCCAACCTGGTGGTGCAGCCATTCCCTGTCATCACGGGGGTACAGCATCCCCGGTCGCCCTGAGGGCGCAGCCTCCTTGTCATCCTGAGGGCGTAGCCCGAAGGATCTCCGCAATTATTCGTTATGATGCAGCCAAGTGAGCGCGGCCAACAATCACTGCGATTACAGATGAAGCCTAGCGGCCCTGCTTTAGTCCAGCGGCTGGACGCCGGCTCATTCCAACCATTTCTGAACCTCTTTTTCCGGGTAAAAGGAAAAGGCGATAAAACCGGCCAGGCTGACCACCGCAACCACCAGGATGCTCAGCTGAACCCCGAGAGGGTTGGCGATATCCTTGCCAAAAGCGGAGAGCAGGTAAGTGAAGGTGACGCCAGCCAGGGCGATGGTAGCTTTAAGCGGGATCGCCCTGGCGCCGAAAAACATCGCTTCGCGGCTCTCTCCGGTCCGGGCCTGCTCGGCGCGGGCCAGATCACCCACGGTGGGGTTGATCAGGATGGAAAGGATCGCCAGCGGCAGGCCGCAGAGGGCGATGGCGGCCAGAGAGATAGAGCGGGCCACCGGAGTCATATCGAAGCTCAGCGGGTAGATCACGGCGGTGGCCGCTGCGAGGATCAGCAGGCCGCCCATGATCACCTTTTTCTTGCCGATTTTTTTTGACAGCAGATTTACCAGGGGGAAGCTGAGCAGGGCCACCCCGATAGTCAGCCCGGCCAGCACGGTCATATAACTTTGCGGTTGGCGGAAGATCACCACGGCGTAATAGAGCAATCCCAAAGTGACGATATTCAAAGCAAATTGCAGGAAGATCTCGCCGAGAAGAAAGATGCGGAAGGGCCGTACGGCGAAGGTTCTGGTAAAGGACTCCAGCACGGCGAGCCGGGAGGGTTTGCCCGGCAGGCAGTGCTTTTTTTCGTCAAAGAAAAGGGTAACCAGGTAGAGGAGAACGGCGGAAAAGATGGTGAATCCCCCCACGGCGATCTGGTAGGATCTGCGAATATCCATGCCTGTATTCACCAGGTAAGCCGTGATCTGGGGAAAGAGCACGGTGATGCAGACCATGCCAAGCAAGCCGAACAGGGCCATATAGGTGGAGATATTGATGCGCAGTCTGGTGGTCTGCCCCAGTTCCGACATCAGCGCCAGAAAGGGATTGACATAGGCGGTAAAGGCGATATAGAACAGTCCCATCATCAGCGCCAGCCAGAGCCCGTTTGAAAGCGATTCCCGGGCCGGCTGCGGCGGGGTGAAGATGAGAAAGGTGGTCAGCGCCAGGGGCAGTCCACTGTAAAGCAGGAATACCTTGCGCCGGCCGAGGGGGGAACGGCTGTTGTCGCTCAGGCTGGCAATTACAGGGTCGGCCAGACCGTCAAGAATCCGCCCCAGCAGCAGGGCCGCCCCGGCGATGGTAATGACACCAAAATAACTTTTTTCAGGGATAAGATTCGGCAGCCCGAGCTCCTTTGGGGGCAGAAAGAAGAAGACAGCATAAAGGATAATCAGCCTTTCCAGCAGGGTAAAGGCCAGGCTGCCCAGGGAGTAACCGATCTGGTTCAGTAACGGCAAAACTGCCGCACTGTTTTTCTGCATCGTTTTCTTATTCATCTTAATTCGATCCCGATCATATCCTTAAATGGCTATTATGGCAACAATACATCTATTCAAACTAATCCTGCGAGTGTTTGATGCCTTCGATCCGTTGTGGTATCCTGGGGGACACAACAACCGGGTTGAAAGCGTTTGCTGACCACTGACCAGTCCGGGACCGGCCCCCCAGGCAGGCCCGGGTCAGTTGAAGGAGGGTGTTTGATGCGCCGCATCTATCCTGTCGCTCTACTTCTTGTTGCGGTTGTGGTGATCCTGGCCGCTGTCAAGCTGGATCTGTTTTCCTCGCCCCGCTCTACTCCGGAAGAGCCGCTCCAGGATGGGACCGGGCCCCGTCCGGGAACTGAACCCGATATCCGCACCGCCACCCTGGCTGCTGTAGGGGGGTTGTACCCCCACCAGGCTGTTTTGAACGAAAATCACCGGAGTGATGGGAAGTATGACTTTTGGCCTTCCTTTGAGTTGATCGCTCCCTATTTTCAAAAAGTCGATCTGGCCATCCTGACCCTGGAGACGATGCAGGCGGGGCCAGAGGCAGCTCTCTGGGGGGTGTCCGGATATACCGGCCATACGGAAAAAGGGATTTTGACCTTCAATGCTCCCCTGGAGCTTTCGCATGCGCTGAAAAAGGCCGGGTTCAACCTCTATTCCTTTGCCAACAATCACTGCCTGGATCGGGATCTGGAGGGGCTGCAGGCCAGCCTGCGAAACGTGCGCGAACTCGGTTTTCATACCACCGGCGCCTATCTGAGCGCGGAGGAAAGGGAAGCGGTGGATATAATCGAGATCAACGGGATCAAGGTGGCTGTTGTCGCCTATACATACGGGACCAACTGTATTCCCCTGCGCCAGGGCTGCGAGTACGCGGTCAATCTGGTTCCCTCCTTCGAGGAGATCGATCCCTTGCTTGACGATATCCGGAAAGCCCGCACTGCCGGCGCGGACCTGATCGTGGTCATGCCTCACTGGGGTGGGCAGTATATCGATTATCCCTTTGAATGGCAGCGAGAGCTGGCCCGGCAGATGGCTGAGGCCGGCGCGGATATGATCATCGGCGGCCACCCGAAATTTGTGCAACCCGGTGAGTGGATCGTGCTGCCGGAAAGCGGCGGCGGCACCCGTTCAGTGCCGGTGCTCTATTCCCTCGGGAATTTTTACACGGACCAGCATTACCCGGTTTGCTCCTCCGACCTGGTGGAATACGGGATGCTGCTATCTCTGGAGCTGACCAAAGATATGGACAGCGGCAGGGCCTGGATCAGCGCGCTGGATTACGATATCCACTGGTGCTACCGCGACTGGGGCCACCGCCTGCTCGTTCTTTCCGAAGTCTTCGAAAAAGGTCCCGAAAGGTTCAACCTCAACCGATCCCAGCTGCAGAGGCTCGAGAGCCGCTACCGGGACAATATCGAGATCATCGAGCGCTACGGTTTTTCCGAAAATAAGCCCGGGGCGGTGGGGGAGAACCGCCGGCCCGCAAGCAGTTCCTCCGACTGATCTGCTGCCGGATATCTATCCCTGTCTACAAGCAAAAAGGGCAAATATAAAATTAACTTGACGATCTGGACTATTTAAGCAGGAAGTTAAGAAAAATATTAGAATATTAGAAGTAACAGAGGAGTTTCTTTTCAGGTAGGGCCATCCTGATTGCTGGATTGCTCTCCGCAGGGCTGTCCGGTATCCATTCCAGGGGTCTCTGATATTTGGCGGGAGGCATAAAATGAAGCTGATACCGGTTGAAAAAGCAGTGGGTACGGTTATCTGTCATGATATGACCCAGATAATCCCCGGAGAGTTCAAGGGTAGAAGGTTCAAAAAGGGGGATATTATCAAAAAAGAGGATATCCCGGTATTGCTCTCGATGGGGCGGGAACATATCTATGTATGGGAAAATAAAGAGGGCAGCCTGCATGAAAACGAAGCTGCTGCCAGGCTAAAACAGATCGTCGGCGGGGCAGGGCTGCACTGCACCCCCATCAGTGAAGGCAAGGTCGTATTCACCGCACGGTACGACGGGCTGCTCAAGGTTGATGCTGGGCTGATGCTGGATCTGAATATGCTTGGCGAGATCATCGTTTCCACGCTGCACAATAATTTTCCTGTCAAAAAAGGTCAAAGTGTCGGCGGAACCAGGGCCGTACCGCTGCTGATAGATGAAGGTATTATTAAAAAGGCGGAGGAGATTGCCGGTAACAGAAAGGTACTGCATCTTTTGCCTTACAGGAAACTCAAGGTGGCCCTGGTCACTACGGGAAATGAGATCCACCGGGGAATCATCGAGGATCAGTTCGGTCCCCTGTTAAGGGAGAAGATCAGCGCTTTTGGCTCCGAGGTGCTTGGGCAGACCATCGTTCCGGATGATGCAGATGAGATCTGCAGCGCCATCGAAGGTTACCTCGATGGAGGCGCGGAGATCGTTCTCTGCACCGGTGGGATGTCTGTTGACCCCGATGACCTGACACCCCTGGCCATCAGGAAGGCGGGGGGAAAGGTGGTCTCCCATGGTGCGCCTGTCCTTCCCGGTTCAACATTTTTGCTGTCCTACCGTGGAGAGGTGCCCATCCTGGGCCTTCCCGGCGGGATCATCTACTTCAAGACTTCAATTTTCGACCTGATCTTTCCGCGGCTGCTGGCCGGGGAAAGGATCACGGCAAGGGATATCGCCCTCTACGGGCAGGGCGGTTATTGCCTTGGCTGCAGCGAATGTGTTTATCCGTCATGCAGCTTCGGGAAAGGATGCGCCTGAGATGATTGAATGGATCGAGCTGGAGAAAGCGAGGCAGCTGATTGCGGAAAGGGGCCGCATTGCCGGCATTGAACAGGTCGGCTTGCTGGAGGCCCATGGAAGGGTGCTGGCGGAAAATATCGAAGCACCTATAGATCACCCTTCATTCAACCGTTCGCCGCTGGATGGGTACGCTTTGAGGGCTGAAGATACGGCGGGGGTCTCTCCCGGCAGCCCGGCCGAGCTGGAGATTATCGATACTATCTATGCCGGAGGGTGTTCGCAGAAAAAGGTGACGGCCGGAACCACGGTCCGCCTGATGACCGGCTCCCCGATACCGGATGGAGCCGACTGTGTGATCAGGCAGGAAGATGTCCGCGCAGAAAAGGGGCGGATCGAGATCGCCAGCGAGCTGACCCGGTGGGAAAACTACTGTTTCAAGGGTGAAAGTTTCAAAAAAGGGGAGACCGTTCTTGAGAAGAACGCTCTGCTTGGAGCCGCCGAGATCGGGGTGCTGGCCGGACTCGGTCTTGCCAGGGTGCCAGTCTTCAGGAAACCGACTGCTGCGGTTATCAGCACCGGCGATGAACTGATCGAGCCGGGGGTGGAGCCGGCGCCCGGGCAGGTCTACAGCAGCAATTACTATACGGTGGCCTGCCGGTTAAAAGAATGCGGGGTCAATATTGTTTCAACAGGCATAATCGGTGACGACAGGAAGGCTATTCGAGATGCCGTCGCCGAGATGGCAGGCCGGGTTGATTTCGTGATCACCACCGGGGGGGTCTCGGTCGGAGAGAAGGATCTGATCAAGGAGGTCATGGAGAGTCTCGGCGCAGAGATGATTTTCTGGCGGGTCAATATCAAACCCGGCTCTCCGGCTTTTTTCAGCGTTTTGAACGGCAAACCGGTGATCAGCCTGTCGGGAAACCCTCTGGCGGCTGCGGTTACCTTTGAATTGCTTCTCATTCCCTTTATCAGGAAGATCACCGGCAACAGCGCGTCCGGGTTAACCACCCTCCAGGCGGTGCTGCAGAATGATTTCAACAAAAAGAGCCCGGTCCGGAGAGCGCTTCGCGGGCAGCTAACACAGGATGAGAGTGGCAGAGCGCTGGTCAGAATAATTGATCCGGAGCAATCGCCGGGCAATTTAAAGGTTGTCTTGGACAGCAATTGTTATATCGATATTGCCGAGGGTTGTTCCGGTCTGAAGCGAGGGGAGCTGGTTCAGGTCATCATTTAACTGCGCCGCCCGGCTGCGCTAACGATCAGGCAGGGTAATCCTTTTTGAACAGGCTCTGGGAATCTTTCTAAAAATACAGTTTTTTGGCATTATCAATGCGTTTTGTGAGTATTGACATAAAGGGTATTTATTGATACAATTTTAAGTATTCGAAGGACGGGCAGGGGGGGTGTTTTGGCGAAATTATGCCAGGTTGATGGAGATAATGGATCTCAAATCTTGATAGGAGGGGTTAGGTTTGAAGCTGAAACGTCGTGAGTTTCTTAAGCTGGCAGGAGCGACGGGCGCCGGGCTGGCCCTGTCCCAGTTGGGCTTTAACATGCGGTCGCTCGAGGCGGCGTCAAAAGAGTGCAGAATACACGGCGCCAGGGAGTACACCTCGATCTGCAATTTCTGCTCCTGTGGATGCGGCATGATCTGCCACGTTAAAGATGGAAAACTGATCAATTTGGAGGGTGACTCGGACCATATCATCAATGAGGGAGCGCTCTGCAGTAAAGGAGCGGCCATGTACGAGGTGCCCAATTCCGATCAGCGCGTTAAAACTCCGCTGTATCGCGCCCCCGGCAGTGACCGGTGGGAGGAGATCAGCTGGGAGACAGCCATCGAGAAGGTTGCTCAGAAGATTAAAAAGATCCGCGACGAAAATTGGATTGCCGAGGAGTCGGTTGACGGTAAAACTTACGAGGTGCACCGCACCGATGCGATCAGCTTTATCGGCGGTGCCCAGAACAATAACGAAGAATGTTATCTTTTTACCAAGATGGCCAGAGCGCTGGGGGTAACATTTTTGGAACACCAGGCCCGGGTCTGACACAGTCCCACGGTCGCCAGTTTGGGGGCCTCATTCGGACGCGGTGCCATGACCAATCACTGGATCGATTTAAAGAATGCCAAGGTGTTCCTGATTGAAGGAAGTAACTGTGCCGAGAACCATCCCATGTCCATGAAGTGGATCATGAAGGCGAAGGAAAACGGGGCGATCATCATCCATGTGGATCCCCGCTACACCAGAACCTCGGAGGTGTCGGATATCTTTGTCCGCATCAGGCCGGGAACCGATATCGCCTTTTTGAATTGTATTATCAACTACATCCTGACAAACAAACTCTACGACGAAGATTTTGTGCTCAACCAGACCAACGCGCTCCTCATTGCCAATGAGGAATTTGGCTTCAAGGACGGTGTCTTTTCGGGCTACGACGACGCCAATCGTAAATATGACAATAGCTCCTGGGGATATGCTCTCGGCGGCGATAAAAAACCGCTGAAGGCAGCGAGTCTTGATGATCCCCGGTGTGTCTTCAGCAAGATCAAGAAATTTTTTGAGCGCTATGATTTCAAGACCACCGAGCGGATTACCGGGACGACCGAAGAAAAGATCAAGCTGGTCGCAGACACCATGGTCAACAACAAGCCGGGGACGATCCTCTATGCTCTGGGAATGACCCAGCATACCGTCGGGGTGCAGAATATCCGTTCCTTCGGGGTATTGCAGCTTCTTCTGGGGAACGTGGGCAAGCCCGGCACCGGCATCAACGCCCTGCGCGGTGAGCCGAATGTGCAGGGTTCGACGGATATGGCCTGCCTCTTCGGTTACCTGCCGGGTTACCTGGCGCCGCCGAATCATAATGTTGCCGACATCGATACCTGGACAAAGGGCTCGGGTACCTTCCGCCGCACCTTCCTGATAAACCTGTTGAAGGCCTGGTTTGCCGAACATGCCACTCCGGAAAACGAGTTCTGCTTCAACCTGCTGCCCAAGAAGAACGGCAAGGCCAACTACTCCCTCTTCCAGATCTTTGAAACAGCGCTGGAAGGGAAGATGAAACTGGCCTATTTCATGGGGCAGAATCCACTGGTGACCAGTCCCAACCTGAATGTGGTGCAGGGAGGGTTATCAAAGATGGATATGGTTGTGGTGCAGGATCTTTTCGAGATCGAGACGGCAGCCTTCTGGGAGAAACGTGAAGGGGTCGATCCCAAGACTATCGATACGGAGGTTGTCTTCCTGCCGGCGGCTGCTTTCATGGAAAGGGAAGGCTCCCTGACCAATTCGGGCCGTCTGGTGCAGTGGCGCTATACCGGCATCGAGCCGGTTGGCAAGGCCAAGGCTGACCTGCTGATCCTCGATCTGATCTTCAAAAAGGTGCGCGAGCTCTATGCCGGCTCTACCGCCAGGAAAGACGAAGCGATCATGAAGGTCACCTGGGATTATGACTTCGACCATGACGATCCGGAAGAGCGGGTCGCCTTTGCCGAAGAGGTGCTCAAAGAGATCAACGGATATAATCTGGTTACCGGCGAACTGCTGAAGGGCATCGGCGAGCTCAAGGCCGACGGCACCACCTCTTCCGGCAACTGGGTCTATCCCGGAGTCTTTGCCAACGGAGAGAACCTTTCCAAGAGAAAAGATAATGTCAATGATCCCGGTGGATTGGGCATCTTCCCGGGCTTTGCCTGGAGCTGGCCGGGGAATATGCATGTGCTCTACAACCGTGCCTCCTGTGATACCAGGGGCCGTCCGATCGATGAAGAAAGGGCGGTGATCTGGTGGGATGAGCAGCAGGGCAAATGGACCGGCTACGATACCCCGGATGTGCCCAATGCTGCTGACGGACCGGATACGCCCAACGGACAGCGGCCTTTCCGGATGTCCGGCGAAGGACTGGGCCGGTTGCTGGCGGCGACGTACAAAGATCCCAATCCCGATTCGGATCTGCCGCGTGATTCTTCTTCGACTCCGGCGGACGGACCCCTTCCGGAATTCTACGAGCCGGTAGAAAGTCCTGTTGAAAATATCTTGCATCCGAAAGTACCGTACAATCCCTGCGTGAAGTACCCGCGCGTTGAATCGCTGCAGCCGGTTGGCACGGTCGAAGAATTCCCCTACGTCCTGATGACCTCCAGCCTGGCCGAGCATTGGTGCGCCGGATCGGTCACCCGGAACATCCCCTGGCTCAACGAGATGTATCCGGAACCGATCGCCGAGATGTCGAAAAACCTGGCCGATAAACTGAAGGTCAAAAGCGGCGATTGGGTCAAGGTGCGGTCGGCACGCGGTGAGATCAAGGTCAAGGCTTATGTCACCCCGCGTATGGAGACAATGCTGATCAACGGAGAGGATATCGAAGTGGTCTGGATGCCCTACAACTGGGGTCACAAGGCCTTGAGCCGCAAACCGAGCACGAACTATCTGACCATCGATGCGGGCGATCCCAATACCTCGATCCAGGAAACAAAGGCCTGCCTGATCGATATTGCCAAGGCCTGATCGATGGAGCAGCCCTGCGGGGCTCGCATCTCCAAGTGTTACTGCAGGATTCTTGTCGACGATGAAACTGAGTCTGGGGACAGGTCCCGTAAACCCGGGCCTGTCCCCGGCCAGTTCTAGCTGAGGGAGGTTCAAAGTGAGCCATATGGAGGCAGAGCTCAAAGAGTGGTTGAAGAAACGCCCGTACCTTGAAGAAATTGCCGGATTGCACCAGATAGTATCGGCAACAGTCGAAAAAAGCGCTGTTCCGGGGGCCGGGGATGTTGAAACCGGCGAGGAGCGGACGGTTAAAGAGCTTGAAAAAGGGGTTCCGCTCTTGAGAGCAGGGGAAATCAACGGGGGAATGGTTGAATTTGCGGCAAGCCTGCTCGTGGAGATCATTGATTCGCTGGCAGCGGCCCCCTTGACGGACAAGATTGACGAATATACCCGGATTGCGCAAAAAGTTTTTCAAAAGCAGCCCGATCTGCCGGCGGAAATTGTCCGGGAAGTGCTTGAAAGCAACAGCATCGATAAAAGCAAAGCCGCCCTGGAGGGGGTAGACGGGGGGTTTATTGTCTTTACAGCCTGGAGCGCCCTTTCTCACGCCCTGCAACCCTTGAAACAGCAGGCGGCGGCGCTGCTGGAAAAGCATCCCTGGAGGAGAGGTTATTGCCCTGTCTGCGGTCACCTGCCGGCCATGGGACAGCTTTTCCGGACAGCCGAGGGTAAAGGTCGGGAGCGGGAACTGATCTGCGGATGCTGTCAGATGAATTGGCGCTACAAACGGATCGGGTGCCCCTATTGCGATAATACCAACCAGAAGCAGCTGAAGATAATCGGGCTGGATGACGAACCGGATCTACGCATCGACACCTGTGATCGATGCAAGAGTTACCTGAAAACCTATACCGGCGAAGGGCAAGAAAAGGTAGCGCTGGCCGATTGGTCAACCCTGCACCTGGATCTTATTGCCAGGAAGCGCGGCTACAAAAGAGCCGGCTACCAGATGTACGGCGTTTGAACAGGGTGCAAGCTGCGATCTGTTTGCAGGAGATCAGCCCCTGAACGGCGAAAACTGTCTTGACGATACTTTGATCATCGATCACCCCATGTAAGGGGTGATCCGAATCCTGCCGGGTGAAAGCAGATCTTTCCCGGCAAAAACACTCCGAGCCTTCACGCCTAAACACTTTCAGGGCATGGCGTGCCGGCCGATAGGGTGTGGTGGTAAACTGCCGCACCTCCCGTGTTTGGAAAGGAGTGGATCGGATATGAATCTATAATGACCGGACCGCACTGATAAGAGCGGTGTCCCGGTTATTTTTTTGTTCACTATCTGCAATAAACATGACTTATTTTGAGGGTGAGAAGAGATTGGGCAAGGATCGTAGAAATGGTTATATCGTTGGCGGACTGGGGCTCCTGCTGCTGCTGACCGCAGTCCTGTCGCTCAGGCTGGGACGGTACCCGATTCCGCTCAAGGATCTGCTTGGAATCTTGCTGTCAAGGCTGTATCCGCTTGAACGATTCTGGCCGGATCAGGCGGAAACAGTACTGCTCAATATTCGTTTCCCCCGGATCATCCTCGCCTGTCTTGTCGGCTGCTGCCTCTCGGCAGCGGGGGCTGCCTACCAGGGTGTTTTCCAGAATCCGATGGCTGCCCCCGATATCCTGGGAGCATCCGCAGGCGCTGCGTTCGGGGCTGCCCTGGCTATCCTCAATCATGGGAGCAACTTTGCCATAACCGTCAGTGCGTTTTTCTTCAGCCTTATTACGGTATCACTGGCCTATTTCATCAGCAAAAGGGTTAAAGGCAAAAGCATCCTCGGTTTGATCCTGGCGGGGATCATGATCGGTTCTCTATTTTCCGCGGCGACCTCATTTATCAAGCTGATCGCCGATCCTACCGACCAGCTTCCGGCGATCACCTACTGGTTGATGGGCAGCCTGGCAGGCGCAAGGCTCGGCGATATCGGATTTGCCTTCATTCCCATGACTGTCGGGCTGATCCCCCTGCTTTTGATCAGGTGGCGGATGAATGTGCTGACCATGGGTGATGATGAGGCCAAAACGATGGGGATAGACGCCAACCGGATCCGTTTCATCGTCATAATATGTTCCACCCTGATCACGGCAGCCTCTGTTTCAGTCAGCGGCATGGTTGGATGGGTCGGATTGGTGATCCCCCATGTGGCCAGAAAAATAGTCGGAAATAATTACACCCACCTGATGCCGGCCTCGCTCCTGTGCGGTGCCGGCTTTCTTCTGCTGGTAGATAATGTCTCCCGTAGTCTTCTGACAACAGAGATTCCCCTTGGTATATTGACCGCCTTCATCGGGGCGCCCTTTTTTATCTATCTGATCACCAGGAGGGGTGAAAGCTTTTGAGTATAAAGATAGCCGGGCTCAGTTTCAATTATGGGAAGAATCGGGTTCTTGATCGGATCAGTATCACGGCGCAGGATGGCCAGCTGCTTTCGGTTCTGGGGCCAAACGGGGTGGGGAAGACCACATTATTCCGCTGCATCCTCGGTTTGCTTAAAAATTACCGCGGCCAGATATTGCTCGACGGCGTAAATATCAAAGATCTGGGAGTTGCGGAGATGGCTAGTCTGGTCGCCTATATCCCCCAGTTTCATTATCCAGCATTCAATTACAGTGTTTTTGATATGGTCCTCATGGGAACATCTGTACATCTATCTTCCTTTTCCTCTCCGGGGCCACAGGAGAGAGAGCTGGTGGAGGCAGCGCTGCACCGGCTGGGGATCGACCACCTCAAAGAACGTGGATTTACCAGGATAAGTGGTGGTGAGCGTCAGCTGGTCCTGCTGGCCCGTGCCCTGGTGCAGAAATCCCGGATTCTGGTATTGGATGAACCGACCTCCAACCTGGATTTTGGCAACCAGATCCGTGTTTTGATGGAGCTAAAATCCCTGGCTGCAGAGGGTTATACGGTTATTCAATCAACCCACAACCCCGACCAGACCTTTATGTTCTCGGATATGATCCTGGCGATGAAGGATGGTCAGGTCCTGGCTTCGGGCAGACCCGCTGAGATATTTACCGAGGATCTGATCGGTCATCTTTATGGAATGGAGGTGAAGATGGAAAGCCTTTATTGCGATCTGGCGAGAGTTTCCCTCCCCAGGGGAATCGTGGAGGATAGCTATCGTTATAAAACTGCCTGTAATAAATAGTATGGGAGGAAAAAGTAATGAAAAAGATAAACAGAGCGGTGCTGCTGGCGCTTGTCGTCTGCCTGGGCCTGCTTGTTCTGCCGTTAGCAGGTTGCAGCAACGGTTCCCCGGGCGGCTCTTCCGGGGCTGATAATGTTGTTTTCAAGGATTCCGCAGGTCGGGAGGTCGAGGTCCCTGCCGAGATCACCAGGATCGTTCCATCGGGCCCCCTGGCCCAGATCGTGCTGTTCTCCCTGGCCCCGGATCTGCTGGTCGGTCTTTCCAACCGGTGGGATGCTGCCGCGGAGAAGTATATCGATACTGCCTATCTGGATCTTCCGATGCTGGGCCAGTTTTATGGAGGAAAGGGAGAGCTGAGCCTGGAAGAGATCGTCAAAGCAGATCCCCAGGTGATCATTGACGTGGGCGAACCGAAGTCCTCGATCATCGAGGATATGGATGGGATCACCGAACAGGTGGGGATACCGGCAGTCCATATCACCGCCACACTGGAAAATATGGGGGAGGCGTACCGAAAACTGGGCACACTTCTGGGCAAGGAAGCAGAAGCCGAGGTGCTGGCAAGTTACTGTGAGGATGTTTACACCAATGCCCAAAACATAATGAAGAAGGTCGGTGCTGACGGTAAAGTGGGACTGATCTATTGCACCGGTGATGACGGGCTCAACGTGATTGCCCGGGGCTCTTTTCATGCCGAGGTGATCGATCTGCTGGGCAATAACGTGGCCGTGGTCGAGGATATCTCCAGCAAAGGGACGGGAAATCCGGTCGATCTGGAGCAGATTCTGCTATGGGATCCCGCCGCGATCATCTTCTCACCGGACAGTGTATACGCGAAGGTTGCGGATGATCGGGCCTGGCAAGATCTCCGGGCGATCAAGGAAGGCCGCTATTACGAGGTGCCGGACGAACCGTACAACTGGATGGGATTTCCACCATCGATCAACCGTTTCATGGGCATGCTCTGGATGCTCCAGCTGCTCTACCCGGATGAGGCCGGCTGCGATCTTCAGGAGGAGACTGTCAAATTTTATGACCTCTTCTATCACTGCACGCTGAGCGAACAGCAGTACAAAGATCTGATGGCCCGATCGATCTTGAAAGATAGATAGGGCAGTCCTCGCAAAAACATTCCATCCCCTACTCCCGGCGGTATCCGAACGGGTCAGCCCGTAAAGGATCTTGCCGGGGGTTTTCTTTTTTCCCGGGCCAACAGGGCCGGGCCGGCCGGTGCCAGGATCATGATTCAAAAGGGTTCACGATACCTGATTGCAGGGAACCGGATCCGATGTCGTTCCAGCGGTGACAGAAGAAAATAATAATTGAAGCGGTTAAACACAATTTGAAACAGCAACTGGCAGGAAAAAGATCAAACACTGTCAAATAGATATATGATGCTTTTATTTAGATGGCAGAATGAATCTATTGAATAACCATGCGGTTTAAGCTGCCTGCAGTATCTTCAAATCCGGTTTCCTGGCAGCTGTTTCTTTGTTGACGAGATCTTTTCGGAGGTTTACCAGGAAAAATAGCAAAGTGCGGGAGCATCGGAAAAGCTTTTGTAAAAAAAGGACACGGGAGTGAAGAGGGTATGGTTAATCTGACAATTGATGGTAAGGCGGTAACCGTTCCAACCGGGACGACCATCCTGGAGGCTGCCCAAAGCATCGGTATAGAGATACCGCATTTCTGTTACGACAAGGATCTAACGGTATTCGGGGGCTGCCGCATCTGCGTGGTTGAAGTGGAGGGTGCCAGGAATTTGCAGGCATCGTGCTCCACGCCGGTAACTCCGGGGATGGTTGTCTGGACAGAGTCGGAACGCGTGGTGAAAACACGCCAGATGATCCTGGAACTGCTGCTGGGGAATCACCCGGTTGATTGTATTGTCTGTGACAAAACAGGTGATTGCCTTTTGCAGGATTACTGTTACCGCTACGGGGTCAAGGAAAGCCCGTTCATCGGGGAGAAAAAACAGCTGGAACTTGACCGGGATAACCATCTTATTGAGCGCGACCAGAACAAATGCATTCTCTGCGGCAAATGTGTCCAGGTGTGTCACGATGTCCAGGTCACGGGGACCATTGATTTTGTTGAACGCGGCTTTTATACCCGGGTAACCACACCGTACGATCTGCCGCTCAACACCGAGATCTGCCGCTTTTGTGGCCAGTGTGTGGGCGTCTGCCCCACCGGTGCACTCGTCAACAAGCAGTTTAAAGGAACCAGACCGTGGGAGGTTTCAAAAGTTAGAACCACCTGCCTCTTCTGCGGCGTCGGCTGTAATTTCGATCTGAATGTTAAAGACGGCCGGGTTATCGGGGTTACCCCGACTCCCGAGGCTCCGGTTAACGGCCGCTCACTGTGCGTGAAGGGGCGTTTTCACAAGGATCTGCTCTACAATCCAGAGCGGATCACCACTCCCCTGATCAAGAGAGACGGCCAGTTTGTTGAAGCAAGCTGGGATGAAGCCCTCGACGAGATCGCTTCAAGATTGAAGGAGATCGTCGCTGCAGACGGAGCCAACGCTGTTGCTGCTTTAAGCTCCGCCCGCTGTACCAACGAAGAGAATTACCTGATGCAAAAATTTATGCGCACGGCGGTCGGGACCAACAACGTCGATCACTGTGCCCGCACGTGACACGCTCCCACCGTGGCCGGTTTGGCCACCTCGTTTGGCAGTGGAGCGATGACCAACTCTATCGGCGAAATTGAATTCAACGAAGTCCTCTTCATTATTGGTTCCAATGCTACCGAAGCCCATCCGATCATCGGTAACAAGATGAAACGAGCGGCAGCAGTCCGGGGGGCCAAATTGATCGTTGTGGATCCGCGGCGGACTGAACTGGCCGAGCATTCTACCATCTGGATGCAGCTCACTCCCGGTACCGATATCGCCCTGATCAACGGTCTGATGCATATCATCATCACCGAGGGTTGGGCTGATCACGGCTATATTGAGGAGCGCTGCGAGGGGTATGACGAGATGTGGGCCGTGGTGAAGAACTATCCGCCGGAGCGGGCCAGCCAGATCTCGGGCGTCCCCGTGGAGCAGATGTACGCCGCTGCGGAGCTTTACGCCAAGACCAGAAAGGCGGGTATCTTTTATACCCTGGGAATCACCGAGCATACGACCGGCACCGCCAATGTGATGAGTCTGGCCAATCTGGCCATGATTACCGGTCATATGGGTGTGGAAAACGCCGGGGTCAACCCGCTGCGCGGTCAGAACAATGTTCAGGGAGCCTGTGATATGGGTGCCCTGCCCAACGTGTTTTCCGGTTATCAGGCAGTGACCAATCCGGCTCTCGTGGAGACCTTTGAACGGGCCTGGAACTGCAAGCTTGATCCGGAGAAGGGCTTGACCATTCCCGATATGCTGGATGCGGCCGTTTCCGGAGAACTCAAGGCTATGTACATCATGGGCGAGGATCCGGTGATGACGGATCCCAATGCCCACCATGTGCGTAAAGCGCTGGACAGCCTTGATTTTCTGGTGGCTCAGGATCTGTTCATGACTGAAAGTGCCCGGTATGCCGATGTTTTTCTGCCGGCGGCCTGCTATGCTGAAAAAGAGGGGACCTTCACCAATACAGAACGGCGGGTTCAGCGGGTGCGTCAAGCGGTCTCCCCGCCCGGCGAGGCTCGCGCGGATTGGGAAATTCTCTGCGATCTCTCCAGGCGCATGGGTTACGAGATGAGCTATGCCGATGCGGAGGAGATTTTCGAAGAGATGAGACATCTGACACCGAGTTACGCCGGAATCACCTACAAGCGCATAGAAAAGGTCGGCTTGCAGTGGCCCTGTCCAACGGAGGACCACCCGGGGACCAAATATTTGCACCAGGGCGCTTTCCCCAGAGGCAAGGGATTGCTGCAGGGGATCGAATACAAGCCGGCTGAAGAGCTTACCGACGAAGAGTATCCCATTCTGTTGACCACCGGTCGCAAGCTGAATCACTACAACGTGACAACACGTTTCTCGGAAAGCCTCCTGACCCTGGATCCTCACGAACAGGCGGAGATCAATCCTGCGGATGCTGCCAAACTGGGCCTGGGCGAGGACGATCAGATTCGCGTTACCTCCCGCCGGGGTTCAGTTGTTACCAGGATAAAGATTACCGACAAGATCGCCCCCGGGGTTATCTTTATGACTTTTCACTACAAGGAGTCGCTGACAAACGAGCTCACAAGCGCTGCTCTTGACCCCATCTCCAAAACGGGGGAATATAAGGTTTGCGCGGTAAAAATAGAGAAACATACCGATGAAAAGATCTCTGCAGCCAACTGAGAGATCGGCTAGAGCGGGATTTGTCGGACAGCTGTAAAAAACTGCCGGGAGCTGCACCAGCTCCCGGCAGTTAACTGTGCCCTTAGTGCAAACAACCATCTTCAAGGGTTCCGGGTTTCCTGATAGACCTTTTCAAAGTAACAGGGATGGCAGCTGGAAGTGCAGGGATACCTGACCCCGGTACATGACTTGAGCCTGGCGTGTTCCCGGTAGCGGAAAAAATCACACTTCGGGCAGCTCTCGTCCCGGTGAGAAAGGACTGCGCCGCAGTGAGGACATTTTTTCTGAGCCATGTAGAACACCTTCCCTTCAATGTATGGTGTGATGGTTTCATTTCCAGGTACAGTGTACCTTGGTTGAGGGGAAAGGTCAACCGTTTTTTTCCGAAATCTGTTTAATCTGTGGTCATCTTATCTGCTTAATTAGGGCTTCCTGCACAAGCCCTCGGGTTCAAAAATTAGGCTGCGGCAAGCAATAACTGGCCTGCCGGCAGCATAAATTTCGCCCAGAAAACGCGAAAATCGCTCTTTGAAAAACAGACAAAAAGTCCCCTTTGCACACGGGCCAGATTCATCACGATCAGGTTCATGATGATGACTGTTTCGCTTGTTTCCCGGAGCTTTGCCATGATCAGGGCCATCCCGTATCGTCGCTTTCCCTCGCCAAACTTACCCTCGCTGCAGTTCCGGTCCCGGGCATCCTGGCGGGCTTGCCTGACCACTTTCGGATCCGGCTCCTTCGGCGGCCGGCCGAGCCTCGGACCGCTGATGCGGATGCCGCGTTCCTGGCAGTAGCGGATGTTTTCACGGGTGCGGTAAATCGTATCGACATGAACTGATTCAGGATAGCAACCGTGGCGCAGCTTGTATCTCTCAACTGATTCCTTGAGGGTCATTCCCTCATTGAAGTTATCCCAGGAGAGTCTCTCCAGGTAGGTGAAACCGTCCACGACACTGATGGCCAGCTTGGCCCCGAACTCGACATTGGCCCTGGCTTTGCCCCTAACGATGGGCCGGACGTGGGGCTGGCTGATGCTCACAATACGATTTGGCACGCTGTGGGTTTTCTGGTCATACATGTACTTCTGCTGCCGGTAGAGTTCTTCGATGGTGGCAAGCATTAGACCCTGGGAAACAGTCAGCGGGCTTTTACGGTAGTATGATTCCAGCCGCTTGATGCTTTTCAGGTTGCGGCAGAGATAGCCGAGCTGCTTGCGAAGCGCCTTGCGCAGCTGCTTTTTCCGGGGCCTACGCATTTTGGCTGTGGCGAGGTAGTCAGCTCGGGCAATCCTGCGGTAGGTGCGCGGTTTGTCGATCTTTCCCCTCAGGGGGCCATAGAGAATATCGATGAGCATTTCAGTTTTCTCCCGGGCCTCGTTGAGCAGGCTCAAGTCGGTGGGGTAGCGGATATCGGCCGGGACGCAGGTGGCATCCATCACCAGTTTGCCCCTGTTTTCCTTTGTTTCGCCCGGGTCCGCCCGGCCTACCCCGCCACCGGCAGCTGGTGGTTCGTCATCGTCTTTTTTGTTCTGTTTGCAGATTGTTTCATTGAGCTCATTTAGCTGTTCTACGCTGAAGCGCTGGCGAAAACGCACCATGAGCGAGGAGTCAAAGGGTTTTTCATTGGTGTACTCTTTGTAGCCGAGAAAGTATTGCAGGTAGGGGTTCTCGCGGATTTGCTCTACTGTTTCCTCATCGGTGAGCCCCAGCGTTTCCTTGATTACCAGGGCGCCGAGGGCCACCCGCGCCGGCTTGGCCACATTGCCGGTGCCGCTGGGGAAAAGATCGGCATAGTCGCCCTCGATGTCATCCCAGGGGATCAAACGGGCCTTGATCACCCAGCGGTTGTTTGCCTGAAGGGCGCCGTCGAAGGGCAAAATGAAGTCGTCTATGGTTTGCTGGTTGTCTTTTTTGCGATACAATTAGTTCACCTCAAGTGCAAGGTTTTGGAGGGGCAACTAGATATTCCCTTGCACTATTATATCATGGAACGGGCCAAAAAGCCTTATATTCCGGGCCTTTTGGGTTGTTCAGGAAGCCCTAATTACTTTGATAAAATGTCACCTATGTGGGAGAGGACAAGGTACTTATGTCACAGTAACAGATCGGTCGTTATGTCGTGATCCGGAGGCTGGATCGATCTCCGCAGAAGATGCAGCAAAGTCCCTTAACTTGAGCTCGGGTCAGTGATTCGGCTGGAGAAACAGCGAGCCGATCCGCCTTCGGTAAGACTGCAAGTGAGTGAGCGCGGCGGGTTGACGTCTGTTACCGCGAATTGCTATACTGGTTTCAAAGGGAAGGATAGCGGGCCGCACCGCTTTCCTGGAAAGGTCCGTTTCTCCGGGGCCGGGAAACCTGGGGAAGGCGGCCAGCGCTGCCCCTGGGCGAAGCTTCCAGGCACTGTTATCCGGGTGAGCCTCATTTTGGGATTGGAAGGAGGTCAGATTTAATGGAGCCGAAAAAACTGTACCGTTCCCGGTCCAATTCAATGATTTCCGGGATCTGCGGCGGTTTTGCCGAATATCTTGGTCTTGATCCCACCGTGGTGCGTTTACTCTATCTTCTGCTGACTTTATTCACCGCGGGCACCGCACTCATCTTTTATTTTATCGCCATGTTCATCATACCGTTGGAACAATAAATCCCTGGTGTTAACCCGACCGGGTTAACACCAGGGAAAAGTAGACGGTTCCGCTTATGCCGATACTTTATTCGGCTTTTTCTTTCATCATCTTGGTCGGCTTGAAAATATCCAGCGGGAATTTGCTGTGTACTTCCTCCAGCTTTTCCAGAAGGGTCGGGTAACCGATCCCATCTGCCAGGGCAAATGGTCCGATGGGCGCCCCGCCGCCATTGGCCATGGCCAGATCGACCTGCCCGGCATCGGCGGCAACCCCTTCCTCCAGCAGTTTTGTCGCTTCGTTGACCTGCAGGGCGATCAGATGATTGGGATCGAATTCGCTGGTGGCCTTGGAAAGATCTATGTTCGGTCTACCTGCGGACCAGTCATAAAAACCCTTTCCAGTTTTCTTGCCCAGATTTCCGGATTCCAGATACGCATTCAGGGCGTCCGAGGGCTTGTAATCTTCGGATACAACTTCGGCAAAATAGTTAAGCCCGTGCACGGCGATATCGATGCCGACATAATCCATCAACTCGAAGGGTGCCATCGGCATGATCGGTTTGAAAGCAGCGTCAAATTCCTCCGGAGAGGGGCTCCCGGCTTCAAGGATCTTGGAAAGCAGAAGCAGCGTCGGCTCGTTAACCCGATTGTAGATAAAACCGGGGGAGTCTTTCTGAACGATCACCGGCACCTTCCCGATTTTTTTGGCAAGATCGTAGCCCACCTGGGCAGACTCGTCGCTGCTCTGATCACCCTTGATCACCTCGACCAGCTTCATCAGGACGGCGGGATTGAAAAAATGATAACCGATCACCTTGTCCGCCCTGCCGGTGGCAGAAGCGATATCGGTAACACTGATATTGGAGGTGTTGGTGGCCAGGATTGCATTTTTGGGTGCAAATTTGTCCAGATCGGTAAAGACACTCTGTTTCAACTCCAGATTCTCCGGGACCGCTTCAATGACAAAGTCTGCATCTTTGACCGCTTCGTCAAGTTCAACAGCAGTTTTTAGACGGGACAGCGCGTCATCATATGCTTCCGGGGTTATCTTGCCCCTATCCTTGAACCGATCCAGACTGCTTTTGATACCGGCTACACCTTTGTCCACAAATTCCTGCTTGATATCCCTCATGGTGACGGCAAAACCGCCCAGCAGGAAGGCGGTGGCGATACCGTGTCCCATATCACCCGCTCCGATTACGGCAATTCTCTTCACATTTTCCGCTTTCATCTCAATCTCCCTTCATTGGATTTAAATCCGGCGGGTGAGCGGTGCCCGAGATCCCCTCTATCCCGCCGTAAAAACAGATACTGCATTCAGAATTATACCAATCTTTGTGCTAGATTGTCAATACACCCGGGTTAAAAATTCCAAGATGATGATTTTTGCGTCTTTAATGCTTTTCGCCGTGCCCTTGTATAATCTGTGATGAAATATGTACGGTTAACGGATAATTACCAATATTGATCTTGGCTGCCGGTGACCCGCCGCAGGGATCGGCGGTGGGCTTTGCTTCGATATTGAAGCGCATTATTGTCCTTTCAGGCAGGAGATTGTCAGGCAGATCCGGAATTTTTAAGGAGGATCGAACCCGATGGAGAGAAAAGGAGGAGACGTTCTGCTGTGGCAGCGAAAAAAAATCTGACCTTATTTGAAGCAAGTTCAATCATTACCGGGTATGGAGTAGGCGGCGGCATTCTGGCGGTACCCTTCCTGGCTTCGCTGAATGGTGCTGCATCGATTATCATTATTCTGGTTGCGGCGTACCTCTTTTCTCTGCTGATGCATCTGATGATCGCCGAACTTTGCACCGGTGAAGAACAGGGCGTCCAGGTGGTGGAGCTGTTTCGCAAATATCTGTTCAAGGGGCGGTACGAGAAAGTGTGGGTCTGGTTGTTTTTCACCCTGCTGGCGCTGATCCTTTTTTCCAGCCAGGCCGCTTATATCGTCGGGGCCGGTGAAATACTGGTCGAGCTGACCGGTTGGCCCCTGTGGGTCTCGGAGATGGTCTTCTACCTGCTTGCAGCGGGCGTTGTTGCTTTCGGTTTGAAGGTGCTGGGCATCAGCGAAAAATACGCCATTGGGGCTCTTACCGTCATCCTGCTGCTTCTCGCTGCCGGTTCCTGCACGCTGTCTTTCAAGGCGATCCCCTGGGTTGGCCCGGTGGGCAACAGCACGCTGGCCCTTTTTGGGATGGTCATGTTCAGTTTTTCTGCCTATTTCTCTGTCCCCCAGGCGGTGGAAGGGCTTTCCTGGAACAAGAAGCTGATTCCCCGGGCGGTCATGCTGGGGATGGGCTTGAATCTGATCTTTATTATAACGTTTATCTTTTTTACTCTATCCGTCTCCACGGAAGTGACCGAAGTGGCGATCATCGGCTGGACCAAGGCAATCGGTGGGTGGTCCAGAATTGTTGGCTCCATATTCATGTTGCTGGCCATACTGACGACCTACTGGTCTGCTTCCTATGCCCTGGTGGTTATTATCAAGGAACGGCTGGACTGGTCGGAGCGGCTGTCCTGGCTGGTGGCAACCCTGCCGACACTGGCTATCGCCATGGCCGGACTGGGCACCTTTCTGGAACTGATGCGTCTCGTCGGGGGCGGTATCGCCGTATGTGTGGCGGTAGCATTGATCCCAGCTTTCCGGAGTTCCCGAAGGCACAAGGCCTCCCTTGGCATCGACGACTGGAATATGGGCATCTGGGGCGGTCCCCTGTTTCAAGCAATAGTCATCGCCGCTTACCTGCTTACCGCCGTCGGCTCATTTGTCAAACTTCCCTGACCGGGCGGCGCTTTTATCGGAGCCAGCTGCCCAAGATATCTTCTGCCAGATCCCTTTGTCAATAAAAGGGATCTGGCATCATTTCCATTCAAGTTGATAATAGTTGCTGGCGTAATCGGAAGAAAAGCGATTGGGCCGGGCAGAAACTGTTGAAATATCAGAAATTACTGAAAGGAAATTCAAACTGATTGACTACTTGAAGAAATGGTGGTAAAATATTGTAAATACAGCAATACTGCAACTTTACTCGGACCACCTCCTTTGTTCACAATTACCCTGGGACTGTTAACTGTAAAAAGGTGTAGACCGCGCAGATGAATCAGCAGCTCATGATCTGGAGGGAGAGCGCTATGCGTAAGGTTGAACTGCGTAAAGAAAAGGTGCTGCTGCTGCTGGCAGACAGAGAGCGCCTCACAGTGAGCGAGATCAGCAGCAGGTTCGAGATCTCTCCGGCAACAGCCAGACGGCTGTGCAATCAGCTGGCCGAGGAAGAGAAAGTGTTTCGTTCTCATGGAGCGATCAGCAAACTTGAGCCCCCCAACGATCACTACGATTTCAAAAAAGCGATCGACGACGGCTACTGCGAGAAAAATCGCATCGCCCGCTACGCTGCCGCCCTGCCGCAGAACGGCGATTACCTGTTTTTCGAGACCGGTTCCACCGTTTTGAGGTGTGCTGCTGCCATCGCCGATCGGATCAGAAGTGGAAAACTTAAAAATCTGCATGTTTTCACCAACTTTCTCCTGATCCTTGATCTTCTGGGGACACTCTGCGAGGTTTCGCTCCTCGGCGGGATCTACCATCCTTCCAAGAAATGCGTTTACGGCCGACTATCCGAGCCCTTTATCAGAAAGATGAATTTTGATTACTGCTTCGTCAGCTGTGAAGGGATCTCCCTTGGCGATGGCCTGATGACCTATGATCCGGAGGCGATCCACTACTACGATCTTTTCTCCCATTCCCGATGCGTGGTGGTGATGGCTCATTCCACAAAATTTTCCCAAAGATCGTTGGTCTCCTATGCTCCCTGTACCTTTGCCAGGATGATCATTACCGACGATGGTTTGCCGGAAAAGAAAGCACAATCATTCCTCCAGCAGGGGATCGATCTGGTGCGAGTTTGACGGTCACCGCTGTTCCCCAAACCGCCTGCCCGGGCAGATCATCGGATTGCCGCCAAAGCCTTGTTACTGTCCACGGGTTTTCTGTCATACTGCTCCCGGATTCCGCTTACCAACAATCCTTATCGTAACGAAAACGAGATCTGAGCGAAATTATACTGCGTGAGCGAAAAATGGTCAGAAACTTGGCAGAAATGAGCGAGTTTCGCTCATTGCGATTTGACCGGACAAAAGAAGCATTGGTACTATATGGGAAGGGGGATCCCGATCGACATTGGGAGCGCTCCAAGAGACGTTTGAGCTAAGGAGGAAAACTGATATGTATGTAAACACCGGAGAGATGCTTGAGAAAGCACGCCGGGAACATTATCTGGTCATCGGTGCAAGTTGCTGGAGCCTGAACAGTGCCAGCACATTTATTGACGCGGCCACGGAGCTGAATATGCCCCTGATACTGATGCTGTGGGAGGGGGCCCCGGAACCGATTGCCGGTCAGGAGCGGATCTGCGACTATGTCCGCTGTGCGGCGGGCAAGACCCATGTTCCCATTGCGCTGCATCTCGATCACGCCCACAGCGTCAAAACAGTTTACCGGGCTATCCACGCCGGCTTTTCATCGATAATGCTTGATTCTTCGGAGCTTCCGTTTGCCGAGAATGTGGAGGCGACCCAGGAGATCGTGAAAGTGGCTCATGCTTGCGGCGTTACCGTGGAGGCAGAATTGGGACATGTGGGTGGCAGCTCCTGTGAAATAATGGGAAACGATGCGGTTCAGGGCAACCTGACTGTACCGGAGGAGGCGGCCGAATTTGTGCGGTTAACCGGTGTTGATTCGCTGGCTGTCTCTGTGGGTACGATTCACGGTGCCTACCGTGGAGAACCGCGCCTTGATTTTGAGAGGCTCAAACGGATCTATCTGCTGGTGGATATACCGCTGGTGTTGCATGGAGGTTCAGGTACAGGGATCGAACTGCTCAAAAAGAGCGCCCAGTATGGTGTCAGCAAACTGAACATAATGACCGATCTGATCAAGGTTGCCAGGCGGGCAGCATCTCCCGAAAGTATGCTGCCCGAGATCTTTATCTGCGATGCCATCTCTGAGTGTCTGAAAAACTATATGCTGCCGCTGACCAGACCGTTGTAACAGAACCGGAAAGGAGAAAACGTATGGGGAGATATTCCATTACCTATGATTTTGGAACCGGCAGTGTCAAGGGAGCGGTGCTCGATGCTGAACACGAGCCTGTGGCTGTCGCCAGTGAACCCTATCCTCTCTTCACGCCGGCGCCCGGTTTTGCCGAGCAGAAGGTGGAAGACTATCTTTCGAGTTTTCGCAAGGTGACCGGGCGGTTGTTGCGGGAGATGCGCCTTACCGGCAGGGATATCGAGGGGGTGGTTATCTCGCAGACGTCGAGCACCCTGATCTTTGCCGATGCCGATGGAAATGCGCTGTGCGATTGTGTAACCTGGCTGGACAGCCGCGCGCACGAGCAGGCTGGACGATTGAATGAACGCGTCGGTCTCGCTGGGTGGGCGACCGGCAAACGCGTCGCAGCTAAGGTTGCCTGGTTCATGGAGAAAAGGCCGGAGGTGGTCACGCAGGCAAAGTACCTGGTGGATGTTTCTGGATTTTTCTACCTCCAGCTGACCGGGAAAACCGCTTTCGATCTGACCGCCGCCTTTGCCACCGGTTTTATCTTCCCCATCTCCAGGGAATGGAATCAGTTTTTCCTGGAGACGGTCGATATCGATCCGGCGCTGCTATCCGATCGTATTCTCAACTCCTTTGATCTTGTCGGCTATACCGATACTGCTTTTGCCAGGGCGGTCGGTTTTGCACCGGACACGCCTGTATTTGCCGGTTGTTCCGACAACGCCAATGCCCATCTGGGGACAGGTTGTATTCGCCCGGGTGATGCGCATATCTATATGGGTTCCAGTGGTTGGCTGGCCCTGACAACGCCTATCGATGACAATGCCCCGAGCTTTACCCAACTCCCCTCCGCTATCCCCGGAATAGGGTATGAATATTTCTGTACAAACTCTGTCGGAACGAGCATCGATTATCTGATCAGAGAGTTCTACAGGGATGAAGCGGAAAAAGAAGAGAGATATACCTTGATCGCCGGGGATGTGCTCAGCGTGGCGGATGATCCCAGGGATCTGCTGTTCCTGCCCTATCTTTTTGGGGAAGAGGCACCTGTTGATGATCCCCATATCCGGGGTACGCTGCTGAACCTGGATTTCACGGTGACCCGGGCGCATATCGCCCGGGCAGTGATGGAGGGGATCGCCTTCAACTATCGCTGGATCAAGGAGAAATTGCAAAAGGAGGGCCGGTGGAACGTGAATTTCATCCGGGCAATCGGCGGTGCCGCTCAGAGCGACAGCCATTTGCAGATCATTGCCGATGTGATGGATGAAACTATTATCAGGCTGGCCCACGCCCGCTTTGCCGGGAATATCGGTCTTGCCACCTGCGTCGATATCGGATTGGGCAAGGTGAAAGATTTCCAGGTGCTGGACGGCTATATCAAGGAGGAAAAAATATTCAATCCCCGCAAGCAGTCGAGCGTGCGCTATGATCGCCTTTTCGAGGCCTTCAAACGATCCTACGAATCGCTGAAAGATCTTTACACCAGTTTAAATGGTCAATAATCAGCAAAAACAAGGGGGAGAGAAAGATGGGTTCTTATTTTGACGGTTTCGATTTCGAGGGGATCCATGAGAAGAGCAAGGAGCTGCTGCTGCGGCCTAAAACGTTAAGCGAGGAAGCAAGGAACCGTTACCTGGAGTACTTTGAGAGCAGGTGCGCCGGCTCCCGGGCCTCCATCGAGGCTGCCAGGGAACATATCCCCGGCGGGATTCAACATAATCTGGCCAACAATCATCCTTTTGGGCTGAACTGCGTCAGGGCCGAGGGTGCCTATCTTTACGATATTGACGGCAATCGCTATATCGATTTTTTGCAGGCGGGCGGCCCGACCATTCTCGGCAACAATTACAGGCCGGTCCGGGATGCGGTGATCAAGACCCTGAACAGCACCGGTAATCTGACCGGTCTCTTTGGCGAATTCGAGGTGGATCTGGCGAAGAAGGTCAAGCAATATTATCCCTCGGTCGATCTTTTCAGAATGCTGGCCAGCGGGACAGAGGCAGCCATGATCGCCATCCGCCTGGCCCGCGCCTTCACCGGAAAAAGCAAGATCCTCAAGATAAACGGCTGCTACCACGGCTGGAGCGACCAGCTGCTCTATGATATGCGTTCCGTGAATACGCGGAATATGTTTGCCGCCGGCGTTCCCGATGAATGCCTGGCCCAGATAAGCTCGGTATACCCCAATGATCTGGGGGAGCTGGAGCAGCGCTTCGCCGAAAATGAGCAGCAGGGCGGTATGGCAGCCTTCCTGATGGAACCGATCGGTCAGGACAGCGGTGCTCTACCGATCAAAAAAGAATTTCATCAGCGGGCCCGGGAGCTTTGCGACCGCTACGGCGCCCTCCTGATCTATGATGAGGTGGTCACCGGTTTCCGCCTCGGCTTCGGCGGTGCCCAGGAATTTTACGGCGTCAGACCGGATCTGACCATGTTCGGCAAAAGCATTGCCGGCGGTTTCCCCGGAGCCGGGGCCATTGGCGGAAGAAGCGAGATCATGGGGCTGCTCTCCTCGGGCATTGCTACCGTCGGCAACAATGTGATGGTTGGCGGTACCCTGACGGCCAACCCGATCAGCTGCGTGGCCGGCTACACCACCATCTGTGAGCTGGAGCGTACCGGGGCCCATGCAAAGTTGAAAACTGCGGCGGATAACATTACCCGGGAAATAGCGGCCCTGGCAGACAGATATGCGATTCCGGCAGCGATCTACAACCAGCACTCCATTTTGCATATCGATCTCTGCGGTATGCAGCACCTGACCAGCCATATCGACGATGATCAGATCATGGAGAATATGTTCGACCTTCTCGCCAGTGCCGATCAGAATATGAAAGAATTCGCCATGGCCCTGGCTGCGGAGGGATTGATCATCGCCGGCGGCAATAAAACCTTTATCAGCCTGGATACGATCGGGATAGCAGATGAGGCGCTGGAGCGGTTCGATCGCGTATTCGCCGGCTACGAATAGAGCGAAGGTTGCCGAAAAGAGCAGGCTGGTGTATGCTGACCAGTACAGAGAAGTTTTCCCAGCGGCAGCATCGATCATGGGAAGGTGGGACTGGCCAATGTTACCGATCGATTTTGAAAAAAGACGTCTGGCAGTTGCCCGGAAGGTGGACGAGGCAGGCCTAGATGCCTATATTGGTACGCGGATGGCAGCGCTGCATTATCTTGGGGGCACCTTTATGCCCTGGCGGGGGGCTGTCGTGGTCACCTCCAGGGGAGAGTGCCGCTTGATCTACTGGATGGGCGATGCCGAAAGGGTCAAGGTGGAGGGTCCTGCGATAAAGATGGATCTTTATTTTCTTGCTGATATGTTCGATACATTGAAAAATGTACTTGATGAACTGGGCATCTCCGGGGGAAATATCGGAATGGATCTGGTTCACCCGGGCAATAACGCCCTGCTGGCACCGGGGATGCTGACGGCAGCGGAGTATCTGCAGATGCGTGAAACATTTCCCCGGGCAACGATCAAAAATGGGGTCGCCTGTCTGGACGAGGTGATGTTGATCAAGGATGAGGCCGAGATCGAGCGGATGCGGGCGGCAGCCCTGGCCGGCGATTACGGCTGGCGCTGCGGCTACGAGGCTGTCCAGGTGGGGGTCACCGAGAATTATCTGGCCGGGATCATGGAAGCGGCGATACGCCGCAAGGGCAGCTTCTGGTCCTGGTCCGGAACGGGCGGTACCGAGGTAGGTTCCGGTGAGCGGACGGCCTATGCTTACGATGTCACCCGGCAGGCAACTGAAAGAAAGATTTGCAACAATGAATTCATCATTCTGGATGTGCACCCGATGATCGATCTGTACATGGGCGATAACAGCATTCCTGTTTTTATCGGCAAACCGGATGATGATCAGAAAAAATTGATCGAATGCTGGGAGCGGGCGGTTGATACGGTTTTCAGGGCGATCAGACCGGGAGAGAGCATTGCGGAGGTCGCCGCCGCGGGGATGTCGATTTATGGCAGTTACGATCTGATGGAATATGCCGTACCCAGCTTTGGGCATGGTTTGGGGGTTTGCGCCCGGACGGAGCCGAATATCACCCCTGTTTCACCAGGTGAATTCAGGGAGGGGATGACCATCGCCCTGGGAGCCCATCTTTACCGGCCAGGGGTGGGCGGGATGATGCTGGAATACCCCGTGCTGATCGGGAAAGACGGCGCAGAAAAACTCGGCGAACTCGAGCTGAAAGTGCACTTCATCGAGGGATAAGCGCTGTTCCGGCCGGATGCTCCACGGTCTATTCGTTGAGAATTAAGGAGAGCGGGTGTGGTCATTGAACCCGGATGATCTGAAGATCTCTTTTTCGGAATTGGTCTCCGCCCTGTCGGATGCTGTCGATCTGATCTCTCCCGTGCTGAACAATCACCATAAACAGGTGACCTATATCTCCTACAGAATAGCCGAAGCGCTGAATTACCCTCGCGAAAGGCTGGCCGATCTGATCACCGCCGGGCTGATGCATGATGTCGGGGCTCTGGATCTTAGCGAAAGGATCGAGCTTCTCGATTTCGAGGAAGAGGAGCCCTACATCCACACCATCGGCGGTTACGTTTTGCTGCGGGATCTGAATATTTTCGAAAAAGTCGGTGAAATAATCAAGCATCACCACCGGCCCTGGGAATATGGAGAGGGCAGCGCTTGCCGGGATGAGCCGGTCCATCCGGAAAGCCATATCCTCTACCTGGCAGATCGGGTAGCTGTCTCCATCGATAAAAGCGCCGGGGCTTTGAATCAGGTTGAGGATATCTACAAAAAGATCAAAGGTCAGGCCAACAGCAGGTTTAATCCCCGCTTTGTGGAAGCCTTCGAATCGATCAGCAAAACGGAAGCCTTCTGGATGGATCTGGTATCACCGGATCTTGACAGCAGATTGAAAACAATCTGGAGTAAATTTGACAGGCGGTTGGGTCTGAAAGAGCTTTTCGAGGTTACCAGGGTGTTTGCCAAGGTGATCGATTTCAGAAGCAGATTCACCGCGGTGCACAGCAGCGGTGTGGGTGCAGTTGCCGAAACCATAGCCCGCAAGATGAGCTGGCCGGAAATGGATTGTCAGAAGATGGCCATTGCTGGAAACTTGCATGATCTGGGTAAGCTGGCCATTCGGAATCATATTCTTGAAAAACCGGGCAAACTGACCAGGGCAGAGTACAATATCATGAAGGCGCACGCCTACCACGGTTACTATCTTCTGGATAAAGTGAGCGGTCTGGAAAGGATCAATGAATATGGTTCCCTGCATCACGAACGTCTGGACGGCAGCGGGTATCCTTTCCGGGTAAAGGGCAAGGCTCTGAAGGAAGGATCCAGGATCATGGCAATAGCCGATGTGTTTACCGCGATCACTGAAGACAGGCCCTACCGCAGGGGAATGGAAGATGACAGAGCAATCCGGGTTGTGGAGAGAATGGGCCTTGATCATAAGCTGGACGCTGCGATCATTGCTTTGGTGAAGGATAATTTTGAAGAAATGAATCATTACAGAAGAAAAGCACAGCAGCAGGCGGCCAGGGAATACAGGAACTTTGAAAAGGAGATCCACTTCACCAGAAACCTCTATTGCCGGGAAGAGGGTTCTGCTTTCAG
>LSQX01299263.1_pt1 | contig 29633 bp, 25 predicted proteins | sample 654561 | NCBI WGS metagenome assembly LSQX01 (sample SAMN04489861, study PRJNA283612) | anaerobic digester metagenome | isolation source: 4 biogas reactors fed with cattle manure at either 37C or 55C with and... | place: Denmark: Kongens Lyngby | collected 2014 | reverse complement strand
GCGGGAATAATTGTTATAGTTATGGCAGGGCTCATTGCGCTTGTCAGCAGATTTCGTATTGCCAGGCTGGATATTGTTGAGGGGCTTAAGGTCAGGTCCGAATAGGGTGCTTGGAGGGCACAGAGTGGGAAATATAGCATGAATAAAGGCACATAAGAAAAAGTAGTGGAAGGGCTACCCTCTTGCCTTACTTTGTCTGTTTATAATGGATTAAAATGCCTAATCAAGGTTATGATATATACATGGGAAATTATATCCTTGTGTGGTATAATGATACAAATCCTATTTATTGGCGAAGGAGAATATTCTATGGAAGCAAAATCGAGTGGAGGAAGAAGGATACAGAGGTTTATTGCATTTTCTTTAAGCCTATTCTTTCTGATGACAGGTGCCGTATCCGCTTCGCATGCGACACAAAAGGACCAGGTTGGCAGTCATCTGATCGGCGAGATATTGTACCGGGAGGATTTCGAGGACGGGAATCTAGCCATTGTGGACACTCGATTAGCTAAAGGAATGACCTGGAGCACTCATGGAGATTTAGTAACCGGAACCGGTAAAGGCCTGGAAGGTAAGTTTTTAAGAATGAATGCAGGGGCATATGCCCTTTCGAATGAGCAAATAGACCAATCAGAGTATACGCTCTCCTTTACCAGTATCAATTGGTATAACACCGCCGCCAGAGTTATGATTGAGTACCGGAACGGCAAAAACTACTATTCCTTCAATCCGACGACGGGACAGGTATACCGCATGCTGGATGGTGTTGAGGAGGAGCTGAAGGTTGAAGGTATAAGCAGAGTTTTAAGCTCTCCCAGGCAAAATCCTTCAATTAATCATTTCAAGCTTTATTTCAATAATGATGGCAAGTCTATTACTATTTCAGCAGATCGTGATGGATACGAGAATAGAAAGGATTACGAGTATACCTATATTGATAGGGACACAAAAGCGGTTAAGCGATTTACGGGCGGCAGAGTAAAGCTGGCAAGAATTGATGAGGGAAAAAGTCGCTATTGGGTCAACTTTGACGATATCCTTGTGACAAAGGGTAGGCTCAGCGCGGCCTTGCCAAGAGACCCTGTCAAGCTGTATGTAAGCGACAAGGGCGACGACAGCCATGGGGGCACCGAGACTGAGCCCCTTAAAACTATAAGCAGGGCTATTGAATGCTCCTACCCCGGAGACGAGATTATTGTTGAGGATGGAGTATATGATGAGCAAATAAAATTCCTGTCTAACCGCATTTATAGCGAGGCGGGTAATAGGCTGATTCTTCGGGCTCGCAATAAGCATAAGGCTTCCATAGGTTCAATTAACTTTAAGCACAGTGCATTTGTGGTAATGGATGGGTTTAAGCTGGACGGTGGAAGCATAGACCTGGGAGGCAGCACAGGCACACAGGTAACTAATAATTATATCCATGATGCAGGAATTGGAATCAAAGCAGCAGGGAATGACTGTAGAGTTGCCGGAAACTATATTTACAGGTGCAGCTTTGGCATTAATGTGTCAGGAACCAATATGCTTGTTGAGAACAACGAGATAGAGCGTCTGATATTTAGAAGCGGCGACGCTGATTATTTTCGATTTTTTGGTCAGGGTCATACTATCAGAGGCAACTATATGCACGGCACAAGAAGAGAGGAAATTGGCAAGGCACATGTAGATGGCTTCCAAACATTTGATAACAATGGGGAATATGCGCGTAATATAGTCATTGATGGAAATTTTATCGAGGATTTCTATCATCAGGGCTTTATGGGTTCGGGTAGTTATTATTACCATTCCTATGATATTACATTTAGGAATAATGTCTTTAAGGATGCTGCCTCATGGGGCTTGTGCATTTCTAGTTTAAAAGACGTAAAGGTTTTTAACAACCTGTTTATCAACATGAGTATACATGGCGTCGGATTTAGGGGAGATGAGGGAAAGCCTGCTACAGGCGAGGTTCGCAATAATATATTTTACAATGCTAGAAATTGCTATTTTGGGATCGATAATAGCAAATACGCGTCCAATAATATAGTTTACATGTCAGATGCCTATAAAAAATACCAGCAGGAAAGCTTCCCCAACGATATTGTCAATGCGGATCCACTATTTATTGATTTTAATAATGACGATTTTTCGATACATCCCAACAGCCCGGCCATTGACAAGGGCATAATGGTGGATATGGCCCATGATTTTGCCCGGAAGCCAAGACCGAATGGAAGCGGCTTAGATATCGGGCCATTCGAATTTCAGGGATCTGCTCTTCCCGTTGCATATATTAAGTATAGTAATTATGTTAGCTCTAGTTCGGGACATGAGCCCTTTAGGGTTGCCTTTGACGGTTCTAATTCCTATGCCCCCCAAGGAAGAAGTATTGTATCTTATGAATGGGATTTTGGTGATGGCAGCACCGGCCTGGGCCTTGCTGTAAATCATATCTTTTCATCAGGAAAGCACACAGTTAAGTTGACTGTCACTGACACTGAAGGATATAAGCATACTGCCAGCCATGAGTTTGACGTAATTGCTTCAGAATTTCCCAACCTGAATCTGTATCTGCCTTTCACCAGGGATTGTCAGGATGCCTCCGGGAAAAACATGACAATAGAAGCTGGTGATGCTACGCTTTATAGAAATTCTGTCCATGGAAGAGCAATTCGCTTTAATAATTATGGAAGCCGGGGAATTTCGGTGAAGCACAGCAGCTACCTTGATGGCCTTGATGAGATAACATTTGCCTTTTTTGCAAGGAAGGCTGCTAAGGACACAGCAGCAACGGTTGTACACAAGCATACAGTTTATGGCATTCAGATAACTGCTGATGGTTTTGCAGGCTCAATAAGCACTACAAACGAGTCAAAGAAATTTTCCGCGACTAAGCTTGTAAATGATACAGCCTGGCATCATTATGCAGTTACTTATGATGGGGCAAATATTACTATGTACCTCGATGGAAATGAATGCTCGCGCACTGAATTATCGGGTCGGATAAAGCGAGATGCCAGTCGGGCCGTAGTGATTGGCCGCAACCCATGGGGTAAGAGCTTTAACGGCTTAATGGATGAAATCAGAGTATATGACAGGGCTCTTAGCAAAGAGGAAATACAAGAATTAATCTAGTCCAGGGTGGCTAATTTATTCTTCAGACACTTCATTTTTATCCCGACTTTGCCGAAATAGGATATTAAGAAGGAAGAATCCACAGGAATTGCATTATCATCTACTGAGTGGGCATTTTGCGATGTCATATGTTTTGAGTTCCGCAGCACAATATATTGCGGGCATCGCAAAACCCTTTGAATGATTTGCATGTTCATTCTTGTGGTATATATTTTATAGAGCATGGTAAGGTAGCAATTTCAATAGAGGATATATATAAGTTATAGTTCAAAGTGATATAGCAGGATGCTGATAGAAGGATGCCAAAGGATTGGGAGAAGCCATGTACATACTACAATACGATTATGTTGCTTTCATATTAAATATCATAAATCTTAGTGTTTTTATCTTTTACAAAAATCTCCGCGATGCAAAAAGCAAGGTTTTATTTGCTATGCTAATCAACAGCATGCTTGCTACGATATTTGACATACTTAGCACAATGACTCTCAACCGACCTGAAATCTATCCTCGCTGGTATAGCTTTTTTGTTACGAACTTCTATTATCTGCTTAACAACAATAAGGTGTATATCTATATATTTTATATATTGCTGTTGGCCGGAGTAGTGAAGAGCTTCTCTATTTGGAGAAAGTGTATAGTTATTCTTCCATATTTCATTACAACCATAATGATTCTTATTAATCCCTTTACTCACCTAATGTTCAATATTGATGCAAATCTGGTTTATCAGCGAGGCCCGGGACTGCTAATCCTGTATATCTTAGCGTTAGTGAGTATGGTGTTTTGGTCCATGTATGCCTTTCGCTATATGAAGGTCATGAATATACTGGACGCTGCTATACTCCGGGCATTGGTTACCTTTATTATTGTCTCTGTAATAAGCATGGCTTGGCAGACACTATTTCCCCGGTATCTTGTGCAGGGCATAGGTACTGTCTTATGCGAATTACTCCTAATTATGGTTCTCCAAAACCGTAATGAAGTAATTGACGGGGCTACTCAGATGTACAGCCAGAACGTATTTTATAATAAGCTTCAGGTTGTTTTTAAATCTAACTCCTGCGCATCTGTTACCTTGATTATGTTGGAGGATATAGCACGAATTAACTATACGTTGGGGTATGCTTATCTGAACATTATCTTTCAAGAGGTGGCTCGTTTTTTCAAAAACAGTATTAATGTAGATGAGAGATTCTATATCCGGGATGGCTGCTTTGCATTGCTTTCCCTTAATGACCTTGATAAACAGTATTCTGAGGCAAGGGATAGAATTGCTAACCGATTTATGGATAATTGGCATATAAACGACCTAAGCATCAAGCTGTCGGCAAAAATCTGTCAGCTTAGATTCCCTGAACAGATTAAATCTTATTCGGATGTATATGACTATATTGATCATTTGATTATGTCACCATCTTCGAATCAGAAGGATAAGCACTCCGGCATTAATGAGATTGGCTTCAGCAACTATAAGCGTCAGCAGGATGTCAAGAGAGCAATCACTGCAGCAATGGCCAACCACTCTTTTAAGGTCTATTATCAGCCCATTTATTCGGTTAAGAAGCGCCAATATATTTCAGCAGAGGCTCTTGTCCGATTAAGAGATCCTGAGCTTGGTTTTATTCCACCGGATGAGTTTATTCCCTTAACTGAACGCGATGGTACAATTACCAAGCTTGGTATGCAGATATTTGAAACGGTATGCTCCTTCCTGAAGCATGCCAGTCTTGATGAGAGTGGAATACAGTTTATAGAAGTAAACCTCTCTGCGGTTCAGTGCCTCCAAAGAGACTTGCTGGAGCAATTGTTGGCTGTGATGGATAAATATCATATCAGCCCAAGTCAGATATGTCTTGAGATTACTGAAACTGTTGCCGTCAAGTCTGCCGAAACTGTTCACACCCTGTTTCAGGATATGCAGGAGCGTGGGATCTCGTTGGCCTTGGATGACTATGGAAGCGGCTATTCCAATGTGAACTATATTCTTGAGTTTCCTTTCCATTTTGTGAAGCTGGATAAGCAATTTGTATGGAACTCTTTCAAAGACGATAACGGCAGGGTGATGTTGGAGAGCACCATTGCAATGATAAAGGGCCTGAATATAGAGATAATTGCCGAGGGAGTGGAAACAAGAGAACAGGCTGAAACACTTGAAAAGCTGGGTGTTGGTTATCTGCAGGGCTACTACTTTTCAAGGCCGATTCCACAGGAGGAGTTTATCGACTTTATTGCTGAGAAGAATGTGTCCTAGTGGATTTTGCCAGCTTGGACTAACTTATACTGACTTTGAGGAGGACTTCAATTGCTTCAATACCATTACTGCATTAGTGCCCTTTTAATATACATCTGCACGATATACCTTTTTTATGTCAAGAAGCATATCAAGGATAATCAAAGCTGGTTTTTTGAAATTATGCTCTGGGCAGGTTTGATATCCTGTGTATTTAACATTGTAAGTGCGGAAGCAATTAAATATATTGGCGAAATTCCCTCATGGACTTTCTATCTAATCGTATCCATTTACTTAATAGTGCAAAGCTGCATTCCATTTTTATCCTGCTTATATGGACTTACAGTGATTGGCAGGCATAATAAGCTGACAGTGAGGGAGCAAGTATTTCTTTATACACCTTTTCTACTGACTGTTATTTTGGTTTTGACTAATTACTGGACAAAACTGGTATTCTATGCAGATGGAGATGGGAATAACACCCCGGGGATTGCCTTTGCTTTTATTCTTATCCAAACGGCTTATTACCTTGTTCTTATTATATTGTATAGCTTCTATTACAAGATGTATTTAGCAGCAAGAATACGATATATGCTCATTATTGGGAGTATCGGTATCATGATAATAATTTTGCTGGACATAGTACTGCTAAATAATATGATACAAAGCTTATTTGTTTCCATATATCTATTTCTAGCCTTTGTTATAATCCAGAATTCAGAAGAGGTGATGGTTGATTCATCAGGCCTGCTAACTGATTATGCATTGATTAAGCAATCCCAGCTGGACATGATTAATAAGTACCCCTTTACAATCCTCTTAATCAAGCTGGAGGATAAAGCTATCATTAACTACACCTTCGGCTTAAATAGCTGGATTACTCTTCTTGATAAGGTTTCGGATTATTTGAAATCTCTGGGCAGGTACGTCTATAAACTTGAGGATGGCATGTATGCAATTATGCTCAGGAATGATTATTCGCCTAATGACAAGGAGCTACTAGTAAAAAGTATTGCTTCAAAGTTTGAGTTTTCAAAGTGGGATGTTAATGGCGAGCTATCAACCTCTGTTCAGATGCTTGAGCTTTCATATCCCCAGGATATCGAAGAAATTATAGATATCTCTAACTATATCAAGTACTATGGCGAGAATATGGTCAATACCAACCGTGCTTACCTCACAGTAGCCGACCTGAATCTGAAAGCAAGGGAGCAGCTAAAAGAACGAAAGAAAAAGCTTTGGGATATCATAGAGAGCTCTCAATACGAGCTTTGCTTCATGCCAATTTACTGTGTATCCAGGCAGAGGATCATATCCAGAGAGCCTCTTTTAAAGCTTCCAATGAATCCGCCGGTCTATGTGTCACCACGAGAACTGGATAACGAAACTACGGATTATCGGCAGCTAAATAGAATGCATAGAAAGATTTTTGAGGATATCTGTATCTACCTAAAGAATCATCCGGCTGATCCCGATAAGATGGAATACATGAATGTTAGTATACCTGCTACGCAAATTATGCACAAAGACTTTATTGAACAATATAGATTAATAGTTAAAAAGCATATGATCGATTTCAATCGGATTGGAATTGAGTTGTCAGCTGTTATGGCTTTCTATAATCAACCTGTAATCATGCAGAATATACTTAAATTAAACGAGCTTGGCATACCCTTTATTTTGGATCAGTTTGGCACCGGATATAACAGCTTTGAGCATTTTGAAGAGATAAATTTTAAATTTGTAAAGCTTGATAAATCCATTGTGAGGGCATGTCTTGACAATGAGAAGGGCCTTGCCGTTTTGAATGGCATAATAGCAATGATGAAGCAGCTGGATGTTGTAATTATCGCAGATGGGGTTGATTCTAAGGAGCTGGCGGACTTGCTTATTTCGATCGGAATTGATAATCTGGAAGGAACCTATTATCTGGAACAGGATCTTTGGGCGAGCAAATAAAAAGTGTAATCAAGCAAGAGAAAGGTTAGATTTGCATGAAAAGAGTGAAAATAACGGTGATGAAACAAACAGTCTATCAAGACTTGATAGATAAATATGAAAATCCTATACAGTACGCTTGCGATATGAAGATAGGGCAGGTATTTATTGCTAATGGCTGGGAAAGGCCTGAAGCAATGTGCGGCAGTGCATGGGAGAGCATGTCTGCCTTCGTGATGACACTTGCCCACGGCGGCGAGGATTTTTATGGCGGCTGGATGAAGAATAAGAAGTCAGCAATGATTTCGTGTAATGACGGTTTCCGCCCGGTAAGCTTTTTGATTGAGACACTTGATGAGGATGCAGAGTAACCAGTGTGTATGTCGACAGGATTGCACTGTGGGTTTCGATACTATAATGTAACTTTTATTGTCCTTCTGCTTTGAGAATTCCACTCAAGCTGTTATAATGTATAATGATTATGACAAATTGTGGTTCGAAGGTATGTGAGGCAAAGATGAAATGTTTTAGTAAGACACACCTGATAACAGCAGTCGGATTTAAAATAGAATAACACGGGGAAGGTATCAAGGATGAAAATTGAATTGTATAAAGATAATGAAGAGATTGTGGCTGGGATGACTCTGCGGGATGATAAGGAAGCTGAAAGTGGAAACATGGCTCTTCATATCTGTATTTCAAGAGACAATGCTATAGAGAACAGAAACAAGCTTGCTGCTCACTTGGGCTGCGATCTAGGTTGTTTCGTCTGCCCTGAACAGACTCATAGTGAGAATTTCTATCAGGCTACATTCGCAGACAAGGGCAGGGGAGCCTATGAGCTTAACTCAGCCATTCCTGACACTGATGCGCTCTACACCTATGAGCCCGGTATACTCTTATGCTGCTTTACCGCCGACTGCGTCCCGGTTATCTTCTATAATAAGGCGGCCGGCTTGGTTGGCGTGATTCATTCCGGCTGGCAGGGCACAGTGAAGGAAATTTCCCTTAAGGTTTTCCGTCACTTGATAAGGCAGGAAAGCTGCGATCCTCAAGATTTTGAGGTTTATGTAGGGAAGGCGTTGAGTCAGGAGAGGTTTGAGGTAGATGATGATGTGTACCGGAGCTTTGACGATTTGGGTTACACACAGCCATTTATTAGTTTTAACAGCCGGACAGGCAAGTATCATATTGATAATCAGCTGACTGTAAAGAAGCAATGTGAGCTGGCAGGAATCCCTTCAGAGAAAATTTCCTTGGATAGAACCTGCACCTATAATGACCCGGACTGTTTTTCCTATCGCAGGGATCCGGCATGTGGAAGACATATGAGCTTTATCATGAGAAAAAGCGGCATTAAGTTTTGATAATTGAGTTATGCTTTGATAAAGTGTAATCAAGCAAGAGGAAGGATTGCACCAAAATATTATATAATTAGTGAAATATAGGAAGTTCTTCTATTAAGCACTTTGTTTAAGAGGGGTTATGATGAAGCTTTCGCGATTACAACAACAGATGCAATTTTTGAAAGAGATTGACAAACTAAAATCAATTTACCGTCAAAACTACCTGTCTGACGGTTCCAGAAGAGAGAATGATTCAGAGCACTCCTGGCATCTTGCAATGATGGTTATTATCCTTTCGGAGCATTTTGAAGGAATTGACACACTCAAAACACTGAAAATGGTATTGATTCATGATCTGGTTGAAATATACGCCGGTGATACCTTTGCGTATGATGAGAAGGCAAACCTGGACAAGGAGCTCCGTGAAAAAATTGCAGCACAGAAGATTTTCTCATTACTGCCGCCTGAACAAGCAGCTGAGTTCACCGGGTTATGGGAGGAGTTTGAGAGGATGGATTCCACCGAAGCCCTATGCGCAGCAAGTGTTGATAGAATTCAACCGTTAACCTTGAATATTTGCTCAAAAGGCAAGATGTGGCATGAACATCGCGTTACTGTTGAGAAGGTACTTAAGCGCAATAAGCTAGTACTTGATAGGGCACCTGAGGTCATATCAGAATACGTCCGTGAGACAATAGCTGAGGCGGCTGAAAACAAGTGTTTTTATAGTGAATTACCAAATGAAGAGGTGGCCCCAATAAATGAAAGCCTATAGGACATCGGAAATTGCGCGCTGTATTGGAATTCACCCTAATACTGTGAGGCTTTATGAGGAGCTTGAACTGATACCCAAGCCTGAGCGAGAAGCAAATGGTTATCGAATTTTTACGGACTTCCATATCGAGCAATTCAAGCTTGCGAGGACTGCTATGAAGGTGGAGGTTCTCCAAAATGGCTTACGCAAAAAGGCAATTGACATAATAAAGGCCTCTGCCGCTAAAGATTTTGACAGGGCAATCTGCCTTACAAAAGATTATTTACAACAAATCAAAAATGAGCAAAGGAACGCCGAAGAAGCAATAGCAATCACCGAGCGGCTATTATCGGGAAATCAGCTGGAGACGGGCAACCTTTGTCTCACAAGAAAGGAAACAGCCGAATATATTCAGATTTCTATGGATACTTTACGAAATTGGGAGATGAATGGACTTTTAACAGTCAAGCGGAAGCAGAATGGTTATCGAATTTATACTGATGAAGATATACGTCGGCTAAAAATCATTCGCTCCCTGCGGTGTGCAAATTATTCACTTGCAGCAATTTTGCGTATGCTATGTGCTTTATCAGACAATCCGCATATCAGCATACGCCAGGTGATTGATACTCCACAAAAGGATGATGACATTATTTGTGTGTGTGATAAGCTTCTTACCTCGCTGCAATATGCCGGAGAAAACGCGCTGGGTATGCTCAATCAATTGCGCCATATGAAAAATAAATTCGTATAAACCCTCCACTATACCACCAGACTTTACTCCGGTGTTATCCTTTCTAGGAAGAAAAGCGAAGGAGGGAGTCTTCTCATGGAAGCTACAATCAAGGTGAATCAATTGAATAAATCCTATGCCACCGTAAAAGCAGTCGATAATGTTGACATTTGCGTCTGCCGTGGCGAGGTGTTTGGGCTGCTCGGCGCTAATGGCGCGGGCAAAAGCACTGTAATCGAGTGCATCTTAGGCACGAAAAAGTACGATAGCGGAACAGTATCTATTTTGGGCATGAATCCGCTCACAGACCGCAAGAAGCTGTTTGAGAGGGTGGGCGTGCAATTCCAGGAGGCCAGTTACCAGGAAAGAATAACTGTGGCTGAGCTCTGCGAGGTCACCCAATGCCTTTACAGTGATTCTTTAGACTACACAGATCTACTAAAGCAATTTGGACTTTCGGACAAGTTGAAAAGTCAGGTGAGCGAGCTTTCGGGTGGACAGAAGCAGCGTCTGTTCATTGTGCTTGCCCTTATACCGAATCCGGAGGTGGTGTTCCTGGATGAATTGACCACCGGGCTGGACTCCAGAGCGAGGCGTGATGTCTGGAAGTGCCTTGCGGATTTAAAGGCAAAGGGGCTTACTATTTTCTTGACTTCTCATTTCATGGATGAGGTTGAGGCCCTGTGCGATTCAATAATGATTATGAAAAAGGGAAAAAGCATCTTCTGCGGGACTGTGCAGGAAGCAATTGCATTAAGCCCTTATGAAAAGCTGGAGGATGCATATCTATGGTATACAGACGAGGAGGGAAATGATTATGAAAACATTTAGTACACTTTTTAAAACAGAACTAAAGTTGTCGCTGCGTGGTATGGATATGTTCATTTTTGCTATCTGTATGCCGGTTGTGGTTACGGTTATCCTTGGCATTATTTATGGAAGCAAACCGGCCTTTGACGGGGCAGATTACACCTTCCTGCAGCAATCCTTCGGAGCTTTGGCTACAATAGCCCTATGTGCTGGCGGAGTCATGGGGCTTCCCCTGGTCGTATCAGATTATCGGAACAAGAAAATTTTAAAGCGGTTTAAGGTAACCCCGATAAGCCCTACCCTCATTTTAGCAGTTCAGGTTGCTATCTACGCTCTGTATTCCATTGCTTCACTTGTCCTCGTCTATGCAACGGCAGCAGTCTTTTTTGGTTATAGAATGGGTGGTTCGTGGAATCAATTCATTGGCGCATATTTTCTGGTTATGATATCAATGTTCAGCATTGGGCTGTTAGTGGGAGGGGTATCGCCAAATATTAAGGCGGCAGGCATCCTGGCAAGTATCTTATATTTTCCGATGCTCATTTTCTCTGGCGCCACTTTACCATACGAGGTCATGCCTTCAGCGCTTCAAAAGGTAGCGGATATATTACCTCTGACACAGGGCATTAAGCTTCTGAAAGCAGCTTCGCTTGGTCTGCCCGTCAACAGCGTCTTAATTCCGATAATTGTGATGCTTGTGTTAGCGGTAATCTGTGCGGCTGTTGCAATTCGCTTTTTTAGATGGGAGTAGGTTATATAAACATCGCCGATGCAAATGCTGGTAAAGCCTAATGAAAAATAGTACAATAAGGGTTGTTACATTGCAAATGCCTTAGGGGGTGACATAAATGGACAAAAGGCTATTTGGTGAGGTAATCGGGAAATACTTATTTGGTGTTCTAGCATTAACCCTATTGTTGTTTGTTCCGGCTGGAACACTTAAATATTGGAACGCATGGCTGCTTATGGGGATACTTTTTATACCCATGCTTATCGCGGGCATAGTTTTGATGATTAAGAATCCAGAGCTTTTGCGAAAGCGGCTCAATGCAAAAGAAAAGGAAGCTCAGCAAAGGAGCGTACTACTCTTCGGGGGTCTGATGTTTATTGGCGGCTTTGTTGTGGCAGGACTGGATTACCGTTTTCAGTGGCTTGTATTACCCAAATGGCTTGTGATACTCTCAGCTGTGATATTTCTATTTGCATATCTGCTTTATGCGGAGGTGCTGCGCGAAAACACATATTTATCCAGGACGGTGGAGGTTCAGCAGGGGCAAAAGGTTATAGACACGGGTCTATACGGGATCGTAAGGCATCCTATGTATACATCTACAGTATTGCTGTTTTTGTCTATGCCCTTGGTGCTTGGCTCGCTTTTTTCCTTTGTGATTTTTTTGATATACCCTATAATTATGGTTAAGAGAATTAAGAATGAAGAACAGGTACTGGAGGAAGGCCTGGCGGGATACACGGAATATAAGAAGAGAATAAAGTATCGAGTAATTCCCTTTATCTGGTGATGCAAATAATGGAGATGCGTATCCTCCAGGCATGCTGAACGTATAATAACGATGAATAGGAACTGCAATCAATATTATTTTCTCTTGGAGTACAGAACCTGGCTGAACAAGGAACCGTTTCCTGTCCCCTTAAATAAGCTTTAGTGAACGACATAAATTACGATATATATAATATAGAAAGTCAACCCTGTCGCATAGAAGGAAGTGAACCTAAAAACATGAAATATGCTTCATATCAAAGACAGGTCGAGATGGCACTGGAATATGCGGAGCACAATATCGACTCGGACTTGTCTTTGGAGACCTTGTCGAAAATTGCAGGGTTTTCTCCTTACCATTTCCATCGAATCTTCCATTCGGTAACCGGAAAGAGCTTACATCAATACATTTTGGAACGGAAATTAAATTGTTGTGCTCGTCTGCTTCTTTATGATGAATGTGATATTACCAGAATAGCTTTAGATTATGGTTTTGCATCCTCCAGTTCATTTGCAAGAAGCTTTAAAAAACGGTTCGGATGCACTCCGACTCAATATAAAAGAACAAAAGAGCGGAGGTATCCACTTCCATCCTCAAAAGTTGCTTTGCAGGAGTTTATGTTTGACCCTGAATTGGAGAAGTGCTTTTATGAAGCAACACTTCCCGAACTGAGGACTGTTTGCATTGGCGTGACAGGCCTATCAGAGGCTTGGGAAAACCCGGAGATCAATCAAGCTTATGAGCAGATTTTTACATGGTTGAGAGAAAACAAGAGAATTGGGCCGGGTGCAAGGATTTGTGGTATTACTATAGACACCCCCGAGGTGGGCGATTTATCCTCCTGCAGGTACTATGCCTGTGCAACCGTAGAATCATATGTGCACGATGAGCGCCTTGCTTATAGGGTTTTTAAAACATCTGGAGCTTATATTTGCTGCAAAATCAGCCGGGGTAGTAAGGATTTTGCCTCATGCTTTTTTAAGCACATGGATTATCTTTATGGATTTTATATGAGGGCGCACAATCTTTTTCCTGATAACCGTCCTTTTGTAGAGTTTTACGAAAGGATTCCTGATGGAGATATTTATATTCACTTCTGTGTTCCTGTAAAAAACAGCAAGAAATGAACAGCAATATACCTTCTGATTTGATAAATTCAATCGGGGGGTGTGTTTTTGTGGAATCAAAAATGCTAAATCAAATAGAAAACGTTAAGAACGGAAAAATAACGGTCCTGGAGATTGTTAAAGAAAGACTCGCCCTGTTGGAAAGACACAAATCATGCAATTCAATTGTTTGCTGCGATGAAAAAATGGTGCTTAAGCAGGCGGAAGAGCAGGATGCCGGCATTAGAGCAGGGAGAAAAGTAGGAAAGCTCTGCGGAGCGGTTATCACGGTTAAGGATAACTTGGATGTGAAGGGACTTAAGGCAACGGCCGGAATGAAGGAGTTCCAGGACAATGTTTCCTCCGGGGACTGTGAGGCAGTGGCAAAGCTAAGGGCTGAGGGTGCGATAATTTTAGGGAAGACCAACATGCCTGCAGGCGCAATGGATATGCAAACCTTTAACGACATATACGGCAGGACGAATCATCCGGATTTTACGGAATTCACCTGCGGCGGTAGCAGCGGTGGAGGTGCAGCAGCTGTAAGCCTTGGGATTAGTGATGCGGATATTGGCGATGATTTTATGGGTTCAATTCGTGTACCAGCACACTTTTGCGGCATTTATGGTATGATTGGCACAGATAAGGTTATTCCATTAGGGAACATGGTCGGCGGGAAGCCTAATGGGAGCACCATGTCCAACATTCTTCGCGTTGGCATACAGGCAGCTAGTTTGGATGATTTACATAGGTTGTTTGCAGTTGTTGCTGACGATTCAAAAATAATGCCTGCAAGGTCAGGTCCTGGTCAAATAAAAATAGCCTATACTAAGGACTGTGGAGGCTTGCCCATTTCCAAGGAATACGCCGATTGCTTCAAAGGTTTTATAAAGGTGTTGTCTTCCAAATATCATGTTGATGAATTAGATGATTGGCAATTCGGCTTTACAAAAGCCAGAGAATGCTTTCTGAAGCTATTATATGCGAATATGGCTATTTCTCTTCCAGCCGTAGTCAGACTGATGATGGGTTCCAAAATTTCAATTAGGCTAAAGGATTATCTGGAAGCAGAGGAGAGAAGGGAAGAGTATATAGCGCAACTGGATCGTGTGTTAACCGAATATGATGTATTATTGGCTCCCGTTTCTGCGACGCCGGCATTCCGGCATAAAAGTCCAACTAAATTTCGTGGGATTCAGCCAATTTATGAAGATGTTCTTGTTGATGATGCCAGAGTACCTTATTCTGTAGCAAATATGGGGTATACTACGCCCTTTTCAGTTACGGCAAATCCGGTTATTGTAATTCCAATAGGAAAGACAGCTAGTCAATTGCCTATTGGAATACAAGTAGTCGGAAGAAGAATGCATGACCTTGACTTGCTAAAGAATGCAGAAAGAATAACACTGTAACAGTCACACATTATCTTTTTATCAGCAGTACCGATATATCGTTTACATTTGTGCCTGTAGGGCCTGTTATGATAAGCCCATCGCTGGCCTGAAGCGCATGGTAGGCATCGTTGTTTTCCAATGTTTCGAATATATTGATGCCCTTGCCGGCCAAGAGCTTCTTAGTGTCTGTATCCGCATATCCTCCGGCTGCATCAGTGGGTCCGTCTGTACCATCTGAGCCAATTGAAAATACTGCTACATTCTCAAGCACCGATATGCCATCTGCCGCAGAGAGTACTATTTCCTGATTTCTGCCTCCCTTACCCTTGCCCTTTAGCTGGACAACAGTTTCGCCCCCAGCTATGAATGCAAGAGACTTTTGAGATGAGCTGTAGTACTGAGCTATTGAGGCCAGGAAGCTACCGGCTTCACGAGCCTGACATACGAGGCTTGCAGTCAAAATCGTCGGCTCATAACCAAGATCCCGACAAGTACGTTCTGCTGCGGAGCAAAGCTGGGTCACGCTGCCGGTAATTTTTGTACGGACATTGCTCAATTGCGATGGTGGATCCATTCTTAGTAATTCCATTATTTCTTCGGACACTTCTATTCCATATTTGCGTATTATATCAATTGCCTGCTGAGAGGTGGATGAATCAGGATATGCAGGACCTGAAGCTATCATATCCAGCGGATCACCAATAATATCGGATAATACCACAGAGATAACCTGAGCCGGTTCGCAAAGCTTTGCAAACTTTCCGCCCTTTACAGCCGACAAACGTTTCCTAATTGTATTTATTTCGACAATATCAGCACCTGAGGCAAGAAGCTTCTTAGTCAAGCTTTCGAGCTCCTTTTCGCTAATTAAGGGCTTCTCAAACAGGGCTGAACCTCCTCCCGATATGAGAAAAAGCACCTTGTCTTCAGCTGAAAGCCCTGAGACCATATTAATTGCTACTTCTGTAGCAGAAAAAGAATTAGCGTCGGGGATGGGGTGACCTGCCTCCATAATTCTAACATTCTTAAGCTCACCCTTAGAATGGTCGTATTTAGTTATTACTATACCCTCGTTAATCCGATTGCCTAAGAATTCACATGCCGCATGAGCCATAGACCATGCTGCCTTACCTATGGCTACTAGTATCAGCTTTCCACCGGAGAAGTCCTCGTCTTGCAAGGCCTTCTTCACCGCGGTATTAGGGAGCGCCGCATTAATAGCGGATTCTATTATTTTTTTTGAATCATCTCTCAAGCTCATAAGTATTCCCTCCTGACTTATGTAGAATTATACCCAAAGTGATCGCAATTTAAAACTACTAACATAAAGCTTTGCGCCGAAGCTTATGCCCCGGCGCAAATCTCGTTAACAGCAATTTATGTCTATATGGTATTATATAACTATATAAACAAAGATACAATTAGCACGTTAATGATTGAAGCTATTCCAACTACGAGTGTACCCAGCGTCTGTGTTTTGTACCCGTCCTCAACCTTCATGTTACCGAAGTTGGTAACGACCCAGAAGTAGCTGTCGTTTGCATGTGAAACGGTCATTGCTCCTGCGCCTATTGCTATAACTGTCAAGGCAGCCAGCATTGGCGAAGCAAAGCCCAGGGTGGTCATCATGGGCGCTATTATACCTGCGGTTGTGGTAAGCGCAACAGTGGAGGACCCTTGAGCTGTCTTCAAAATTGCTGACAGAAGGAAGGGGAACAACAATCCTAGCGATGAAAGCACAGCGGAATTTTCTTTTATGAAATCAACTAATGTGGAGGATGCTATTACGTTTCCGAGAACCCCACCTGCCGCGGTGATGAAAAGGATGGGTCCGGAAATTTTAAGGGTCTCGTTTGTAAGCTCATAAAAGTCCTTCATCTTCTTTTGCTGAGCCAGAGGTATGATTGCTAATAATACTCCTACTGCAACGGCAATTATAGGTGTTCCGAAGAAGGTTACAATTGGAATTGGCGAACCTGCCATTTGAAGAGCGGAGGAAAGGCTCATTAGCAATATTGGAACTACTATGGGAGCAAAAGACATCCAGCCGTTTGGCAGCTTTCCATAGCTGGCGACAAGCTCTTCGTAGGACTGAACTACTTCACCGCTTTCTTCACCTGCTTCTTCACGATCCTTAACCTTTTTGCCTATATATTTAGCAAAAATATAGCTGGCAATCAGAGGCAGGATAGAACAGACGACACCCATTAATATAACGTATAGCAGGTTTGTTTCCTGCTGTAGCCCCTGCTCAAACAGAGTGTTGGCAGCTGCTATTGGACCAGGTGTCGGTGGAATAAAGCAGTGAGATACATAAAGCCCCATAGAAAGAGCGACAGTACATGCAACAGAGGACTTTGCTGTACGCCTTACCAGCGCTTTTCTGATCGGATTGAGTATTACAAAGCCGCTGTCACAGAAAACCGGTATGGAAACAATCCAGCCCATTATAAGCATTGCAAGCTCTGGATTCTTCTTGCCGACCAGCTTGACAACCAGGTCAGCCATTTTCAGAGCGGCTCCTGATTTCTCAAGCAATGTGCCAATTAGAGCTCCGAAGATAATTACAATACCTATGCTTTTAAAGGTGTTACTGAACCCGGTTCCGATTACACCGGGTATATCGGTTATGGGTATTCCCGCAACGATTGCAAAAAGCAGGGAAACAGCCATAATCGACAGGAATGGATGAATCTTGAGCTTTGAAATGGCAACAATCATCAGCGCAATTGCAATAACAAATGCAATTACTAAGGCAATGCCAGTCATATAAAGACCCCCTCGTTAAATTTTTATATAATTACACAAAATGTGTAATTAGCAAGTAATTAACAGTATCAGGGCTATATTCCGATTGCATAAACATATATTGTCAATACGCAGCTTACTAGGGTATTTAAAAGCCATTTTTTGAAAGTACCTTGATATAACAAAACTATTATATCAAGGTACCTTATATTTTGCAATATTGTGTTTAATATTACCAATGTACGCGATTGCTTAGATCCTGTTAGCCCAAAAGTCTTTCTGCTTCTGCCATTTTTTCAATAATGGGTACACTGAATGGACAGCGGCTCTCGCAATTGCCGCATTCGATGCAATCAGCTCCATTATGGGCTAAACTCTTGTAGTGGGAGCGAATGGATGGTGGTATATTAGCGGTATCCAGCTGAGCAATATCCAGATACTTGATGACTGTTGCAATATCAATTTCTGCGGGACAGGGCTGGCAGTGGCTGCAATAGACACAGTTTCCCTTAAAATCATTCCGCATTGTTCCAAGGATGTCTGAGTAGTCCTTCTGAGAATCATCAAGGTCAAAGTATTGCATAGCAGCAGCCAGCTCTTCAGGTGTTTGACAGCCTAGCATTACGCTAGCTACAGCAGGCCTTGACAGCGCATAATGAACACATTGAGGCACAGTAAGGGGTTTGGCAAATGGGCTGTGCTCCGGAGATAGAAGCTTACCGGCGCCCAGAGTCTTCATTACAGTGATACCAATCCCTTTTTGAGAGCATAGCTTGTACAGCTCTGCGCGCTTGGGGTCTATGCCTCTAAACAGGTCAGGTGCAAAGCCACTATCAAAATGGTCAAAAATATATTCCTCAGAGGGAAGCATATCAAAGGCAGGGTTAATACTAAACAGCATCATTTCGGGTAATCCTGTATTGATAACCTTAATTGCCGTTGATGGATTATGGGAGCTAAAGCCGATATGACCTATGTAGCCTTCCTTTTTCAGGTGTTCCACATATTTAATGAAGTCCGTTTCAAAGACATTCTTATAATCCTCGTCTGAATCGATGAAGAACATCATTCCTAAATCAATGTAGCCGCCGAAAATGCGAAGAGCATCTTCAAAATATTGCTTTACTGTAGGCATATCCCGGCTTATATCATACTGCTGTCTAATATCACTAGAACCGATATGACCCTGCAGTATTACTTCCTTACGCCTATTACCTAAAGCCCTGGCAATGTTTTCTCGAATCTCCCTGCCCGGCATGAACACATCCATAATATTTACACCATGCTCCAAGGCGGCATTAATTGTCGCTTCAACCTGTGCATATGGCTTGCCGTCAAGGTGTTCACACCCAAGACCGATTTCACTAACCCTTAGACCCGTTTTACCAAGCTCTCTAAACTTCATTAATTTCATCCTCCTTTGGCTGCTGTGAAATGTTAGCGCAAATACTTATATATTGCTAGCATCATTATATCATGAATTTGAAGAATTCGTGATATAATTGCGCATCGCCGTTTTACCACAATAATGCAAGGGGAAAATCTCGGCGGCGCATAAATTCCGCCGGAGGCATATAATAACCCCACTTGTAGGTGGTATTGTGGGGTTATTATATCATGAATTTAGTAAATTCGTGATATAATTGCGCATTATGTTGTAGAAACAGGCAATGGGTTGCAGATTACTGCAAGCCTGTGAGGAGTAACTACAGGCTGTTAACAGGCGAAGCTGAAATNNATCTGCAACCCCTCGCCTGTTAGCATAAAACAAAACCAGTGAATAACTTTTTATGGTTATCCACTGGTAACAAATCAACACTTCATTTTACTTGAGCACTACCCCAACAATTGACATAGAGCAGTTTTTACAATGCTTAGTCTGAAAACCACGGGCCGGATGTTATCATACTGGAAGTCTTGTAATCCAAATATACTAAATCCCAAATCCCTTAATCCATTCCAATGCTTCTTCCTGAGTCCTAAAATGCTCTGTTTGAAGCTTGTCAGCATTGGAATCCTTCTGATGTCGTTTGGCCTGTACTTTTATAGCCGCCATGCCACCGGCAACAAAACCCATGGCAACACACCCGTTCTGCTCACAAAGCTGATGCATCATGGCGAAGGCCTGCTGTGATTCTGCATCAAATACCGGATCCATTTTTTCAATACCGGCTATATAGGCCCACTTACCGCCAAAGCTCTTGCCCTTCTTTATTACATAGTCCGTTGTGTTTTTGATATCCTCGAGAGTAGCTTTTCCTATACCTTCCGTACAAACGACCTTTCTTCCGGGGAAATCATAGGTTTTCAGAACCCATTTTTGTGTCCTTTCATTTGACATAACACTACCTCCATTCAATTATTTATTATTAACTGCATTATCCATACTCTCAATAAAAGATCCAAATTTCTGCGATATTTCTACCAGGCTCTGTTTTATGATAGAAAACTTTTCAGTACCATCGCTGGATGCCTCTGAGATACCATCAATAGACAAAAGCACATTATTTACAATATTGAGAATCTCGCTGGCGGTGTTGTTGAAGTCCGTCACCATATCATTCATGAAGGAAGCATCATCATTGTACTTATGGGCAATATCGAGCATTGCCATATAATCGCCATTAACATTTGTTGACATAAACTGCAGTAAATCATTAGAGCTTTCGGATAGATTATTTACTGTGTTGTCAACCTGTAAGCTGATACTTTGTATCTCGGATGCTACTTGTTTGGATTGCTCCGCAAGATTCCTTACCTCGTTGGCAACTACCGAGAAGCCTTTTCCTGCATCGCCAGCCCTGGCGGCCTCAATACTGGCATTTAAAGCTAGAAGGTTAGTTTGTGCTGTTATACCGATTATAGCATCAGAAAGCGTTGAAATTTGTTGAACCACCTTAGCTTCTTCAATAGCCTCTTCCAGCTTTACCTTTGATTCCTCAAAAACCTGAAGCGTTGTTTGCTGCGAATCTGAGACCGTGGTTTTGAGCTCCATTGCCCTTTTGCTTATTTCTTCTACTGTCTCAACACCCCGAGATGTTTTATCGGTAATATTCTCCACTGACTCAAAGATTGCTAAGGTAGAGACTGCAAGGTCTTCAGTAGCATCCATCATTTTTTGCATATCAGTCGAAAAGTTTTCTGAAGCATCACTCATTTCTTTAATATCAGCGCTCAGCTCAATCATGCTGCTAAAGGAGTTCTTGATATCTTCATTGAGAGTGTCGTTATTATCGTCGGAGCTGTCCTCAATGTGTCTAAAGACATTTTCTACAGCATTGGCGATGTCTGCAACATCATCCTGTTTCTTCGATATGTCGCCACTCATGCCCAAAAGAGTGTCACTGTAGGCCTTTGACTTAATCCACTCGAGTAAAGCTTTTATGCGTTTTGCTTTAGAACGATGATTTAAAATATGTACAATTTGAATGGCGGCAGCTACGACAGCTATAACAATAATCGGAAAAGAATCGCTTAACTCAATGCCGCTGTTTATAAAGCACAGACAAACAATAGAAACTAAAAGAAATAGCAGTACATATGATAAAACCAAGCCCAAGTCTTTCTTTCTGTCTTTGCTCATGCAATAATCCCCCTACAGATTATCTTATTTAGCATATCGGCAACTTTGATTAAATTATTATCAATTATGTCATAGTAAAGAAATGTGAATTATAATGTAAATTAATTGCTGAATAAAAAGCAATAATTAAAAATGTTTTTATATGACTATATTCTACACAAAATTACAATTAAAAGCAACAGCTAAAAGGCTAAAAAGGCTATTTCTCGACTGTTACGGAGAAGCTAAGATAAAAGACGAGATATTGACAATATTCTTTCATTTGTTAGTATTAATTTAGTGAATCGTTTTACATCTTGTACAGGCAGGAAGGAGAAAAGCTGCCATATGAAATCACAATATTTCCAAATTGCTGCTGATGGTGTTGATCCGAAAAAGGTCCCGCAAAGAACGCTATTTACAGGTGCAAAAATACCAGGTGTCGGCCTCGGTACCTTTGGTTCGGACCATTACGACGCAAGAGATATCGCAAACGCTGTAAAGGATGCGATTTCAGTTGGCTATAGGCATATTGACTGTGCATCTGTTTACGGGAATGAACACTTGATTGGAGAATCACTCCATGAGGCTATGAGATGTGGAATTAAACGTGAGGAGCTGTTCATCACATCAAAGCTGTGGAACAACATGCATGGCAATGGAGATGTGCTGCTCTCTTGTGCAAAGACTCTCAAGGATTTGAAACTGGAGTATTTAGATCTTTATTTAGTGCACTGGCCTTTTCCAAACTACCATGCAGCTGGTGTAGGAGTTGACTCCAGGGATCCTAATGCTGTTGCTTATATCCACGACAATTACATGAAGACTTGGCGTCAGATGGAGAGACTGGTCGATGCCGGGCTCGTGAGGCACATTGGAACCTCAAATATGACTATAGCAAAGCTGGAGTTGGTTTTGCGGGATGTTAGGATTCATCCTGCGGCCAATGAAATGGAGCTGCATCCACATTTTCAGCAGGATGCTCTGTTCCGCTACTGTCTGGATAATAATATCGTTCCAATTGGTTACTGCCCGGTTGGTTCACCTAAACGGCCTGCTCGTGATAGGACACAGAACGATACTGTAGACACAGAGGATCCCGTTATTGTCAGTATTGCAGACAGATTGGGTGTTCATCCCGCCATTGTCTGCATAAAATGGGCTGTTCAAAGAGGTCAGATTCCGATACCATTTTCCACAAATAAAAACCATATTCTGAGCAATCTGCTGTGTTCTACAATAGACCCATTGACACATGAAGAGATGAAGGCAATAGAAGGTATTGACAGGAATTGCCGTCTGATAAAGGGCCAGGTGTTTTTATGGGAAGGAGCAAAGGATTGGACTGATTTGTGGGATATCAATGGTGTGATTGAGGAAAATTGATAGGTAAGCAAGGGAGGATAAATATGAGTAAAATGATGAAGGGCGCTTATTTACCGGGCAACAGCACGGTGGTATTAAAGGATGTAGAAATCCCTGAACCGGCCCACGGTCAGGTTCTTATCAAGACAAAAGCTTCAACGATTTGCGGCAGCGATATCCGCGCAATCTATCGCGAACATCAGGGAAAGGGTCCTGAGGGCTACCAGAACAAAATCGCGGGACATGAACCCTCAGGGCAGATTGTGAAATGTGGACCGGGAATGAGAAGGTTCAAGGAGGGAGATAGGGTCATACTGTATCATATTTCAGGCTGCGGATTGTGCAACGATTGTCGCAGAGGTTATATGATAAGCTGTACCAGCCCGCTCCGCGCTGCTTATGGATGGCAGAGAGACGGAGGCATGGCACCCTACATCCTTGCAGATGAAAAGGATTGCGTCCTTTTACCTGATGAATTGACGTATACAGATGGAGCGCAGATTGCGTGCGGATTTGGAACAGTTTATGAAGGACTTGAGAGGATTGGCATATCAGGTAATGACGCGGTGCTAGTAGTGGGACTTGGCCCTGTAGGTCTGGCTACGCTTATGCTGGCCAAGGCTATGGGAGCCCAGAAGCTGATTGGTGTGGATGTAATAGAGGAAAGGTGCCAGATTGCTATTGGAAAGAATCTGGCTGATCATGTATTTGTCAGCAAGGATGACACACTGGCTGAAATTTTGAAGGTTACCGGTGCATACGGAGTAGAGCGTGCAATTGACTGTTCCGGACATACATCAGGACGGCAGTTGGCAATCAGGGCAACACGGAAATGGGGCAAGATCGCTATGTTGGGAGAAGGCGGAACGGTGGAATTCAGCCCGAGTCCGGATATTATACATGAGCAAAATACGATTTATGGATCATGGGTAACGAGCATTTGGAAAATGGAAGAACTAACGGAAAGACTGGTTCGCTGGGGTATTCATCCGGAAGAGCTTGTAACGCATCGCTTTACACTCGACAATGTATCGGAAGCCTACAGGCTGATGGCAGAAGGGAAATGCGGAAAGGTAGCAGTTGTATTCGACGAGGAGATAAAATAAGGGGATAGATATTTTAGAGATGATTATGAGGTAAAGAGGGATGTAAGAGAGGAAGGCGAATTTGTACTACTCGACAAATTACAAATCTCCAATTGGGGAGATATTGCTTGCAAGTGATGAAAATAGCATTGTCGGCTTATGGATTGGTCAGCAGAAATACATGGGAAGCACAATGCCGAAGGATATTACCCCAAAAGATGATGTCCCAATACTTAAAGATGGCAAAGCATGGCTGGATGATTATTTTGCAGGAAAGAAGCCGAAATTGTCCGGACTGCCTATTGCTCCAATGGGTGGCCCGTTTAAGCAGCAGGTCTGGAGAATTCTCAGGGAAATACCCTATGGTGGGGTGACAACTTACGGCAGTATTGCCAAAGAGCTTGCTAAGCTCATGGGGAAGGATAGCATGTCTGCGCAGGCTGTAGGCGGTGCTGTCGGGCACAATCCAATATCTATCATTATACCCTGCCATCGTGTGGTAGGAGCTAAGGGAAGTCTGACCGGCTATGCAGGCGGGATCGATAAGAAGGCAGCGCTGCTGGTACATGAAGGAGCAGATATGGCTGGCCTATTTGTGCCTGGAAAAAGTCCATGTATTTAGGGGCAGACAAAGAGGCGCCGGATCAGTTTTTTGAACAGTCAGAAGAAATAGAGGCAATTATAAGGGAGTATGTTGACTTTATGCTATACTGTATTGTGAAGGAGGCGGAGCAATGAAAAAGATTGGTGTTCTGAAAGCTATGTTCTTGTGCCATAGATATAATAAAATGAATGGAACCGAGAAGGATCGAATACGTGAGCAACGATTTCGCAATGTCGTAAATTACGCAAAGGAGAGAAGCCCATACTATAAAAGGCTTTATGAAGATATTGGTGATGATTTTGAGCTTTCTGATTTGCCGCCGACAAACAAGAGGGAGCTAATGTCACATTTTGACGATTGGATAACGGACCGCTCTATTACGCTTTCAGATATTAATGAATTTATAAAGGATCTTGATAACATCGGGCGTAAGCTCAAAGGGGATTATCTTGTATTGACAACCAGCGGGTCTACGGGAAATCCCCTGGTAATGCTTTGCGATAGAAATACCAATAATGTAATGGGGGGAATAAGCGTAACGAGATCTTTTGCCAGAAAGCAGGATATGAAAGCATTTTTGAAGGCAGGGAAAAAGACAATCGGTGTTTTTGCAACTGGCGGCTTCTATCTGGGAAACAGCTCGGTACGGTCAAGATTACTGGCAATGCCCTGGAAGAAAAAGCAGATGGCAGTAACGAGCGCCTTGTTCCCAATATCGCAGATAGTAGAGGAATTGAATGCTTTTCAGCCTGCAATGCTTGGTGGATACCCAACTGTTTTAGAGCTCCTTATTGATGAGCAGAAAAGTGGGCGTCTTAATATAAGCCCGGTAATCATTATGACAGGCGGAGAATATCTAAGTAATCGTCTTCGTAATGAGCTCTCAAATGCATTTGAGTGTTATGTCCAGACGAACTATTCCTGTACCGAAGGGGGGACAATTGCCTGCGAGTGTACACAGCAGCATTTCCATATCAATGATGACTGGGTGATTGTTGAAGCAGTTGATATGGATAATAAGCCTGTTCCCGATGGTGTGCAGTCCGATAAAATCCTGCTTACCAATTTATTTAATTACACTCAGCCCTTCATCCGTTATGAGGTGACTGATCGTGTAGTAATGCATCATGAGCCTTGCGCATGTGGAAACCCAGCTCCCTGGCTGACCCTTGAGGGACGTGTTGATGATATTGTCACCTTTTTTGAGGAAGGGAAGAAAATAAAAATTTCTCCACTTGCCATCTACGCAACATTGAAAGAAATCCATGAGATTCAAAGGTTTCAAGTCGTTGCCCATAGGGACAATAAACTTGAGTTGAGAATTACTCCTGTCAGCGGACATAGTAAAGATGAAGTATTTGAATCCAGCTGCGTGGTTTTGAGGAGCTTCCTGGCCTCCCACGGCATAAATCATGTAGAGACTTATCTATCTGACAATGAACCAGAGCAGCATCCTCAAAGCGGCAAGTTCAAGCATGTGATGAACGCTGTAGAATAATATAGAGAGTCAATCTGAGCACCCGGACTGAGAATCTGTGGTTGCCATCAAAATAATTCATTCATATCTATTGTTGGATTCGCGGACCCAATGCGTTGATAGATTCGACATAGCTTTACCTATACCTGTCGTGGAGGAGCATGTTAATGGCTATTAAATTGAAATTTAAACAATGAATGTAATAATATGGTTGACTTTTCGGGAATAAAGGATGAAGATAAAGGAGTAATACTTTAAATCAGATTGCTGGAGGAGTAAATGTGAATGGAGAAAAAGAGAAAATGGGCATAATCGCATGTTACATTGTTATGATAGTATCTATCATGGGCATCATAGCATACATTATAGCTCTATTGTATTTGTCGAATTCCAACAAATATTGGGATAAAAGTTATGATATTTTTTTCAAGTGTCTTGTATCTATCCTCCTGTTGGGTGTGATTATTCCACCGTTCATAATAGCGCGCACTAAAAAAAATGAAGCATAACATAGGGGGATACCGGAATGATATCGCACCTTCTGATATCCCCCTTTAGAACACTGAGTGTACTGTTTAAAACTACTTCTTCCTTTAGAAATACTTCTTCCTTTTAAAATTACTTCTTCCTTACAGGGAACTGTATTTGCGTTATATACTCATTTGGATCGCTTGTTGCCCATTCACCCTTCAAATATAATTCTCTGTGGGGCCCAATTATTTCATAACAGTTTTCTTCAATCCAGGTCGAAAGTGCATTATAAGCCATATGCAGAGTTTGAAACGGACTTGTTATTTGAGGCCTCACATACATAGTAAACCTTTCTGTTACAGGAGAGTCAATACTGTTTTGAAAATTCTTTAACTTAAGAAGATATTATTGACACCATGGTCTATTTAGTATAGACTCAAAGTTGTAAGTCGATGTTGCATAGACCAAGGGAGGGCTATCATGAAGATATACAAGCTGGCAGAGAGTGAAGAGAGGTTTGCAGAATTAATCTGGCGTAATGAGCCGATTGGTTCCGGTGACCTTGTCAAGCTGAGTGAAAATGAAATGAAGTGGAAGAAGTCCACTACATATACGGTACTGAAAAAGCTATGCGAGAAGGGTATTTTCCAAAATGAGAATGCTCAGGTTTCATCTTTGATTACTAAGGATGAATATTACGCAAAGCAAAGCGTACATTTTGTTGAGGAGACCTTTGGAGGATCCTTACCGAAATTTCTAACGGCCTTTATCGGCGGAAGTAAATTGAATAAGCATCAAGCGGAAGAGTTGAAAAGACTGATTGATGAGCACAAGGAGGGATAGCGATGAGTGATGTGTTTCTTACAGTCGTAAATATGAGCCTTACGGCAAGCTATGTGATCCTTTTTGTAGTGCTTTTCAGGCTGCTACTTAAAAGGGCTCCGAAGGTCATATCTTATACGCTCTGGTGTGTGGTTGCCTTACGCCTTATAATTCCCTTTTCCTTTGAGAGTGTATTAAGTCTATTGCCACGAAATGCAAATGCTGCGCCGATTCCCCACGATATTATCTATCAGAAGACTCCGCAGATTAACAGCGGGATACAAGTAGTTGATACTGTTGTTAACAAGTCATTGCCAGCGCCGACTATTGGGGCAAGTGCAAATCCGATGCAGATATATATAGGGATAGGAGCATTAGTCTGGCTTTTAGGAATAATAGCATTGCTTGTTTACAGCATTGTATCCATTCTTATCTTGAAAAGAAAGCTTAGAGGCGCACAGTTGATTGAGAGTAATATCTACGAGGCTAAGAATCTGCAAACACCTTTCGTGCTTGGATTAATAAGGCCAAGGATATATTTGCCTGTTGGGCTTGACGCTTCCGAAAGAAACTATATTCTGCTGCATGAACAGACCCATATCCATCGAAAGGATTATATCGTAAAAGTATTTGCCTTCCTGATATTGTCCATCCATTGGTTTAATCCCCTTGTGTGGATCGCCTTTATGCTAATGAGCAAGGACATGGAGCTTTCCTGCGACGAAAGAGTCCTGAAAGAGATTGATGGGAAAATGGACGGGGAAATGGCCGGGGGTATTAAAAAGCCCTATGCTAACTCCTTATTGTCGCTGGCTTGCGGAAAGCGCATCCTCAATGGCAGCCCCCTTGCCTTTGGAGAGGGAAATGTCAGGGGACGTATTAAGAACGTGTTGAATTATAAGAAGCCGAGGTTTTGGGTGGTGCTTGCAGCAACTATAGCTGTAGCAGCAGTGGGAATTGGGCTATTGTCAAACCCTTTGTCAAGTTCTATAGAAGAAGCAGAAAGGTATGGGATTGATATAAAAGCACAAGGACCTTATTCTTTAATCTACTTGAGTTTTAAGCATTCTATTTCGCCAGATGGATTCGTCAATGCCAGAGGGGAAAACCAATACCGGTTCAACGAAGAGATATTTGAAATAACAAGTAATATTGAATCGGATAGGATTTCAATTACTAATCCCAAATACGAAGAAGAGCCTGTAGGGGATCAAATAATCGTCATGGGCGATATGACACTGGATGTATCAGAATACTCAGATAGACGGTGTCTGCGTGTGAGCACGCCTGATGGAAGTGATACCGGATATGCTATTTGCAAAATGGATGATGAGGTTTGGATAAGTCATGGGGATTGGTATGGAGAAAAGAAGGATGTCTGGTGGTGTGATTACATTATGAAAATCGCATCGGGTGTTTCAGCATTCAATTCATCGAGTTCAACAAATCCTTCAGCATCCGGCCCATCAAGCACTCCAGGTGCTTCTGAATCAAGTCCTTCGAGTGCAACTGATGCTTCAGCATCCAACCCTTCGAGTGCAACGAATGTCGCGACCTATGATACGAGGTATAATAGAGTGAAAATTTCCTTTCTCTCCGACATGATGGGCTTTAGGTCGGCCGACGAGTTTGAAACAAGCTATTTTCCAATAGTGGCCTACATCGATTCAACCATAAAGGCCAGCTTGACACCTGCTCAGGAGGGTGATCTGGAGAACAATCATACCAATAAATATGCAATAAAGCTGTCAAATGACATTGGAGGGTACAGCTGTGGGCTTTACTACGATACGCTGTATGATAAGGCCTATATCGTAAATGACGGCGGGCTCTACGAGGCGGAGACAGATTTTGCACGCTATATTGATTCATTTCTGGAGAACACAGACATATCGGTCCATATAGATGACTCCGATGTAGTAGCACTGTTTCAGACCTATGGCTGGACCGTTGATTATCAGATTAGTGCGGGGAATGACAAGCTTAACAACATCAAGACCCTAACCGGCTTTAATCCAAATGCATATTATTATGCCTACAATAATGAGCTGTCCAAGGATATTGGTCTGGACATGAGCGGTTACTCAGATACCGGCAATATCTATGTTGAAATTTACAGGCTGCATGAGAGCATGCCCCAGGAGTTTTACCCTATCAAGGATTGTAGAGGCATTGTTGTAAAGAAGGACGGCCAAATCATCGGTGCCTTTGTCAGTGCCGGCCGCCATAGCGCTTTTAACGCTTGCAGCCTGAAGAGGAAGAGCTTCGAAAGAGCGACAGGAAAAACCCTTTACAGGTGGCTTACTGACATGGTTAAGGCAGACGACACAGAAGAAAAGCTCTCCAGGCTGGAGCCGGAACAGATTATCGATGAGTATTTCAAGGCTATCAATGAAAAGAACGCTAAGACCGCCGGTTACTGCGTTTCGCGAGCAAGTCTGTTGGGGAATTTAACAACAAACATTCAAAACTATGAATTGTTTAACGATGGTATTGCCCTGCCCTTAACAGCCAGCGGAAATGGTGCAAGATCGACCTTCAACAACCTGAGATCAGCAAAGCTATT
>LSQX01163892.1_pt1 | contig 29635 bp, 32 predicted proteins | sample 654561 | NCBI WGS metagenome assembly LSQX01 (sample SAMN04489861, study PRJNA283612) | anaerobic digester metagenome | isolation source: 4 biogas reactors fed with cattle manure at either 37C or 55C with and... | place: Denmark: Kongens Lyngby | collected 2014 | reverse complement strand
AAAGTGGCCAAAGGCCACTTTTTATAGTTCGATAAACTCCGGTTGCCCGTGAGGGAAGCGGGTTATGTACCTAAGGCCCGCTTTCCTTGCCAGGTCGCTGGCAAAATCGAAGTATTCTGCCACGTGGTGCGGCGAATGGGCGTCTGAGCCGATGGTGAGTATTTCCCCACCCATCTCGCGGTATCTTTTCAGAATATTAAGGTCCGGCATGGTGCTTTGAAGTTTGTACCTAAAACCGGAGGTGTTTAACTCAAGGCCCTTGCCGGTGCTTATTAACTCTTCGAAAATAAGGTCCAAAAGGTCGCCGAAGTCTGCATGCTTCATACTGTTGTCTTTGTAACTTCCATACCTTCTTACCAGGTCGACATGGCCCAGTACATTGAAGGAGGTGAATTCTTTAATACACGAAAGTAACTCCTGGAGGTACTCGGTATAGGCGGCTTTTTTTGTTTTTTGGCGGTGAAAGTCCTTGCCATAAAGGTCCATCCCGGATACCGCGTGCACCGAGGCAATTACAAACTGGAAGTCCTTTTCCTCCAAAAAAGCTTTGCACTGGTCAAGGACATGGGGCTGAAGGCCTATCTCCAGGCCCTTAACGATGCTTAGCCTGCCGTTGTATTTTTCCCTGGCCCGGTCTATAGCATCCGAGTAAGCGGCATAATCAAGGTCGAACTGGAAGTCCCTGTCGGGATAATCAATATCCAGGTGGTCGGTTACCGCCATTTCAACGACATTTCGCTCAATGGCTGCACGGCATGCCTCGTCAAGGGACATGCTGCTGTCTTCTGAAAAGTCTGTATGTACATGGTAATCGTAAAACATTGTATACCTCCCAATCAGAAACAGTTGGTAGTTCGTAGTTGGTAGTTCGTAGTTGATAGTTGGTAGCTGGTAGTTAGTAGTCCGTAGGTGTCAGGGCGAAGCTCACAGGTCACAGATCACAGGTAGCAGGTTATTCATACAACCGGTCCGTTTGCTAAACCAATGCCGCTGGGCATTCCGACGAGATGCAAGAGCTGTCCGATACCACTGAAAATGTTCCTTCTTCTCATGCTGAGCAATAGCGAAGGATCTTTTAGCTATTAAGCATAAGATTCTTCACTACGCTTAAGAATGACAAGCAAAAAAGTATAGCTCGCAACTTTCAGCGTAAGCCCATTGAGACAAAGAACCTGTCCTCCTGTACCCTGATTATCTTGGGTGCTTATTTTTATTGTACAACTGCAATTCTACTTACATGTTCAACCGTTGTCAAGGGCACGGAATTATTACCAGTCTTTGCTATTGACAAATGGGCAGGTCTGGTATAAAATTTACACATTATCACACTACCAATTTAGCGAGATAAAGCATTAAAGGAGGGTCATATATGGGGGATTACAGCAGACAGGTGCCCGAAGGGCTTGCAGACATCCTAACCGATGAATGCACCGTAAAAAGAGCCGTCGAAGCCGCTATAAGGGATTTATTTCTGGGCCATGGACTGAGGGAGGTGAGCACTCCCACCTTTGAATATATGGACGTATTCTGCAGGGGGCAGGCGGTACTGGAGCAGGAGGACATGTATAAACTCACCGACCCGAGGGGGAGGATACTGGTCATAAGACCGGACGTTACCATTCCCATCGCCAGAATGGCTGCTACCAACATGAGAACGCAGCCAAAACCCCTTAAACTGTTTTACATATCCGATGTGTTCAGGATAGACCGGTCAGGATTGGAAGAGCAAAGAGAATTCACGCAGGCCGGCGTGGAGCTTATTGGTGCACCTTGGGTGGAGGCGGACGGCGAGTGCATTTGTATCGCTGTTGGAGCACTAAAAAAAGCCGGGATTGAGGATTTCAGGATAGACATAGGCCAGGTGGAGTTTTTTGAAAGCATAATAGACGAGATAGACATAACGACCGAGGACAAAGAAAATATAAGGCAGTTTATCAAGCATAAGAACCTGGTGGCGGTGGAAGAATTCCTGGATCAAAAAAGGGTAAACGGAAAGCTGAAGGACCTGCTGTTATCGGTACCGGTACTCTACGGCGAGGTCGGGGAGGTGCTGGAAAGGGCAAGGGAGTTTCCTCTTAACGAAGGTGCCGCAAAGGCTCTTGACGACATCCAAAGGGTATGTGAAATAATTGAGGACTACGGGTACCGGGAATACGTATCAGTGGACCTTGGTATGGTAAGGGAACTTCCGTACTATACCGGTATTATATTTAAGGGCTTTACAAGGGACCTCGGATATATAATATGTAGCGGTGGAAGGTACGACCAACTTCAGGGACAGTTCGGCGAGGGTTCTCCGGCCACAGGGTTTGCAATAAATGTCAATAGGGTGGTGCAGGTACTTCATAAGCGAAACAGTCAGCAGAGCTGTGATAAAAGGAGCCTTGTTCTGAAATGTGGTGGCCCGGTTAGAAAAAGAGCGATAAACACAGCCCAAAAGCTGAGGGCTGTCGGCCTTTATATAGAGCTTGACATGTCGGAGGGTAGCATTGAGGCGACGTTGGCTTACGCCAGAGCAAAGGGCGTAAGGGGGGTTATTATATTGCAGGAGGGAAGTAGGCTTAAGGTTATCGACCCGGTCACCGGAAAACATACCATAACCAGTGTACCGGGTATAATTGCCGGTCTTTCGAGTGACCGGAACAAGTGCATTTCCGGATGGCATTAGGGAGGACAGACATGGATAGGTTTCTGAGAATTGCCCTAGCTAAGGGCAGAATAGCATTGCAGACAGTGGAACTGTTTGAGAGCATAGGAATAAACTGCGGACCTCTTAAGGAGGAGACAAGAAAGCTGATAATCAGAGACCCCGCCAGCATGACGGAATTCATCCTGGTAAAGCCCAAGGATGTGGCAAAATATGTGGAGCGGGGCGCCGTAGACATGGGAGTTGTAGGCAGGGATACGCTGCTGGAGCAGCAGCCCGACCTCTATGAGGTGTTGGACCTGAAGGTAGGAAGGTGCAGGATGGTTGTGGCTGGTCCCAAAAGCCCTGGAGACACTTCAAACAGGGCGGTTAAGGTGGTGGCCACCAAATACCCGGTAACCGCCCGTAAGTATTTCAGGGAAAAGGGAGAAAGCATACAGGTGGTTAAGCTGGATGGTTCGGTGGAATTGGCACCGCTGGTGGGCCTATCCCATGTAATAGTGGACCTTGTGGAAACCGGCCGGACCCTTGAGGAAAACGGGCTTGTAATACTGGAAGAGATATGTCCGGTAAGCGCCCGGCTGGTGGTGAACAGGGTGAGCCTTAAGATGGAAAACGAAAGAATTACCCGGATGCTTAAGGCTTTGCGACAAGTTTTAAGAAAGGCTGTGTGAGGCATGAAGATAATTAGACTGGACGGAAGTTATACCGAAAGCCTGGAGGAACTGTTCAAAAACAGGACCCGGGTAATATCGGACGACCTTATTAAGAGTGTGGAACAGATAATCTATAGGGTGAGGCAGGAGGGCGACAGGGCTCTTACAGAGTTTACTCATGTATATGACGGAGTGAAACTTACCGAAGGGGACCTAAGGGTGTCCTCGGGGGAAATAGAGAGGGCCTATAAAGAAGTGGGGGATGATTTCCTGAAAGCTCTAAAAAGGGCTATGTATAATATATATGATTTTCACAGCAGGCAGATGGAAAGATGTTGGTTTGATAAAGACGACGGAGTATTTTTGGGGCAGATGGTGGGCCCCCTTGACAGCGTGGGAATATACGTCCCCGGCGGCACTGCCCGCTACCCGTCCTCGGTGCTTATGAACGCGGTACCGGCGAAGGTGGCGGGGGTAAAAAGGATAGTAATGATTACGCCCCCCGGTGACCGGGGCATCCCACCGGAGGTGCTGGTGGCGGCGGAGGAGGCGGGCGTCCATGAGGTATACAGAGTAGGAGGCGCCCAGGGCATCGCAGCCCTTGCCTATGGCACCAATGCCATACCGGCGGTGGATAAGATAACAGGTCCGGGAAATATTTACGTTGCTCTGGCAAAGAAACTGGTTTTCGGGGATGTTGGTATTGATATGATAGCGGGTCCCAGCGAGGTGCTAATAATAGCGGACGAGGGCGCAAATCCCGCCTTTGCCGCTGCAGATATGCTGGCCCAGGCGGAGCATGACGCCATGGCAAGCTGTATCCTAATAAGCGACAGCGAAGGGTTTATCAGGCAGGTGGAAAAAGAAATCAAAAGACAGTTAGACAACCTGCCCAGAAGGGAAACGGCACAGCAGGCCCTTCAGGACTACGGTGCCCTTATACTGGTTAAGGACTTGAAGGAGGCCTGCGCCCTTTCAAACAGGATCGCCCCCGAGCACCTGGGGCTTATGGTGAGGGAGCCCATGGCCCTCCTTGGATATATCCGGCACGCCGGAGCGGTGTTTCTAGGGGACTATTCTCCTGAAGCCTTGGGAGATTACCTGGCGGGGCCCAACCATGTGCTTCCCACCGGCGGTACAGCTCGGTTTGCCTCACCGCTGGGGGTGGAGCAGTTTCTCAAAAAAACTAACCTGGTGTATTACTCCTCCGCCACGCTTACAAGGGTGACAAAAGACATTACGGTACTGGCCCATGCGGAGGGGCTTTCTGCCCACGGCCGGGCGGTGGATGCGAGGTGCGGCGGATGATTGAAAAGCTTGTGCGAAGGGAAGTAAACGAAGCCTGTTCTTATCCGGAAACAGCGTTGCCCTGTACCATAAAGATGGATTCCAACGAGAACGAATGGGGCCTACCCGGGGATATTTGCAGACTGCTGGAAGAGGGAGTTAAGGATTTCCCCTTCCACAGGTACCCGGATTCCGACTGTACCGGGCTTAGGGAAAAACTGGGCCATTATACCGGCGTGCCTGCCAAAAACCTTATGGTGGGAAACGGGTCGGACGAGCTAATCCGGTATGTGGTCGATACCTTTGTTGGAAGTGCCGACAAGGTAGTAATACCCAATCCTGCCTTTTCCATGTACGGTTTCTTTGTAAGCCTTGCCGGTGGCGTGGTGGTTACGGTGGAGCCGGGCGAAAGTCTAAACATCGATGCAGAGAGGGTGGCTAAAGCTGCCCGGGACCAAAGGGCAAAGGTAGTATTCCTCTGCAATCCTAATAATCCGACCGGAGGCGTGCTTTCGGAGGGGGAAATAAGAATGATAGTTGAAGGGGCGCCGGGGATTGTTGTAGTGGATGAGGCCTATTATGAGTTTTATGGGCGAACGGCCATTGACTGGATAGAAGAGTACCCAAACCTTGTAGTATTAAGGACAATGTCCAAGGCCATGGCCCTCGGTGGCCTGCGGGTGGGCTACCTTGCGGCGGGCGACCTGCTAATGGACTACCTTGGCCGTGTAAAGGTGCCGTACAACGTAGGCTCTTTTTCGCAGCATGTAGCCTGCAGGGTGCTGGAAAACCGGGAGGCCATAGATAAATGGCTTGAGACTTTCAGGGAGGTAAGGGACGATTTTGTGGAGGACCTAAAAGGTATCGATGGGGTAACCGTATACCCCACCCTGGCGAACTTTGTTCTTATAAAGCTAAACAGGGCACACAGGGTGTGGGAAGCCCTTTTTAAAAAAGGTATTCTTACAAGAAGGTATGGAGAAGGAATTTTGGAGGACTGCCTTAGGATTACAATATGCCCTCCGCAGCAGAACAGAATATTTATAGAACAGCTTAAGGAGATGCTAGGGGAGGTGTATGCATGAGGGAGGCAGAAATTGAAAGAAGGACGGGAGAGACAAGGGTACAGGTGGTTCTAAACCTTGACGGAAGCGGGAGGTCGGATATTGATACCGGCGTAGGTTTTTTTGACCATATGCTGGAGCTTTTTTGTCGGCATGGATTTATGGATCTGAAAGTTAAAGCGGAAGGGGATACCCAGGTGGATTTCCACCATACCGTAGAGGATACGGGTATTGTGTTGGGACAGGCCCTGTCAAAGGCGCTGGGGGATAGGTCTGGTATAAGGAGATATTCCACCGCCTTTACGCCGATGGACGAGAGCCTTTCTATGGTGGCGTTGGATATAAGCGGAAGGCCTTATCTGCATTATAACGTCGGGTTTACCAGCGAAAGGGTGGGGGACTTCGACCTTGAGCTTGTTGAGGAATTTTTGCGTGCCTTTGCGGTAAAGGGGGGGCTGACACTGCACATAGAACTTCTTCACGGCAGCAACAACCATCATATTGTTGAGAGCATATTCAAGGGCCTGGGTAGGGTTCTGGATGAGGCAGCGCTGAAGGAGGAAAGGATTAAAGGAGTATTGTCCACTAAGGGCGTTTTATAAGGGGGATGGTGGAATGATAATTTTTCCGGCAGTAGACATAAAGGACGGTAAATGTGTAAGGCTTAAGCGGGGGGAGATGGAAAAGGCCACTGTTTACGACGAGGTCCCCGCCAGGGCGGCGAATAAATGGGCGAGCCTGGGGGCGGAATATCTTCATGTGGTGGACCTTAATGGTGCCTTTGACGGCAGACCACGCAACCTAAAGGAAGTGAAGGAAATACTGCGAAGCGTAAAAATACCGGTACAGCTGGGCGGCGGTATAAGAAATCTGGATACGGTGGAATATCTGTTTAGCCTGGGAATACAAAGGGTAATTCTGGGGACCGCAGCACTTAGGGATTTAGACCTAATAAAACGTGCAGTCGGCATGTACCCTACAAAAATAGCAATTGGAATCGACGCCCGGGACGGGTTTGTGGCGGTGGAGGGATGGAGCAAGACCAGTAACGTACAAGCTCTTACCCTTGCACAACAAATGGAGGATTTAGGGGTAAAAACGGTGATTTATACAGACATTTGGAGGGATGGAATGCTTGGCGGGCCCAATTTTGCCTGTACCGCAGAGATGATTGAAAAAACTTCGCTGGAAGTAATAGCCTCCGGGGGTATCAGCAAGCCCGAGCATTTATTTAGGTTGAAACATATGGGTGCATCCGGGGCAGTGGTGGGAAAGGCCCTATATACCGGCGGAATAGACCTCGGAGAAATTCTTGATGTGTTGAAGGAGGAAAACCCATGCTTACAAAAAGAATAATACCCTGTCTTGATGTACATAACGGGCGGGTGGTAAAGGGGATAAACTTTGTAAGCTTAAGGGACGCTGGCGACCCGGTGGAAATAGCTGACTGCTACAGCAAAGACGGCGCCGATGAATTGGTGTTGCTGGATATAAGCGCTTCGGCGGAGACCAGGAGCACAATGCGAGAGGTGGTAAAAAGGATCGCGGGGAAAGTTTCCATTCCTCTGACGGTGGGCGGCGGCATAGGTAGTGTAGATGACATACGGGGTATCCTGATGTGTGGTGCGGATAAGGTTTCGCTGAATACCACCGCGGTAAAAAACCCGGTGCTTATAGCCGAGGCGGCAAAAGAATTCGGCAGCCGGTGCATTATGGTGGCGGTGGATGCCCGCGCCCGGGCGTCGGGGGGCTGGGACGTGTATATAAGCGGGGGCAGGGTTAATACCGGGAAGGACGCTCTTGACTGGGCTGCCGAGGCGGAAAGCCTCGGGGCGGGGGAAATACTGCTTACCAGCATGGACAGGGACGGAACCAAGGACGGGTACGACCTACAGCTGACCCGCAGCGTGGCCGAAAAGGTGAATATACCCGTCATCGCTTCGGGGGGAGCGGGTAAGGAAGAGGATTTTTACCTGGCCTTCACTGAGGGGAAGGCGGATGCGGCCCTGGCGGCCTCTTTGTTCCATTATAGGCAGCTTACTGTTTCCGGTTTAAAGGAATATCTCTATGGAAAGGGCGTGCCGGTGAGAAAATGATTCAACCCGCTATTAAAGGATTAAAGTTTGATGATAAAGGACTTATACCGACCGTGGTCCAGGACCGGTCAACCGGACAGGTGCTTATGATGGCCTATATGAACAGGGAGGCACTGGAGAAAACCATACAAACCGGGACCTCTTGGTTTTTCAGCCGCAGTAGAAATAAGCTATGGAACAAGGGGGAGACCTCCGGTAACGTGCAGAGGGTTGTAAGTATACGGATTGACTGCGACATGGACACGCTGTTGCTGCTTGTGGACCAAACAGGCGCCGCCTGCCATACCGGTAACAGGTCCTGCTTCTACAGAAACATAAAGGGGAAGGAGTGCGATACCCGGTTTAATATAGAAAGTATCCTGGCGCAACTGCAGCGCCTGGTGGAGGATAGAAGCAAAAACCCCAGGGAAGGGTCCTACACCAACTATTTGTTGGACAAGGGCATTGACAAAACCCTGAAGAAGATCGGGGAGGAGGCGGCGGAGGTAATTATTGGTGCCAAAAACCCCGGTAAGGAAGAAACGGTATACGAAATAGCGGACCTTTTATACCACCTCACCGTGCTGATGCACCAAAAAGGAATAGGATACGGTGAGGTTTTCGAGGAGCTAAGGTCAAGGCAAAAATGAGTCTTATAAGGCTCTCCCACTTTTGGGAGGGTTTTTTTATTTTACACTATTGTAAAACCTTCCGCATAGTATGATTATAGATATTTTGGGGGTGCGAAAATGACGGGAAGAGGAATTGTAATGGTGGCAAATATGGGAGATGATAGTATAGCGGCCTATGGCAGCGAAACCTATCGGGAAGTGTTCAGGATAAAGCTAACGCCTGCAGGAACAAAGCTGATGAGCACCAACCATTTCGCCCGGGGGCCGGTGGTGGGGCCCGGATTTTTGTGTCAAAGAAAAGCCGCAGACCAGCTCCTTGCAGTTAATATATACGATGACAGCCTTTCTATAATAGATTTACCCTCCCACCGGGTGGTCAATACAATATTTGCGGGCAACCGGCCAAACCGGCTGGAGGTATTTGAACAGTGCAACAGGGCTTTTGTTACCAATTACGATTCGGACAGTGTTTCAGTAATAGACTTATGCACGCAGCAGATAATAGGACAGATTCCATGCGGGATAATGCCCCAGTCAATTGTATTAAACAAGCTAAATAATTGTCTTTATATAGCCAATACCGGAAGCAACCGCATATCCGTCATTGACGCACTGTTCATGGATAAGACCGACTGCCTGGAGGTAGACGGGTATCCGGTGGATATATGTTGCGACGATACTGGACAAAAACTGTACGCTATAGTCCAGGCCCATGAAAGCCAGCAACATAACTGCCTTATCGAGTACGATATAGAATCTGGCAGAAAGTCACGGTGCACAAGGCTGGGCACCATGCCGGTAGATTTAGTCTGCGATGACAACATGGAAAGACTTTATGTATTGGACGCCATGGATAACCGGCTAACAATAATAGACAGTATCGGTTTTTCAGTCCTGGAGGAAATTAAGCTTGGCAAGATGCCGGTAAGTCAGTCGCTGGAAGCAGACGGGAAGCACCTACACGTTGCGTGTATGATGGATAACCGGTTATACAGTGTGGATTTGAATACTGGGCTTGTAACCGACACGATCTTAACCGGTGTTGAGCCGGCCTGTGTCCTTGCCCTTTGTTAATCCCTCCGTTCTCCGGTAAGCAGTTTGAATATGCCTTGGTAAATGGCCTCGGCATTGGCTTTCCAGTTTGAACATATTTCAACGGCACCGCTTTCGGTATCGGTTTTCAGCTTTATTTCCACCGCGGGGTCTTCCCCCCGGGTAAGCCTTAGAGCAACAGAATAGCTACCCTGTTCATCGGCCCAATAGCTGCCGAAAGCTCGTGTCTCCTTTCTTAGGAGTATTTTCTTATCCTGAAGATATTTTCTTAGGGTTTCCTTAAGCTTCAAGGGTATTCTGGCCGAAAACAATGTGAGGGTTTCCAGACCTTTTCGCTGTATCCTGTACAGATGCCTTCCCATATCCTCATAGCACACCACAAGGCCACTTTGCACCAATTCCGCCAGCAACTGCTGCATGGAGAAATAGTTCATAAGATTGTTTTCCAGAACAACCTGTGTTATCTGGTTTTTCGAAAGGGGAATGTCCGTTTCAGATAGCATATACAAAAGCACCAGCTTGTTTTCTGCCAGCGCTTCGCTGTCCTTATGTATCATACAATCGCCTCCGAAGACATTATACCAAATGATAGGCCGATAAAAAAGAGAAGTCTCCTTTGGACTTCCCTTTTAGTATTACAGGTTATTTACCAGCCAATTGGTTTTCGGCCATGGTAATCATCCGCTTTACCATTTCGCCGCCTACCCTTCCGCAGTCTCTAGCGGTCAAGCCACCCCAGTAGTCCTCTGATCCCTGATGTACCGGCAGGTTAAACTGGCTTGCGATTTCATATTTCATATTATCAAGGGCAGGATGTGCTTCCTGTACCAACTTTCTGCCCGGCGTCTGTTGTCCAGCTGCCATTTTTATTACCTCCCTTTGTAGACTTTGAATAAAAATTTGTTTGTGTAATTAATTTTGCCCGATGGATAAAAAAATATGTTAGTGTTTTATGGTTTTACGAATATATTTTAAGTGCTTTGCATATAATTATAGATTAGCAATTTTATCCGGCGTGTTTTTTGTAAGGCTTGGCTGTGGTATAATCCAGGTATGGAGGTGGACGCCCACGCCTGCAGCACTTTTATGCACGATAATTTCAGGCATATAGGCAGGGGTTCGGTATGCGGAATATGCATGCGGGTATGCCCAGTTTTTACAGATGGTTATTGAGGGCGTACTAATGTATAATTTTTTTGAAGGATAAAATATACATCTAATGGGGACATACCTCGTACTACATAGGCCTACCATGAGGTAAAGGTGTGTCCCCATACCATTAAGGAGTGGTTGGATGAGGGGTCATACCAGGATAATTCTAGCAATCATCGTACTATCATTGATGGCAGCCGCCTGCAACGCACCGGTGCAGCCGGCAGATACTCCGCCCGCACAGCCGGGGAGTGAAGTGGCCCAGCCCGGGGAAACAGGCGAAGATGAAGGTCCCGACGGCGGAGAAAAAGGGGCTAGGCAGCAAAAGGGAATCGACTATCAGACGGTAAAGCCCAACGAAGCGGGCAAAATAATGGTGCTTATGTACCATGTTATTGGGGACAGCGAAGGGGAATGGTCGCGGAGGTGGGATAACTTCAGAAAGGACCTTGGGGTGCTGTATGAAAAGGGTTATCGCCTTATCAGCCTAAACGACTATATCTCCAATAATATTGACGTCGAGGCCGGTTATACACCGGTGGTTCTTACCTTTGACGACGGGACCCAGGGCCAGTTCAACGTCCTTGAAGAGGACGGAAAGCTTGTGGTGGACCCAAAATGCGCCGTTGGAATACTGGAAGACTTCCACAGCGAGAAACCGGACTTCGGTCTTGCGGCCACCTTTTTTGTATATTACCCGATGCCCTTTAGGCAAAAAGATTTTATTGAATACAAGTTCAAGTACCTTGTTGAAAAGGGTATGGATATAGGCAATCACACCTACGGGCACGCAAATCTCGGACAGCTTGATGCCGAGGGTATCCAAAGCCAGCTGGGCAGGATGGTGGCGGAGACGGATAAATACCTTCCCGGGTACACTGTAAACACGCTGGCACTGCCATACGGCGTCAATGCAAAGGAGCAGTACAGACAATATGTATACAAAGGAGAATACCGGGATTTTGCTTACCAAAACAATGTGGTGCTGCTGGTGGGCTCAAACCCGGCTCCGTCGCCGGTGGATGTAAAATTTAACCCGCTTAGTACGCCCAGGATAAGGGCCACCGATGACCCGTCCATTACCTCCGACATGTACGACTGGATGGATTACTTCGACAAGAACCCCCACGAGAGATATGTAAGCGATGGCGATCCGAACAGGGTGGTTATTCCCCGGGAAATGGAGGGTAAGGTTGACGAAAACAAGGTGGGGGACAAAGAGCTTATAGTATATGATTTGGAATAAATTTAGCCTGACTTGCATTGGTATTCATGAAGTCGGATAATATGTGTTTAATTTTTCTTCGGGCAGCCCGGAGGTATAAATGTCGATGTAGACATGCCCTCCGGCTTTTTTTATGTAATATAGCTGCATCCCCCGAATAAATATATAAAGGAGATAATATTTTTTTGGGGGCTGGGTGGATTGAGGATATTTCTTATTAGGAAGAGTTTTATAAAGCAGATTTTATTGGTTATGCTACTGGTTGCGGTATCGGTGGTCTATACTCAGGGTTATACTCCGGGAGTAGTGTCCGTATTGTTTAACAACGATAAGAGACTGCCCATATACAGTGTTGAGACGGAGGAGAAAAAAATAGCAATAAGCTTTGACGCAGCCTATGGAGACCAATATACTCCCCAGATACTTGACATACTTGATGGGTACAACGTAAAGACCACCTTCTTCCTGGTAGGCTTTTGGATAGATAAATACGGGGAAGTGTTGGAGGAAATTCATCGCAGAGGTCATGAAATTGGAAATCACTCAACTACCCACCCCCAGATGTCAAAGCTTACCGTAGAGGAGATAAAAAAGGAACTGGAAACCACCGCAGAAAAGATAAAGGCTGTAACCGGAAAGGACCCGATTCTCTTTCGACCGCCCTTTGGTGATTACAACAACAAAGTTATAGAAACCGCCCAGCAGTTGGGTTATTACAGCATACAGTGGGACGTGGATTCCCTGGACTGGAAGGAATTCGGCGTGGAACCGGTGGTGGACAGGGTGCTAAAAAGGGTAAACAATGGTTCTATAGTGCTGTTTCACAACAATGCAAAATACGTAGCGGATTTTCTGCCCATAATACTTGACCGGCTCATAAAGGAGGGTTATACCATTGTTCCGGTTTCCCAGCTCATAATAAAGGAAAACTATTTCATTGACCATACCGGACGGCAGAAATCCATTGATTGATGTGCGTTACCCGATGACTTGACGCCTTAAGGCTCCCGCTTCATTAAACGATAAGTAAGTGGCGCTAAGCGCTGGATTATGTAAACAAATACCTGATGACTTGGCTCCACCCCTGGTGTATAATATCAACTGACCAAATTTAAGGCAGGGGAGGGGTAGTATGCAAAGGATAAGGGTCAAAGGGCTGACACGGCTGGCTGTCCTGCTGGCGATAGCGGTTCTGACCGTTTCGGTTGTTCCCTATACGGCACTGGCGGCAACCATTCATACAGTAAGCCCGGGGGACACCCTGTGGAAGATTTCCCAGTGGTATGGAACAACTGTAAATGAACTGAAAAGGGCAAACAACCACTGGAATGACGTAGTATTCCCAAACCAAAAGTTGGTCATTACGTGGCCCGCGGCCACTGCATCAAGGGGTGCAAATACCTATGCCACCGGTTCATCGGCAAGAGATATGGAACTGATGGCTAAAATGGTTTACGCCGAATCAAGGGGCGAGCCCTTTGAAGGACAGGTGGCGGTGGCATCGGTTATACTCAACAGGGTAAAGGACAGCAGGTTTCCCGGCACTGTGGCTGGAGTAGTATATCAGCCGGGTGCCTTCACACCGGTACAGAACGGGCAGTTGTATCAGACGCCTAACGCTAATGCCTATAAGGCGGTGGAGAACGCGCTTAAGGGCTGGGACGCTTCCGGCGGGGCGATTTATTTTTTCAATCCCGATACAGCTACCTCTAGCTGGATTTGGAGCAGGCAGATAGTTAAGAAAATAGGCAAGCACTACTTTGCAAAATAGAGATGGGTGCATCCCATCTCTATTTTATTACATTCCTTTATCTGTCATTCTAAGGGCGTTCTTATCTGTAACTTAAGGGGACGAAGTCCGAAGAATCCGGCTCTGTCATTCTGAAGGCGGAGCCTGAAGAATCCGACATTGCCGCTTAAGAACGTAGTGAAGAATCTACAAGGAGGCAGACAAAGGTGCTCTTCGCTTGACAAGGTCCTTCGCTTCGCCCAGGATGACATACTAGAATATATACAGTATTCAGGTCAAAGATTAAGGGCGCAGGTATCGAAGGAAGCAAGAGAACGGCCCTCTCGTTTCCTGAAGAATGAGGCTACGCGCTGGCATAGGAAACAGCTGGAGGCTAAAAATTCCTGTATCTATTGCTTGTATTGAAAATTGCGAAATGATAAACTAGGAAAGGTAGGGGAAATACTACAGCCGGAAAGAGAAGATGCCATGACCAGGTATGATAAAGCATTGATTTTGATGTTGGTTGCAACGGCGTTTTTTGGACTTTACTACACCACCATCGTAATGACTTCCGACGGGAGCAACTATGCGGTAATAATGGTCAACGGGGAGGAGCACAGCAGGGTAGAGTTGAAGGGGTCAGAGCCCTCTGAGTTTACCGTAACCACCCCTTGGGGTTATAATACGGTAGAAGTAGGCAACAATAGAATAAGAATAAAAGCAGCTTCCTGCCCCGACCAGGTATGCGTCAAGGAGGGCTGGATCGAACGGGTTAACGAGATGACGGTGTGTATGCCTAACAGGGTATACATAAAAATAGTCGGACAGGAAACCGAAATAGACGACATTGCTTATTGAGAGGCCAAAAACTACGAGGAGGAGTAGCAGTGAGAATCAGAACAAGGAATCCGTGGGTGCTGTTATTGCTGCTTTTGACTGGTGCAATAATAGGTGCTTTTCTGGGGCATTATTTAAGCCAATTTTTCCCGTTTTTGCAGCACAACTATCCTATAGGAATCAAAGAACCACTTTTTCTTGATTTGGGTTTTTTATCCTTTATATTCGGTTTTGTGGTAAATATAAATGTTGCAGGGGTGCTTGGACTAATCATCGCAATATTTATTTTTCTGAAAATATGACGGTGGCGGGTGGTTGAATGAAGAGGCTGGTGCTTGCATCCGGTTCGCCGAGGCGACAGGAGATACTGGAGCAGTTGGGCCTTAGCTTTGAGGTAATAAAAAGCGATGCCGACGAGGCCTTCCCTGAGGGGTGCCCCCCGGAACAGGCTGCTGTCGCCGTTGCTCTGAGAAAAGCCAGGGACGTGGCTAACAGGCTCAAATACCCGGCCCTTGTTGTGGGGGCGGATACCATAGTGGTTTTAAAGGGGGAGATTATGGGTAAACCGGTGGACACCGAACAAGCTTTTCAAATGCTAAGCAGGCTCTCCGGGGAGGAACATATCGTTATAACGGGTGTAGCGGTGACGGACAGCGAAAGCGGGGAAGAACGGACTGGGTACCAGGCAACCATGGTGAAAATGAAAGATATCTGCCCCGAGAGCATTAGAAGGTACGTATCCACCGGGGAACCCCTGGATAAAGCCGGAGCCTACGCCGTGCAGGGGAAAGCTGCGGTGTTTATAGAAGGTATAAAGGGTTGCTACTTTAATGTGGTGGGTCTGCCGATAACAATACTGGATAGTATATTTCGTTCTTTGGGTATAGACTTGTTTCAGTTTAGTAAACCTGACAAAAGTTAAGGAAGGAGTATAGTACATGGGAATATTCAGCATTTTCTCCAGGGACATGGGGATAGATTTAGGAACAGCCAATACACTGGTCTATGTAAAGGGAAAAGGAATTGTAGTGAGGGAACCCTCAGTGGTGGCTATTCAGAGCGAAACCAAAGAGGTGCTGGCGGTGGGCAGCGAAGCCAAAAACATGATTGGCAGAACGCCCGGTAACATAATAGCGATAAGGCCTATGAAAGACGGTGTAATCGCCGATTTTGACATAACCCAAAGCATGCTAAAAAACTTCATAAAAAAGGCCTACCCAAAACCGTCAATATTCAAACCCCGGGTTATAGTATGCGTGCCGTCGGGGGTTACCGAGGTTGAGAAGAGGGCCGTTGAAGAGGCCGCAGAGCAGGCGGGTGCTAAGGAAGCCTATCTTATAGAGGAACCCATGGCCGCTGCCATTGGGTCAGAACTGCCGGTGGCGGAACCAAGGGGTAGTATGATAGTGGATATCGGTGGGGGGACCACCGAGGTTGCGATTATTTCCCTCGGGGGTATAGTAACCAGCAGGTCGATACGTATAGGTGGGGACGAACTGGACGAATCCATCGTGCAGTACGTTAAGAGACAGTATAACCTGCTGATAGGTGAAAGGACCGCGGAGGCGGTCAAGCTTACGGTGGGGTCAGCCTCCCCGGTAAGTGATGACGGCCAGATGGATGTCAAGGGACGGGATTTGGTTACCGGCCTGCCCAAAACCATAAGGGTTACTTCGGAGGAGATAAGGGGAGCCGTAGCCGAGCCGGTGAACAACATTATGGAAGCTATAAAGTATACGCTGGAAAAAACTCCGCCCGAGCTGGCGGCGGATATAATGGAAAAGGGACTGGTACTCACCGGTGGAGGGGCGCTTCTTAAGGGTCTCGACAAAAGGGTAAGGGACGAAACCGGCATGCCCGTAAATATTGCGGAAAACCCTCTTGACTGCATTGTTATGGGTACCGGAAAGGCCCTTGAGGAATTGAAATTACTAAGAAGGGTTTTGGTTTCTACAAAGAAAAGCAGGTAAAAAGAGGGGGGGAGCAATGTCCAAACTTTATAAAAACAGGTCAATAATAATGGTAGCAGTAGCGGCTATCATTATTATTGTTATTATTGCCGTTACCTCCTTGGACAGGACGCAGGTGTCCGGGCCTGAAAACCTTGTCGGGGTTATCATAAAACCCATTACCGGGGCGGTAACGTCGGTAGTCAATACCATACGCAATTCCATAACCGGCCTAGCGGAAATAGGCAGTCTTAAGGAAACAAACCAGATGCTCAACCAACAGATAATAACGCTCCGGGCTCAAATAAGGGAAATGGAAGCCTTGATTCAGGAGAATGAAAGGCTGAGGGAAATGCTTGACTTCAAGGATACCCATTCCGAATTTGACCTTATCGGATGCAGCGTAATAGGTAAAAGCCCGGACAACACGTCCAGTGTTTTTACAATCAATAAGGGCTCGGAAAACGGTATTATAAGGAATATGCCGGTGGTCACCAGCAAGGGCCTGGTTGGGCAGATTATAGAGGCGGGAAGCGGTTGGGCCAAGGTGATGCCCTTAAACGATCAGAGAAGCTCCGTGAGCATACTTGTAAACAGGACAAGGGATACCGGAATCCTCAAGGGGGGCATAAGTTTTGAAATTACCGGTTTCGTATCCCCGGAGGCAGCAATTGTTGAAGGGGACGACATTGTTACATCGGGGATGGGCGGCATTTACCCAAAGGGGCTTTATGTGGGCAAGATAACCGGAATTAGCACCGGAGACAGGCAGCTTTTAAAAAGCATAAAGGTAGAACCGGCAGTGGATTTTGATAAACTGGAGGAAGTCTTTGTACTTAAGCATGTGGAAGAGCTTCCCTCAAGAGGAGAGACGATGAATTGAACGGGTGGGTCGTGGCGCTTATCCTTATTCTGAACTTCATATTACAGTCAACGGTATTTCAGTACATAGCCGTTATGGGTGTGAAGCCGGATACTGCCCTGGCCATCGTCGTAGCCCTTGGTACCTTTATGGGCAGGGAACGGGGGGCGCTTGTAGGCGCTACCGCCGGAATGCTGCAGGATATAGTATTCGGCAATCCGGTAGGTATTACAACCCTTTCATATATGCTTACCGGATACATTGTCGGTGAAAATAGTGGTAAGGTGTTCAAGGAACACATGGTGGTGCCGCTGATATTCACCGCCGGGGCAACCGTTGTAAAATACATAATATTAATATTCTTCAATTACGTCCTGGGGATAGATACCCCGATACTCACATACTTAAGGTATTTTTTGCCCGTTGAGATGGTATACAACTGTATTGTTTCAATGATCCTTTACAGGTTCCTGTTTGCGCTGTTCTTCAGAAAGAACATGAAAGACCGGCTTAAAATTAAGAGGAAAAGGCAGTGAAAAAGGTGGTGCGGATATGGTCTGGAAAAGGCTTAGGGACAGAAACAACGTAATAGCGCTTCTTCTGGCAATTATTGCCGTGGTTCTTGTTTTTAGGCTGGTACAACTCCAGATCGTAAACGGGGAATACTACAGCGACCTTTCGGAGAATAAGCGCATAAGGAGGATAGCGGTAGATGCTCCGAGGGGACTGTTTTTGGACCGGCACGGCCGGGAAATAGCTGGCAACCGCCCGGGCTATGTAGTGGAAATAATGAAGACCGAAATAGTGCAGGAGACCATAAGCTACGTTGCACAGGAACTTGTAGAAATACTGGCCGGCAACGAAGAACAGATAAAGCTGGACTTTGTCATCGGTGATGACCCGCTCCGGTTTAAGCTGGGCAGCGGGGAAGAGGAAGCGCAGTGGAAGGAGAAACATAAAATTCCCGAGGAATACGACGCGGCGCAGACCCTCGCGTTTTTAAGGGAAAAGCACGGTATATCCCCGGGGATGCCCGATGAGCTTGCGCTGAAGGTTCTTGCAATACTGTATAAAATTAGCGAGCAGAGCTACCTGGCCTACCAGCCGATGGAGATTGCAAGAGATGTATCAATGCTGACGGTTGCCCAGATAGAAGAAAGGCATCTGGACCTTCCCGGTGTCAACGTTGAGGTTAAGCCCATAAGGCAATACAAGGAAGGAAACCTTGCCGCCCACGTACTGGGGTACCTGGGCAGCATTAATCAGGAGGAACTGGAGGGCCTTTCCGAAAAGGGATACACGCAAAACGATATTATAGGCAAATCGGGCTTAGAAAGGGTTCTGGAGGAGGAACTGAAAGGGATAAGGGGCGCCCGGCAGGTCGAGGTAAACTCGGTGGGCCGTCTTATAAGCACGCTGGGTGAAAGACCGTCAATACCCGGTAACAATATATTTCTCACGCTGGATTCCCGGCTGCAGCAGACCGCAGAGCAGTCTCTCATCGAGACCATGGAAAAGATTCAGGCGGGAGAGATGGGTACAAAATACCCAAACGCAAAGTCGGGGGCGGCGGTGGCCATAGATGTGAACACCGGTGAAGTGCTGGCCATGGCCAGCTACCCTTCCTACGACCCCAATCTCTTTGCCACCGGGATATCCAGCGAGGACTGGGAGGCCTTAAACCCGCAGTCCAACGACCCCTTGGAACCAAGGCCGCTTTATAACAACGCTATCCAGGCCGCAGTACCACCGGGGTCCACCTTTAAGATGGCACTGGCAGTGGCAGCCCTCCAGGAAAATATAATAACCCCCAAAACCGTTATTGTGGATAGGGGGGTATACAGGGTTATACCGGGGGCAAGCCCCGCCTGCTGGTTATGGAATCAGAACCGGACCACCCACGGTCCCGAGAATGTGGTGGATGCCATTAAGGATTCGTGCAACTACTTTTTCTATGAAGTTAGCCGCCTTCTGGGGATTGACAGGATGGAGGAGTATGCACGCAAATTCGGCCTGGGGCAGCGGACCGGCATAGAACTGCCCGGCGAATCGGCGGGCATTGTGGCGGGGCCGACCTACAAGACAGGCATATGGAAAAACGTGATTAAAAGATATATGACTGATACAATGAACGTCGAGGAGCAGGAAATGATTGATGGTGTGTTTGGTCTTTTGAACGTCCAGTTTAACACCTGGACACAGATGCGCAAGGCCCTGGAGGACATTGGCATAAACGAGACAGAGCATATAAACAAGCTAATTAGCTATATAAACGCCAGCAGGTGGACCGCAGGCCAGACGCTAAGTGCTGCAATAGGCCAGGGCGAGCATATGTACACACCTCTTCAGGTTGCCAACTATATCGCAACAATCGCAAACGGAGGTACCCGCTACAAACCCCACCTGGTCAAGAAGATATACGACCAGCAGAGTGGGGAATACCGCTACAACCAGCCGGAGGTACTGGAAAGGATAGAAATATCGCCGCAGAATTTAAAAGCCGTGTTCGAAGGCATGCTGGCGGTTACCAAACCCGGAGGAACGGCGGCATCCGTCTTTAGGGATACCACCGTTAACATCGCCGGGAAGACTGGTACGGCACAAAATCCGGGCTATGACGGATACGCTTGGTTTGCAGGCTTTGCTCCCTATGAGAACCCGCAGATAGCGGTGGCGGTGGTAATATTCCAGGGCGGCTCGGGTAACTATTCGTCCCCCGTTGCAAAGGCAATAATAGAGGAATTCCTGAAGGTAAAAAGCAGCGGTCCGGTGATGGAACCCGGTAATGTTCTGGCGAGATAGATAAAAACATAGCAGGAATTACCGGTTTAGTGAAGAATTATTAATGGAGGTAAAACAAAGGGTATGCAGGAGACCAGCTTGGAGTTCAAAGGCTTAAAGAAGGGGCTGTATGCGGTTTATAAGGGTACCGGCGGTTTTGAGGACTTTATCGGGGCGCTGGAGGCCAAACTGAACAGTTCCGGAGACTTTTTTACAGGTGCCTACGTGGCGGGCGTCTACGGAATTGAACTGGACGAAATAGAGGAGGATATTCTCGCACAAATCCTCCAGGAAAGGTATGGCATAAAAACCAAACGGCCCTTGTCAGGCAAAAACGGTCCGCCCGGAATGGACGGCAGTGGAGAGATGGCTACACGGTTTGTTTATTCAACCCTGCGGTCGGGGCAGAAGGTTTCCTACGAGGGAAACGTGGTGGTGATGGGCGACGTCAACGCCGGCGCAGAGGTGGAAGCGGGGGGCAGTATTGTGGTTATGGGAACCCTTCGCGGAAGCGTCAAGGCAGGGGTGCCGGACAATAACGATGCTACCGTTTCCGCCATACTGCTTAAGCCCACACAGCTTCGTATTGGAAGCATCGTCGTACGGTGGCCTGACGAGGAGCGACATATAGAAGAGCCGGAGATAGCATACGTTGAGCAGGGAAGAATGTATGTACGGTCGGTTTACGATGTAAAATGACCGGGATGGGAGACAACACAAATGAGGGAGGAGAAACCTATGGGTGAGGTAATAGTCATAACTTCCGGGAAGGGCGGAGTGGGTAAAACCACCGCTACTGCAAATATAGGAACGGCCCTTGCGGTTAACGGAAAAAAGGTAGTGCTGGTGGATGCCGATATTGGCTTAAGAAATCTTGATGTGGTTATGGGTCTTGAAAACAGAATTGTATATGACGTTGTGGATGTGGTGGAAGGGGTGTGTAGGCTTCGCCAGGCACTTATAAAGGATAAAAGGTATCCAGATATGTTTTTGCTTCCCGCAGCCCAGACAAAGGACAAGAACGCGGTTTCTCCGGCCCAGATGCAGGAACTTTGTGAAAGGCTTAAGCAGGAGTTTGATTTTGTAATTATTGACTGCCCCGCGGGAATAGAACAGGGCTTTAAGAATGCAATCGCCGGGGCGGACAGCGCCATAGTGGTTACCACTCCCGAAATATCGGCGGTGAGGGATGCGGATAGAATAATAGGCCTTCTTGAGGCGTCGGAACTGCGCAATCCAAAGCTTTTGGTAAACAGGGTAAGGATAGACATGGTGAAGAAGGGTGACATGATGAACACCGAGGATATGATAGATATACTGGCCATAGACCTCTTGGGTGTGGTGCCGGACGATGAAAGTATAGTTGTTTCCACCAACAGAGGTGAGCCGGCGGTGGGCGATAATAAATCGATGGCAGGGAAAGCCTTCAACAACATAGCACTAAGGATCCTGGGCAACGAGGTACCGTTCCTCGATTTAGAAGTGGATGAGGGTTTTATATTAAAGCTTATTAGGCTAATCAGCAACAAAAAATAACAGGAGGGGAGGAGTTAATATGGACTTTTTCAGGTCTAACGTGAGGAAGAGTGCCAGTAGTAAAAATATTGCAAAGGAAAGGTTAAAACTGGTCCTGGTCCATGACAGGGTTAATGTCTCTCCTACCTTTTTGGAAATGATTAAGGGGGATATTATTCGGGTAATATCCGATTATATGGAAATAGATGAGGATAATCTGGAGGTAAAGATGACCAAGACCAAAAGTGACGAGGACGAATCAATGGTCCCCGCTTTGGTGGCAAACATTCCAATAAAGCGCATGAAAGGCGCTGCCAGATAACCGGCTACTACTAAAGCCGGTTTAATTTTACAAATGTCTCGTTACTGGGGCTGTGGTATAATTGGTATGGGTTTTGGCATTGGCGGGGGTGATGGCTTGATTGAAAAGAAGCTGATTAAAAATATAGATTACACACTGGTTTTTGCCATTCTGGCACTTCTGTGCATAGGAATACTTGTGGTAAGCAGTGCAACCCATGCCCCGGATACAGGTGATTACGGGCTTGTAAAGCGCCAGGCTATCTGGGCGGTTATAAGCCTTATAGTTGGGTTTGTGGTTATCACCGTAGATTACAACACGCTGGGGAACCTTTCATATATAATCTATGCAGGTAGCGTTTTGTTCCTTCTGCTTGTAAAGGTTCCCGGTATAGGGGTGGTAAGGGGTGGAGCCAGAAGCTGGATTGACCTTGGTGTTTCCAGTATCCAGCCGTCGGAGTTTGCCAAGATAGGTATAATAGTTTCCTTTGCCAAATTCCTTGAATCCCGCGAAGAAAAGCTAGACACCATTAAGGACATGATACTGCCGGCAGTTTTTGTAGGTGTCCCTATTGCCCTTGTGTTTACCGAGCCGGACCTTGGCGGTGTTATGGTATTTCTGGCCATTTTTGCAGGGATGGTGTTCGCTGCGGGAATAAGCTATAAGCTGATACTGTGGGGCATAGCCGCGGGTATTGCCGCCATTCCTGCCGCCTGGATGTTTTTGCTGTCGGAGACCCAGAAAACAAGGCTTATAGTTTTTATAAACCCCGGTATAGACCCCCTTGGCGGAGGGTATCACGTTATACAGTCAATGATAGCCGTTGGCTCGGGAAGGCTGCTGGGCAAGGGGCTGTACCAGGGCACCCAGAACAAGCTGGATTTTTTGCCGGCGCAGCACACCGATTTCATTTTTTCGGTACTGGGGGAGGAACTGGGCTTTATTGGCGCGGTGGTGCTAATCTTCTTCCTGTTTCTAATGCTTTTTAGGATACTGGACGCCGCGCGGCAGGCCAAGGACAGGTTCGGCTATCTAATGGTTATCGGGGTCCTTTCGATGTTTACATTCCAGGTAGTTGAAAATATTGGCATGACAATAGGTATAATGCCGATAACCGGTCTTACTTTGCCCTTTGTAAGCTATGGTGGAAGCTCACTGCTGGCCAATATGATCGCTATGGGACTTGTTATTAACGTCGGAATGAGGAGGCAGATAATCAATTTCTGATAGTCCTCATATTCTCCCATGGGTATAAATATATTATACTAAAACCTTTTGGGAGGGGAACCCATGAAGAGGGGTTTTGGGAGAAGTGTAAGGAGATTTGGAAGAAACGATATAAAAAGAAGGTACGGTGTAGGCAGCGCAAAGGACAAAGACCGGCTACGGAGTAACTTGAGAAGGCTTACCATCTGTATAACGGTGGTTATAATAATATTACTTCTAAAAAACATGAACTTTTCTTATGCCCAAAGGGCCACCAGCGGGATAAAATCCGTAATAACCACGGAATATAATCTGAAGGAAAGGTTTACAGCGCTGAGGGACACAGTCCCAGTTATAAAAAACAGCATAATGAGGGTCTTTGGCACCGGCGATTCCCCGGGCTTAATGATAATGCCGGTACAGGGAGAAATCACGTCGGGGTACGGTAAAAGGACTCACCCGGTATTTAAAGTTGAAAGCAAACACGAGGGGATAGACATAGCCGCTCCGGTGGGCCAGCCGGTAAAGGCTGCCCTTCCCGGGGTGGTTGTAGAGGCCGGGCCCCATTCCGAGTTCGGAAATGTTGTGGTGATAGAGCATAGTGCCGGTTTGAGAACGCTTTACGGGCATCTTGACCAGTTAAGGGTTGAGGAGGGCCAGCAGGTGTCCCGGGGACAAACAATAGGCACGGTGGGCAACACCGGCCTAAGCACCGGCTCCCACCTGCATTTCGAGGTGTGGAGAAACGGCAGGCCGGTGGACCCCGCCCACGAGCTGGATTTAGGGCTGATAGGTACATAAAGAGGGGGGCGGGGCAATGAGGTTGGCCAGGATAAAGGGGGTTGACATAGTGGTCAGTCCCGTACTTATTGTTTTAGCTATGGCCGCCGCCTTCTCCGGGTTTCCGATAAGGGTTCTAATTCTGGCTGTGGCGGTTCTTTTTCATGAAGCGGCCCATTGGGTGACGGCGGCTTTTTTGGGGTACCGGCTGGAGGAAATCCGTCTGTTCCCCCTTGGGGGAAGCGTAAGGATAGCAGGCATGTCCGGGCTTGAGCCGGTCAGGGAATCGCTTATTGCGCTGGCGGGACCAGTTGTAAGTATCATGCTGGCGGTATTATGCCTGGAGTTTAAGGCCCTTGGCATTGTGACCTGCCGGTATGCAGATTTTTTTATAGCGGCAAACACGGTTATTTTTCTTTTCAACCTGCTTCCCGCCCTTCCGCTGGATGGGGGCAGAGTGCTAAGGAGCGTACTGTCTTGCAAACATGGCACGGCGGCTGCCACCAGGGCAGTATATATTTTGGGAAGTATAATAGCCCTTATTATGGGCTTTTTTTCACTGTATCGGGGGCTGGATAACCCTTTGGAGATATCCATGATGGCGGCAGCGGTTTTTTTATTTTTTGCCGGAAGGGTGGAGAGGAAAATGGCGCCCTCCCTGGTAATAAGCCAGGTTGGCTGTAAGGAAGGTTTGCTGCGGGAAAAGGGACTTCTAAGGTCCAGGACCCTGGTGGCCGCTTACAATGCCAGCGGGAAAAGGGTGATCAATTTTTTTGTACCAGGCTTCTACCATATAGTGTTTGTAGTGGGAAGAAGCGGTGAAGTTCTGGGAAAGGTAAGCGAACAGGAGGTTTTGGACGGAATAATGCGGCATGGGTACAATGTAAAGATGGAGGAAATAATTAATATACATAATCCATAGATACGGTGTCAGTTTTATTATATAATTATAGTAACAAATGGAAACAGCCCGACGGAGGAGGCCCTGCGCTGTTGTAAATATGCAAAAGGGACTCTTGGAATACTAGGTATATAAGCACAGTAAAGGGCATAGGAGGACATATGATGACATCAAAGGACATAGAGGGGCTTTTAAGCCGGGTGGAAAAACCCGCACGGTATGCCGGGGGCGAGTACAACAGCGTATACAAGGACAAGGAAGAGACAGATATAAGGTTTGCCTTCGCCTTTCCCGACGTATACGAAATAGCCATGTCCCATTTGGGGCTTCGGATACTTTACTATCTTCTCAACGAAAGGAAAGATACCTGGTGCGAGAGAGTCTTTGCACCCTGGACCGATATGGAGGCCCTTATGAGAGATAAGGGCATTCCTTTGTTTGCGCTGGAAAGCAGGGACCCGGTGGCGTCATTTGATTTTTTAGGCTTTACACTGCAGTATGAGATGGGTTATACAAACATCGTGAACATGCTCTCGCTGGCGGATATACCGCTCTTAAGCAGCCAGAGGGACGAAAGCCACCCCTTTGTTATAGGCGGCGGCCCCTGTGCCTACAACGCCGAGCCGCTGGCGGACCTATTTGATTTTTTTGTTTTGGGGGAAGGGGAGGAAGTACTAACCCCTATACTGGATACATATCGGCGGTGGAAAGAAGGGGATGGTACTAGAAGAGAGTTCCTGGAAAGAGTGGCCCTTATTGAGGGGGTGTACGTACCGTCGCTGTACAACGTCCAGTACAGGATGGACGGTACGATAAATAGCGTTTCGCCCACCGATGCCCGGTTCCCGGAAAAGGTTAACAAGGTTATTGTAAAGGACCTGGATAAGGTATTTTTCCCGGACAGGATAATAGTACCTTTTATGGACATAGTGCACGACAGGATTATGCTGGAGATATTCAGGGGCTGTACCCGGGGCTGCAGGTTCTGTCAGGCGGGTATGGTATACCGGCCGGTTAGGGAAAAGAGTCCGGAGGTTTTGGAGGAGCAGAGCCAAAGGCTTATAAAAAATACCGGCTACGAGGAAGTGTCCCTGGCTTCCCTAAGCACAAGCGATTATACGCACCTGGAGCCGCTGATAAAAAAGCTTATTGCGGCCCACGGCGACAAGGGGGTGGGGCTGTCGCTGCCCTCTCTCAGAATTGACAGTTTCTCGCTGAGCCTTATAAGGGAGATACAAAAGGTGCGCAAAACAGGGCTTACCTTTGCGCCGGAGGCGGGTACCCAAAGGCTTAGGGACGTAGTAAACAAAGGGGTCACTGAGGAAGACCTGATGAATTCGGTGGAGGCCGCCTTTTCTGCCGGTTATAACAACGTAAAGCTTTACTTTATGGTGGGGCTTCCCACCGAAACTAAGGAGGATATTGAGGGTATAGCTAATCTGGCCTACAGGGTGGTGGACAAATACTACGCCACCAATAAGGGAAAAAGGGGCAGGGGGCTTAGGGTTACCGTAAGCACCTCCTGTTTTGTACCCAAACCCTTCACGCCTTTCCAGTGGCAGCCCCAGGACAGCATAGAGGTTTTCAGGGCCAAACAGGAGACCTTAAGGAAAAGATTAAGGCACAGGGCCATAAGCTACAGCTGGCACCAGCCGGAGACCAGCTACCTGGAAGCGGTTTTTGCCAGGGGTGACCGTAGGCTCTCCAAGGTACTTATAAGGGCTTGGGAATTGGGCTGCCGTTTCGATGGGTGGAAGGAACACTTTAACTTTGCAAAATGGCAGAGGGCCTTTGAGGACTGCGGCATAGACCCTGACTTTTATGCAGCCCGGAAAAGGGACTATGACGAAGTGCTACCCTGGGACCATATAAACGTGGGCGTTTCCAGGGAATTCTTAAAGAGGGAAAACGAGAGGGCCAAAAAAGGAAGAATAACTCCCCACTGCCGGGAGGGCTGTATTAACTGCGGAATAACGGAACTGTTTGACGGAGGTATCTGCGATGCCGATTATTAGAGTGCAATTTTTCAAAAAGGACACTGCGAAATATATTTCACACCTTGACCTTATAAGGACAGTTCAAAGGTCGGTAAGGAGGGCGGACATACCCGTTGAGTATTCGAAGGGGTTTAATCCCCATTCCAAAATAGCCTACGGCCCGGCCCTGGCGGTGGGTTTAAGCAGCGACGGCGAGTTGCTGGATATGGAACTAAAGATGCATATCGATGAGACGGAGTTCATGGAAAGGCTGAACGTCAACCTGCCTGTGGGCCTTGGGATTACGGCGGTAAAGTATGTACCCGATAAGGCGCCGTCCCTTACCGCGATAATAAATGCCGCCGAATACAGAATAACCTGCAGTGTTGATACTGCGGGGCAAAATATCGGCCAAAGGGTGGAGGAATTCTTTGCTTTGGACAGCGTTTTTATTGAGAGGACTGATAAAAGAGGTAGAAAAAAACGGTTTAACATTATGCCTATGATAGTAGAGGTGAAAAGGATAGAAGTAGCGGACGGGCAAGTTATAATAGAAGTAATAACCGATACCGGAGGCAAGTCCAACCTTAAACCCACCGACCTTGTGGCCGCGTTGGAACGGTATACCGGGATGCCCTTCGAGGAAACCGATATACACAGGAAAAGGCTTCTGATAAGGAGGGGGGAAGAATACTTTTCACCGCTTGACATCTATGATTGAAGGATAGGACGCAACGTTACTCGGGAGTTGATTATATGAACGAAATTATTGTGGATGTAAGCTTTGAACAGACCAGGGTTGCATTGTTGGAGAATGAGGAGTTAAACGAAGTATACATAGAAAGGTATGGCAGCAAGCGGAATGTCGGCAGCATATACAAGGGTAGGGTGGAAAACGTCCTCCCGGGTATGCAGGCGGCCTTTGTTAATATAGGCCTGGAAAAGAACGCTTTTTTGTACGTCAAGGATGCCTTTGTCGGGTACGAGAACGTATACCCTGCGGCGGGCAGCGGCGAAAACGTATCCATTAAGGACCTTTTAAAAAAGGGCCAGGAGGTGATGGTGCAGGTTGTAAAGGAGCCCTTGGACGGCAAGGGTGCCCGGGTAACCACCAACATAACTCTGCCAAGCAGGTTTATGGTTCTCCTGCCCAATGCCGATTATGTGGGAATATCAAGAAGGATAGAGAGCGAAGAGGAACGAAGCCGGCTGAAGGAAATAGCCCTTGCGATAAAGCCTGATAATATGGGGCTCATTATAAGGACGGCCTCGGAGGGCAAGGACCCCCAGGACTTTAAGCAGGACCTGAAGGTCTTGCTGAAGCTGTGGGGAGCCATAAAGAAAAAGGGCAGAACCTATAACGCTCCCAGGCTCATTCATAGGGACTTAAACCTCGTTATGAGAACGGTAAGGGATATGTTCACCCGCCACATTGACCGTTTTGTAATAAACAGCCGGTCGGAATACGAAAAGGTGCTGGAGCTTTTGGATTTAATTTCGCCCCAGCTTAAGGAACGGGTAGTTTTATTCGAGCAGGACACTAATATATTCGATTATTACGGAGTGGAGCCAAAGATCTCCAACGCCCTCAGCAGAAAGGTATGGCTAAAAAGCGGCGGATACATAGTGATTGACAAGACCGAGGCCTTAACTGCCATAGACGTAAACACAGGAAGGTTTGTGGGCAGCCTCAACCTTAAGGATACCGTCCTTAAAACAAACCTAGAAGCAGCCCGCGAGATCGCCAGGCAGCTAAGGCTAAGGGACATAGGCGGTATAATAATTGTGGATTTTATTGATATGGACAACGGCAGGGACGACAAACTGGTGCTGGGCGAGCTCAAAAACAGCCTAAAGCGGGACAGAACAAGGAGCAATGTGCTGGGCATGACGCAGCTTGGTCTTGTGGAAATTACCAGAAAAAAGGTGGGCAGGAGGATAGATTCCATACTACAGAAAGAGTGCCCTTTTTGCGAGGGTACTGGCAGGGTACTTTCGGAGGAAACCATGGTCAATAGAATTGAGAGGGAACTAAAAAGGATCTTTTCGGATTCCGATGCCGAGGCGGCGTTAATAGAAGCCCATCCATCGGTGGCCGCCCTGGTAATAGGCAGCGGAGGCGAGCACCTGGCTCGCATGGAAAAACAGTTTGACAAGCATATTTATATCAAGGGTAGCTCCCACCTGCACCCGGAGGAAATTGAGGTAAAGGTGACTGGGAAAAGGGAGTACGTAGAAAGGTGTGCCCTGCCGGTAAAGGACGGCGAAGTTGTGGACCTTATAATATCCGAGACCCATGCTGCAAATAATAATGACGGGATAGGCAGAATGGACGGGTATGTCATTAACGTTGAGCGGGCGGGAAGAATGGTTGGCAAAAAGGTAAGGGTTAAGATAGTAAAGGTCTATAAAACCTACGCAAAGGGTGAACTCGTTTGACAGGATGCCTTCGCGGTGGTATAATGAAAAAGTTCTATGTAGCCGCACGGATGGGGTTTTAAAACGCGAAATGCGTACCTGCATTCGGCGAGACTGGATTGAGGAGGTGTGCCGGATATGTATGCTTTGATTGAAACCGGCGGTAAACAGTACAGGATACAGGAGGGGGATATCCTCTCGGTAGAAAAACTGAGTGTCAACGAAGGCGAAAATATCAGCTTTGACAAAGTGCTACTGATTGGCGGTGAGGACGGGGTCAAGGTTGGCAAGCCCTATGTGGAAGGCGCCGCCGTTGAAGGCGAAGTGCTGTTCCACGGAAAGGGTAAAAAGATAATCGTATTTAAGTACAAGGCTAAGAAGAACTACAGGAAAAAGCAGGGCCATCGCCAGCCGTTTACCAGGGTCAAAATAACCAAGATTAACGGATAGGCAGGAAAGATGATAAAGGTATGCGTTAAAAGGGATAAGCAAAACAGCATTGTTGAATACAGGGTAACCGGCCATGCCGGGTATGACGCCCATGGCAGGGACGTGGTGTGCAGCGCCGTTTCCGTCCTTGCCCAGG
>LSQX01204747.1_pt1 | contig 29636 bp, 25 predicted proteins | sample 654561 | NCBI WGS metagenome assembly LSQX01 (sample SAMN04489861, study PRJNA283612) | anaerobic digester metagenome | isolation source: 4 biogas reactors fed with cattle manure at either 37C or 55C with and... | place: Denmark: Kongens Lyngby | collected 2014 | reverse complement strand
AATGAATTCAACTGTGTGGATTCGATGGTGCCCTTAATTTGGACACCAGTTATCATCAGTAATGAAAACCTTGTTCTTTACCAGGATAATACGTCATAATCATGAATATAACCTTGGGAGAAAATCAGTATGAAAAGAAATCTGTCCATTATTCTGCCGCTGCTCATCCTCGTTACCCTCTTGCAGGGATGCACCTGCTGCGTGACGAAAGCCACAGGACAAAAGGCTCTCAGCTTCACCGGTGTCGTACATAAAAGAGTGGAGATCGATTATCTCCTTCATATCCCTGAGAGCTACAACACTTCCAAAACAGCCGCACCCCTCCTCCTCTTTCTTCATGGTGCCGGTGAACGGGGAAGCGACCTGAAAAAAGTGGCGCCCCATGGACCGCCTGCACGCATTGCCTGCGGAGAATGGGATTATCCTTTCATTGTTGTTACTCCCCAGTGCCCCGCTGATGCCTGGTGGACAGACAGCCTCATGACGGATACACTGGAAGCATTGCTCGACGACCTGGAAAAAAGTTATCGCATCGACAAAAACAGAGTCTATGTGACCGGGCTCAGCATGGGCGGCTTCGGAACCTGGCGACTGGCCACGGAAAATCCCGAACGCTTCGCAGCCATTGCGCCCATCTGCGGCGGTGGCGATCCCTTCCACGCAAAACGTATTAAAGACTTGCCCATCTGGACCTTCCACGGCGCAAAAGATGATGTAGTACCCATCATCGCAACGCAAGCCATGGTGGATGCTCTGGAAAAAGTGGGTAGTGAAGTGATCTTTACTGTTTACCCTGAAACAGGCCATGACTCCTGGGTGGAAGCCTATGACAATCCCGAGCTCTACGAGTGGCTGTTGGAACAAAAACGAAAGTGACAGCAAAGATACTGGGCATAGCCGCAAGCAAAGTGTCATTTCTTTTTTAACCGCAGAGGGACACAGAGGGCCACAGAGAAATGAGATGACTTTTTAACCACGAAGTCACGAAGGGCGCGAAGATTTACGAAGGAAATGGGAAGAGAAGAACGAGGACGCTACTTGATCCTGATCCTTGTTTCATACACGCTTTTGCGGAAAAGTCGGCGGATGTAGGGGCACGGCATGCCGTGCCCATGATGGCTCATATTACACCTGTATCGCATGCACTATTGCTGTACCATCACATTCTTCAAATATTGTGTGGCATCTTGGTATTTTGTGCAGTTTTTTGGGCACGGCATGCCGTGCCCCTACTTAACGATTCTTCATAGTACTCTAAAAAAGGGACAGGCCTTTTGCTAATACTCTATAGTTCCGCAAGACATTGACAGAAAATGACTTAGATCGAAAACAACACAAATTTCTTCGAAAAAAATAATGGAAGATTACGGGTAGTACCACAATGGGACACCGAGAAATGGAATGATTTTTAAACCAGGTCATTCACTGAATACACGGACAAGATACAATGCGATATAAAGATCTATAATTTTAATGCGCCCATTCCGTCCATTTTGTCCATTGACCTCATATCAAAACCAAGTGCCGCCCCTATCCCCTATCACCTCGCACCTCGCCCCTATCACCTATCACCTATCACCTATCACCTATAATACGCCCCTCCCACATCCGTCCGATCCGACTGATCCGACCGATCCGACCGATTCCCCAGAGACCACTGATCCCTTCAAGTATCTTATATCTCCAAACCCCATCCCCACCTCCCAAAATACTGGACTTTTTACCAAGGCCTGGGGTACACTACAGACATAAGCGGGCCGAACGGTCGCGGCATGGCTCAGGCTGTGTCGAGGAAAGTCCGGGCTCCACAGGGCTGGACGCTTCGTAACGCGAAGGCGGAGTGATCCGACGGAAAGTGGAACAGAAAATACACAGCCTCTTCAGAGGCAATGGTGAAAAGGTGCGGTAAGAGCGCACCAGCGTCATGGTGACATGGCGGCTTGCCAAACCCCGTCCGGAGCAAGTCCAAATAGAGGACCTATGGTGTTGCCCGCACCGGTCCCGGGTAGGATGCTAGAGGCGTATGGTGACATGCGTCCCAGATGAATGACCGTTCAGAGGCGCTCAGGCGTTTCGGACAGAACCCGGCTTACAGGCCCGCTTCTTTTTTTACCGCTCAGGAGCTGTATCATGCACGAACAGGATGTGAACTTCTGTTTTCGTTTTGAGGGAGGCGCCTTTTACGGATTCTTTTCTGATTTGGGGCTCAAGCGTCTCACACTGGTACCGGAAGGGGAACGAATACCCGCCCGGCTTTCGAAGGCTCCCGCAGCCGGCTGGGACAAAACATTGCATGGCCTCCTCAGCGAATACTTCTGTGCACGGACAGTCAGTTTTGACGCCATCCCTCTGGACATGACTGGAGGCACCCCCTTTCAGCAGAAGGTCTGGAAAGGATGCTATCGTATCCCCTATGGAAAGACAGCCACCTATGGCGAACTGGCCCGGCGCATCAAACATCCCGGCGCCGCCCGGGCCACAGGCACAGCTCTGGGTGTCAACCCCATTTGTCTCGTTGTCCCCTGTCATCGCATAGTCAGTTCCACGGGAACACTGGGCGGTTACTATTACGGTCTTTCCTGGAAAACACGTTTTCTGAATCTGGAAGAGGCCGGACTCAAAAAAAAGCCTGTTGAACAGCAGACCGAAATTTGAAAGCCGCCTTGCCATTCAAAAAAATCCGCTACCGCTTTTCTTTCACCGCAAAAATCATGATTCACAGTCCACGCCATACCCTCTTCCCTGACTGCGGATTTTTCTCACAAACAAACCATCATCCTGAGAATAGACTTTTCCTTCGGCAATAGTGGACAATAGTCAAGTACAATGTGTACACAGATCTTTCATGTCTGCAGATTGGAAACCGACTCTCTGTATGGAAACTCCCATTAAAAAAAAGACCCGGCGATTTCTCGTACGCGCTGTAAAACTGACAATATTTCTGACTGTCTTCATTGCTGTCTTTCTCTTGTTTATCAATGAGGAGCTTATTCTTTTTTACTGGATTGAAGGAAAAGGCCAGGTCCTTCCCGATGAACTTCTCCCTTTATTCTACCGTAATGAGCCAGCCCGTCTTTTGGCTCGACCTTTACCCGATACAGGACAGGGATTCCGGGAATGGAAGGGCACAATCACCACCACCCTCCCGGAAGCTGTCGTCTACCTGAATAACAGATCGCGGATGATCACCGCTGTCTTTTCCGATGAGCCCGCTCCAGGCACTTCTTTTCAGTATGTCACCATCCAATGTGCCGGCCCGGGATGTGGAACCACGGATCCGCCGCCGGGAGATTGGGTCTTTCGCACCGATGTGGAAGAAACATTTCTTGCCCTTCCGGCCGAGGGACATTTTTTCGGAGGCTGGCAGATTTTTTTTGAAGATGGTGAAGATGAGGACCAGACAACAAGCACCACGGAACTTTTGCCGCCCTATACACTTCCTCCCGGAAAGAACCTCACTGCTGTTGCCTGGTTCCATAAGAAAGGCGGAATCATTACTCTGGAGAAGGAAGGAAATGGTTGGTTCAACTTGCCTGAAGGCTCTCATGTCCTGGCCGCAGGCACAGAAATGCTCGTAAGTGCAGGTGCCGCCGATGGTTGGTATCTGGACGGTATACGAGATGAAAAGGATGAGCTTGTTTCTCTTTCCACAAGTCACAGAGCCGGAACCTTTTCTATTCGGGTCACGGAAGACAAAAGGTATCGCGCCATTTTCAAACCTCTGGAAAAACACATCCGTCTTACCATAGATGCCGCAGATCCTGTATCAGGACAAATCCTTTTCAATGATTCCCCCTGTACCTCCACGCTGCAAGCCGATTATGGAACAACGTTGAACCTGCAGGCTGAACCACTGAACAGTGCCAGCGCTTTCGCTGGGTGGTCCGGCGAGAGCCTGCAAGAACCGACCTGTGACCCCTCTCTCAGTTTCACCGTGGAAGATGATACGGAACTGACCGCTCATTTTGTTCCAGCCATAAGCTTTCTCGATCTCGAAGCAGTCATAGACGGCGAAGCGGCCACTCTGCCGCCGGAGAGCCTTTCGCTCGCTCCCGGACGTCACGGCTTTACCGGGACAGCATTGTCCAGAGCTCTTTTGGAGGCACCGCTCCTGACAGACAGAGACATGGCCTTCAGCCATTGGGAGGGTGATCTGCCCGGGGATATCAATCCCGCAGATCGACAACTTGTTCTGTCCATGGAAGCCGACCGCAAAATTCGCGCATGCTTCACCCGGCTGAATCTGTGTACACTCACTGTTGAAAAGTCTGAAGGTGCCCGGGGAAAGCTCGTGCCTCCTCCGGGATCCTATGCAATGGCACCAGGTTCAGAAATTATTTTACAGGCTCTTCCGGAACTGGGACGCAGTTTCGGGGGATGGAGAATTCACAATACAGAAGGGCTGAAACAGACAGCGATCACCCCTCAGCATCCTCTGAAGATTGAAGAAAATCTTCATGTCACAGCCTTCTTCGCTCAGACCAACTGTCATATTGCTCTGGTATCCTCTCACCCTGAAGGAAAAATCACACCCTCTCCCGGTGACTATCTTCTGGCTCCGGGAACCATGATCGATCTCCGTGCTGAGACTCCGAAAGGCCTGGCCTTTCATCATTGGCTCTCTGCTGAAAAGGGTATCCTTTCCACTGAAGCTTTCTTCCGGACTACCCTTACAGAAGACGACAGCTTCCAGGCTGTCTTCGGCCGTCCTCTCCACAGACTTGATCTTTCCATTGAAGGCCGTGGAAAGGTTGAAAGCAATCAGGAACAATTCGATAGGGTGGAAGAGGGGTCTGTTATTGAGTTGCAGGCCCGACCCGATCCTGATTCCGTTTTTCTGGAATGGGAAGGCGATCTGCCCGCCAATGCCCAGCCTTCTCAACCCAAGATCAGCCTGACCATGGACAAAGACAGCCGGATTATGGCGCGTTTTATTCCGGCCGAGGTACAGCTCCATCTTCAGCTGCAGGGTCCTGAAGATATGGAAAATCCGAAGCTCATGCCCGACCCGGGAACACATGGTTACCTCAAAGGAACAGGGATATCCCTGCTGGCCATGCCGCCCGTGAACAGCGACTTTGTTTTTACTGGATGGACAGGAGACCTCAACAGTATTCATCCCGACCATATGCTCACTCCGGATGAAGACATCACACTGACCGCCTGTTTCGCCCGGAAGGAAGAAACAGACTGTGTCCGGCTCACCCTCTTGCCGACGGACGCAACGACTTCCAGCCATATCCGGAATATGGAAGCGGGAAGCTACCTTTTCTCCAGAAATGCACTCATCCATCTCACAGCGGTTCTTGCCGACAATGCCTTCTTCGGCGGCTGGACAGGTCAGATAGAAAAAGATATTGTCTATAAGGATAAGGCTCTGCTTCTGGATGAAGACAAAACCGTAGGCATGCGAACGGCGCAGGCTGGTTCTGTTCTCACCCTTCTTCTTGACAGTGTCGAAGTGGGAAGGATTGATCCACCACCGGGCACTTATCGTCTGGCGGAACACATGAAGGTAACTTTAAAAGCGTATCAGAGTGATTCGCAATACAGTTTTGCAGGGTGGCACACACATGCCGGACTCCTGCTTTCCCGTCGTGGCACATACCACTTCACAATTGAACCGGGTATCGGCCGACACGAGATCGTTGGCATCTTCAAAAAATACGTTGTTCCAGAGCCTCTCACCCTCTGTCTGAATAGGCCCGGCTCCTGAGTAATACCGACGATCTCCCCGTATCATGGAAAGGAAAAAACATGTTTGAGGAAAAATGGTTTGAAATCGCACCCGGTCTGAAACTCTTCGAACGTCGTCTCTTACCCGCTACCGCTCCCCGGGGAAGAGTGATCATCCTTCATGGATACGGCGATCATTGCACCCGTTACAGCTGGGTCATGGAAGAATTTCAAAAAGCCGGAATGGCAAGCTATACCTATGACCAACGGGGACATGGTCGTTCACCAGGTAAACGCGGCTATATTGTGCGCTTTGAAGAATTATTGGACGATCTGGATCTCTTTCTGAAGCATGTCCGTGAGGAAAGTGACGACACCTTGCCTCTCTTTGTCATGGGCCACAGTATGGGCGGAATGGTTCTGGCCCGCTGGGCTCAGACCCGGAAGCCTCATCTCACAGGCCTCATTTTCAGCAGTCCCTTCCTGGCATTCCCTGATGAGGTGCCCGCCATACTCATTACCCTTACGCCTCTGGTTGCCAGACTCGCGCCCTGGGCACCGGTGAGCAAAGTCGATAATAGAGGGCTCAGCCGTGATCCGGAGATTGTACGTATTGCCGATAACGATCCACTGGGATATCAGGGGCGTGTCACCGCTCATACGGCCGGTGAGTTCAATCGTATCATCGGTCTCATCCGCCGGGAACTGGACAAGATCACATTGCCCATGCTGACCATACACGGCAAGTGTGATCGTGTGGTGTCTCCTTCAGGCAGCCTCCTCCTCCATGAGCATGCCGGCGCCGAAGACAAAACACTGAAAAGCTTTGAAGAAGGCTATCATGAAGTCTACAACGATCTGGATAAAGAGGCCTTCATGGATAGCATTGTGGAGTGGATGGGCCAGAGGCTGGAAGCTCCGACAGACTAGTCCCTCTGTCTGTCTCTTGTCATCTTACTGCGGATTTTCACTCTTCTCTTTTTCGCCTTCCTTCACCACGGGAGACGTCGGTTGGGACGGACTTGCTGTCTGTTCAGGCTTGCGCAGAACCAGTGGCCGCACGAGATCCGGACGGGCGGAAAGAGCCGGCGCATCGAGATCATGAAAGACAAAGCTCCCGTAGCTCACTGAGTTATCCCAATGGCCACTCACTGTGCCGGAAGTGGTATAAGCCAGCAGCCGTGCCTGGGTATGAACAGGGAGCAATTGCAGGAGAATCTGGATACAGTTCTCACCGTCAATCACATTTTTACTGCGCTTCATATAAGAACGGAAACCGCTCAGGTTCAATCCCAGTATCTGTTCGAAGGCGAGGCGATCAAGATGGGCGATATTCTCTTCTATCTCTTCCGTAAAGGGCGTGTTTTTATACTCTTCGCCATAGTGCGTGAAACTGCTGGCCACGACAACCAGCGTCCGCTCATCAATAACAGGCTTGATGGCATTGGCAAAGGCGGTCATGGTATTTTCTGTCGTGTTGCCTTTCGGATCTTTCAAATCACCGACCAGAACAGGAACAAGTTTGAATTCAAAAAGACGTTCCTGCAGATAAGGCAGCAAGGATTCTATGGCAAACTCATATTCGTGAATGCGTTCATGAGGTTTCACGCCGTCATAGCGGAGCTGATGCATCTGAAACAGGGGCGAGTACATGAGCGTGCGAATGGCCGAACCATCCAGAGGCACAGGGCCCAGAGGTGTCATGAAAACATCCACAGCCGGGACAGAACAGTTTTCAAAGGAAGGGCCGTGACCGGGTGCCAGAATCACCACACGATCATATTGCCCGGGCTGGAGTGATTTGAAAGCATGGGCCGTTGTCCTGCCGGCCAGGCCATAGGGTGCCGGAGAGGCGATAAGGGCAATGAGTTTATTGCCCACTTCCGGTACTTCCGCCTGAACACGGAAATTGACCAAGGTTGCCAGAAGCATCTCCGGATCGGAAGAATAATTCGCCCCCGCTACGGCTGGCCAGCGGATCGTCGGCGATTTGGCAGCCGGGGCGGCATCCGCTGTCACGAAAGCCATCAGCGCAATGCAAAAGACAAAAAGCAAAAAGTATTTTTTCATGGGCAACTTACTTTACCAGTCACTTTTAAAAAACAACCTGCACTTTCCAAAGAGCCGGACTCTATTATATCTTATGATGCCTCTTCTTTTTTCATGCGACGGCTTTCCCGCAGCATACCGACCAGCTGCAACAGAACAGACAGGCATATCAAAACAAAAACAGGCAGCCCGTATAAAATCCCGGCCTTCCTCATACTGTTGGTGAATGTCCAGACACGAAGACGCAAATATCCACTTACGGAAGGAACCCGCCTTTTGATATGCCAGTTGCCCCGGCCACGCACGAGCTGCCAGCGCATGAAACTGATGAGGCTGCTTTTTTCGATGTGATAGACAAGCACTTCCGGAACATAGCGGATCGCATATCCCTCAGAAACGGCCCGAGCAGCCAGAACCGTATCCTCCCCTCCAGCCAGAGGGAAGGTCTCGTCAAAGCCGCCCAGTGCGTCAAAGGCTTTACGGCTCATGGCGAGATTGCAGCTGCTGAAGCTTCGGGCGTATCCGGCCGGATCCACACGCCAGACCTTATCGAAACCGAGTATTCCGCCGCCGGGAAAACCCAGCAAGGCAATGGCACGACCCAATGCGCTCTTGACACGGGTATGGGTGTTGCCGGTGACTATTTCTTCTTGTTCCAAGACCTCAACAACTTTTGACAGGGTCTGTGGTGCCAGTTCACAGTCCGTATCAGTGAAAAATAACTTGGAAGCCAGGGCTTCCAGGGCTCCACGGTTTCTCGCAACCGCCGGCCCCTGATTCTTTTCCTGACGGAGGATACGCGTTCGTTCATCAGTGAACACATCATAGACAGACATATCGGAAGAGCCATCATCTGCAATGACGATTTCAAAATCTCTGAACTCCTGTGCGCACAGAGAGTCATGAAGTTTTTGCAGGAGCAGTCTGTCAGGCTCAAAGGAAGGAATTATCACTGAAAGCTGCGGCTTCATGGCACTCCAACAGCCTGATCCGTCACCGTCTCCCGGGCCGCCTCTTCGGAATAGGCCTTCACCGCTTCAATGAGTCCGGATACGTGGTCTGTCTGGATCCCGTCCACACCCCACTCAAAGAGTGTCTGCCAGGTTTCGGGCCCGCCGTCATCGACAAAGACGAGAATCCCTTCTTCATGACAGGCCTTCACCATTTCCTCCGTAGCCGAAGCCCAGGTGGAAGCCACAACCCGGGGCGCATGATGTTTCAGGATTCTGTCCAGGCTGGCTCCGGAACCGACCTCAGGCATGGGAAGGCATTCAGGACAGATCTTGCTTAACGTCCGCAGAGGACCGCTGCCCGCATACCACACGGTGCTTTCCGCCAGACCGGCTGCGCGCAACCTGTCCACAACCGCTTCCAGAGGTGCCTGTTTGAAATCGAGATAGATCTTCACTTTTCCGTTGCACAGTTCCAGAATGGAATCAAAGGTGGGGATGGATTCCTCTTTCCATTCAGGCCCGACCCGGCTGCCGATATCCAGAGCCTGCAACTCGGCAAGCGTGAAATCTTTGACCGGTCCCTGAGCGTCGTCCGTATAGGCATCCACCGTGGCGTTGTGGATACTTACAAAATGACCGTCCCGGGTTTCCCGTACATCAATCTCCACAAAGTCCACATTCAGTTCTATGGCTTTTGCATAGGCCGCCAGGGTGTTCTCCGGAATACCCTCATGAACACCACGGTGAGCAATCACATAAACAAGGCCATGATTGGGCGGACCCGGAAAAGGAGAGGAAAGTTGTCCCGCTGCTGTTATCGCTGTGAGCAGTAATGTCATCAGAGTCATGAGAAGTCCCTTTCGATTTGGAGGCCGAAAATACGTACAGCATTGGCCGTGCTGGCTGCGGCAATGGCTTCCGCCGGCTCTTCCAGAATATCAGCAGCCGCCTTCAGATTGTATAGGATATTTGCGGGAGAATTCACCGTTCCCCGGGCTTCAACAGGCGTAATGTCGGGAGCATCCGTTTCCAGAAGAAAATCATGAGGATAAATATCTTTTAAAAGACGGGTGCGCCGGGCGCTGTTCCGCCACGTGAGGACGCCGCCCAGACTGAAGGACAAACCGAAATCCATAAAGGCTTTGGCCAGTTCCGGCCCGCCTGAAAAATTGTGAACCACGCCTCCCGGCGGTGCGCCTTCTTTACGGAAAATATGCATCATCTCATTGAAAGCGCCCCGACAGTGGATAATCACCGGCCGCCCCAATTCCCGGGCAATGCCCAGTTGCACTGTGAACACTTCCAACTGACGTTCCATGGGGAAGGGCATCTTTTTGCTGTCCAGACCGATCTCACCAATGGCAACGGCCTCATCCGCATAATCGGCCAGAGAAGGCAACAGGGGCTGGCTGTCATCGGAACAATACCAGGGATGGACCCCAACCGCATGATAGACTCCGGCATGCTGTCGGGAAAGTTCCGCCACTGCTTTCCAATTGGAAGGATGGATGGCCGAGGTAATCCATCCACAAACCCCGGCTGAACGGGCCGTCTCCAGCAGATCGTGAAGACGGCCCGAAAAAACCGGACTGTCAAGATGACAGTGTACATCAATCAATTGCATCGGAAATTCCGTCAGTGCATCTCAATGGAGCAGCTGCCGATGGCCGGACGATAATAGTGGAATTCCACATTGGGGTGCAGGGCCAGAAGACTCATGGGAACCGCTGAATCGGGAAGACCTTTGCTGATCATGAAAGCCGTCAGACGCATGCCGAAGGGGTTGTCATGGTTACCGGCCTGCCAGATGGAGACCTTCTCCGATTTCCAGGTTTCCACAGGACCCACCGTAGTCGCCTGTGTGGGGATTTCCGAGAGACGGCCACCACCGGAAGTGCGGGAATTCTGCATGATCGTCATGGGATGCAGATCCACGACACGGGTACCCAGTTTCAGGTATTCTTCAGGAGAAGGCGGAGCATCAGCCCATTCCCCTTCCCGTTTCATGGGATCATTGAAGGCCCAGTGTTTGACATCGCCCTGACCACCCTGCATAACGGCACAGCGTATGGAATCAAAAGAGCTGGAAAAGGCTTCGAAATCACCGATGGGATAATGCAGCGCATCGGGAGCGGGGCGCAGCTCAGCTCGCATCAGATTGAAGCAAAGATCCAGATTGGCCTTCTGAAAGGACAGAGGATGCTCGGCTGGCAAGGTCTTGCCATCTTTCACCCACTCATCCATGCCCCAGAACTGAGCACCGAGTTTCGACAGATTGATGTTCAGCTCGTTCACAAGCATGGCGACCAGAGGCAATTGCTCCGTGGGCCCGATGGGACCGCATACGCCCACAGGGTTATCCGGTGTCGATGCCTGCCAGGCCTCAATATACTGAAGAGCTTCCGCAAGATAAAAGGATTCAAGCGTCTCATGAAAAACAACTTTGAACCCTTCACGGGACAGCTGAAACAGATCCTGTTCCGACAGCCTCGCAACGTCTGTCAACAGCTCATCATCCAGAGTTGTATAATCCCACCAGTCTGGCGCAACGATACTTTTTTTACGCATGGATATGATCTCCTCGTTCTTTGCAATCCTATGTTCATTGACTACAACAGCTGTAGCGTCGTTCTGTTTACACTCAAGCTGAAAAACTGATTGATACTTCATTATGACCTTATACCCGTAGTATATGCAACCGGGGACGAAAGATCGAAAAGCCTTTTAAAGATCATTTGGCCTGGAACCAGAATTATGATGGCAAGTCAATGGACAAAGTGGGCGGAGTGAACCTGTCAAGGCTATGGATCTTTCTATGCTTTACTGTACGGGTTCCGCCTTACTATCCATCATCTTCCACTGTTTTTTCGAAGAAGTTTATGTTGTTGGCTCTGCAAATCATTTAAGTTCAAGATATTATAAGAGCCTCGATTCTGCAAGGCATCTTCAGATAATCACGAACAAATAATGCCTTTGGAAACCCTGAAAGACCTTGAGATTCACTCCTGGGAACGCCAATTTCCACATTGGCAGACAGTGTATGATGACCCGGAGAAGTTTTAGATCTGATTGCGGCATGATATCTCTTTTTTTCAAACAAATCCGTTACTGAGAAAACTTTCCGGCGGTGAAGGTCGTATCCTGGGAGCGCCAATGTCCCCATTGGCAGACGGCGGGGTTGGCCTTGAGGCAAAATAAGGGGCTTGAAGGGATCAGACATCTCGGGGGAATCAGTCGGATCGGTCGGATCAGTCGGATCGGACGGATCTGCGAGGGGCGTAGGCATGTCTTGGGATACAGAAGAGACTCCGGAGAAACATATATGTCTCTTCCTCTCATTTTCTTCGTGAATCTTCGTACCTTCGTGACTTCGTGGTTAAAAGAGAAAGGCTAATTTAATTGCGGCTATGCTGTTCCCTGCGTTCAGTCCTTGACCCGATTAAACTATTCTCCTCCCTCTCAATATAAAGATTTTGTTTTATACCCGAAAAACAATCATACTAAGGGGCGGAATTTTACATTTCGACGTAAACAACTTTTTGAATATTCACTGCTTATCACAGGGTGTCATCATGAATAGTTTTACTTCTGCTCTTTCCCGCCGAAATTTCCTGGGACTCTCAACCGCCGCCCTGACCTGGGCCGTCAGCCCGGCCCGGGCCGATACCGAAGCCCATGAGCCGACAGCTCCGGCTTTGCCCAAGTGGTACGGCTTCAACCTGCTGGAAAAATTCATGATGCCCTATTGCGGGCCTTTTCAGGAAAAAGACTTCATCTTGATTCAGGAGCTGGGTTTCAATTTTGTGCGGCTTCCCATGGATTATCGTCACTGGGTGGACCCGGACAACTGGACAGATTTCAAAGAGGACGTGCTCAAAGAAATTGATGAGGCCATTGCCTTCGGCGACAAATACAAAATTCACGTCTGTCTGAATTTTCATCGTGCTCCCGGTTACACCGTTGCCCAACCGGCCGAAAAACTGACACTCTGGAAAGACAAAGAAGCCCTGGACGCCTGCGCTCTGCATTGGAAGACTTTTGCAAAACGTTATGCAGGTATTCCCAACGAGCGTCTCAGTTTCAATCTTTTCAACGAACCCGGTGCTGTCTCAGCCGAAAAACATTATAAAGTCACAGCCCATATTGTGGATGAAATCAGAGAGGTTGATCCCAGGCGATTGATCATCTGTGATGGACGGTTGTGGGGACGGATGCCCCCCGAAGAACTGCTCCCTCTCGGCGTGGCTGCTTCCACAAGAGGCTACGAGCCCATACAGCTCACCCATTATCTTGCGAGTTGGCTTGAAGGTGCCGACCGCTTTCCCCTTCCCGACTATCCTGTAAAAGGGGAAAACACAGTCATGGATAAACAATGGCTCAAAGAAAAACATATCGATCCCTGGAAAGCACTGGAAGAAGAGGGCATGCCGGTCATGGTCGGAGAATTCGGAGCTTTCAGCAAAACCCCGCACACAGTCGTCCTGTCCTGGATGGAAGACTGTCTGGAGCTGTGGAAGGAAATGGGCTGGGGCTGGGCCCTTTGGAATTTTCGCGGAGAATTCGGCATCCTCGACAGCAATCGCCGGGATGTCATCTATGACAACTGGCGCGGTCATAAACTGGATCGAAGCATGCTTGCTCTGCTGCAACGCTACGTCTCATGAAAACAAATATTCGCTTTTACATAAAAACATGTCTGGCAGCCTGTGGTTGCTTGAACATAAGGAATACCCATGCAAGTGTTTTCAAAATGCTTCCTCATCATCATTCTCAGCATCTCTTTTGCCCTGTCCGCCTGTGCAACATCTGCAAAGCCTGATTCTCCTGACGAAGACTTCGCCCCCTTCTCACTTCCGGGATTGCGCTGTGTTCTGGGCAACAACGCAAAAGCAGAACCCCATCTCCGGGGATACAACGGCGTCTTCTCGCTCACAAGCGATACGAATGAAGAAAATGCTTTTGTCCCTCTCTTTTCCGGGCTGAATCTGGAGCATTATTTTGATGCTCAGGTGGTGACAGAGCCCGGTGCTGTCTTTTTCGAACCGCGGCGGGCACCCATGAACTTCGAAAGGATCAATGAACATACGGCCGAACTGTTTCAACCCGTAACACCTGTTTACGGCGTGGAAAGTTTGACACGTTTCACTCTGACAGAACCGCACTATCTCGATATGCACTTCCGCTGCACCCCATTACGCGAAGATCTTGCCGGAGGATTTCTGGGTGTTTTCTGGGCCTCTTATATCAATGCTCCTGAAGATAAAAGCATCTATTTTCTGGGAGCCGGTTCTTCTCTGGATGAGCCGAGGTGGATACAGTTCTGCACCCAGAGTCACAACCGCGACAGTACTGTCTGCAGCGAAAAAGATGATTTCAAGATCAATTTTGAAGGTGAGGACAGTACCCTTTTCAAAGCCATCTCACCCCTTCGCTATTCTGTGCCTTTTTTCTATGGACATATCCGTGATCACGTCCTTATTTTCATATTCACGCCGGGACCCATGATACGTTTCGCCCATTCCCCTTCAGGTGCCGGCCCCACCGAAAAAGGTGACGACACCAACCCCGCCTGGGATTTTCAGATGATTGTCCCTGATTACACTGTCGGCCAGGACTATGAACTGGAGATGCGGCTCGTTTACAAAAAATGGCTGGGCCGCGATGATGTGCTGCAGGAAGTGCGCAGTTATCTGGAAGCCCCGGGCAAAGAATAAAGAAGGCTCCGAACCCGCAAAGAGTCCGGAGCCCCAAATAGTGATCTCGTCAGAAAAATCAGATGCCGTCGGGGAGGACTTCGAGAATAAGCCAGCCGGCTTCTTCTTTTTTCACGACAATCTCAATACTGATGGATCCGACATCAGCCGCAAGGTCGATGGGATATACAGAAGCAGTGCCGTCTTCATCCATATGAATTTCCATATCATCCAGAGAGACTTCGCCATTGTCCGCATATCCGGCATCCAGGGCCATTTGTAACATTTCACGGCCTTCTTCCTTGCCACCCACCTCATGATGATAAAAATCTTCCGAGAAGGTGTTCATGATACCGTCAATATCTTTATTTTCAAGAGCCACTTTGAGCTGAGTGACCAGATCCATGATCAGATCCTCATCAGAGACTTTAGGGCCCACACTGGCACAGCCTGTAACCATCGCCGCAGCCAGCAGACACATGCACATTCCTCTCAACAGTACTTTCATCTTAAATCTCCTCGTGTTTTATGTACTTCATTACAAAGCTTTCATGCACCACATCGCACGAATCTTTTGCCTGTACGGGGTAAGACTCCGTTCCTCGAAAACTGGTTTCATCTTACTTCATTTTTTGTCAGAAAAGGAAATGATAATATTTTGACCATGAACTATTCAAACTGCTGAAAATGTCGGATATTCAACACGAAATCCGCCTTTTAAAAACCAGGCGCAACGCTTCATAAGCGAGTTTGGGATTCCCTGCAAAATCTATCAAAGAGTTGTTGGTCGGACAGGGGAAACAGTCATGACCCATCCAGACGACAAAGCCGCCGCATCGGGGAAAGCGCTCTTTGCAGGCTTTTGCGGCAATGCCATAGGCCTCGGCCTGAATGGACTGCGTCAGTTCCACATAATGTGCCAAAGCGCCGGACTCCCCTTCTTTCCATTCCGCCTCATACAAAGACTGCTGGATCCACCACGATGCCGTATGCAACCAGTATTCCCCGCCTGGTGGCCACAGCTCTTCCGGGGAAGCATAACGGGCCAGACATTCCATCGAAGATGCGCCGGGCATGCCCACTTCCGAACGGAAGAGAGCATCGTCTTTTTCCCAATAGGATTTCCAGGAGGCCAGCTTTTCAGCGAAAGTCCCACCCTCGAATTGGGCAAAACCCCAGGGCCCATGGATATCATGGTGCAGTCCCTGTCCGAAGGCCTCCGGATGGCCGTAAAAGCGCGGACCCGTGGGGGATGTGGCCACAAATCGCCGGTTCGGATCCAGTTTTTCCAAGCAGCTGCGTAAAGCACTGATGGCGGGATGGCTGTCATCAACGGGTATTTCGCCAAAGGGGTTGTCCGGACCGCCCCAGGTCAGTTCATTGCCACCGCTCCACAGCAGAAGAGACACATGATGTCCCCGCTGCAAAACATAATGACGGGCAATATCTTCCAGAGCGGCAATGGATTCCGGATCATAGGGAGGACAGTTTTCAATGCCCGACGAAGACATGGGAAATTCCTGCCAGACGAATATGCCCGCCTCGTCACAGAGCTCGTAAAAGAATTCTTTTTCAAGAATGGCACCGCCCCAGACACGGAGGAGATTGGTTCCCATATCCCGATACAGATCAATGAGTTTCCGGTAGTCTTCTTTCTGCGCATCATGATATACAGCCACAGGAGGCACCCAATTGGCACCCTGCAGAAAGACGGGCTTGCCATTGACAACACAAATCCAGGGTTCCGCCTCCGCCGGAGCACCTTCACAACGACGCCATTCAATATGCTTGAAGCCGATTTTCCGCTCGTCACGCCACAAAACCTGAGAAGCAGCGTCCCGCTCTTCCACGGTGAGCCTGTATCTTTTCCGGGAACCCTCGCCGTTGGGATACCACGCTTCCACGGGAAGGGAATCCAGAGTCAGTACAGCCTCTCTTCCTGCTGTGCTGAAGTCTCTTTCACACACAATGCGCTCGCCATCCTGCAGTACCACGTGAAAATGACGACCCGATGACTCAGCTTCAAAAGACAACTTCAGCCGGACTGTGCCCAGACGAAAGAAACTGTCCAAACCCACATCTGCAAAAATATCGGGCTTCGCACTTTCCGCCGCCCCAAGCAGAAAAGCATCTTCCCAGGGACCCATAGGAACAATTCGGGGACACCAGTCCCAACCATAATTATATCGGGATTTGAAAAAACGCGATCGGGAGGTATAGCCCATCTGACCCTGTTCCCGGGGAGGCTCTTCAAAGATAATGCTCAGCTCATGTTCTTTGCCATCCAGAAGATAATCCGTCAAATCAAAACGATGAGCCACCATGGAAGAAGAAAAGAATGCACGTTCTTCTCCATCCACCAGAATCCAGCCGGAGTAATCCAGTCCTTCAGCATGAAGAACAACCATGTCCCCAAATTCGTCCGGCGAAAGTCTCAGCCGGCTCCGGTATTCCCAATGACGGTGTTCCACCCATTCACATTCACGGCTGGCCAAACCCGCATTCCAATCAGGGATCACTCCCGCATCCCGCAAAGCCTGCTGCACAGACATGGGAAAGGATACAGGGATATCATTAATATCGGGGACAATGGGGTTCGGCTCCGGATGACTTTTGCCCAGTTTCCAGGAAAAAGGCCGCCAGCCATACAATTTCCACTGAAGAGAAGACAAAGATAATAGGCCCACTGCAGATCTCCTGTGGTGCTGTTGGTGTATTGTTTATTCCTCAGTCACATCGTTTTTCGACGCATTTTTTCTAAATAAGGGACATAGCAATATGCCATGGCATTCTTCAACATGATCAAATGAGCTTCCTCACCCGGATGAATACCATCACCGGCGAATTCCTGACCGCCGAAACTTACTTTGTGAAAAGCGGCGTCGGGCATGGCTTTTGTCGCATCGCCTCCGGGAAAAGGTTCATAGTCCGGCGGAATACCCGGTTGCGGCAATCCGGGCGGTTCATCGAAGTGGTGTTGCAGCAGGCCCAGATTGTGAATATAGACACAGCCTTCCAGCTCATCAGCAATCTCTTTTTTCCGCTTTTCCAGGGCAATCATACAGGCATTGACTTCTTCCTGCGACATTCCGCCGAAATTCATCTCCTGCCCGAGCGCAGTAAAAGCCTTCTGCGCTGTTTCCGAATTCAAATAATCGTAGCTGGCCAATCCCACAACTTTGACTTGATCAAAGGACAGGCAGAACTCAACAAGATCCTGAATATCCGCTCCGATGCGATCCCATTCTTTTTCTCTTCGGGCTTCTGTCCACTTTTCAAAAACATGTGTATTGCGGATGAGTTTAAGCAGATCGTTTCCGCCGATGATGAGATGCACCATATCCACGGAAGGAGACAAAGCCAGTGCATCGGTGATTTTTTTTCTGTATTCGGGTTTCTTCCATTGTTCCGCCCGGGTTCCGCCGAGAGCGCAGCTTTCTCCAATGGCTGTGATCTCCGGGAAACCGGCCTCAGCCAATGCCACATCGAGCAGTCCGGTCATCCATATGCCCTGCGCCCAGCTGTCTCCCACAAGCAGGACACCTTCTTCCGCCTGGGGCGTTTCCACCTGACAAAAAGACAGAAGCAGGCATAGCAGTGCCGGAAGAAAAAAATCAGAGATGCGTATCATGGCTTTCTTTCATGAATCAGTACAAGCGCTCAGTTCTCACGCAAGGCATGGCGTCTGATAAAGACTGTTCCGACAGCAATGAAAAGCGTCAGGAGCAGAAGGAGCCCAGCTGATCCGTAGACAGGCAGGCTGCCTTCCAGAAGAACAGTGAGTGTAAAGGGCGGACTGATAATGACCCCTGATTCACCATCACTGACCTGCACCACATACAACCCGGCATCTTCGAAAGCCACGGAAGAAATTGTGAACACCTGTTGTGTGGCTGAAGGGAGCAGCTCGCCATCTTTATACCAGGCGTAAGCCGCTGAGCCGGCGAAATGGGAAATGACAGCGCGCAGACTCACGAAATCCCCCGCTTCAACACGAGGTCGACCCATGATTTTCACCGAAGGCGGAGGAATCTCAACGGGCTTATAGGCGGCAATCGCCTTGATGCAGACATTGCAATTTCTCCAGTTGCCGCCCAAACCATGGACATCCTCAAAAAAAAGTCCGTCTTCACTGATATAGCTCTGACCCAGTGCGGCCGTAGCCGGGCAGAAGCCCGGAATAGGTTGCTCCAATGGCAGAGGAAAATCTGAGATAGCGGAATTGTAGCGGACAACAACCGTAAAGACATCTCCTTCATACAGCTCAACATCTTCCGGAAGGGCAACCACGTGGTATCCCGCTGTTTCGAAAAAGCCATCCAGGCTGACCACAGGGTTGGAGATCATACCGTTGATGAATCCACCTTCATAGACTTGTATGGTATAGGAAAGATCGTCACTGGTCGCATAGGTACCTATAGCGGTGATGGTTTCATCCTGTACAGCCGTGAATACATTGGCCCCGTAAACATCCGTTGCCAGACCGGATCCGGCATAGCTCGTGATCCCGAAAGGATCATAGTGATAGAGGGTGCCATAGGCATCGGGCGGCGCAATTTCATCAAAGCCGGCTGCATCTTCCAGAAAAGCCGTGTCATGATAGGAGATATAAAAATAGCCGCCTTCACCCCAGCCGGCTCCCCAGCTGTTTCTGCAGATCCAGGCACCCGGTCCCGGCGCACCCGGCACCGCCTTATGGTCATCCCAACCGATGAGTACGACCATATGCCCTGTGGCGCCGGCACCTCCGGAATAACGATAAGTACGGCTTGCATTGTCATAATCCTGATCACGCCACATCATAGTGGCTGACAGGGGCCCTGTCTCGTACACATAGTTTTTAATCGCATCAGTTCCGCTCTCGTCCAGGCTGAAATGAAGCCCCCGAAGCAGCAGTTTCTGACGTTCCGCCCCTTCCGCCGGAGGCACGAGGCCATAGGGATCATAAGGATCGTCACTCTCCAGCAGAGGACCCGTCCAACGGGCGAGATAAGCCAGGCTGATGTAGTTGTTGCCGCCCGCACAGGGACCCCAGAGAAAGCCGTGGGTGTTTTTCATGTGGTTTTCAGAAAAATCCCACACTTCACCGGATTGCAGTTTCAGATTGGACTCCAGAACACCGCATGCGGCAAAACTCCAGCAGGCACCGCAATTTCGCTGGTTTTTTACAGGACTCAGGCCATCCACATCACGCAAATCAAAGCGCTCAGGGAGGGTCCCCTTCAAAGAGCTTCCCTGACGATGCCGGAAGGGCGCAGGAGGGGGCGTGTATCCGGGAAAACTGTCTTTCTGCTGAAGCCATCTCAAAAACGCCGGATCAGGAGGCGCCATTTGCAGGCCATCGGCGAAGACAAAGCCTGTCATCAGACATAACAGCAAAATGGAACAGAAGACGGAACTGACATTTCTCATAGCAGATTCTCCCTGATAATGATCGGGCTGTAACCGGAGACTCCAATAAAATATAAAAGCTTCATCAAGCCCCAAAAAAAATTGTATCATAATTGGAACATATTTCAACGAAAATTTATTGGCTTGCAGCGTAAATCCCGGTGCAGCCCCTCTCAGTCGCGGTATCACCGACCTGACTGAATGGAATGAAAGGGCTATTCAGCAATGTTCATGACAGTAAGCAAGCGTGTGCATCAGATATCCCAACGACAAGGGGACAGCACCAATATCCCCATGAAGCCTGTCCCTCGGGTTCCGGAGTTATCATGAAAAAACATATGGCATCAAGTCTCTGTCTCGCTTTCTTCGCTGTGATGGCAACACTTTTAACGGCATGCGGCGGTTTTTCTCAAAAAGAAGGGGAAAGCTCCGGGACAAAGCAGAGTAATAACAGTCCCATAGATGTGATCGTCAGTATCGTACCTCAAGCCTGGGTTGTCGATAAGATCGGTGGTGATCTGGTGAAGACGGAAGTGCTTGCGCCACCCAACCATTCTCCTGAAACCTATCAGATTACTCCACGGCAAATGGATGCGCTGGGTCGGGCGGCTCTCTATTTCCGTATAGGCATGCCTTTTGAAGAGGCACTTGTTCAACGGCTTCACACTGCTTTCCCCGGTCTCGCCATTGTGGATACCCGCAAAGACGTGCCGCTGTTGGCTCTGGTGGGACATCACCACCACCATGACGATGGACACGATCATGACCATCATCATCACGGCGACGAAGATCCCCATATCTGGCTGGATCCTATCCGGGTGAAGATTCAGGCACATACCGTTGCTGAGGCCTTGATCCGTGCACTTCCGGAACAGGAAAGTGTCATTCAGGAAAAGCTGAAGGCCTTGGAAGAGGAACTGGATGCCTTGCACGAAGAATTGACAGGCCTCCTTGCTCCCTTGGAAAATCGTATTTTCTTTGTATATCATCCCGCCTTCGGATATTTCGCTGACCGCTATGAACTGACCCAGAAAGCCGTTGAATTTGAGGGGAAGAGCCCCGGCGCCCAGAGACTCTACGGACTCATCGACGAAATCAAAGAAAGCGGTACCACCGCCATTTTTACGCAGCCCCAATTCAATGTGGCTGAACTTTCAGCCATTGCGAGCAGTGCCGGTGTGGAAATGGTCATGCTCGACAATCTCCTCTACGACTATCCTCATTCCATGCGACTCATAGCCGGCCGTGTGGCTGAGGTGTTGCGTAAAGAAGCCGGGCCTTCATCGAATTGAAAGACGTGAAGCCGGAAAGCCATAATAGCCTCATGAATCCAGCCATTCACATAGACCACGCCACGGTGAACTATGGTTCCTTCTGCGCCCTTTCCGATGTCTCCATGGAAATTCAACGGGGAGATCTCGTAACCATTGTCGGCCCCAACGGCGGTGGAAAAAGCACTCTTTTCAAACTGATCCTGGGGCTTGTACGTCCCGCAGCCGGAAGTGTGAAAGTATTGGGCATGCCTCCCGGTGATGCTCGCCTGTCCATGGGTTATGTGCCCCAGAGCTCTCTCTTTGATCCTCTTTTTCCGGTCCATGTTTTTGATGTGGCGCGCATGGGCGCTCTGGGCGCTGGAAATCCCGGACCCTTCCGCAAACGAAAAGAAACCCGGGATCGCGTCATGACCGCTCTGGAAGCGGTGGGGCTCGATGATCTGGCCAACCGCTGGTTCAGCAGTCTTTCCGGAGGGCAGCGTCAGCGCACGCTCATCGCCCGGGCACTCGTTTCTCAACCGGAAGTCCTGTTGCTCGATGAACCCACCTCCAATGTGGATATTGCCGCCGAAGACATGATCCTGGACATTCTGGACAGGCTCAAAGGACAGATGACCATTCTGCTGGTCACCCACTATCCTCAGGTCGCCATGCGCTTTCTCGACCAGGTTTATTGTGTGAACCGCACAGTGCATATGCACCCGCCCACGGAGCGCATGGATGAAACGCTCATGCGCCATATCACCGGTATGTCGCCTCCTTCCGGGCCGACGAAAAGCCGGGGAGGATCCGGGCATGTTTGAATTCTGGCAGACAGCCCTCTCCCAATCCCTGGCGCAAAATGCCGTCATCGCCGCTCTCCTCGTCAGTGTGGCCTGCGGGATGGTGGGCAGCTATGTGGTCGTGAGGCGCATCACCTATATTGCCGCCGGGGTCGCTCATTGTGTGCTCGGCGGCATGGGAGCAGCGCGCTATCTCCAGACGGTCTACGGCTGGACAGCTTTCCATCCCACTTATGGAGCCATCATTGCCGCTCTCGGCGCCGCCGCTGTCATCGGCTGGGTGTCTTTATACAGCAAAGAGCGCGAAGACTCCGCCATCAGTGCCATGTGGTCCATGGGCATGGCGGCGGGTGTCCTCTTCATCTATATCACGCCCGGCTATACAGGCGATCTCATGGGCTACCTTTTCGGGAACATCCTGCTGGTAACCCGCCATCATCTTTATTTCCTGCTTGGGCTGGACATTCTGATTCTGCTTCTGGTGGCGCGCTGGTACGACGAGTTTCAGGCCGTCTGCTTTGATGAGGAGTTCGCCCGAACCAGAAATATCAATGCGGGCTTTTTTTATATTCTGCTGCTGGGACTCACGGCACTGACCGTTGTCGCTCTCTCCATGATCGTGGGCATTGTGCTGGTCATCGCACTGCTCACCCTGCCCGCCGCTCTGGCCGGACGCTTCGCCGGATCGCTCATGAAGATGATGGCCTGGGCTTCCGGACTCTGCGCCCTGTTCTGTCTGGCCGGGCTCACCTTCAGCTACAAGCCCGACCTGCCTGCAGGACCCGCTATTATCCTCATCGCCGGAGGAGCCTATTTCATCACCGCTGTGGGGACCCTGCTCTGGCAGCGGTTGCGGCAACGGGGCATACAGAACAAAAATGCCCGGCCGGAACACTGACTCGGCTCCGGCCGGGCGATACAACATTCGGTTATTCAAAGTTCATGATCAGGGGAAAACAGGACGCTGACGCACGTGGAAAGGTCCGTCTGCGGGGAGATCCAGATCAAGTTCCACACGTTCATTGCGGGCGAGCATTCCATCCCAGGTGATCTCTTCGCCTGTGTCGGCGGCCATTCTTCCCAGAATACTGGTCAGGTTGCTGTTGGCTGATTCGTCCACATTATTGATGGGCTCGTTGTTGCGGATACTTTCAGCAAACTTGATCACATTGTTGATGGCACCGTCCACATAAATGGTATTGGTCCGGCCGCCGTCCCAGCTGAAGCTCTTGCCGCGAAGAGTCACTTCGCCGCCGTAATGAGAATCCACTGTTCCCCGCGTGCAGAAAAGGCGCATGCACATGTCATCAAAGCCGTAGGTGAACTGCCCGGAACTGAACTCCACAAGCACATCATCGGGGTAGGTGTAGGTCATCAGGAAATGATCGCGGCAATCGCCACTGTAGGTGCGCGCTTTGCGTCCACCGGCACCACGGGCTTTCAGGGGATGACTCTGCAGATACCAGTTGGCTACATCCAGCACATGAATATTCTGCTCCACAATGATATCACCGGAAAGGGCAATGTCAAAGACCCAGTTGCGAAGGCGACCCGCAGCCGTCCCGTCGTCCTTGCACACCATGGGCATGGGCATGCAGTAGTAATGGAACTGACCGCAAACGGGCTCGCCGATATTGCCTTCATGAACACGCCAGGCCGCTCCCTGAAAAGCCTCATTGGCGCGGGTCTGGAAATCGACCCAGGCGCTCAGCTTGCCACCGGCACGGGCGGCCGCATCTTTGATGGCGAGACAACCGGGCACGTCAACGGCAATGGGCTTTGCCAGGTAAAGATGCTTGCCGGCCGCAAGAGTGGCCACGGCCTGCTCCGGATGATAATAGGGGGGACTTTGCACCGCAACCGCATCAATGGAAGTATCGGAGAGCAGTTCTTTGTATCCGTCCAGACCCATATAACGGCGCTGTGTGGACACGCGCAGACGCATGGCCGCCTCGTCCACCCGATCCTGAAAATAGTCGTGAAGAGCCACTACTTTGGAATTGGCATGTTCCTCAAAAAACTCGCCGATCCAGGGGCCGCGCATACCGCATCCGATAATGCCGATTTGCAGCTTGCTGTTGGCTTCCAGGCCCCGAACACTTTTAGCGGGAAGCACCGTGAAAGCCGCTGCTGTAGTCGCCGCCGCATGAAGGAATGTACGACGTTTCATCGTTTCGTCTTTGGAAGATGACATGGTCTTGCTCCTTGTAAAATTTATGCCTGAAACAGATCACGTGTGAATGCGGCATTCTTGCGGAAACTGCCGTCGCGATCCCTTTTCTGTACAGCCGTTTCCAGCGTTACCCAGCCGTCATAGTTTATGGCTTCCATGGCCTCAGCCACGGCTGACATGTCCACTTTGCCCTCGCCCAGTGCAAAGCCGCCATCCTTGAAGTGTATCTGACAGATGCGATCGCCCAGATCACGGATTTCCCGGGGCACATCGTAACCGCTGTAGGCGGAATTACCCACATCATAATACACACGGACAGCATCACTTTGAATTCGATCAAGAATGGACAGATTCTGTTCCGCTGAAAGCGTGTTTTCCAGACCCAGAATCACTCCGGCTTTTTCCGCACGGGAGACGCCGTCCTTCAAACGCTCGACAACAATGTCCACTTCCTTCTCTTTCAGGTCACCGCCCTTGCTGAACCAACCCTTCGATTGAATGAGGTCGCCTGCGCCGAAAAAGGCGAGGAGAATAACCTTCGCCTCGAGAGCGGCCGTACCGTCTATGGTCTGTTCCAGCCAGGCCGGTGCACGCTCATCCGTGGCGAAAGGATTCTCGTTCAGCAGACCCATGGCAACGGAAGATACCACCAGACCTGTGCGTTCCATGGCGTCCTTATAGGATTGCAGATAAGCGGGATCGGCTATCTTGAGCTCATCGGCCGCACGATCCGCTGCGGAAATCTCCAGACCATCCAAACCCAGCTCCAGGGCCAGATCCATCCCTGCAGGATCACAGGTGACACCCAGGGACCAGTCACAGGCGCTCAAACGGATTTTCACCGCAGCTCGAGCCGCCTGTCTGGAGGCCAGCCAGAGCCCGGCTGTACCCGCCAGGCTTCCATGAATAAAATGACGTCGCGAAATTTTCATACCGGAGTTCTCCTTTCAAAATGCATGATCAGGCCGCATCGAAACGAATCTTCCGGACACAGCAGGATCATCAATCGTTCAGCGTTTTCCAATCTTCTGTCTGCGTCCAGATCGTCAGATTGGTCAAATCTTTCTTGGGTTTGAAAAATGCCGATGCCGCAAGATAGCCCACCACAAAGAAAACAAAATTACCCACAAGACCTGTATAGTAGGTTTCGAAGGGAATCGTCATGGGAATTACATTTGCCTCTACCAGTGTCACCCAGGTGCTGAAGAGAAGAACACAGACAATGCCGGAAAATACAGCGCGACCATCGCCACGGCGGGTCATGAAGCCGAGACAGTACAGCCCCAGCAATCCGCCGCCAAGAATCGCCGTTATCTTTGTAGCCGTATCCTGAAGCGTTGTTTTGGTCATACTGAGAAGCATGAAGGCGAAAACAAGCATCAGGATTGAAGCGACCAGAGAGATCATTCGTGCGGCATTCATATAGTGCTTTTCACTGCGGTTTTTGACCAGATGCCGTTTGTAAAGATCCACGATACTCACTGCGGAGATGGCGTTGATACTTGAAGAAAGAGAAGACATGGCTGCTGCAAGCACACCGGCAATGACCAGACCGGAAAGACCGGAAGGCAATTTCTGAACGACAAAATAGGGGACGATGGAATCGGCTCGTGCACCATCTGTACCAAGCAGAATCGCCTGCGCAGTCGGATCGGGATTCAGTTTGAAGAAGACATAGAGCGCTGTTCCGATGAACATGAAAAAGCCCCAGGTCGGAAGACTGCAAAGACAGCAGATCCAGATGGCCTGTGTCGCTTCTTTGGGATTCTTTGTCGCTACATATTTCTGAATCACATTCTGATTGCTGCTGTATTCGGTCAACCAGTTGTTCAGACCCACAACCAGCATCATCAATACCGTCTTTTCAGTCAGACTGAAGCCCCGAGGTGCTTTCACCAGCTCGCCCGCCTGGTTCAGGTCACCCAGCATAAACTTACCGTCTTCCGCCGCAACTTTGAAAATGGTCGCAAAGCCACCGTCAATATGGGTCACGGCCACATACAGAATCGCAAAACCGCCGAACCAGAGAAGGAAGGATTGGAAAAAGTCCGTCCAGATTACTGCTTCAATGCCGCCTGTAATCGTATAGAAAGAGGTAACCACCCCGCCGATGAGAATGCACCATCCGGCACTGAGCCCCGTCATTTCCTGCACGAGAAGAGAAACCAGATACAGAACCAGACCCACGCGGGCGATCTGGGTAAATAAAAATATGATGGCTGCATAAGAACGTGTTCCCGCACCGAAACGCACCTCCAAATATTCAAATGCTGATGTAACTTGAGCGCGACGATAAAAAGGCAGGAAGACTTTGGATGCAATAAAAATACCCACGGGAAGGGTCAGACATAACATGAAACGCAGATAGGCTGTCTTGTAAGCATCAGCTGGATAAGCCACAAAAGTAATGGAGCTGATGGAGGTGGCGAACATGGACAGGCCAATGAGCCAGCCCGGAAAAGAACGACCTCCGAGAAAATAATTCTCCGTCGTTTTATTGCGTCTGGCGAAATACGGACCCATCCCCGCCATGGCAACAAAATAAACCACCAGTACAATCAAATCAATCAAACGCAGTTCAGTATGCATGACCACTCCTTAGTCCATACCGTTATTAAAGGCACATCCGCCCGATTAAAAAACACTCCTGAAAAAGACCGGGTTCATCGGAGCATCAAAAATGATCCGAACAGCCCATTGGCAAAGTCTATCATAACAAAGTGCGGAGTGCCAAAATGCTTTTCTCAGAATATGAAAAATTCGCCATCATTGTCGACAGATTTTACATAGCGCTGCATAGCCGCAGCCAAATGATTCTTTTCTCATTGAACCAGGTCAATCAGGTCACACACGGAAAAATACAATGCGATATAAAAAGATCTATCATCATAAATACGTCTATTCTGCCCACTTGGTCCATTGACCCGGAACCAATCCCCACCCCTCCGGCATGTCAGGCGCAACGGGGCCCGGCAACCCTGAATCAATACCCGAAACCAACCCCCACCCCTCCCACATCCGTCCGATCCGACTGATCCGACCGATCCGTCCGACTCCCCGGAGACTATTGATCTCTTCAAGTCTCTTATTTGTCCAAGACATGCCCCCACCTCCGTCATGCCGCAACCAAGACAATATGTCCCCCCGGGTCATAACACGCTGTCTGCCAATGTGGAAATTGGCGTTCCCAGGAGTGACTCTCAAGGTCTTTGAGAATGCCCCAAAGCATTATTTGTTCGTGATTATCTGAAGACACCTTGCCGAATCGCTGGTCACATCACACGTTGAAATTAAACAACTTACGACGTCAACAACAAAACGCCTTCGTAAAAAAATGAAAAGTCAACGGGCTGTAACACAAAGCGCATCGTGATCACGAGACTATGTCGACAGAACTTGTGGCTGCAATGCGCCGCAACACTACATATAGCGTGATCCAAAAGAGCACGTCAAAGGCAAGGAACACAACAGATTGTATGTTATTTTTAAAAGAAAAGGAATTGCCACAGCATGTTGTATAAAATTAATTGGAAAACACTTGACACAACCCATATGTTGTGGTATACTGCACTTGGAATTTGAAACCGACGCACTGACCTCCAGGCTGCATCCTTGCGCCTTTCTCAGCCCTGGGCGCAAGTCTGATCCTGAAACCGTGCTCCTCCTGAACATAGTCTGGCAAGGCAGCGGTTTTAAATCCGCCCCACCGTTTTGCTGGCGGCGGGTAGCCCAAGACCCGCCGCCCCCCCCTTTCCTCCGCGCACCAGCAATCTACGAATAGAAGCCGAAGTCATAGGCGGCATCATACATGGCTACGATATTTTCCGGGGGCACACCAGCCTGGATATTGTGTACATTGTTGAATACGTAGCCGCCGCCTTTTTTGAAAATCTCCACATTACGGCGTACAGCCTCGCGCACTTCTTCCGGCGATCGCAGCGGCAATTCATGCTGCGCATTGATGCCCCCGCCCCAAAAACTCAGGGCTTTCCCAAAAGTATCTTTCAGCATGGCCGGATCCATATTGGCGGCGCTGATCTGAATGGGATTCAATATATCAATACCGTTATCAATCAGATCAGGGATATAAGGTACACAGGCACCGCAGGTGTGATACCAGATCTTCGCCCGGCTGCGACTGCGTATATATTGAACCAGTTTTTTGTGGCGGGGTTTCACCACAGTCCGGTAAAACTCCGGATTGAAAAGGGGTCCCGTCTGTCCGGCGAGATCATCACCGATCATGATCACATCAACCAGATCACCAACTTCGTCCAGAAATACACGGAACCAGTCCATCCAGAATTTGCTGGTCTGATCCAACAGAGCTTCGCAAAATTCCGGGGCTGTCATCATATCCATGAACCAGGCTTCCAAACCGCGCATGTACCAGCAGGTCTCGTAAATGACACCTGAGATACCGCTCACCACTGCATAGGGCGTCTCTTCCTTGAGCAGCAACGCCCGCTCCCGGAGCCCTTCGAAACGTCCGGGATCATCGCCTCGGGGAAAAGGATAGTCCTTTATATCCGACAGGGAAGCCTCGGCCAGCGGTGAATAACTGACATCCATATATAAGGGGTGATCATCGGGCATGGACCAGCGCACGCCGAACTCATCCACCAGATCATGCCAGAGATGCCCTTCACGTTCCTCCGTTGTGATCTTTCCTTCGAAACCTGATGCGGCACCAGCCGCAATATAACGGGTATCGATGCGAAAGCGTTCCAGAACCGCCTCGGAAGGCTGTGCCAGCTGCTGCACAGCATCCATGATCTGGAGTTCCTCTGAAAAGCCCAGATGCTTGATCAGCTCCTCATAAGCGAACTTGTGGATGCCTGTCTGGTTGCCTCCAAGATCAAGAGGGACACGGTCGGGCTCTTCATGATTCAAGGCTTTGATCACACGTTCCCGGGAGCTCATCCTTTCCTGTTTCATTTCGCAACCTTCCATTGGGGGTAGTTCTTTGAAAACAACAGCAAGATCCAAGTCTCTTTATTTAAACAGAAATATCCTTTTAATGCAAGACCATCGATATTCACCTGGTCCGCTTCGAGCTACTACCCCTAAACTTCTATTATTTTTTCGAAGAAGTTTGTGTTGTTAATCTGGAGTAAATTATTTAATTTCAACGTGGAAAACAGGATAAATAAATACCGTGATGCAACAATCCCAACTAAAGGCCAACCCCCGCCCGCCGTCATCCCGGTTTTTTCTCGCTGAGGACGGGGTGCGAAGATGATTACACAGACAACGAGAAAAAGACCGGGATCCAGGATAAAGCCAAGAAGAATGGTGTTAAGAGAAAGTAAGAGGAACAAAGGATGAATAAAACATCGGAGAGAGCGGTTATGCTTCTCTTCGTCTTGCCAATCTAGTCGACCGTCTTTTTTTGCGTTAGTGTGGCTGAATGCTTTGACAGGCGGGCCCGGTCGCAAAAAGACCGGAATGACGGCAGGGGTATGTCTTGGGGCAAATAAGAGATTTGAAGGGATCAGAAGTCTCTGGGGAGTCGGTCGGATCGGTCGGATCGGTCGGATCGGACGGATGTGGCAGGGGCGGGGATTGGTTCTGGGCATTGCTGCGGGGTAAGTGGACCAAGTAGACAGAGTGGAAAAGATATGACCTGTCTCTTATATACATCT